>WNGA01002604.1_pt1 | contig 43913 bp, 38 predicted proteins | sample 5400061 | NCBI WGS metagenome assembly WNGA01 (sample SAMN13153366, study PRJNA577476) | soil metagenome | isolation source: 100 cm soil or saprolite under grassland replicate 2 | place: USA:California | collected 2016-06-15 | reverse complement strand
GAGCACCAAGCACTACACGGTCGTCATCAACGCCGAGCCGGACGGCGCGTCGCTGGTCGACGAGGACCAGGTCGACGTCTGGGTCGCGCACTGGGGTCAGTGGCTCGCCTCGCTGGGCCACGAGCCGGGCATCGTCGCCGCCTCGGTGACGGTCGAGACCGCGCCGGACACCGGCACCCGGCTGCGCCGCGAGGTCACCAAGAACCTGCACGCGGAATCGCCGCCGATCGCCCAGGCGATGCTCACCGAGGTGGTGCACACCTACCCGGAGGGCTCGGCGCTGGTGAACGCCAAGGTCGCGCTGACCTTCAAGGGCGTGGACCGCGGCGGCAAGAAGCGCACCGAGGAGGACATGGCCCGCGAGCTCGCGTCCCGGCTCCCGGCCCTGACCCAGAGCCTGAACGCGACCGGCGCCGGCGCCGCCCGCCCGGTGGGTGCGCAGGAGCTGTGCGAGACGATGCGGATCGCGTACGATCCGGCGTCGGCGGTGCTGATCGACGAGGCGCGCAGCCAGGGCATCGCGCCCGAGCTGAGCTGGACCGACGTCGGCCCGTCGGGCGCTCAGGCGTACTGGGACAAGTACCGCCACGACACCGCCTGGTCGATCACGTGGTCGATGACGTCGGCGCCGCGCGGTGAGGTGTTCTCGAACGTGCTGAGCCAGCTGATGGCCCCGCACCCGGACATCGACCGCAAGCGGGTCACGCTGCTCTACCGTCCGCTGGACGCGGCCACCGCGGCCCGGATGGTCGAGGCGGACAAGCGCAACGCGTCGTTCCGCGCCACCACCTCGAGCCGCCCGTCGGCGCGTAACCTCGCCGAGGCTCGCGCGGCCGAGCGCAGCGCCGCGGAGGAGGCGCGCGGCGCGGGCCTGGTGAACTTCGGCATGGTCGTGACCGGCACGGTGATGTCGGCCGAGCAACTGCCGGACATGATCGCCGCGATCGACAACCTCGGCGCGACGGCGCGTGTCCTGCTCCGCCCCGTGTACGGGTCGCAGGACTCCGCGTTCGCCGCCGCGCTGCCCCTTGGCCTGGTGCTGCCGATGCACCTGTCCGTACCCGCCGGGATCCGGGAGTCGCTGTGACAGCCGTACCTGCCGAGAAGGGCAAGCAGAAGAAGAAGGCCAAGAACAAGCAGGTCGGCAAGCGGCCGGGTCCGCGTGGCTGGTGGGGTCGCGGCGGCGGCATGGCGACGTACGTCCAGGCCCCCGACGAGTGGCGCGGCACCACGGTCCAGGTCTGCGGCCTGTGGCCGTTCACGTCCGGCACCGGCAGCCCGATGGTCGGCGTGCCGATCGGCCGGAACCTGATGTCCGGCGCGACGATGTGCTGCGACCCGATCAGCTGGTTCATGCGCGCGAAGCTGATCTCGAACCCGTCGATGTTCGTGCTCGGCAAGCCGGGCCTGGGCAAGGCCCTGGACGTCGACACCGAGATCCCGACACCGGCGGGACTTCGGCGCATGGGCGAGCTGCAACCCGGCGATCACGTCTTCGGCGCCGACGGTCGGCCCACAGCCGTCGTCGCGGTGTCCGACGTGATGACGGACCGCGAGTGCTGGGAGCTCACGTTCTCCACGGGGGAGCGGATCGTCGCCGACGCCGAGCACCTCTGGGTGACCGAGACCGTCGCGCAGCGATTCCGGTCGTGGACCGACCGGTCGGTCACGAGAGAGCGTCAGCCGGCTGGCACTCCTCAGGAGATCGCTGCTGTGGCCGCACTCCGCGGGACGTTCGGTACGACGCCGACCACCGTCCGGGACGTGACGCGAGCGCTGGGCTGGGCGGGCAGCCCTCGCGAGAGCTCGGTCTACCAGCGGCCCCTTCCGGCAGGACCGGTGACCACCCGGGAGATCGCCTCCACGCTCGTTGCCCGCGGCAAGAAGAACCACGCCGTCAGGGTGATGCCCGGTCTCCAGCTGCCGGACGCCGACGTGCCGCTCGACCCCTACGTGCTGGGAGCCTGGCTGGGCGACGGGCACACGGACGTGCCACGACTGACGACGGCGGACCAGGGCATCCTCGACCGGATCGCCGAGGCCGGCATCGAGTACGTCGAACAGGGGCACTACCTGTACCACCTGCGTATCCCGGGGACCTACCGGCAGAAGGGTGCAGGCCTCACTCACGTGCTGCGACAGCTGGGCGTTCTCGGCGACAAACACATCCCCGCGTCGTACCTGCGCGGCTCCGAGCATCAGCGCCGAGCACTCCTCGCGGGCCTGCTCGACACCGATGGAACCGCGTCGCCTGCCGGTGGGCAGGTGCAGTACGTCTCCACCAATGAGCGACTCGCCGCCGACGTTCAGGAGCTGGTCGCGAGCCTCGGCTACCGGTCCACGCTCCGCAAGGGCCGGGCGCGTCCCGAGGGCCGCGATGTCGGGCCGATGTGGACAGTGGGTTTCACGACCACCGACGTGGTCTTCGGTCTGGACCGGAAGCAGCGCGTGCATGCCGAGCGGACGGTCGGCCACCCCGAGCGGACGGCCCGGCGGTACGTCGTCGACGCGCGGCGTGTCTCGTCGCGGCCGGTGCGCTGCATCCAGGTGGCCAACGCCGACGGTCTCTACCTCGCCGGCCGGTCGTTCATCACCACGCACAACTCGACGATCACCCGGCGGATGGCGCTCGGCCTGGCCGGGTACGGCGTCCAGCCGCTGGTGCTGGGCGACCTGAAGCCGGACTACAAGGACCTGATCGAGGCCCTCGGCGGCCAGGTCATCCAGCTCGGCCGCGGCCGTGGTCACCTCAACGTGCTCGACCCGGGCGAGTCCCGCGAGGCCGCGCTGCGGCTCACCGGAAGTGCCCGGCAGGCGATCCAGGCCGACGCGCACGGCCGCCGGCAGACGATGGTCTCCGCGCTGATCTCGATCATGCGGTCGCAGAAGCCGACCGACCGCGAGGAGACCATCATCGACGAGGCCCTCAAGGTGCTGGACGACCGGCACCAGGGCACGCCGGTCCTGCGCGACCTGCTCGCGGTGGTCCAGGAGGCGCCGGAGCGGGTCCGCAACGTCGCGCTGGACCGCGGCAGCATGGACCGCTACCGGGAGATCACCGAGGGCCTGGAGGCGTCGCTGATCGGTCTGGTCGGTGGCGGCCGGCTGGGTGAGATCTTCTCCGAGCAGACCGACAACCCGATGATGATGGACCGTCCGGTGGTGTTCGACGTGTCCAACATCGACGACTCCGAGACCAGCCTGCAGGCCGCCGCACTGCTGGCGTGCTGGTCGTACGGGTTCGGCGCGGTCGCGGTCGCGCAGGCGCTCGCGGACGCGGGCCTGGAGCCGCGGCGGCACTACTACGTGATCCTCGACGAGCTGTGGCGGGTGCTGCGGGCCGGTCAGGGCATGGTCGACCGGGTCGACGCGCTGACCCGGCTGAACCGGCAGCGCGGCGTCGGCATGGCGATGATCTCGCACACCATGTCCGACCTGCAGGCGCTGGCGAACGAGGAGGACCGGATGAAGGCGCGCGGCTTCGTGGAGCGCTCCGGCATGGCGATCCTCGGCGGCCTGCCGCGGGCCGAGATGCAGCAGCTCACCTCCGTGATCCCGATGTCCCAGGAGGAGCAGGACATGCTGATCGGCTGGCAGGACCCGCCGGCCTGGGACCCGCAGACCGGTGAGGAGGCGGCGCCGCCCGGCCGAGGCAACTTCCTGATCAAGGTCGGTGGCCGCCCGGGTATCCCGGTGCACGTCGACCTGACCACGGTCGAGCGCGAGATCAACGACACCAACAAGCTGTGGAAGACCGGCGCCGAGGGGCAGCCGGTGAAGGTCGTCGTGGCCGACGACGGCACCGAGGAGGTCGTCGGCGCCGCGTCGCTGGACGACCCGAGCATGCTGCCGCCGCCCGACCCGACGACGATGCTGCCCCCGGACCCGGCGACGATGCTGCCGCCCCCGGACCCGGCCCGCATGGTGTACGGCGACCAGGCGCCGCCGCAGCCCTCCCCGCAGCACTACCAGCCGGAACAGCAGCAGCACTACGGAGCCGAGCAGCAGCAGTACCCGCCGCCGCAGCGCTACCAGCCGGCGCCGGACCCGCAGGCGTACCCGGGCAGCCCGCCGCCGGACCCGATGCTGCCGCCGCCTGACCCGCGCACGCAGGTCGACCCGCACCGCAGGGACGCGGTCTGATGGCGGAGGGAAGGAAGTCCACCGGACCGGGCGGGATCTCGCCCGAGGCGGCGGCGCTGTTCATCGGCCTCGGGCTGCTGGCGTTCGTCTCCGTCGGCGTCTGGCTGGCCGGCATGATCGGCGCCGCCATCGACGGCGTGAAGAAGCCGGACGGCAACCCGTTCGTCATCGTCCTGCAGCTGATCAACGGCGACTACAAGTGGCCAGGCTCGGCGACCGCCGTACTGATCCTCGAGCTGGTGCTGCTGGTCGCGCTCGGTGTCGGCGGCTGGCCGCTGGTCCGGCGGATCAAGGGCAAGCGCTCGCGGGTGGACCGGCACGCCGAGCTGATGTCGAAGCGCAGCGAGATCCGCAAGATCACCCGCGACGGCGCGCAGGAGATCGCCAACCGGCTCGGCGCCGGCACCGCCGGTCCAGGAATCTTCATCGGCCGCACGGTCCGCGACGACCTCGATGTGTTCGGCTCCTGGGAAGATATGCACGTAGATATCTGGGGGCCGCGCAGCGGGAAAGCCCTGCGGGCGACGACGCCAGTGCTTACGCCGTACGGTTGGGTTCCTATCAAGGAGCTTTCACGAGGGCATCGGGTAATAGGCCGGGATGGCAAGCCGACAACGGTTACCGGTGTTTATCCTCAGGGTATTCGTCCTGCTTATCGAATGCATTTCAGTGATGGTACGTCTATCGTCTGCGATGCGGACCACCTCTGGACCGTGCGACCGAAGATCCGCAACGACAAGAAGCATCCCGAGGCATGGCGGACGTGGACCACGCAGCAGATGCTGGATCGCGGGTTGCGCCGGGCGAGCGGGGGCGCGAAGTACTACCTGCCGATCGTCGAACCGGTCGAGTTCGAGGGCGTCCTGGAGCCGGGCTGTCCGGTGCCGTCCGTTCCGGTGGACGGCAAGGGTCCGAACATCCGCCCGTTGTATCAACCGAGCCCGTTGCCAGTCGATCCTTATCTGCTCGGGGTGCTGATCGGCGACGGCTGCCTGACGCGGCGCAGCTCTGTCAAGCTGACTACCGCCGACGCCGACGAACTGCTGCCGTTGCTCGAGCCGGTGCTGCCCGACGGCATTGGACTAAAACGTGTCGCGGGCACGCCGTACGACTGGTCGCTGACGACGGGTCGGGCCGGTGGCGGTCACAATCAACTGCTTAGCGATTTGCGGCGGCTCGGGCTGATGGAGCATTCCGCCGTGACGAAATTCATTCCGCAGGCGTACCTTCTCGCCGATATTCATGCACGGCGGCTGTTGCTGGCCGGCCTGCTGGACACCGACGGCTCGATCGACGTGACGGGCAATATCGAGTTCAGCACGTCCTCGATGCAATTGGCTGAGGATTTCCGTTTCCTTGTGCAATCGCTGGGCGGCACGGTGACGACGACTCGGCGGGAGACGACCCACCAGCCGTCGTACCGGTCGTTCGTCCGGCTTTCGCTGGACGCGCCGGTGCCGTTCCGGTTGCCGCGGAAGTCGCACCGGTGCGAGGAGGCGTGGGGCAAGCGGCGGGTCGACAAGCCCGTACGGGCCATCACCGCGATCGAGCCCGAGGGCGAGGCCGAGATGATCTGCATCTCGGTCGACGCACCGGACGGCCTCTTCGTCGTGGACGAGTTCATCGTCACGCACAACACCACCAGCCGGGCGGTGCCGGCGATTCTGCAGGCGCCGGGCGCGGTGATCGTGACCTCGAACAAGCGGGACATCGTGGACGCCACCCGGGACCCGCGGCAGGGTGCCGGGCCGGTGTGGGTGTTCGACCCGCAGGAGGTGTGCGGCGAGGAGTCGGGCTGGTGGTGGAACCCGCTCAGCTACATCACCGACGAGGTGAAGGCGCGCCAGCTCGCGGACCACTTCGTCGCCTCGCAGCGCTCCGAGAACGCCCAGACGGACGCGTTCTTCGACGCCGCCGGGACTGACCTGCTGGCCGGCATGCTGCTGGCGGCGGCGGTCGCGAAGCGGCCGATCACGCAGGTGTACTCGTGGCTGGCGGACCAGCGCAACGACGAGCCGGAGCGGATCCTGCGCTCGACGCCGGGCCTGGAGCTGTCGGCGGACTCGCTGGCCGGTGTGATCAATGCGCCGGACAAGCAGCGCGCCGGCGTCTACGGCACCGCCCAGCAGACCGCACAGTTCCTGGTGAACCGCAAGGTCACCCAGTGGGTGACGCCGAAGGGACCGAATGACCCACGGCCGCAGTTCAACCCGCACCAGTTCGTCCGTGACGGCGGCACGTTGTACAGCCTGTCGAAGGAAGGGACGGGTACGGCGGGTCCGCTGGTGACGGCTCTTACCGTCGCGGTGGTCGAGGCGGCCGAGGACTACGCCAAGACCTGCCCGAACGGCCGGATGCCACAGCCGCTGGTCGGCGTACTGGACGAGGCGGCGAACGTCTGCCGCTGGAAGAACCTGCCCGACCTGTACAGCCACTTCGGCTCCCGCGGCATCGTGCTGATGACGATCCTGCAGTCGTGGGCGCAGGGCATGGAGTGCTGGGGCGAGCGCGGCATGGAAAAGCTGTGGTCTGCCGCGAACATCCGGGTGTACGGCGGCGGTGTGTCGGACGCGAACTTCCTGGAGCGGCTGAGCAAGCTGATCGGCGACTACGACATCAACACCGGTTCGGTGTCGTACGCCAAGGGTGAGCGGTCGACCAGCCAGCAGACCCAGCGGCACCACATCCTCGAGGTGTCCGAGCTGGCCTCGATGCCGCCCGGCCGGGCCGTGGTCTTCCCGTCCGGCATCCCGGCGACGCTGATCAAGACGGTGCCGTGGATGGCGGGTCCGTACGCGGGCCAGGTGCGCGCCTCGATCCTGAAGCACGACCCGGGCGCGACGACCAGCCAGCCGCAGCTCGCCTCCGGCGGGAACCCCTGGGTGACGGCGGCCAACCCGGCCAGCGGCGCGCAGGGCGACGACGGGCGGTTCGGCCCGACGCCGTCGTGGGCCCAGCAGGCACCGGCGCAGCAGAACTCGTGGGGCCAGCCGCAGCAAGCCCAGCCGCAGCAGAACCAGCCGCAGCAGAACCCGTGGGGTCAGCAAGGTGGTCTGTGGGGCGGCGACAACCAGCAGTGGGGTCAGTAACAACGGCAGCGGACGGCGGGGTGCGGTGTGTGTGGCGCATCCCGCCCTCGGAACGATCTCGGTGGGAGCACAGACGTGGACGGTCAGCAGGAGCTCTTCTACCCGCACGTGGCGGCGTTCGTGTCCGACCGCCTCGTGCACCTGTACTCGAGGAGGCTCGGCCAGCAGTTCGTCTGGTGTCCGGAGTGGTTCCGGCACGCCGAGGCGCTGAGCCGGCTCGACTCGGTCTGGCGGGCGTGGGAGCACCTCCGGCTCGACCCGGCGACCGGCATGTCGGTGTGGTGGCGTGACCACGCGGACCCGCACATGATGGCGCTGCTCGACCCGGACGGCCCGTTCGGCGCGTGCCGCAACAACCAGCACACCGAGTACCCGCTGCCGCCGCTGCCGGTGGTGGAGCCGCCGGCCGGCCTGTTCTTCGACCAGCGCAAGCCGAACCTGCGCGGGCTGTAGAACCTAGTGCCGGTCGCGCGGGTCCCGCTCGCTGGAGCGGCCGGTGGAGCGCGAGCGGTTGCCGCGGCGCGCGACCGGTGTCTGCTTCGGCGGGACGGCCGCGCCGCGGGCGTCGGCCTGGCTGCCGTCGGTCGGAGTCGGCATCGGCGGTTCGGGCGACGCGGCGTGCTGGTCGGCGTCGTACCAGTCGGCGCGGTGCTCATCGGCCACCGCCCGGTCGCGCTCGATGCTCGCGGTCGCCTGCTGCCAGTTGGCCATCGCCCGGTCGGCACTCGCGTCCGGTCCGCCGTCGTCGGCGCGGTCGCGGAAGCCCGCCGCCCGGGCCTCGGCGGTGTACGCGCGCTGACGATCGTCCCCGGCGTCCCGCCGCAGCGCACCGGCCATCGAGGCCGAGTCCTCGCGGCGGTTGTCCGCCTCGATCTGCGCCTCGGTCCGGTTCACGTCGATGCCGGGCCGGAGGTCCTCGCGGTCCCGCACGTCCAAGGCGTCCCGGTCGAACCCCTGGTCGCGGCCACGGCCGGAACCGGCGCCGGGCACCTCGGCCAGCTCGTCGGTCTCCTCCGCGGCGCGCTGGTCCTTGCCCGCCGCCCGCGCGCCGGGCTCGGAGCTCTCCTCGCGCCCGCCCTTGACGAGCCGCAGCCGCCGGTCGCCGCCGGGGCGCTCCTCGTCGAGCTCGCGGTCCCTGTCGTCAGCCATACCTCCACGATGCCTCATCGGGGGTTCACCGGCGCTTCACCCGCACGGGTACTGTCAGGCCCGGGAGAAGGGGAGGGCGTGCGGATGGCCGACGCCTGGAAGTGGCTGAACCTGCTGCTGATCTTCGTGCTCGAGCTGGTTGCGATCGTTGCCTTCGGCATCTGGGGCTGGCACACCGGCAGTGGCGCCGTGCGGATCGTGCTGGCGGCGGGTCTCCCGCTGCTCACCGCCGTCCTCTGGGGCCTGTTCGCCGCCCGAAACCCCCGGTACGACGTACCGGCGGCGGCGTTGATCGTGAAGGTGCTCGTGTTCGGCGGCGCCGCGCTGGCCTTGTGGGCGAGCGGGTACCACGCCGCCGCGATCCTCTTCGCCGTCGTGCTGGTCGCCAACCTGGCCGCGATCCGCCTCGGCCGCCTCGACGTGGACGTCAGCGCACCGCGCCGGTGACCAGCCAGCCGTCGCGGCGCTCGCGCCAGACCAGCGTGACGAACCGCAGCACCATGAACCCGGTGAACGCCCACCACAGTCCCAGCACCGAGCCGCCGAACCACAGCACCGAGCACGCCAGCGGCGCGAAGCCGGCCAGCCCGATCACGCCCGCGAGCGCGAGGTAGCTCCCGTCGCCGGCGCCGATCAGCACACCGTCCAGGACGAACACGATCCCGCACAGCGGCTGGCTGATGGCGGCGATGACGAGGATCGCGCCGAGCGTTCGCCGTACCTCGGGGTCTGAGGTGAACAGCGGCACGTAGAGGTCGCGGAGGCCGAGCAGCAGCAGGCCGCCGACCCCGCCGGCCACGAAGCCCCAGCGCATCATCCGGCGGGTCGCGGCGCGGGTGCCGTCGACGTCGGAGGGCGCCCAGGTAGCGGCCGGTGAGCGCCTGGCCGGCGATCGCGATCGCGTCCAGCGCCAGGCCGAGGAACAGCCAGAGCGTGAACGCGACCTGGTGCGCGGCGAGCGCGGTGGTGCCGAGCGCGGTGGCGACGAAGGTGGTCAGCACCAGAGCCGCGCGCAGCGTGAGCGTACGGACCACCAGCGGCACGCCGGCCTGGGCGGAGGCGACGATGCCGGCGCGGTCCGGGCGCAGCGAGGCGCCGTCGCGCCGGGCGCCGCGCACCACCACCACGACGAGCGCGACGGCGGCCGCGGTCTGGGCGAGCGTCGTGCCGAGCGCGGATCCGGCGATGTCCAGCCGCAGCCCGTAGACGAGCGCGACGTTGAGCGCGATGTTCGCCAGGTTGGCGGTCACCGCGACGACCAGCGGGGTTTTCGTGTCCTGCATCCCGCGTAGCACCCCGGTTGCGGCGAGCAGCAGCAACATCGACGGGATCCCGAGGCACGCGATCCGCAGGTAGGTGACGGCGTACGACGCGACCTGCTGCGACGGGTCGAAAGCGTTGACGATCGGCGGCGCGAAGACCAGTCCGGCCACGCCGAGTACGGCGCCGAGCAGCAGCGCGAGCCACATCCCGTCCACACCCTGGGCGAGTGCGCCGCGGTGGTCGCCGGCGCCCATCATCCGGGCCACCGCCGAGGTGGTGCCATATGCCAGAAAGATGCAGATCCCGACGATCGTCTGCAGCACCGTCCCCGCCACGCCGAGCGCGGCTAGCTGCGGGGTGCCCAGATGGCCGACGATGGCGGAGTCGGCGAGCAGCATCAGCGGCTCCGACACCAGTGCGAAGAAGGCGGGCACGGCGAGTCGCCAGATCTCGCGGTCCTGGCTGTCGATCATCGGCACAGGGGTCATTCTGGCGGATGGTCCTGACAGTGCGGGCGCGCGTCCACGGCCGGGGTACGCACGGGAAACTTCTCGTGGACTTTCTGCTCTCCACAGGTGTGCGCGGAGAAAAGCGCAGGTCAGAGACTTGTTCCCCTCACTTGTGCGCCGTAATCCACAGGAATTTACCCAGGCTGTGCACAGCGTGTCTTCACGTTCTCCACACTGCGTCCACAGCACCTGTGGACGACGGGCTCGCGACCGGCCGCGGGTCGGCGTACCGTCGCGTCACCGGCACGCGCACGAATGCTGTCGGTGGCGAATGACAGCGTTGTGGTTCAGGGCGTTGTCAGTTGGGTGCGCGCTGGTCGGCGAGCGGTGATACGGGAGGACGGGGTCAGTGAGCGTTGCGGAGTTCCGGGGTTCACAGGGCCCGGAGGAGCGCCGTCCTGAGATGGGCTTCGACCGCACTCCGCCGCAGGATCTGGCTGCGGAGCAGTGCGTGCTCGGGGCGATGCTGCTCAGCAAGGACGCGATCGCGGACGTGTCGGAGACGATCCGCGGCACCGACTTCTACCGCCCCGCCCACGAGATCGTCTACGACGCCGTCACCGACCTGTACTCGCGCGGCGAGCCGGCCGACGCCATCACCGTCGCCGCCGAGCTCACCAAGCGCGGCGAGATGGCCCGGATCGGCGGCGCGCCGTACCTGCACACCCTGGTCGCCTCGGTCCCGATGGCCGCGAACGCCGGCTACTACGCTCACATCGTCCGGGAGAAGGCGATCCTGCGCCGCCTGGTCGAGGCCGGCACGAAGATCGTCCAGATCGGGTACGCCGGCGAGGGCCAGGTCGACGACGTCGTCGACGCCGCGCAGGCCGAGATCTACCAGGTCACCGAGAAGCGCTCCAGCGAGGACTACGCCCCGCTGAAGGACATCATGGAGTCCACGCTCGACGAGATCGAGGCGATCGACTCCCGCGGCGACGCCATGGTCGGCGTACCCACCGGCTTCACCGACCTCGACGAGCTCACCAACGGCCTCCACCCCGGCCAGATGATCATCGTCGCCGCCCGCCCGGCCATGGGAAAGGCGCTCGCGCTCGACACGCAACTGCCGACGCCGACCGGCTGGACGACGATGGGCGAGGTCGCCGTCGGCGACAACCTGATCGGTGCCGACGGCCGTCCGACCCGAGTGGTCGCGGCAACGGACGTGATGGTCGGCCGCCCCTGCTACGAGCTCACGTTCTCCGACGGCTCCACCATCATCGCCGACGCCGAACACCAGTGGCTGGTGACCGATCCGGACGGCCGCCCGGTCATTCAGATGACCGAGCCGTTGTACGACGCGATGTCGGGCGATCCCGCACTGGAGCCGGTGATTACTGGGTCGGCCGTCGGCGACGACGAGGCCGATCGCCGCATCGTGTGGATCGAGCCGGTTCACAGCGTGCCGGTCCGCTGCGTCGAGGTCGACAATGCGGACCACCTGTACCTGGCCGGCAAGACCGGAATCCCGACGCACAACTCGACGCTGGGACTGGACTTCGCGCGGTCGGCGTCGATCAAGCACGGGCTGACGTCGTGCATCTTCTCGCTGGAGATGAGTCGCACGGAGATCACCATGCGGTTGCTCTCGGCCGAGGCGAAGGTGCCGATGCACCACATGCGCAACGGCAAGATGAGCGACGAGGACTGGGCCAAGCTGGCCCGCAAGATGGGCGAGATCTCCGAGGCGCCGCTGTTCATCGACGACTCGCCGAACCTCACCATGATGGAGATCCGCGCCAAGGCCCGGCGGCTGAAGCAGCGCCACGACCTGAAGCTGATCGTGCTCGACTACCTGCAGCTGATGACGTCCGGCCGGAAGGTCGAGTCCCGCCAGGTCGAGGTGTCGGAGTTCTCCCGCTCGATCAAGCTGCTCGCCAAGGAGCTCGAGGTCCCGATCGTCGCGATCTGCCAGCTGAACCGTGGCTCCGAGCAACGATCCGACAAGCGCCCCATGGTCTCCGACCTCCGCGAATCGGGTTGCCTCACCGCCGACACCCGGCTGATGCGCGCCGACACCGGCGCCGAGGTCACGCTCGGCGAGCTGCTCGCGTCTGGTGCGCGTGACATCCCGGTGTGGTCGCTCGATGACCGCCTCAAACTGGTGCCGCGCACCATGACCCACGTCTTCCCGAGCGGCGTGAAGGAGGTCTTCCGCCTCACCCTGGCCTCCGGTCGGGAGATCAAGGCGACCGCGAACCACCCGTTCCTGACGTACGACGGCTGGAAGCCGCTCGGCGACCTCGCCCCGGGTTCGCGGATCGGCTCCCTGCGCCACGTCCCTCCACCACTCGACATCAAGCCCTGGGATGACGACGAGGTGGTGTTGCTGGCGCACCTGCTCGGCGACGGATCCTTCGTGAAGCGGCAGCCGATCCGCTACGCGAGCGTCGACGAGGCGAATCTCGCAGCGGTAGCCGAAGCGGCGGCGCGACGCTTCGGCATCACGCCCGTGCGCGACGAGTACGCCGCCGCGCGTGTCACGACCCTGCGCCTTCCTGCGCCGTACCGCTTGACGCATGGGAAACGAAACCCGATCGCGGCGTGGCTCGACGGGCTTGGTCTGTTCGGCCTCCGCGGCCACGAGAAGTTCATCCCTGCAGGGGTGTTCGGGCTTCCGAAGACACAGGTCGGTACGTTCATTCGCCACCTGTGGGCGACGGACGGATCAGTCCGCTGGGACGGCAAGGTGAAGCAGGGGCGGATCTACTACGCGTCGACCAGCCGGCGACTCGTCGACGACCTCGCGCGACTGCTGCTCCGGTTCAACGTCTTCACGCGCGTCAAGGCCGTTCGGAAAGCCGGCTACCGGGACTGCTACCACCTGTACGTCACCGGCGTGGAGAACCAGCTTCGCTTCTGCGACGAGATCGGCGTACACGGGGCACGAGGCGAGAAGGCAGCGGAGGTCGCCACACAAGTCCGGGACGTCCGCGCGAATCCGAACCTGGACACGGTTCCGAAGGAAGTCTGGTCGCGGGTCAGGGACGTTCTGACCGAGCGCAGCATGACGCATCGCGAGTTCGCGGAGGCGATGGAGACCCAGTTCTGCGGCTCGACCATGTGGAAGCACGCTCCCAGCCGGCAGCGACTGGCGAAGGTGGCCCAACTCCTCGACGACGCCGACCTCGAAGTGCTCGCGACCAACGACATCTACTGGGACACCGTCACGACGATCGAGAGCCTCGGTGAGCAGGACGTGTACGACGCGACCGTGCTCGGCACGCACAACTTCGTTGCCGAAGGCATCGCCGTTCACAACAGCCTGGAGCAAGATGCCGACATGGTGATCCTGTTGCATCGGGAGGATGCGTACGAGCGGGAGTCGGCGCGGCCGGGTGAGGCGGACCTGATTGTCGCCAAGCACCGTAACGGCCCGACCGCCGACGTCGTGGTGGCGTTCCAGGGCCACTACTCCCGCTTCGTCGACATGGCGCACAACCCCTGAGGCTGTTGTCGAGATGCAGGAGAACATCGGCGATCCCGATCTCGACTGTTGGATAGGCAAGCGCTGCTGGTCGGCGGGCGGCCGACTGCCGTTCAGTGGCGGCCGGTGGCCAGCAGCCCTATGACGGCGCCGGCCAGGACCGACAGCGCGACCGCGCCGGTCCACATGGTGGCGCTCCAGGCGACGCGGTCATCGATGGCCAGGCCGAGCAGTTGGGCCGGCCAGATCAGCAGCGGAGCCACGATCCCGATGCCGAGCGGTGTGACGGGTCGCCCGCTGCGACGCGTCCAGAACCACAGCACGATGTCGACGGCCGCGGCCGCGACCACCGCGAGCACGGCGGCGGTGCCGTACCGGAACTCGGTCAGCGCGGCGCCCGGCAGCGCGACCAGTGCGGTGATCGCGGTGACCGTTCCAGCCGGAAGCGGCCCGCGCCGGCGCAGCCACAGAAGTGGCACGACCAGCGTCAACATGGACAGCAGGTAGCCGGCCAGGCCGGCCGATGCCGGCAGTTCGCCTTCCAGGTGCCCGGGGGCTCCCTCGGGGATCGTGGTGAGCGCGATGGTCGCCAGCGGTTGCGTGAACACGCCCAGGTAGCTGAGGAAGAACGCGCCCAGGGTCGCCGCCGCGCCCATCGACACGATCGCCGGCCACGCCTGTGCCGGTGATCCGGGCAGGCCGTTGTGGCGTTGCAGCACTCCGCGCAGCGGATTGGTCTGCAGCAGGGTCCCGCCGATCAGCAGGACCAGATGTGTCGGGCTGACCAGGGCGTCCACCTTTGGTCTCGATACCGAACGCGAGATGCCAGAGCATGTCCGCGACACCGGCGAGGCCGAACACGATCACGCCGAGCGCGCCGAGGCGGTACGGCTGGGGCAGCCATGCGCGCCAGCCGCCGCCCGGGCTGCGCCTCCGACTCGACCAGATGGTCCAGGCGAGCCACCCCGCGGTCGCGGTGAAGCCGCTGTAGAGCACGCCGTGCCACGGCGTGAAGAAACTGTCCAGGCCGCCGACGTTGAGGTGTGCCCAACCGTCGGCGTACAGGCCGCCGATCATCCACAGACCCAGCACCGCGGCGACCCCGTCCTGTCGCGCGGTGCTGCGAAGCGCCGATTGTGCCGACGGGTGCGTGAGCGTCGTACTCATGATCCTCCCTCTTTACCCCCTGGGGGTATCGCCACATCCGTTATATACCCTCCAGGGGTATCGGCCAAGGGTTGGACGACTCGCCAGCGGGCTGGTTGTGCGTAGGGGAGTCGCCATCAGGCATGAATGGTGCGCAATTTCGCGCGTTTCCAAAGGGGTAAACCTTCACCTTGGACGAGGTGCATTCGGATAGCTTTCGGCTCAACGCGCGTGTTTCGTTGTTCTTCCGCCCACGAAAGGAACTCCGTCATGCGAATCCGTTCGCTCGCCATCCCGGCCGTTGCCCTGGTCGTGGCCGGCGCCACCGTACTGCCCGCCTCCGCGAACCACTCGTGGGGCAACTACCACTGGGCCCGCAGCGGCGCGGTCCAGCTGAACATCTACTCCAGCGTCACCTCCGACTGGAGCGGCAACCTGTCCACCGCGAACAGCGACTGGAACCAGAGCGCATACCTGGAGAACACGCTGGTCAGCGGCGCCAGCGATGCAGCCACCCGGCAGTCCTGTCCGGCGGTCAGCGGCGCGATCCGGGTGTGCAACTACGCCTACGGCTCGACCGGCTGGGCCGGGATCGCCTCGATCAACACCGGCAGGGGTAAGAACCGCAGCCACATCACCCTGGCCACCGCCAAGATGAACGACACCTACCTGGCCAGCGCGGACTCGGCCAAGCGGCAGGGCGTGATGTGCCAGGAGGTCGGCCATGACTTCGGTCTGGCCCACCAGGACGAGGACTTCAACAACCCCAACCTCGGCACCTGCATGGACTACCCCAACGACTGGTCGACCAACCAGCACCCGAACGCCCACGACTACGACCAGCTGGCCACGATCTACAGCCACAACGACTCGACGCCCAAGACCTCTGGTGTGAGCAAGATCGAGACCGGTGGCACCGTCACGCTGATCACCTGGGCCGACTGACCCGGTGACGATCAGACCTCACTTCGGTGGGTCCGCCGCAGCCATTGTTCCGGCCGCGGCGGACCCGCCTCAGGTGAATCCGTAGCGCGTCACCGGGGCAGACCTTCGGGCAGCATGTCGTGACGTGCGCGCAGACCATGGGGTTCGACGGCGAGCACAACCCCGGCATGCACGCCGGCTTCTCCGGCTGGGACGGCATGACCTGCGACGCGTGAATCGCCATCTCACTCAGCCGGCGAGGTGCTCCATGAGCAGAAGGCAGCCGATGAGCACCATTGCGCCTCCGGAGATCCGCGAGACCGCGCGGGCCGTGGCCGGCCGGGCGTGCAGCACTGTGCGGGCCATCGAGCCGACGAGCAGGTAGACAATCGCGCAGCTGACCATGAAGACCACGCCCAGGACGCTGATCTGCGCGGTGACCGGCCACGACGCGTCCGTGTCGGTGAACTGCGGGATCATCGCGACGAAGATCAGCAAGCCCTTGGGGTTGAGGCCGCTCACCGCCACCCCCTGAACGACCGTGGCCCACGCGCCGGTACGAGCGCGTTCGTCCCCTGCGCTGGGAGACGCGGGGTGGGCGAGGATCCTGCCGCCCAGCCAGATCAGGTAGCCGCCACCGATGATCGTCAGGATCGTGAGTGCCACCGGAGAGGCCGCGACCAGGGCTCCGACACCGGCGGCGACAACCAGGGTCATCACCCCGTAGCCGAGCACGATCCCGCCCGCGGCAGGGAGCACCCGGCCGCGCAGCCCGGAGCTGATCGCGAAGGCCCAGTCCGGGCCTGGAACCACGATCAGGACGACCGAGACGACCCAGAACGCGACGATGGAACTGGTCGGCATGAGGCGCGCCCTTCCCTCGAATCACCGCTTTCCAGGGACGCTAGGCGCGATTCGCCCAAAGGTGGTTCCAACTTCTGCCACCCGAAGCGGCGTCAGTGGAATGATCTTGCTCATGGACGCGATCGACCGGAAGATCCTTGCTGTGCTGCAGGAGGACGGCCGGCAGACCATCACCGAGCTGGCCGCGCGGGTGCGGCTCACGGTGTCTCCCTGTCACCGCCGGCTGCGTGAGCTCGAGCGCTCCGGCGCGATCCGTGGCTACCGGGCGGTCGTCGACCCGGTCGCGCTCGGCCTCACGTTCGAGGCGCTCGTCTTCGTGACCATGCGTCAGGAGGACCGCGAGACCCTGCTGGGCTTCGAGCGAGCCGTGGCCGAGATCCCCAACGTGCTGCTGGCCCAGCGGCTGTTCGGGGACCCCGACTATCTGCTCCGGATCGTCACGGCCGACCTCGCGGCCTACCAGCAGTTCGAGGACGACGTACTCTCCGCCCTCCCGGGCGTGCAACGGCTCAACTCGACCCTGGTCATGAAGCGGGTCGTCGACGACCGGCCACTCCCCGCCTGAGCCCGGGGCGGGCCGCCATGGTCGGCGGCCCGCTCGCCGTCAGCTGCCGAAGACGCCGGTCTCGTAGAGCGAGTAGCCGTACGACGTGGCGCGTTGTACGCCGTGCACGCGGACGTACCTCCCCTGCACCGGGGCGAACTTCGCCGTCTCGATCCCGCCGCGGCCGTCGTCGGTCGACCAGACGGTCGTCCAGCTGCTGCCGTCGGTGGAGATCTCGATCCGGTACTCGCTCGCGTACGCCGTCTCCCAGTCGAGCGTGACGCGGCCGACCGGGCGGATCGACCGCAGGTCGATGGTCAGCCACTGGTTGTCGGACCAGTTGCTGGCCCAGCGCGTTCCGGTGCTGCCGTCGATCGCCTTGTCGGGGACGAAGCTGTTGAACAGGCTCCACTCCGACGAGCTGGCGGTCGCCCGGGCGCCGGTGGCGAGGTTGGTGGGCTGCTGGTAGCCCTGGGTGCGGGCCCAGGTGTCGAGGTAGGACTGCGCGCTGTGGAAGACCTCGCCGAGGAGCGCGTCGCCGCCGAGGTGCCGGACGTCTTCGAGCCAGTCGGGGATCAGGCCGACGTGCGCGCCGCCGTCCGTGTTGACGTCCCAGGTGCGCTCGCCGCTGACCTGGCGGTCGACAACCGAGCCGCCGTCGAAGCTGCGGAACGGGTACGTCACCTTGGCCGGCGCGTCCGCCCCGCGCGGCGCGGGGTGCGAGCCGACGCCGTTGAAGTCGGTGCCGATGCCGAGCCCGACGCCGTACTTCGCGCGCAACTCCGCCGTCCGCGCGGCCTCGCCGACGAAGCCCTCGCTGGAGTGGCCGTACTCGCCGATGAAGCCGCCCAGCCGGTACAGACGATCGGCCCAGCCGAGGTCCATCCAGCTGTGGCTCGAGATGACGCCCGGATAGTCGAGCGACTCGGCGATGTCGAACGCCCGGCCGGCCGCCTTGACGCTCATGTGGTCGACCTCGAGCATCATGTTGCGCTCGATCATGCCGCGGAACGCGTACTCACCCAGCCGGGTCAGGCCGCGCTTGTTGCACTGCCCTGCCTCGTCGTACGACGGAACCGCGACGCCCGGCGGCAGCAACGCCTCGTACTGCGGAACGGGAACGCCGCTGATCGAGTTGTCGTGCTGCGGACCTTCGCACGCCTCGGTGGTCCAGAACGTGCCGGTGGACAGGAACTGGCCGACGTTCACGATCGTGCCGGTCGTGCCCGAGTCGAAGCGCACCCCACACAGCGCGTTGTCGAACTTGTGGCAGAGGAACATGCTCCGGATGCCGAGCCCGTAGAGCTCGTCGAGTCCGCGGTCGATATCGGCCTGGCTGCACTGCGGGATGTCGAGGATCTGCTTGCAGCCGAACGGCTCGGAGGTCTCGACGCCGAGGATGACGGCGAGCTTGCCGTCCTCGATCACCTGCCGCGCGTCGGCGTTGTCCGTGACGATCCGGAACCAGCCCTTGCCCGGGCCGCCGTACATGGTGTCGATGTAATCCTGCATGTCGTAGGTCTTCTCGACCTGCAGCCGGATCGAGGTCATCTCGTCGCAGCTGCGGTCCTTCGGCTGGATCGGCAGCGAGCAGAGCACGCCGTTGGTGACCATGTCGGTGACCAGCACCCGCTGGCCGGCTCGCCAGGACCGCTCGAGCCACGCGTAGTAGTTCTGCTGGTGGGTGGTGGTCACGTAGTTCGGCCAGTCCTTGAACGTCGGCCAGCCGACCGGGTCGTGGGTCCAGTCCGGGTCGGCGGTGAGGTTCTCGAAGAGCGCGAGGTTGCCGTTCGGGTAGTGCTCCGGGCAGTCCTTGAGCGCGTCCGCGACGCCCGCGTCGGAGAACGGCTGGCCGCAGACCAGCCGGCCACCGAAGCCCTCGTTCGACATCAGGTGGTTGTGGACGTCGGCGAAACCGCGCACGTCCCCGTGCGCGTCCGTCCCCCGGAAGGGTTCTCCGCTGACGTTGATCTGCGAGTCCGGGGTGGGACGGGCCACCGGTTCCCACCAGGGGCCGGAAGCGTCGGCGCGCGGCATGGCGCCGAACACGGCCGCCATCAGCACGATGACGCAGAGGATTTGTCGACGGGGGGCCATGGTTCCTCCCAGAGTCCAGGGGGCGGGCGAACGACCTGGTCAGAGTGGTAGCGTGCCCGATCCCCAGGAGTTGGTCAAGGGTCCAAGACGGTTGACCATTTGACCTTCTTCCGGGCGGGGCGGCACGCGGGCTACGGGAAATCGGTTGTGGCGTGTCTGGCTCCACGCCAGGCTGTGCCGGTGGACGGATTCGATCCAGCGACCAGTTTCGGACCGGACGTCGCGCGGCGTTATGACGACGATCCGCGCGGCGACGAGGCGGAGACGGTCGCGTTCCTTGCTGGACTCGCGCACGGTGGACCGGCGCTGGAGTTCGCCGTCGGTACCGGCCGGATAGCGTTGCCGCTCTCGGCGCGCGGCGTCCGCGTCGACGGCATCGAGTTGTCGCCGGACATGGTCGCGCGGCTGCGGGAGAAGCCGGGCGGCGACGCGATCGACGTCACGATGGGCGACATGTCGAGCGTGGCCGCACCTGGGCACTACCGGCTCGTGTACCTCGTCTTCAACACCATCTTCAACCTGCTCACGCAGGACGCCCAGGTCCGGTGCTTCGAGAACGCGGCGCGGCACCTCGCCGAGGGCGGCGTCTTCGTCGTCGAGGCCGGCGTGCCGTCGGCATGGACCAGGCGCAACCAGTTCGTCAACGTGGAGCGGATCGCGAACGACGAGGTGATCCTGGACGTGAACCGGTACGACCCGGTCACGCAGATCCTCGACGAGAGTCACATCTCCTTCACCGACTCAGGGGTTCGCCTCGGGCCGATCTCGTGCCGGCTCAGCTGGCCGAGCGAGCTGGACCTGATGGCGCGGATCGCCGGCCTGCGCCTGGTCGATCGCTGGGGCGGCTGGTGTCAGGAGCCGTTCACAGCCACCAGCGAGCGCCACGTCAGCGTGTACTCCTCGCGCGAGCTGACCAGGCAGCACGGCTGACGGGTCACGACGGTCGTCGTACGTGCACCGCGACGACCCCCTGGACGCTGCCGGCGATCACCTCGGCAAGCTTGCGCTGGTGCTCGTCGGTGGGGCCGGTGATCACCACCTCGGCGTCGTGCACGTCGACCGCCCAGTCGGCGGACTCGGTGTGCAGCAGGTCGGCGACGTCGCCGCGGATGCGCTGGTCGCGGGTTGCGAGCAGGTGGATCACGTCGCTGCGGCTGATCACGCCGACGACGCGGTCCTGCTCGATCACCGGCAGGCTCTTGATCATCGTCGAGGTCATCAGGTCGACGGCTTCGCCGACATCGGCGTCGGTACCGATCGACACGACCAGGCGGGTCATCACCTCGCCGACCCGGCGGCGGGCGCCGGGTGTGGACAGCCGCACCGAGGAGCCGGCTGGGACGTCCACCAGGACGGCGTCGGCGAGCAGGTCGGCCTCGCTGATGATGCCGGTCAGCTCACCGTGCGGGCTGACGACGGGCAGCGTCGTGATGAGGTGCGCGTCCAGCAGGCGCAGCGCCTCCTGGATGGTGGTGTCGGGCCTCACGGTGACCGCGGGGGCGGTCATCAGGTCGCGGATCAACATCTCCGGGCTCCTTCCCCAGTGCCACGACTGCTCAGTGCCACAACTACTGAGTGCCACAACTACTCAGTGCCACGACTCGCGGGACCACTCGCTGACCTCGACGGCCTCGATACCGTCGTGCACCTCGTGCGCCCACTTCCGGATCCGGTCCCAGTCCCGGAAGTCGCCCGCCAGCTCGCCGCGCGCCAGCCACCGCGCCATCGGGCCGTGGGTGTGCTCGCGCTCGAGCCGGCCCGCGAACGTCACCGGATCCGCGGCGCCGATCCGGCGGGCCAGCCGCGCCACCACCGGGGGCGCCTTCTCGATCGTGTCCTTGTCGGGTCCGACCGGGCCGCTGTGGAACAGCCACACCTGCCGCCGGCGCAGCTCGTCCGCGTGCTGCTTGAGGAAGCGCACCGCGGTACGACGCCAGCGCCGCGTGTACAGCGCACTGCCGACGATCACCGCGTGGTAGTCCTGCAGCGACTCGACCTGGGTCACGTCCCGGACGTCCACCTCGTGGCCGAACCGGCGCAGCTCCTCGCCGATGGCCTCGGCGATGCCCGCTGTGCCACCCATCTCGCTCGCGTATGCCACCAGCACCTTGCCGCTCATCGCCGCCTCCGTCGCGGGATCGCCGGCCCGCCGGGATCGGATGACCCGTCATGATGACGGTGGATCTCGTGGCGCTCTGGCCACCGTTCGTTTCCGGTGCCCGGCGGGCCGGCTTGGTTGTCCCTTGCAGCACCAGCCTCGCTGCCACCCCCTGCCGCACCCAGGGCAGGAAGTCCCGTCGTCACACGGCGTTGGCCACTCCCGGCGCGGACTGGCGCTCACTCAGGTCGCGGTACAGGCCCTGGTGTGCGACGAGGTCTGCGTGCCGGCCGCGCTGCACGATCCGGCCGCGGTCGAGTACGAGGATCTCGTCGAGGTCGTCGAGTCCGGTCAGCCGGTGGGTGATCAGCAGCGTGGTCCGGCCAGTGGTGGCGGCGAGCAGGTCGGTGGTGAGCGCGTCAGCGGTGGCTGCGTCCAGGTGCTCGGTGGGTTCGTCGAGGATCAGCAGCTCCCGGCCGGTCAGCAGCGCGCGGGCGAGGGCGACGCGGCGGCGCTGCCCGCCCGACAGCCGGTCTCCGGTCATGGTGTCCAAGCCGTCCGGCAGCGACGCCGCCCAGCCGTCGAGCCGGACACGCCGCAGCACCTCCCACAACTCGTCCGCGGTCGCGTCCGGGCGCCCGATCCGCAGGTTGGCGGCCAGCGTGGTGCCGAACAGGTGCGCGTCCGCCGCACACAGCGCCGCGGTTCGCCGTACGTCGTCGGTGGCCAGGTCGTGCAGCTCGGCGCCGTTGATCGTGGCGTGACCCGCGTAGTCGAGCAGCCGCAGCAGCACCGCCGCGAGCGTCGACTTGCCGGCGCCGCTCGGCCCGACGATCGCGATCCGCTTGCCCGGCGTGAGCTCGAGGTCGATGCCCTCCAGAGCGGGTTCCGCCGCGCCCGGCCAGCGTGCCGACAGCCCGCTGAGCCGCACCGTGAAAGGTGCCTGCGGCAACGACCGCGCAGCGGCGGGCTCGGCGACCAGCGGCGGTTGGTCGAGTACGGCGAACAGCCGGGCCGCGGCGGCATGGACCCGGCCGAGCTGCTGCGCCGCGCCCGGTAGCTCGCCGAGCACGTCGAACATCGCCAGCGGCATCAGTACGACGACTGCCAGCAGCACCGGGTCGAGCGTGCCCGCGCGCACGGCGGGGATGCCGGTCAGCAGTGCCGCGAGCACCACCGCGCCGGCGACCAGCGTGGCCAGTCCGGCGCCGACACCCGCGCCGGCCGCGGTCCGCGACTCGGCCCGAGCCAGGCGCGCATCGATCGCGGCCACCTCCTCGACCCGCCCGGCGGCAGCGTCGTACACGAGGAGCTCGTCCAGTCCGGTGAGCAGGTCGACCGTGTGCGCGGACAGCTCGCCGCGCAACGGGGCGAGTGCGCGGTCGGCGCGGCGTGCGCCGCGCGCCTGCAGCCAGGGGACGAGGACCGCGAGCGCGAGCAGCCCGGCGAGCAGGGTCGCGCCCGCGGCCGGAAGCAGCCACCACGCGAGGACAACCGCGCCCGCGCCGGTGAGCAGTCCGGTGCAGACAGGCAGCACGGCGCGGACGAGCAGGTCCACCACGGTGTCGACGTCGTGCACCAGCCGGGCGAGCAGATCGCCGGACCGCAGCGCGCCGGCGCCGGAGCTGGTCAGCCGGTCGAAGCAGCGCACCCGCAGGTCGGTCAGCACCCGCAGCGCGGCGTCGTGCCCGGCGAGCCGCTCGGCGTACCGGAACACCGCCCGGCCGATCCCGAAGAACCGCACCGCCACGATCGCCACCATCAGCGTCAGCACCGGCGGGTGCTGCGCCGCACGCGAGATCAGCCAGGCCGCGGTCGCCATCAGCCCGACCGAGCTGCCCGCGGCCGCAAGGCCCGCCAGTACGGCGAGCGCCAGTCGCGCCCGTTGCGGCCGCGCGAGCGCCAACAGCCGCAGCACCGGACTCCGCACCATCACGGCCGCACCTCCGTGGCAAGGCGGGCGCGGCTGCCAGCGCGTCTGGTGACAGCGGGCACCGGTTCCGCAGGCAGATCCGCGTCGGCGTCGGTGGCGGGGAGCAGGACGACGTCGTCTGCGAGGGCGAGGAGGGCCGGGCGGTGCGCGACGGCGATGACGGTGTGGGTGCCGGCGAGGGCGCGGATCGCGTCGGCGAGTACCGCCTCGGTCTCGGCGTCGAGGTTCGCGGTCGGCTCGTCGAGCAGGACGAGCGGGGCGTCCCGGAGCAGGACCCGGGCGAGCGCGACGCGCTGTCGCTGGCCGGCCGAGAGCTCGCGGCCGCCGTCGCCGATCACCGTGTCGTACCCGTCCGGAAGCCCGGTGATGAACTCGTCGGCCCCGGCCCGGCGGGCCGCCGTACGGACGTCGGCGCCGGACGCGGACGGGTGGCCGAGGCGGATGTTGTCCGCGACCGTGCCGGTGAACAGGTGCGGCCGCTGCGGCAGCCACCCGACCTGGCGGGCCCACGCGGCCGGGTCGAGGTCGGCGAGGTCGCGGTCGCCGACCAGGATCCGGCCGGAGACCGGACGGGCGAGGCCGAGCAGCGCGGCGATCAGGGTGGACTTGCCGCACCCGCTCGGCCCCGCGATCGTGGTGACCGTGCCGGGTCGCACGGTCAGTGAGAGCCCGTCCGGCGCCGCCCCGGCCCGCCCGGCGTGCCGTACGGTCAGGCCCTCGACGCGCAGCGGGACCAGCCGCGGATCGGGCACGTCGACCGCGGTCCCGCGGGAGGCCTCCGGCTGCTCGAGCACGGCGAACACCCGGTTGGCGACGGCGAGTCCCTCGGTGCTTGCGTGGTACTGCGCGGCCAGCCGGCGCAGCGGCAGGTACGCCTCCGGTGCCAGGATCAGCACCAGCAGCGCGGTCTCGAGCCCGAGCTCGCCGCGGACCAGCCGCAGGCCGATGCCGACGGCAACCAGTGCGACCGAGAGTGTGGCCAGCAGTTCGAGCACCAGCGAGGACAGGAAGGCCAGCCGCAGCGTGCGCATCGTCGTACGGCGGAACTCACCGGTGACGCGCGCGATCGTCGCGGACTGCGCCTTCGCCCGGCCGAACACGGTGAGCGTCGGCAGGCCCGTGAGCACGTCCAGGAAGTGCCGGCCGAGCTGCGTGAGCATCCCGAGCCGGCGGGCGTTGATCGCGCCGGTGGTCTGGCCGACCAGCGCCATGAACACCGGGATCAGCGGCAGCGTCGCTGCGACCGTCACACCCGCGATCACGTCGGCGGGCAGCAGCCGGGCCAGCACCACGGCCGGTACGACGGACGCCAGCACCAGCTGCGGCAGGTAGCGCGCGAAGTACGGGTCGAGCGCGTCCAGCCCGCGGGTGAGCAGCGTGGTCGCCTCGCCGTCGGCGATCCTGCGGTCCGGGCCGAGCCGGACGAGGTGTTCGAGCATCCGCCCGCGCAGCTGGGTCTTCACCGCCGCCGAGGTGCGCTGTGCCGCCAGGTCGGCGGCCCAGGCGGCGAGTGCGCGCAGCACCACCACGACCCCGAGCGCGACCAGCTCGCTGCGTAGCTCGGCCAGTCCCGCGCCGGCGAACGCGCGCGCGATCGTTGCCGCGAGCAACGTCGCCTGCGCGATCACCAGCACCGCGGTCGCCAGGCCGAGTGCGACGCAGGCGATCAGGTAGCCACGGGTCGCCCGCGCGTACCGGCCGAGCCGCGGGTCGTACGGTTTCACGTACCCGCCTCGCCGGCCCCCACCTCAGCCGTGCCCGCGGTCCGCAGCGGCAAGCCACCACCGGCAGGGATGTGCCCGACGCCGATCCGGCGACGGAACACCCAGTACGTCCACCCCTGGTAGGCGAGCACGATCGGCGTGAACACGACCGCCACCCAGGTCATCACCTTCAGCGTGTAGTGCGTCGAGGACGCGTTGCCGACCGTCAGCGAGAACGCCGGGTCGGTCGTCGACGGCATCACGTTCGGGTAGAGCGTCACGAACAGGCTCGCCGTCGCCACCACGATCGTCACCGCGGTGAGCGCGAACGCCCAGCCCTCGCGCCCGGCCCGGTTCGCCAGTACCGCCGCCACGAGGGCGACCGCGGCCACCGCGGACATCACCAGCCCGGCCGGTGAGGCGTCGCGCGCCTGGGTCCAGATCAGGAACGCCGCGGCCACAGGTACCGTCACCAGCGCGATCGTGCCGGCCGTCCGCGCGGCCCTGCGTCGTACGTCGCCTTCGGTCCGCAACGCCAGGAAGACGGCGCCGTGCAGGATGAACAGGGTCAGCGTGGTGAGGCCGCCGAGCAGCGCGTAGGGGTTGAGCAGGTTGAAGAAGCCGCCTGTGTACTCGTGCCCCGAGTCGAGCGGTACCCCGCGCAGGATGTTGCCGAAGGCAACGCCCCAGAGCAGCGCGGGAACCAGGCTTCCGATCACGATGCACAGGTCCCAGCGCCGCCGCCAGGCCGGGTCGTCGATCTTGCCGCGGTACTCGAACGCCACCCCGCGGATGATCAGCGCCACCAGGATCAGCAGCAGCGGCAGGTAGAACCCGCTGAACAGCGTCGCGTACCACTCCGGGAAGGCCGCGAAGGTCGCGCCGCCGGCGACCAGCAGCCACACCTCGTTGCCGTCCCACACCGGGCCGATCGTGTTCACCAGCACCCGGCGCTCGGTCTCGGTCCGGCCCAGCACCGGCAGCAGCATGCCGACGCCGAAGTCGAAACCCTCGAGCATGAAGTACCCGCACCACAGGACGGCGATCAGCACGAACCACAGGTCGTTGAGTCCCATCGTCAGCTCCGGATCAGTAGGCGAACGCGAGCGTCTGGTCGTCCCCGACCGGCTCGGTGGAAGGGGGTCCGGCCTTGGCGTACCTGATGAGCAGGAACACCTCGACCACGGCGAGCACGCCGTACAGGACGGTCAGGACGGTGAGCGAGGTCACGACCTCGCCGGTCGAGACGCCGGGGGAGACGCTCGTCATCGTCTTCAGCACGCCGAACACGGCCCACGGCTGGCGGCCCATCTCGGTGAAGATCCAGCCGGCCGAGTTCGCCAGCAGCGGAAGTGCGACGGCCCCGCCGGACGCGATCCAGAACCACTTACCGGAGGGCAGCCGGCGTCGCCGGGTCCGCCAGAGCCCGACGACGCCGAGCAGCCCAGCCAGGGCCCCGAAGCCGATCATCAGCCGGAACATCCAGTAGGTGATCGGGACGTAGGGGACGTACTCGCCCGGTCCGTAGGTCTTCTCGTACTGCGACTGCAGGTCGTTGATGCCCTCGACGGTGCCATCGGTGGAGCCGGTCGCCATCAGCGACAGCCCGCCCGGCACCCGGACGCTGAAGACCTCCTCGCGACCGTTCAGCGAGCCGACCGTGAACAGCGAGAACCCGGCGTCGGACTTCGTCTGGTACAGCGCCTCCGCGGCCGCCATCTTCATCGGCTGCTGATCGGTCATCACCCGGGCCTGGATGTCACCGGTGACCGCGGTGCCGATGCCCGCGATCACGATCACCCACAGCCCGAGGCGCAGACTCGGCCGGAACACCGCGACCTCGTTGCGGCGGCGCAGGTGCCACGCGGCGACGGTGATCATGAACGCGCCGGCCGTCACGAACGCGGCCGTGATCGTGTGCGGGTACGTCACCAGCGTGGTCGGGTTGGTCAGCACCGCGCCGATGTCGGACAGCTCGGCGCGTCCGCTCGACGGGTTGAACCGGTAGCCGACCGGGTGCTGCATCCACGAGTTCGCGGCCAGGATGAAGTACGCCGACAGCTGGGTGCCGATCGCGACCAGCCAGATGCACGCCAGGTGCAGCCGCTTCGGCAGCCTGTCCCAGCCGAAGATCCACAGCCCCAGGAACGTCGACTCCAGGAAGAACGCCAGCAGCCCCTCGATCGCCAGCGGCGCCCCGAACACGTCACCGACGAAGCGCGAGTAGTCGCTCCAGTTCATCCCGAACTGGAACTCCTGCACGATGCCCGTCACCACGCCCATCGCGAAGTTGATCAGGAACAACTTCCCCCAGAACTTGGTCGCCCGCAGGTAGTGCTCCTTGCCGGTCCGCACCCACGCCGTCTGCAACCCGGCGACCAGCGCGGACAGCCCGATGGTGATCGGCACGAACAGGAAGTGGTAGACGGTGATGATCCCGAACTGCCAGAACCACGCCGCGAACCGGCCCGAAGTCCCGGTTTCTTCGGGGCCTCCGCCACCGGAATCAGCTCAGATGTCGACATATCGCTGAGGCGCTACGGCCACACGGCCAGGCGCTCACCCGCGCGCCACCTCGACCATGCCCGGCGACAGGTCGATCCCGAACACGTCCAGTCCCAGCGTGTGCAGGTTGTCAGAACGTGCCGTGCCGTCCGGCGCCACCGGCGAACCGTGTCGCCCCGTCGACGGTGTCCGCCGCCAGTGACCGCAGACCGTGCGCGAACTCGTTCGCCATCGCGTCCCGCTCGTCGAGGCCGTCCTGCTCCAGCACCGACGACCGGTCCTCGCGCAGGCAGGTCTGCGGGAACGCCGCGAGCTGCCGCGCCAGCTCGACCGCCGCCGGCAACGCCTCCGGTACGACGCGGTTGGCGAGCCCGATCCGCAACGCCTCGGCGGCGTCCACCGGCCGGCCGGTCAGGATCAGGTCCATCGCCACGCTGGTACCGATCAGCCGCGGTAGCCGGACGGTACCGCCGTCGATCAGCGGCACACCCCAGCGCCGGCAGAACACCCCGAACACCGCGGTCCCGTCCGCCACCCGCAGGTCCGCCCACAGCGCGAGCTCCAGCCCGCCGGCGACGGCATGCCCGCTGACGGCCGCGATCACCGGCTTCGACAGCCGCATCCGGGTCACCCCCATCGGCCCGTCCCCGTCCGGCGCGACCCGGTTCCCGTTGCCCGCGGCAACAGCCTTCAGATCGGCCCCGGCGCAGAACGTCCCGCCCTCGCCGTACAGCACCGCCACACTCGCGTCCGGGTCGGCGTCGAACGCCCGGAACGCCTCCGCCAGCGCCTCGGCCGTCGCCCGGTCCACCGCGTTCCGCACCTCCGGCCGGTTCAGCCCGATCGTCGTCACCGGTCCGTCGTGTCCGACCCGCACCAGCTCACTCGTCACGCGCCACACCTCCCTCCGCCAGCGCCGGTCGCCTTCGGGGCCTGCTGGCACCTGGCGGATCGTCGTACCGCGGCCGGGTCACGCGACGCCGCCGGGCACCGCGCGGCGGATGATCGCGGCGGTGTCGACGCCCGGCGGGAGAGTGCCGAAGGCGATGCCCCAGTCGCCGCCGAGCCGGGACGCGCAGAACGCGTCCGCCACTGCCGCCGGGGCGTGCCGGACCAGCAGCGAGCCCTGCAGTACCAGCGCGAGCTGCTCGACGACGCGGCGCGCGCGGAACTCGATGTCGTCCAGGTCGCCGAGCTCCTTGCGGACCCGCGCGACCGCCTCGTCGAGCCGCGCGTCGGCGCCCTCGGCCAGCGCCACCTCGTCGAAGAACGCCTGCACCGACTCGGGCTGGCGGGCCATCGCGCGCAGCGTGTCCAGCGCGGCGACGTTGCCGGAGCCCTCCCAGATCGACGGCAGCGGCGCCTCCCGGTAGAGCCGCGGCATCCCGGACTCCTCGACGTACCCGTTGCCGCCCAGGCACTCCAGCGCCTCACCCGCGTGCACCGGCGCGCGCTTGCACACCCAGTACTTCGAAACCGCCAGCCCGGCCCGCCGGAACAACGCCTCCTGGGCATCCCCGCGCACCGCCCGGTCGACCGCGCCGGCGAGCCGCATCGCCACCAGCGCCGCCGCCTCCGCCTCGATCGCGAGGTCGGCGAGCACATTCGCCATCAGCGGCTGCTCGACCAGCCGGGCGCCGAAGGCCCGCCGGTACGACGCGTGGTGCGCGGCGTACATCGCGCCCAGCCGCATCATCGTGGCGGACGCGATCGTGCAGTCCAGCCGGGTCATGTTGACCATCTCGATGATGGTCGGCACCCCGCGGCCCTCCTCGCCGACGAGCCAGCCGAGCGCCTCGTCGTACTCGATCTCCGAGGACGCGTTCGAGCGGTTGCCGAGCTTGTCCTTCAACCGCTGCAGCCGGATCGCGTTGCGCGAGCCGTCCGGCAGCACCCGCGGCACGAAGAAGCACGACAGCCCGCCCGGCGCATGCGCCAGGGTCAGGAAGAAGTCCGACATCGGGGCGCTCGTGAACCACTTGTGCCCGGTCAGCGCGTAGGCGCCGTCGCCCGTCGGCGTCGCGGTCGTGGTGTTCGCACGGACGTCGGAGCCGCCCTGCTTCTCGGTCATCGACATGCCCGCGATCAGCCCGCGCTTGGTGCTCGGCACCCGCAGGCCGTAGTCGTAGACGCTTGCCGTGAGCAACGGCTCGTACGACGCGGCAAGCGCGGGTGCCGCGCGCAGGGCCGGGACGGCGGCGTACGTCATCGACACCGGGCACAGGTGCCCCGCGTCCGTCGCGCCCCAGACGAACACCTTCGCCGCCCGCGCGACGTGCGCGCCCGGCCGCGGATCGGCCCACGGCGCGGCGTGCAGGCCGTGGTCGACGGCGGCCGTCATCAGCCGGTGCCACGACGGGTCGAACTCGACCTCGTCGATCCGGTGCCCGTACCGGTCGTGCGTGCGCAGCACCGGCGGATGCCGCTCGGCCAGCTCACCGGCGTGCTGCATATCCGAACTCCCGGCCAGCCGGCCCAGCTCCCGCAGTTCGCCCGAAGCCCACCCGGCGCCCTCGCGCTCCAGCGCCTCCAGCAGCACCGGGTAGTCGGCGAGATCGGCGTCCACCAGCGGCGGGACCTGGTTCGTCACCTCGTGCGTAGCGCTCATCTGATTGCCTCCGTCAAGGTCGGGCGCATCGCCATCAGCCAGCGCCGGTAGTCGTCGTACGCGTCCCTCAGTTCCGCCCCCGGCCACCCGGCCGGCAGCAACTCGGCCGGCAGCACTGGGTCCGACACCAGGTGCCGCACCGACGCCGCGATCGCCGCGAACCGCCTCGCCGGGTCGTCTGTACGGCCGAGCAGATCGAGCAGCGACCGCCCGTACGACGCCCAGCCGTTCAGGTCCCACAACTCGTGCGCGAGCGCGCGGGGTTCCCCGACCGGCCGCACCTCGAGCCGTCGTACGACGTCGTCAAGCTCAGCGGGCCACGGCCGCCGCAGGTTGTCCGGCCGCATCCACACGCCCTCCCTGAGTTCGGCCAGCCGCAGCCCGGCCAGCCGCGCCCGCAGCCCAGCGCGATCCGCCGCGCTACGCCCGCTCGCGGTCACCACCATCAGCTCCCAGTCGCCCCGCCACGCCTTGGTAGCCGGCTCGACCGCCGCATCCTGCCGCCGCTGCCGCTCCACCAGCCGCGCAGCCAGCCGGTACGACGTCCCGTCGCGCAGCAGATCCCCGGCCGACACCATCCTCGACAGCGCCACCCGCACCGTCGCCTCGCTCACCCCGACCAGCCCTGCGGCCGCCACCAGCTCCCGCGCCGGCAACTCCGGCGGATGCGCCCCCAGCAACACGCTCAACACCGTCGACCGCGCCGAAACCCCCCGCAACTCAACCTCCGCCACAACCTCGATCTTACACTCATCCAACAGCCGCAGCTAGATCGTAATGTGGTGTGCCGAGTCGTGGATTTGTGTTCATGGAAAACGCTTTCCTGGCGCAGGATTCCACGACTCGGCGGGAACCATGGGTGGGGCGGCGCGCGTGCGAACACGCTGGGCGCGGAGGCTTCACAGGGGGGTGGGGGCGCGCAAGGATGGCGGTGAAACCGACATCTCTTACGCAAGGGGCAACCATGGCATCCCGTCTCAACCCGTACATCGGATTCAAGGACAACGCGCGCCAGGCGATGGAGTTCTACCAGGGCGTGTTCGGCGGAAAGCTGGACGTGAACACGTTCGCCGACTTGGGCCAGGCGGACTCGGAGGACGCCGACAAGGTGATGCACAGCCTGCTCGAGACCGACAAGGGCTTCACGCTGATGGCGGCCGACACGCCGTCGCACATGCAGTACGAGGGCGGCTCGAGCATCACGATCAGCCTGAGCGGCGACGACGGCGACGAGTTGCGCGGCTACTGGGACAAGCTGTCCGAGGGCGGCGCGGTGCCGATGCCGCTGGAGAAGCAGGTCTGGGGCGACGAGTTCGGCATGTGCGTCGACAAGTTCGGCATCAGCTGGATGGTCAACATCAGCCAGCCGGAGGCCTGAGTCATCGGCTCGGCGGCTCCGGGTCGAGGCGGCCCTAAGCGCCGCGCAGGATGCCGCCGAGCTGGTCCACCTCCTCGTCGATGTCAGTGCAACCTTTGGCTGTTGCCTCGCGTCACGTTCTTGGGGGCGACGAGGAGGCGTGATGGAGCTGTTCAGCGGTCAGAACGCGGCGATGCTGCTCGTCGACCACCAGGCCGGCGCGTTCGAGCAGCAGTTGCGGCACGCCGACGAGGTGCGGCGGAACGTCGTCGCGCTGGCGCTCGCGGCCGCCGTGCTCGATCTGCCCGTGGTCGTGACCACGGACGCGGAGCAGTACCGCGGTGAGCCGCTGCCGCAGCTCGCATCCGTGCTCCCGGACGCTGCCGCCTCGCGGATCCGGCGCAACGGCCTGGTGGACGCGTTCGCCGACCCGCACGTGGACGCCGCGGTCTCGGCGACCGGGCGGCGCAACCTGATCGTGGCGGGGGCGGGCGCCGACGTGTGCGCCACCCTCGCCTCCATCCACGCGGTGCACGCCGGGTACGTCGTACAGGCGGTGGCCGACGCGTCCGCCGCCACCACCGCGCTCGCGCACGACCTGGCGCTGCGGCGGATGGAGCGCGCCGGGGTCACGCTGACCACGACCGGCCAGATCGTCGCCGAGCTCGCCGTCGACTTCTCCACGGCCGCCGGTGTCCAGCTCGCCCAGGTCCTCGGCCAGCTCCGCCGCCCCGGAGACTAGCCCGCTCCGATGAGTACGCCCGGGTTCAGGATGCCGGCCGGGTCGAGCGCGGACTTGGCGGCGCGGAGCGCGGTCGCGAAGACGTCGGGGCGCTGGCGGGTGTACCAGGGCAGGTGGTCGCGGCCGACGGAGTGGTGGTGGGTGATGGTGCCGCCGTTGGCGACGATCGCGTCGGAGACGGCGGCCTTGATGTCGTCCCACTGTGCGACTGTGCTGCCCCAGCGGCCGGGGGCGTACACGCCGTAGTACGGCGCCGGCCCGTCGGGGTACACGTGCGTGAACCGGCAGGTCAGGACGCCGAGTCCGCACACCGACGTGATCGCCTGCTGCGCCGCGTCGGTGACGGCGGCATGGAACGAGGCGAAGCGGTCCCAGGTGCACGCCGTCTCGAAGGTCTCGACCACCAGGCTGCGACGGGCCATCGCGTCGCGCTGGTACGGCATCCGCAGGAACGACGCCCTCCACGTCTGCGACCCGTCCTGCCGCGGCTGGACCTTCCCGCCGTACGACGTGGTGATCTCGGTGGCACGAGCGAGCAGGGCGTCGACGGGGTGGTCGGCGGACTCGAACGCGAGCACCAGCAGGCCGCCGCTGACCGAGGCGCCGGCGTTGAGGAAGGCCTCGGCGGCGTCCAGCAGCCGGCAGTTCGACGGGTACAGCCCGGCCTGCGCGATCGTCCGGGTCGCCTCGACCGCGTGCTCATAGTTGTCGAAGGCAACGGATGCGCCGGACTGCCACCGTGGCCGGGCCTGCAGCCGCATCCAGGCCTCGGTGATCACGCCGAGGATGCCCTCCGAGCCCAGGAAGAGCCGGTCCGGCGACGGTCCGGCCCCCGAGCCCGGCAGTCGCCGCGACTCGCTCACCCCCACCGGCGTGACAACGCGGAGCGACTCGGTGAGGTCGTCGATATGCGTGTACAGCGTGGCGAAGTGGCCACCCGCGCGGGTCGCCAGCCAGCCGCCGAGCGTCGAGAACTGGAACGACTGCGGGAAGTGCCGCAACGTCCACCCGTGCGGCCGCAGCTGGTCCTCCAGTGACGGCCCGAGCACGCCGGCCTGGATCCGCGCGGCCCGGCTGACCTCGTCGATCTCCAGCACCCGGTCGAGCCGGCCGAGGTCCAGCGACACCGCCGGGCCGTCGAACCGCGGCTCGACCCCGCCGGCCACCGAGCTGCCGCCGCCGTACGGGACCACCGCGACCCCGGCGCTTCCGCACCAGTCGAGCACGTCGACCACGTCCTGCTCGGTCTCCGGCCGGACGACCAGGTCGGGCACGTGCTCGAGCCGGCCGTGGAGATTGCGTACGACGTCCCGGAACGCCTTGCCGTGCGCATGACCGGCCCGGTCGGTCGCGTCGGCGGACACCAGCCGCGTCAGAGCGGCCGGCGGGGTGACGCGCGGATCCGGGAGGCCGAGTGTGGCCGGGTCGGGTGGCTCGTGCGCGGTGAAGTCGTGGCCCGGCAGCAGCGCGGCCGCCCGTGCTACCAGCTCGTCGGCCTCTGCGCCGCGGATCTCGTCCTCGACGGTTCCCCAACCCCACCACGACCGTGACACCCGCACCTCCCTGAAGCGATGTCCTGGAGGGCCATCATGGTCCGTGTGGTGAGCGGACCGACGAGGACCCGCCGCCCGGCCGGCACTACCTCAAGCTTCGAGAGGAAGCGTCATGAGCATCGTCACCACCGGAGCCAGCGTCTCCCTCGACGGCTACATCGCCGGTCCCGGGGAGACCGGGTTCGAGCATCTCTTCGGTTGGATGGGCGCCGGCGACGTCGAGCTTCCGACCGCGGACCCCTCGATGACGCTACGCATGACCGAGGTGGGCGCGGCGCACTTCCGCGGCCTGATGGAACGCACCGGCGCGATCGTCGTCGGCCGGCGGCTCTTCGACATCACCCAGGGCTGGGGCGGCACGCACCCGCTCGGGGTGCCGGTCGTGGTGCTCACGCACCGCCCGCCGGTGGACTGGGCGCACGCGGGCTTCCACTTCGTGTCCACCGGAATCGAGGACGCCGTGGCGAAGGCGCGTGAACTCGCCGGCGACAAGGTCGTCGGCCTGAACGGCGGCACGATCGCTGCGCAGGCCCTCGACGCGGACCTGGTCGACGAGGTGTGGCTCGACCTGGTCCCGGTCCTGCTCGGCGGTGGTACGCCGTTCTTCCCTGAGCTCCGGCGCGCGCCCGTCGTGCTCGACGAGGTGTCGGTCGAGCCGGACGAACGCGTGACTCACCTCCGGTACCGCGTACGCAGGCCGTAGCCGCATCGTGGTAACGCGATAGGCGTGAGTGTCGCTAGCCTCGGGTGAAGCTGCAGTTGCCGTCCTTGGCGAAGGACACGGTGACGGGCACTCGGCCGGCAGGCGTCACGTGCACCTTGATGCCGCACACCTCGGCGAGCTCGCCGAGGCCGTCCTCGCCGGTGGCCGGGCAGGTGTCCGAGCACGGCCGGCTGTACGCGATCACCTGGTAGTCGCCCTGCTTGTACGAGAGCGTCTGGCTGATCGCCATACCCGCGTAGCGGTGCTCGAACAGCGGCTTGGCGGCGGGGTTCTCGACGCGCAGGAACCACAACGTCTTGGCCGGCTGGGTGCCGCGCTGGCGGACGGCGATCGTGCCCGGCACGGCCTGCGCGCCGGGACCGCCGACCGAGGTCGAGGTGGTGGGCGTGGATGCCGCGGCGGTGGGGGACGGGGTGGACGCGGCCGTCACCGAGGTGCCGGCGGCGGGCTGGTCAGAGGACGCGGACCCGCCGCAGCCGGACAGCAGCCCGGCTGCGGCGAATCCTGCGATGACGATGAGTTTCACGGGACCGTTCAGTTGGCCCAGGTGATCGTCGTCACGGTGTTGCCCGTCTTGATCCGGCTGATGCCGGAGCCCTTCGCGGCGGCCAGGTCGTTGTGACCGTAGATGGTCGCCAGCTCGTCGTAGTCGTGCTGGTTCGGGTGCTGGTTGGTCGACCAGTCGTTGGTGTAGTCCATGCAGGTGCCGAGGTTCGGGTTGTTGAAGTCCTCGTCCTGGTGGTCCAGACCGTAGTCGTGGCCGATCTCCTGGCACGCCACGCCCTGACGCTCCGCGGCCGGGGCGCCGGCCTCGTAGGTGTCGTTGAGCTTGACCGTGGCCTGGGTGATGTGGTTGCCGCCGGTGATGCTGATCGACGCGATGCCGGCCCAGCCGTTGTTGCCGTACGAGTAGTTGCAGACCTGGATCTGGCCGGCGACGGCGGAGCAGCGGCGGCGGGTACGCGAGCTGGTGTCGCCCGTCGACAGCGGGCTCTCGACGTACGCGCTCTTGTTCCAGTCCGAGATGGCGGTGGAGACGTTGCCGCTCCAGTCCGAGGTCACGTGCGAGATCACCGGGACGGTGACCGCGCCGCTGCGGGACCAGTGGTAGCCACCCCACGAGTGGTTCGCGGAGGCGGGGAGGGCGGTGGCGCCGGCGGCGATCAGGGCGACGGCCGGGATGGCGAGCGAACGGATTCGCATGTGACGAAGTTCCTTCCAGGAGGGCGGAAAGTAACTAGTTGGGCGGAAAGTTATCCGATCCGAACACGCTGTAAGCGCAGGTTTTCCCTTGAGTGATGACCAATATTGCCCTCGGTGATGCCGATCGGGCACGAATGGTCATCCTCGCGGGGGTTCGCCGCCCATCATCCGCAGCATCGACGGCCCGCCGGTGCGCACGAACCGGACCACCAGCAACGCCGCGACGGCGAGGAAGACCAGGTTCAGCCAGGTGGTGTAGTTCCAGCTCACCCGCGCCTCCAGCACGGTCGCTGACCGCTCCGCCGGGATCAGCCCGAGCGCCGCGAAGGCCACCTCGATCAGGTACCCCGCGGCCGCCATCGCGACGTAGAAGATGCCGGTGATCCGCAACGCCGCCGCGGTGCCGTAGTACTTCCGGTAGATCAGCAGGATCGGGACGATGATCAGGTCCGCGAAGATGAAGCTGATCACGCCGCCGAAGCTGATCCCGCCGTTCCACAGCACCGCCGCGAGCGGCACGTTGCCGATCGAGCAGACGAAGCTGACCACGGCAACCAGCGGGCCGATCAGCGGTCCCCAGATCTTCGCCGCCAGCGGGTGACCCTCGAGGAAGAACACCTGCAGCCAGTGCACCGGCACCCAGGCCGCGAACGCGCCGGCGATCAGCAGCCCGCCGACGATGTCGCGCCAGACCGAGGCCCAGTCCATCACGAAGTAGTGCGACACCGACGTCAGCCCGGCCGGTGACCGGAGCCGCTTCCAGACGCTGCCCTCACCCGTGACCGACATATCCATCGCGGCGTGCCCCTCCATCGAGCCGGCCAGCCCCTTGTCCGCCTGCTCGCGCGCCGCGTCGACGATCCGGCCGCGCATCCACAACCGGAAGCCCAGCGCCATCACCACGATCATCACCGGACCGCCGAGGAACTCCGCGAGCGTGAACTGCCAGCCCATCATCAGCGCCAGGATGATGCCCAGCTCGATCACCAGGTTCGTCGACGCGATCTCGAACGCCATCGCCGCGGTCAGTCCCGCACCCTTGCGGAACAGCGACCGCGCCAGCGCGACAGCGGCGTACGAGCAGGACGAGGACGCGGCGCCGAGCCCGGTCGCGACCGCCAGCGACCGCGGCGAGTCGTCCCGCATCAGCGCCGACACGCGCTCCCGGCGGACCACCGCCTGCACGATCGCCGACAGCCAGAACCCCAGGATCAGCGGCCAGAGGATCTCCCAGCCCATCGCGAAGGCCATTCCGAGCGCATCGCCGACCGCACGCAGCACGTCCACACCGGCGCACACCACCACGCCATGCACCTGAGCGTGAGCGACGACGGCCCGTCGTACGCCGCCCAACTCTCCGGCACCACCGCGGCGGCCTGCATCGCGATCCTGCCCGTCCTGCTGCTGATCCGCCGCCGCGCCGGCGGCCTCCTGCGCGGCCGTCTCGACGCCCGCCGCCCGTCCACCGGTACGACGGTCCGGGCGCGGGTGGAGCGACCACCGCCGCGGCACCTGACCCCGACACACCTGACGCTGAACATCCTTCGGATATAGGCCGAATCGTCGCTGTCCAGACAACTCGGCCCTAGAAAACGATGGAAGGAACACGTTCAGATGAAGCACGTCTCGCGACGGATCGCGATCCCGCTCGTCCTTGCCCTGGCCCTCGCCGGATGCGGTGACGACAACGACACGTCCGGCACTCCGTCGTCGCCGTCGACGATGGGCTCGATGCCCGGCATGGACCAGAGCAGCCAGACCCCGACGCCGGCGGCCGACCACAACGACGCGGACGCCGCCTTCGCGACCGGCATGATCCCGCACCACGGGCAGGCCGTGACGATGTCGGACCTCGCGCTGAAGAAGGCCACCAGCGCGGAGGTCAAGCGCCTCGCCACCGCGATCAAGGCCGCGCAGAGCCCGGAGATCACCACGATGTCCGGCTGGCTCACCGCGTGGGGCCTGCCGGTACCCGACCCGGCGATGGCCGGCACGGGCCACGACATGCCGACGACCGGGATGATGTCCGAGCAGGAGATGAAGGACCTCAGTGCCGCCGGCGGTGCCGCGTTCGACCGGATGTGGGTCCAATTGATGATCAAGCACCACCAGGGTGCCGTCACGATGGCCCGCACCGAGCAGACCGGCGGGCAGTACCAGGCCGCGATCGCGCTGGCGAAGCAGATCGAGACCGGCCAGACCAAGGAGATCACCTCCATGCAGGGCCTGCTGAAGACCCTCGGCGGTTAGCCCGATCGCATCGCCTCCATGAGTCCGGACGTCACTTCCGGTCACCGGGAATGACCATCCGGCTCATGGAGGCGGCCGTGCGCCCTTGGAACCCGAGTTGTGGGCGCGGTGTACTGGGTGTCATGGAAAGGGTCGGCCGACCCTTGATCTGCGCCGCTCTCACTGTGTTGTCGCTGACCGCATGCACGTCGTCGACGGCGATCCCGGAGCGGACAGCGCCGACGTCCACGATCAGTGCCGGGTCGACCGCGCCGCCCGATCCGACGCGAGATCTCCGCCGGCCCTGGGCGATGCCAAACCTGGCGTCGGGCGCCCCATGCCCTGTGACGACAACGCGGCACCAGCCCGATCCTCATCTCGGGCCGATTCAGGGCAACGGGCCGGTGGGCCCAGCCGGGATCGGCAAGACCGGATCCCTCGTGTACAACACCAGACCTGAGCTGCCGGTCACCGACCTGACCTGGGGTGTTGCGAAGGTGCTGTGGGAGGTCGACGGCACACTCGCCGGCCCGGTGCTCGTGCGCGGCCGCCAGCTCGATGGGCCGAACGAGCTGCGCTTCGAAGATCCCGCCGTACCCGAACTGGTGCTACCGGATTACGGCCGCGGAAACCCCTGGCGTGACTACCCCAGCTACACCCGAGTGCGCGCGCCCGGCTGCTACGCCTACCAGATCGACACGGCCACGCGGAACTTCACCGTCGTGTTCCGCGCGGTCGGGATTCCGCCTCTCTCCTGCCCGGTCACGGTGGGGTCGAAGCAGACTGTGCCACCGAGCCCGATCGACTCCGGTGATCGGCCGGTTTCCTGGGTGGCGAACTGGTACGGCAACACCGCACTGTGGGTTCGGCTTGGAGGGCAAGGCGTCCTGACGGCAGCCTCGAACCGGTCGGCCGCATACACCACGACGTTTCCGTGGTGGCGCCTCACGCGCGGCCGGCTGACGGTCTCCGCGGAGCGGCTCGACGGTCCGAGCGGCGGGTTCCGCGCCGACGTACCCGACGGCTACGGCGACATCGGTTTCCAGGCCACCGGCCTGGTCTGGCCGTCGCCGGGGTGCTGGCGCGTGACCGGCTCGATCGCTGGGCAGTCGCTGTCATTCGTCACCTGGGTGACCCCAGCCAGCTGACCGGCCCCACGCGCCCGCGTACGGCGAACCGGCGTGGCCGGGTTGCAACGCGGCGGTGGTGCGGCCGAGACGTTGCGGCGTGATGCTGTTCTCGAACGCACTTCGATCGGGAGGTGGCGGCGGGATGACGAGCAGCGCCGGTCGGTGCGGTCGGCAGGTTCGGACGCTGTGCGTTCTCGCGCTGCTGGTGCCGTTGTGGTTCGTGGTCACCGCCGTGCCGGCGGACGCGTCCTGCGCGCCGCCGCCGCCCGCGTCTTCGGCTCAGCGTTTCACCGGCGTGGTCGTCTCCGTGAGCGATCAGGGTCGTACGGCGACCGTCCGGACCGACGACGGCCGGACCGTCACGGTGACGGGTCGCGGTGACCCGTCCGGCGCGATCACCTCCGTGGATCGCACCTACACCGCCGGCGCGCGCTACGAGTTCCATCCGCTGAACGACGCGAGCCCCTACCGGGACAACGCCTGCACCGCGACCCGCGAGCTGTCGTCGACGGGGGGTGCCGCTGCCGGTCCAGTCGATGGGAACTCGCGCGGATCCGGGCCGGTCGTGTGGGGTGCCGCCGCGCTGATCGTCGTACTGCTGGTCCTCGGTGCGCTCGGCGTACGGCGGCGGGCAACGCGTGCTCATCCCGCAGCCGCACCCCGAAGCTAGGACCTCGCGGGTCACGCTCAGCCGGGCTGGGCGTACGTGCCGGCGAGCTGTGCCTCGCACGACCTCTTGTGCCGGGTGTTGCGGGTTCTTGCAGTACGGCGCGGGTTGTCGTACGTCATGCAGCGCGAGCAGGCGCAACGCGGTGCGAATACCCGCAACAACTGCCGAGACGCTGGCGAGTACCCAGGCGGCCGCGCGCTGCCGCGTCGAACTCCCGGCCGATGGGGCTTTGTCGGTCACACCGTCGCCTCCCAGGGGCCGGTGGCGGCCATTGTCAGCGCCGCCGTCGACCTGCGTCGCGTCTTGACCGTTCTCCTCGACTCAGATGTAGGCGAGGGCTTCGCGGACGGTGAGGCGGGAGGCGCGGGTGGCGGCGGTGTCGGTGGCGAGCATGCCGCCGAGCACGACCAGCGCGGTCCACAGCGCGATCGCGAGGTACGACAGCCGGAACGGCAGCGGCGCGTAGAAGAACAGGTTCCCGAGCAGCGCGTCCATCGCGTACGTGAGCCCGAGCGCCGGCAGCGCCGCGACCAGGCAGCTGGCGATCGCGATGAAGATGCCTTCGGCAACGACTATCCGCCGGACCGCCTTCGGGCGGGCGCCGATGGCGTGCATGACGCCGAACTCGCGTGTCCGCTCGAGCACGTTCGCGCCCATCGTCGAGGCCAGCCCGATGCAGCCGATCAGGCCCATCGGCAGCGCGGTGACCAGCAGGATCACCAGCACCGGCTCCAGATGCCCGCCGGTGGAGGCCTCGCGCAGGCCGACCGACTCCGAGGTGCGGACGCCGACGCCGGCGCGGGTCAGCGCCTGCTTGACCGCACCGGCGACCTCGGTGCGGGTGGTCTCGTCGTGCGCGCCGGTCGCGATCCGCAGCGTGTTCGGCCACTGCGGCCGGTTCGTCGCCGTGGCGAGGCCCTTGGCCGTGACGTACGCGCCGCCGCCCTCGCCGCGCTCCCGGACGATACCGACGACCCGCCAGGTCGTGGACTCGGCGCGGCCGGACAGCCCGGTGACCGCGAGGTCGACGTCCTGGCCGACGGTGACGTCGAAGCCGGCGTTGGCCAGCGTGACCTGGCTGAGCACGATCGACCCGGTCTCGTCGGGCTCCAGCCAGCGGCCGGCGATCAGCTCCGGGGTGCTCTGCATGGCGGTGCCGGGCGGGATCGCGGTGACGAAGATGCCGCCGTGGCCCTGGTCCGGGTACGTCTTGGTCAGCGGCAGCCCGCCGGGTCCGGAGACGCCCGCGGAAGTCATCGTCCAGCCCTCGACGCGGGTCACGCCGGGGACGTTCGCCACCGCCGCGGTGAGCGCGTCGGCCGGGGCCGGCCGGTCGAGCTGCACCACGACGTCCCAGGTGAGGCGCGCGCTGGCGTCCTTGGCGACCGCCTCCGTGCTCGCCCGCGCGGACATGCCGGCGACGAACATCATCCCGGCGCTGGCCAGCAGCCCGACCGACAGCACGAACCGGGCCGGCCGGCGGAAGGTGTTCCGCAACGCCAGCAGCAACCCGCGGTCGAACCCGGGCAGGCGGCCCAGCCAGGCGAGTACGTCGCCACCGAGCCGCGGGTTCGAGCCCAGGCCCCGGTGGTCTATCGCCGCGCGGACCGTCGTACGGGCGGTCCTGACCAGCGGGACCAGCGCCAGCAGCACCGGCAGCAGCAGACCTGCGGCGAGCACGACGAGGTAGGTCCACCAGGCGGGGGACACGCTGGCCGCCCGGATGCCGAGGAAGCCGAGCACGGCGGGAGTGAAGGCCCGGCCGACCAGGATGCCCGGACCGAGCCCGAGCAGCGTCGCCGCGCCGGCCACGACCAGCGTCATCGCCAGGTAGAGGCGGCCGATCCGGACCGACCCCGCGCCGATCGCCTTCATGATGCCGATCTGCGGGATCTGCGCGGTGAACAGGCCGTTCAGCATGTTCGCGACCAGGATCGCGCTCAGCAGCAGCGCCGCCGCGGCGCCGATCAGCAGCGCGCTGAGCAGCGCGTTCGCCTGCCCCTGGTGCGGGTGCGCGTAGGGCTTGGGCACCTGGATCTCGCGGATCGTCACACCCCGGTCCTGCTCCAGCCACTTCGCGACCGCGGCGGCGACGGCGACGGCGACGATCTCGTCCCGGTCGCGGCTCGGGGTCGTCGTACCGGCCTGGATCTTCAGCTGGTCCAGCGAGTCCTGCTCGCCCAGCGACGCGGTGGAGAGGTAGCCCTGCGCGGTCTGCTGCTGCGGCGCCGGCGCCAGGCTCGGGTCGTACACGGTGCCGGCCACCCTGAACCGCGCGATCGCGCCGCCCGGCGTCTGCGCCGTGACGGTGTCGCCGACCTTCACCCCGAGCAGCTCGAGGGAGTCCTTCCGGATCAGGATCTCGCCGGGCGCCGGCGGCCAGCTGCCGCCTTCCACCTCGAAGGTCGCCATCCGCATCGGGTCGTCCGGCGGCGCCGCGAACACCTGCAGCGGGATCACCCGCGGTTCCCCGTTCACCAGCACCTCACTGCTGAACACGGTCCGCCCGGCGGCCTCGATCACCCCCGGCCGGGTCCGCGCCGCGGCCACGATCGCCGCCATCTCGTCCTCATCGACCGCCGGACCGAACCGGATCGTCGCCGACGCCGGCTCGGTGCCCAGGTAGGCCGCCGCGGTCTCCCGGTTGATCGCGCTCCACGCGAACAGCACCCCGCCGAACACGGTCAGGCTGACCGCGATCGCGAACACCATCATCGCGATCCGCACCCAGGTCGCCGCCAGGTCCCGGCGCAGCTTCACCGCCAGCAGGCTGGTCACGCCGGCACACCGTCGATGATCCGCCCGTCCCGCAGCACGACCTCGCGCCGCACGATCGACCTGATGTCGCGCTCGTGGGTGACCACGACGATCGTCTGCCCGCCGGCGTTGAGGTCCGCGAACAGCTCGAGTACGGCGTCCGCCGTGTGCGAGTCGAGATTGCCGGTCGGCTCGTCGGCGAGCAGCAGCGGCGGATCGTTCGCGATCGCCCGGGCGATCGCGGCGCGCTGCTGCTGGCCGCCGGACAGCATCGCGGGCAGCTTGTCCGCCTGGTCGCCGACCCCGACGCGGTCCAGCAGTCCCAGTGCGCGGTCCCGGCGCTCACCGGCCGGGACGGTGCGGGCGAAGTCCATCGGCAGCATCACGTTCTCGATCACCGTGAGCGTCGGCAGCAGCTGGAAGAACTGGAAGACCAGGCCGACGTTCCGGCCGCGCCAGGCGGCCAGGCCGGACTCCGACAGGGTGCCGAGCTCGGCGTCCGCGACCCGGACGGTGCCGGCGGTCGCCCGGTCGATCCCGGCGAGCAGGTTCAGCAGCGTGGTCTTGCCGCTGCCCGACCGGCCGACGACCGCGACGAACTCACCGTGCGCGACCTCCAGGCTGATCCCGTCCAGCGCGACGAAGTCGGTGCCACCGGTCCGGTAGGTCTTGGTCACGTCCTCGATCGAGATCATCCGCTGTCTCCCTGCCGGACAGAGGCGGTGGCGACCGGATCGCCGCTGTGCATGTGCCGGCCCGGTCCGTGCCCGCCGCCGACCAGCATCAGGACGACGACCAGCAGTACGGCGATGGCGATGGCGATGCCGGCCACCCTCAGCCAGTGCCGGGTGTCGCGGTCGTCCCGGTACGGATCGGTCATGAGCCGGCCTCCTCGCCGGCGCCCGCCGACCAGGTCACGGCCAGCCCGTCGCGGCGGCCGATCTGCTCCAGCCGGCCGCCGACGGCCTCGGTGAGGCGTGTCAGCGCGGATTTGTCGCCCGCTTCGGCGCGCAGTGTCAGCGCACCGGCCTCGGCGTGGATCGTGCAGCGGCCCCACGGGAAGGTCAGCCTGCCGTCGGTGTCCGACCACTCGGCCCGCGCGCCGAGCACACCGTGCGCCTGTTCCAGCTCGGCGATGTGCCGGCAGAGCTGCGTGAGGTACCTGCTCGGGCGCTCCGTGTCGACCCGGGCCTCGGCGACCAGCCTCGTCGTACTCCCGTCGCCGGAGTGGTCCGCGCCGGTGTGGTCCGCGTCGAGCCGGTGGTGCGTGAACCTCGGTCGGTGAGCCATGGCTGCGACAGTACGAGTCGCGCAACACGCTCCGGAACGCCCCGGGAGAGGAACTCGGCCGTCCCCGTCGAGTGGACGCCGGGTCATCCCGCGGGGTGACGTCCGGGCGCGGTCAGCGGCGATACGCTCGCCACGGCTATGGCTTCGACGTCGAGTGATGAGCGGTATTTCGCGGTCCGGCTGGGCCCGCGGACACTGCTCGACGCGGCCGTCGCGGCGGCCGCCTTCGGCGGCACGCTGGCACAGCTCAGGCACG
>WNGA01002133.1_pt1 | contig 43927 bp, 47 predicted proteins | sample 5400061 | NCBI WGS metagenome assembly WNGA01 (sample SAMN13153366, study PRJNA577476) | soil metagenome | isolation source: 100 cm soil or saprolite under grassland replicate 2 | place: USA:California | collected 2016-06-15 | reverse complement strand
AACCTCCCGCTCTGCGAGGCGCTGGACAAGTTCGACGCCGCGCTGGCCGAGGTGCTCGGGCCAGGGCAGCCTCCCGAGCCGTCGGGCCCCGCGCGTGACGCGCTGCTGGCGGCCTACGCGGCGCTGCGGACCTGCCTGCCGCGCGCGTTCGACCTGGACGGCGAGCGCGATCGGCGCGAGCCGCTGATCGTGGCCGCGCTGCTGGAACAGGTGCCGGGGCTCGAGCCGCTCATGATCGAGAAGATGCTCGAGGCGGGGCTCGGCAAGCTGTCGGCGCTCTACGCCGCGCGCGCCGACGAGATCGCCGCCGTCACCGGCATCCCGACCGCCGTCGCCGTGGCGACCGCCGCCCGCATTCAGGCGTTCCGGAGCGCGACGCCCGCCGGGCTCGCCACCGTGGACACCGCCTCGACGCTGCGCGAGCTCTCCCACCTGCTCGACACGCTCCGCGCGCAACACGCCGCGTTCGAAGAGGCGGCGCGCGGGTGGTCGGATTCCGAGCGGAAGTCGAAGAAGCAGCTTCGGCGAGACCGACAGGTGTCATTCCTGCAAGTTACGATCGAGCTCGTGCGCCTGGGCGAGGTCGACCTCGCCCAGCGGCTCGGCAGGCTGCCGTTCGCGAAGAAGATCGACGAGGTCGATCGGATGGTCGGCCAGGCCGTGATGTCGGCCAAGGTGAAAGACCGGGCGCCGGCCCGGACCATGGCGGGCGCCGGCGCGGCGACCTGAACAGAGAGGAACCAAGCGACATGGGTGAGCTGACACGCGATCAGGTATTGCAGAAGCTCAGGAAGAACGAGCGGCTCGAACGCGCCGACCTGCGCGGCATCGATCTCTCGAAGGCAGCGATGCCGGGTGCGATGCTGTCGCGCGCGGACCTCGAGGGCGCGAACCTGGAAGCGGCGGTGCTGCGCAAAGCGAACCTCAAGAACGCCAACCTGCGCGAGGCCTACCTCGGTGGCTGCGATCTCCAGGAGGCCAACCTCGAAAACGCGGATCTCGAGGGCGCGAAGCTCGACCGCGCGAACCTCGCGGGCGCGAACCTCGCGCGCGCCAACCTCGACGGCGCCAGCCTGGCGGGCGCGAACCTGCAAGGCGCGCGGCTGTCGTTCGCGCAGGTGAGCTCGGCGAACTTGACCGGCGCGGACCTGCGCAACGCCGTGCTCACGCACGCGAACTTCGAGGAGTCGTCGCTGGGCGCGGTCAAGGCGACGCAGGCGGACCTGCGCGCGGCCAACCTGCGCGGCGCGACGTTGACCAAGGCGGACCTCACCGGCGCCAAGGTCGCGGGTCTCATCGGCACCGGCAGCCCGCTCGGCGACGTGCTCGCGTCCTGGGTCGACACGAGCGAAGCCGGCGACGGGACCGGCCGCATCACCAACGGCGAGATTCCAGGTCTGCTCACGGGCTTGCGCGCGGCCGCGGTGGCGACCGCGCCCGCGTCGCGGCGCTACTTCGGTCACGGCGACGTGCTGAAGAACGCGACGCTGGAGTTCGAGGCGGGTGCGCGGGTCGAGATCGACAGCCTGTTCGAGAACTGCGCCATCAACCTCGGCGAGGGCACCGAGCTGGTCGTGGGCGAAACCGGCATACTCGCGGACTGCAAGATCACCGGCGCCGGCTCGATCACCGTGCACGGTCACTTTTTCGAGCGCGAGAGCCCCGGCATCGTGGGCCCGCGCGAGCTGCTGGTTTCGAGCGGCGGCGCGCTGGTGGCGTCGGTCGAGCAGAACGAGGCGCTGACGCGGTTCGGGTTCGAGCGCGGCAGTCGGTTGCGCGTGAAGATTGTGAAACAGTGATCGCGTGGGGGAAGGGCCAGCTTTGCTGGACCGAGCCAGCGCGGGAGGTTCGGAACCCTTTGAGGGTTCCGAGTACAGTGAAAGGCGGACGACGATGAGCGATTCGAAGAAGACCCTGATCGAAGAGGGCACCGAGCTGAAGGGGACGCTGACCTCGACGTGTCCGATCGTCGTGCAGGGTAGGGTCGAAGGTGACCTGACGGGCCCGTCGGTCGAGGTGACCGAGAGCGGCGTGCTCTGCGGCAAGGCCAAGGTGACCGAGTTGCGCTCGCGCGGCGAGCTGGCGGGCGAGTTCGACGCCAAGGTGGTCGAGCTGTCGGGCCGCGTCCGCGACAAGACTATCATTCGCGCCGAGTCGCTGGAGGTCAGCCTCCGCCGCGGCGACGGCCGCATCGAGATGGTGTTCGGCGATTGCGAGCTGGCGGTCGGTGACGCGCCCGACAAGGCCAAGGCGATCTCGGCCGCCCGCTCGAACGGCCACGGCCGCAAAGCCCCGGTCGAGAGCGAGGCACCAGAGCCGCAGCCGCAGCCGGAGAGCTAGCCGCACTCGCGCGCAGCGCGAGTGTGCGGCTATTTGTCGGCAGTCTCCTGGCCAATCCTACCGTGCGAGCAGCACGGCCTCGTCCATGAGGTCGCTGCCCACGTTGTAAAAGCGCAGGTGAAGCTGACTGTCGTCGACGTCGATGGACACCGCGCCGTTGTCGCGGGTCTGATGCGCGAGGCTGCCCTCGATCGGCGACGTGATCGGATACAGCTCGGCGCCGCCGACCCCGTTGACGACGTACGTTAGTCCCTCGCGGACGAGCCGCTCGTAGACGTGATCGTGCCCGGCCAGCACCAAGCTCGCGCCCCATTGCGCGAACGGCCACTGCATCTCGGGCGTCGAACCGTGAGGGCCGGAGGAGTAGGGCGGGTGGTGCATGTAGACGATCCGCCAGCGCGCGGTGGACGCGGTCAGAGCCGCCTGCAGCCATGCCGCCTGCGGGGAGTCGACGGTGTTTCCATCGGGCTCGCGCACATCGCTGTCGAGCGCGAAGAAGTGCACGGGCCCCCGAACGAAGTCGTAGTAGCGCTCGTTGCCCGCGAGCTCGAAGTAGTCGAGGTAGGGCTGCGCGCCCGGCGTGTCCCAGTCGTGATTGCCGAGCGACGGGAAGAATCGGTTCTCGGCGGCGCCGCTGCCGTATGTTCCGCGGTAGGGCGCGATGAACGAATGGAAGTACTGCCCGATGTTCGCGTCAATCCAGGCCGCTGACCCATCGACGTAGTTGTTGTCGCCGAGCGTGATGATGAAGTCGGGGCCGAGGCTGGTCACGAGATCGGCGACCGCCCGCTCATAGGCGCCGGAATAGCCGTAGTCACCGATCGCCACGAACCGGGTCGCGAGCCGGGGCGGCGGCGTGAACGGAGGGCGGGAACGTTCGCGCGGCGGCGGCTGGCAAGCCCCAAGCACCAAGAGCGCCATCGCGGCAGCGGCTCTCATCAGCTGGTAGTCCGTGGCGACGAAGCGAAACTGGTCATCGATCGGGTGTAGGATCATAACGCCATGGGCTACGACACCGAAGTCGCACGTGCTCTCAAGCCGCCGTCGAAGGCGCCCTGGGCGCTGCTGGTCATGACTCTCGCCGGTGCGGGGGTCGGCGGGTACCGGTTCTACGAGGAGCTAGAGCGCCTGAAACACCAGGCACGCACGGCGGAGGACAAGGCGGCGGCCGCCGCCTCGGCGCAAAAGGAAGCCGGCGACAAGCTGGAGAAGGCGGAGGCGGAGCGGACCGAGCTCGCCGCCGCGAAGGAGGAGCTGTCGAAGGAGGTCGCCGCCAAGACCGGCGAGCTCGCGCAGCTCAAGGGCACGTACGACGAGCTGACCGCGCGGATGAAGGACGAGATCGCGCGCGGTGACATCAGCCTGTCGCAGGACGGCGGCCGGCTGCGCGTCGGCCTCGTCGACAAGATCCTGTTCGACTCGGGCGAGGCGGCGATCTCGAAGCGTGGCGAGAGCGTGCTCGCGCGCCTGGGCGCCGTGCTCGCCGCGATCGACGACAAGCAGATCCAGGTTTCCGGCCACACCGACAAGACCCCGATCTCCGAGAAGCTGGCCCCGCAGTTCCCCACCAACTGGGAGCTGTCCGCGGCCCGCGCGATCAACGTCGTGCGCTTCCTCGCCGAGAAGGCGAGCGTCCCCGCCGAGCGCCTCGTCGCCAGCGGCTACGGCGAATACCACCCGATTGCCAGCAACAAGAAGGGCGCCGGCCGCGCCCGCAACCGCCGCATCGAAATTCTGCTCACGCCCTCGCTCGCGCCCAAGGCGATCGCGAAGTCCAAGCTGACCGCGGAGGCGGAATCGAAGAAGAAGTGAGCGCTAACGCCAGCGCGACAGGGCGACGAACGAGGAGGACAGCCAGGCGCCGACGTGGGCGAAGCGGGCGAGCGTGAGAGCGGGCAGCCCATTTCGCGGCGGCGACGTCAGCGCGCTGGTAACGAACAAGTAGGGCGCCACCGCCAACCACAGCAGGTTGACCGTCAGCATCAGCTGGCCGGCACCCGGGAGGTCGGACCGCACGCCGACGCCCGCGATCAGGAGCGCGCCCGGAATCGTCGCCGCCCACGAGGTACCGAGCGCGGCGAGCGCGGCGCTGTCCCGGTTCGCCGACCGCCACGAAGCGAGCGCGATGATCAGCGCCAGGAGCTGCAACGCTGCGCCGCCGGCGCCGCCGACCCCGAGCGACGGCAGTGCCGCCGCCCCCACCGCCCACACCCCCGCGACCATCCCCAACCCACCGCCCAACGCGAGCTTGCCGAGCGGCCGCATGTTCCTATTGTAGCGCGCCGCTCGGGGCGAGCTCTTCGAGGTTGACGTCGTCGTAGATGCGCGCGGCGGCGATGTGGCCGGTCGGGCCGAGCTCGTAGACGGCGAGGCCAGCCTGCGGCGTGAGGGGGCGGGGGCCGAACGAGATCGCGTTGAACTCGATCACGGTGACGATGCCGTCGTCGGTCACGGTGGCGTGCTCGAGGCCGATGCCACCCGCCGAAAGGATGTCGGTCATGAACTTGCGCAGCTCGGTCGGTCCGCGGTGGACGTACTCGCCGCCCGAAGGTTCACGAAAGTAGCCGTCGGGCTCGAACGTCGCGAGGATGGCTTCGAGATCGCCGGCGGCGAGCGCGCGCTGGTATTCGGCGACCACGCCGGTCGCGTGCGCGCTCGGGTCGCGGGCGAGCAGGGGAGGGCGCACGCGGTGTTTGCCCTCGAGCGGCCACAAGCTGTGATAGATGCGAATCGCGCGCACCCGGCCGGCGCCGTCCCGGTCGCCGACAATCGCGACCGGCAAGTCGATGCCGCCCGCCGCGCCGATGACGTGTAGGACAGATTCGACAACGGTTCGGTGGTCATCGCGCGTCGTACGCACGGGTGAAACCCGGGCGGCGCGCGCGCGTAACCATGCGGTGCGCGCGGCGACGTACGGTTCGAACGCACCCTCGCCGCGAACCGGCCCGAACAGCGGATCGTCCACGCTGGGCTCGCTCGCGAACCCGGCGCGGAGGCTCGCGGTATCGCCGGCCAGCAAGCGCGCGAGGTAGAGCTCGGCCGCATCGCGCGCGGGCGGCGCCGGCCGCGTGGCAGCGGCCGAGGCGCAACCGGCAACCAACATCACGGCGGCTGTTAAGACGCGTCGAGCGTAGACCGGCTTGACCGGTCGGAGCTCATCGCGGGAGGGTTTGGGAACCCTCCCAGGGTTCCCATCTAAACGCGGCGACGCACAACGTCGTGACGAACGTCGACGAGAGCCAGGCGGCGAGATGTCCGCCGCGCACGAGACTCAACGAACGAGGGCCGCTCCTCGAGGGGGCGACCACGGAGCTGACGAAGAACAGCAGTGGACCCGCGAGCAGCCACAGCAGATTCACGCCCAGCATGACGTGAATGTCGATGCCGTTGGTGGTGCCCGGGAGGTTCGCGAGCAGCACGATGCCCGGGATGGTCGCGACCCACGACACGCACAGCGCCGCGATCGCGTCGCCGCCGTGCTGGGAGACCGCGCGCCAGGACACGACCGTCAGCGCCAAAGAGACCAACTCGGCGGCGATGCTGACGCCGATGATGAACGCGACCGTCGAGGTGCTCGCCGCCAGCACGCCCCACGCGCCAGCCAACGCCGCGACGATTCCAGCGATCGTCAGAGGGTTATAGCCGCGCACACTGCAAGTGTAGCTCGCCGCAAGCCGGCGGCTACGGCTGGAGGTGTACGTCGCGACCCGTCGCGGCGGAACCGCCGTGGTCTTGACTCATGGTGATTCGAGGTTAGCGGGTTGCGGCAAACCGTCAGCTTGACTCGGCGAGGGTGAGCGGCACAATATCAATATCGCCCTGCGGCGGGCCGGTAACTTCGCGAAAGGTAACGCCATGAAGTGGGAGACCCCAGCATTCGTCGAGATCAACATGAGCGCGGAGATCGGCGGCTATCAGAGCGACTTCTCCGACCGTGATCCGCTGAATCCCGTGGTGCAGGCCGACGCCCACGCGGACGCCGTCGCCGTAGCCTCCGAGCTGTAACGTCAGCAGCGGTTCGTGAAGGTTCGGGTCCTCGGTTCCGCCGCCGGCGGGGGCTACCCGCAGTGGAACTGCGGCTGCCGCGTGTGTGCGGCCGCGAGGCGAGGCGACGCGGGCGCGAGCGCGCGCACGCAGGAATCGATCGCGGTCAGCGGGGACGGTGAGGCGTGGATCCTGGTCAACGTGTCGCCGGAGATTCGGACCCAGGTCGAGGCGGCCCCGATGTTGTGGCCACGCAGCGAGCGGCACTCTCCGATCACCGGGATGGTGCTCACCAACGGCGACCTCGACCACTGTCTGGGTCTGCTGTCGCTGCGCGAATCGCACCCGCTGGTCGTACACGCGACCGCGGCGGTGCGTTGGAGCGGTTCCCGGGGCAGGTGACGTGGCGGGCGCTGGAGCTCGGCCGCGAGCAGCCGCTCCCGGGTGGCCTCTCGGTCACGCCGGTCGCCACGCCGGGCAAGCTGCCGCTGCACCTCGAGGGCCTGCGGGCGCCGTCACCCGAGGACAACATCGGCGTCGTGATTCGCGATCCGCGGACGGGCGGGACGCTCGCGTATTTCTCGGGCGTCGCGGGTCCGTCGCCGGAGCTGGAACGCGCGGTGATGGCCGCCGACGTGGTGTTCTTCGACGGCACCTTCTGGGCGAGCGACGAGCTCATCGCCGCCGGGCTCGGGACACGCCGCGCCGAGGACATGGCGCACTGGCCGGTGGGCGGCGAGCACGGGAGCCTGCGGTTTCTCGCCCGCGCGCGCGGGCGGCGAATCCTCATCCACGTCAACAACACCAACCCGGCGCTGCTCGCGTCGAGCGCCGAGCGCCACGCGCTGGACGCCGCCGGCGTCGAGCTCGCGACCGACGGGCTGGAGATCGAGCTGTGACGGCCGCCGCGGCGCTGTGGTCGGGCGACGAACTGGTGGCGCGGCTGCGCGAGGAGGGTGTTCGTCGCTACCACGACCACCACCCGTTTCACGTCCGCATGCACGAAGGCACACTCGGCCGAACCGATCTGCAAACATGGACGCTGAACCGCTACTACTACCAGACCCGGATCCCGATCAAAGACGCGATCATCGTGTCGAAGTCGGAGGATCCGGCGTTCCGACGGGTGTGGATCCGACGCATCCAAGATCACGACGGCCAGGGAGACGACCCGGCGAGCGGCGGGTTGGCCTTGTGGCTGCGGCTCGTCGAGGCGGTCGGGCTCGACCGCGAGGAGGTGGCGAGCTGTCGTCGCGTGCTGCCGGGCGTGCGGTTCGCGTGCGACTCTTACGTGGCGCTGTGCCGGGACAGCCCGCTCGTGGTCGCGGTGGCGTCATCGTTGACCGAGATGTTCGCGCCCGATTTGATGTCGGCGCGGATCGCGGCCTGGGAGCGGCACTACCCCTGGGTCGGCGGCGAGGCGCTCGCATACTTCCGGGCGCGGGTGCCGCGCGCCAAGCGCGACGGCGAGGAGGCGCTCGCGTTCGTGGTCGAGAGCGCGACGACGCGCCCGCTGCAGGAGGCGTGCGTCGCGGCGCTGGTTCGCAAGACCGAGATCCTCTGGCACCTCGCCGATTGCGTGCAGGCGGCGACGGGCAAATGATCTCGCTCGGCACCCGGGTGCGGCTCGCACCCAAGGCGCGGCTGCGGTTCGACGAGCGCTCGGGCAAACACATCTTGCTCTACCCCGAGCGAGGCCTCGAGCTCACCGACACCGCCGCGCGCATCGTCGAGCTCTGCGCCAACGAGGCGCGTGCCGCGGGCGACATCGTCGACGCGATGGTGGCGGCCGCGGACGGTACGCCCCGCGAGCGAATCGAGCCCGAAGTGCTCGCGTTCCTAGGCTCGCTCGACGATCGGGGCTTGCTGGTGACGGGGGGTCAGTCGTGACGGCGCCTGCGACCGAGAGCGAGGCGCCGCGGCCATACACGCTGGTGGCCGAGCTGACGTATCGTTGTCCGCTCGCCTGTGGCTACTGTTCGAACCCGTTCGAGCTCGCGCGCCACGGGCCGGAGCTGGACACCAAAACCTGGCAACGGGTGATCGCCGAGGCGGCGGCGCTGGGCGTGCTGCAGGTGAACCTGACCGGCGGCGAGCCGCTGGTGCGCGCCGATCTCGAGGCGCTGGTAGCCTCGGCGCACGGCGCCGAGGCGTACGTGAATCTGATCACGAGCGGCATCCCCTCGGACCCGGCGCGGCTCGGCCAGCTGGCGAAGGCGGGGCTCGACAGCGTGCAGCTGTCGGTCCAGGACACCGACGCGGGAGGCGCGGCATGGATTGCCGGCCGTGACGATCTCGCGAGCAAGCTGGAGATCGCCGCGGCGGCGCGTTCGCTCGGCCTGCCGCTCACGCTCAACGTCGTGCTCCACCGCGGCAACATCGCGCGTGTCCCCGAGCTGGTTGCGCTGGCGGAGCGGGTCGGGGCCGAGCGGCTCGAGCTCGCCAACACGCAATACCTCGGGTGGGCGCTCGCGAACCGCGAGGCGCTGTTGCCGTCGCGCGCCGCGCTGGCGCGCGCCCGCGCGCAGGCCGCCGACGCGCGCGAGCGGCTCCGCGGGCGGATGGAGATCTTGTTCGTCCACCCCGATTACCAGGCGGATCGCCCGCGCGCGTGCATGGACGGCTGGGCGCGGCGCTATGTCGTCGTCACGCCCGACGGCGTCGCGCTGCCCTGTCACCAGGCCGCGAGTATCTCGGGGTTGGCGTTCGAGAACGTCCGCGATCGTTCGCTCGCCGAGATCTGGACTGACAGCCCCGGCTTTCGCGCATTCCGTGGCGAAGATTGGATGCCGGTGCCGTGTCGCACGTGCGACGAGCGCGGCCGCGACTTCGGCGGTTGCCGCTGTCAGGCGTTCGCGCTCACGGGCGACGCCGCCACCACCGACCCGGCTTGCGCGCTGGCGCCGCGCCACGACCTCGTGCTCGCCGCGCGCGTCGCAGCGGAGGGTGTGGATGGCGAACACGCGGATGGCGAACGCGACGGCGCGCTCACCCCCACCGCCGCGGGCGGCCGCCCCATCCGCCTGCGCCGTTTCCACCCCGCATGACCGCCGTCGCCGCCATCGAGGTCGAGGATCTGACCAAGAGCTACGGCGCGGTCGAGGCCGTGCGCGGGGTGGGGTTCTCGGTCGGGGCGGGCGAGATCTTCGGCTTCCTCGGCCCGAACGGCGCCGGCAAGACCACGACCATCAAGATCCTGTGCACGTTGCTGCGCCCGACGTCGGGGCGCGCTTTTCTCGCCGGCCTGGACGTGTCCGCGTCGCCGGGCGAAGTGCGCCGGAAGATCGGCGTCATCTTCCAGGATCCGGCGCTCGACGATCGGTTGACCGCCGACGAGAACCTGATGCTGCACGCGGTCGCGTATCACGTGCCGCGCGGCGAGCGCGCCGCCCGCATCGACGAGGCGCTGGGATTCGTCGATCTCCAAGACCGGCGCGCCGATCTCACGCGCACGTTCTCGGGCGGCATGAAGCGCCGGCTCGAGATCGCGCGCGGGCTCATCCACCGACCCGAGGTGCTGTTCCTCGATGAGCCCACGACCGGGCTCGACCCGCAGACCCGCGCGCGCACTTGGGAGGTGCTGCGCGAGCTGCGTCGCAAGTTCGGGACCACGCTGTTCCTCACCACCCATTACATGGACGAGGCTGAGAACTGCGACCGGATCGCGATCATCGACCACGGCAAGATCGTCGCCCTCGATACCCCCGCCGCTCTCAAGCACGGCGTCGGCAAGGATCTGGTCACCGCGCGCAGCGCCGATCCGGCGGCGCTGGCTCGGTTGCTCAAGGACAAACACGGCCTCGACAGCGTCCCCGCCGAAGCTGGGCTGACGTTCATGGTGCGCGACGGCGACGCGTTCATCGTCAAGCTGCTGACCACCGACCGGCCCGCGCTCGAGGGCATCAGCGTCCGCCGGCCTACGCTCGACGACGTGTTTCTGTCGCTCACCGGCCGGCAGATTCGCGAGGACGAAGCCGAGGGCAACTTCGCCCGCCTCCGAGCCGCGGCAAGGCGGAGGTAACCCCCATGGAGGTGATTTATGCCCTGTGGCGCCGCGACATGGTCAAGCTGCTGCGCGATCGCCGCAGCTTGGTGACCAGCCTGACGCGTCCCTTCCTGTGGCTGCTGGCGTTCGGGTTCGGCCTACGCGCGTCGGTGCAGCTCGCGGGCGGCGGCGCGGGGACCGACTTCGTCTCGTTTCTCGTGCCGGGCATCGCCGCGATGACGGTGTTGTTCGGCAGCATGTTCGCCGCGATCTCGATCGTCTGGGAGCGCGAGTTCGGTTTTCTCAAGGAGCTGCTGGTCGCGCCCGTGCCTCGAAGCGCGATCGTGATCGCCAAACTACTGGCCGGCAGCGCCACCGCGCTGGTCGAGGTGATGTTGATGTTGGCGCTCGCGCCGCTCATCGGCGCGCGCTTCAGCCCGATGGGCGCGATCGCGTCGCTGCCGCTGCTGGCGCTGTTCGGCATGGCGGTCAACGGCCTCGGCATCGTGGTCGCGGCGCGGATGCGCTCGTTCGAGGGCTTCGGCAGCGTGGTGAACTTCGTCATTCAGCCAATCTTCTTCCTGTCGGGGGCGCTTTATCCGCTCGAGGGGCTGCCCCGCGCGCTGCACGTGGTGGTGCTCGCCAACCCGATGACGTATGCGGTCGATGGGGTGCGTGGCTTGTGCATCGGCTCGCACGCATTCCCGATGCTGCTCGACGTTGCGGTGGTGTGCGTGTCCGCCGGGGTGTTCGGCGCGCTCGCCACGCGCACGTTCGCGCGCATGGAAGTCTAGAGCGGTTCCGGGACAGTGCTACGCTAGGGGCCATGGGCACCGATCCGAAGGTCACGACGGCGACCCTGCGAACGCGAAAGGGCACGCCCGACAAGGTGGCGATGGTCACCGCCTATGACGTGGTGTTCGCCCGGCTCATCGACGACGCAGGCGTCGACGTCGTGCTGGTGGGCGACAGCCTCGGCATGGTCATGCAGGGCGAGCGCTCGACCCTGCCGGTGACGCTGGACGACATGGTCTATCACACGCGTATCGTGTCGCGCGGCGTGCGTCGCGCGCACCTCGTGGCCGACATGCCGTTCATGAGCTACCAGGCGTCGATCGAAGACGGCGTCCGCGCCGCCGGCCGGTTGATGAAGGAAGGCCGCGCCGAAGCGGTGAAGCTCGAAGGCGGCGTCGAGGAGGCGGAGCTCATTCGCCGCCTGACCGGCATCGGCATCCCGGTGGTCGGCCATGTCGGCATGACCCCGCAGTCGATGCACCAGTTCGGGGGGTTCAAGATCCAGGGCCGCACCGAGGCCCAGCGGGCGAAGATTCTCGCCGACGCGCGCGCGGTCGCCGAGGCGGGCGCGTACGCGCTGGTGATCGAGGCGGTGCCGCAGTCGCTAGCGGCCGAGATCACGCGCAGCGTCCCGGCACTGACCATAGGCATCGGCGCCGGCCCGGACTGCGACGGCCAGGTGATGGTCATGCACGATCTGCTCGGCCTCGAGCCCGCGTGGAAGCCGCGCTTCGTGCGTCGATACGCCGAGCTCGGCAAGGCGGCCGGCGAGGCGCTGTCCGCGTTCGCCGCCGACGTGCGTCTCGGGAAATTCCCGGGTCCCCAGGAATCTTTCGACTGAGGCTTGAGCGCGATAAATGTAGACTCCAAGGCGCAGGAATTGAACGAGGGGGAGATCAAGCCCACGCCGCTCGTCATCAAGACGTCGGTGGAGATGGCAACCTGGTCGCGCGACGCCGTCGGGCGTGGCGAGCGCATAGCGTTCGTTCCCACCATGGGCGCACTGCATGAAGGCCACCTGGCGTTGATGCGCGAGGCGCGCGCGCACGCCGACCGGGTCGTGTTGTCGATCTTCGTCAACCCGACCCAGTTCGGACCCAAAGAGGACTTCGCGCGCTATCCGCGCGACCTCGCCGCTGACCTGGCCAGGGCGGCCGACGTCGGCGTGGACGTCGCGTTCGTGCCCGAGGTGCAGGACATCTACCCGCCTTGGTTCCAGACCTACGTCCAGGTCCGCGAGCTCGAGCGTGGGCTCGACGGCCCTCACCGCCCCGAACACTTCGTCGGCGTCGCGACCGTGGTGCTGAAGCTTTTCAACCTGGTGCGCCCGGCGGTGGCGGTGTTCGGCGAGAAAGACTATCAGCAGCTCGCGATCATCCGCCGCATGGTCACCGACCTCGACCTCGGCATCCGCATCGTCGGCGTCGCGACCCTGCGCGAGCCCGACGGCCTCGCGATTTCCTCCCGCAACGCATACCTGTCGGTCGAGGAGCGCGTCCGCGCGTTATCGTTGTCGCAAGCGCTGTTCTTCGCGCGCGCCCGCGCCGCCGGCGGTGAGCAGGACCCGGGGGCGTTGGTCGAGGCGGCGCGCAGCCGGCTCGACGTCGATCGCCTCGACTACCTCGACCTCGTCGACGCCCGGAACCTCGAGCCGCTGGTCACGCTCGATCGCCTCGGCATCCTGGCGGTGGCCGCGTACGTCGGCAAGACTCGCCTCATCGACAACGTCGCGATCGGCATCTCGGAAGCCTCCGCTAACCCCGCCGCGCGCACCGGCCGCCCCACCCCCGTCGTCTCCATTCGGTCAATCAAGGTGACGTGAGCAGAGAGCGGGGGTGCGGGGGGCCAAAGCGAGCGGAGCGAGCGACGCCCCCCGATCAAGATAGCCGCGCGATGTGGCCGAGCTTGTGGGTGAGGGTCATTCGGTAGAAATCGCGCAGCTCGGCGAGCAGCCCGGTGGTGTCGGGGGTCCCGGGGAAGAGCCGCTCGAGCGCGCCCGCGTAGCGGCGTGCTTCCGCGTTGGCGGTGCGGTAGCGCGACGCCTCCTCGTCATCGAGATCGGACGCGTAGCGAACGTCGCCGTAGAGGCGCGCGCGCAGTTCGGCGTGCTGGCTGAGCAGGAGCGCGCAGCACGCGAACTTGTCCACCTCGGCCTGTAACTCCAACTCGAGCTGCGAGATCGGCCGGCCCGACGCCGCGGCCAGCGACATGTAAATGAAGTGGCTGACACCCTCGACCGCGAGGCAGAAGTCACCGAAGTTGTGGTCGCCGAGGCCGGTCGCGGGGTCGTGTCGCTCGAGGTTGTCGATCGCGCTGCGGTCGACGTAGAGCGCCAGCTCGACCGCGTCGTCCGCCTGCCGCACGAGCAGCTGCTCGCGCGGCGCGCGCGCCGGGTGCAACGCGTCTCGCGACGGCTCATCGATGACGAACTGGTCGATCGGCAGCTGAGTTTCGACACGGTAGAGCGCCTCGATCCCGAGCTGCAGCCGCCCCAGCACCGACGCCTTGGCGGCCAGCCGGGGCCCCTTCATCGTGTTCCGGGACCATTCACTGAGGCCGTCCGTCGTCGTCGCCGGGGACGACGCCCATCGCGGCGAGGCGCGCGGCCGCGCGGGCGCTCTTGGTGCGCTGCCAGCGCCGGTAGAGGCGCAGCACGTCCTGGTTACTGGCGGGCAGCGCCATGCGGCGGCTGACCAGCGCCAGCGCGCCCACGAACCGGATGAAGTTACCGGCCAGCTGCTCGAACACCCCGGCATAAGGGTCGCCGGTCCAGGTCGGCCCACCACGCGCGAGCGCCCCGTAGGCCGAGCCGCCCATCTCGACGTAGTAGTCGACGTCGACCGCCGCGTCTTCCAGGCTCTCGCCCCAGAACCCCGACACGTAAAGGGACGTGTCGCCAATGTCGCGCAGCTTGCGCCGGCGCTCGCGCGGCGGCGCATCCACGGCGTCCGCCATTCGAAGCGCGAGCGGCGTTTGCTCGATCGTGCTCGCGGCATAGCTCGCCAGCAGCTGCACCACGTAGTGCTCCACCATCACGCCGGGGGAAAGACCCTCCTTTTCGAAGGCGCGCCCCACCTCGTCGCGGAAAAACCCTTCCACGCTACGTTCGAGGTCCATATCTCTAGCTTACGACCAGAGATCCTTCGGAATCAAATTTCATTAATGATTTCATGTGGATAGGTATCGCACTTCTGGCAGCAGCCCAGCTTGGGTGCCAACGATCGTGCGGCAAGTGTTTGACGCTCAAGGGTTTGTGAGTAGATTCCCGCGCTAGCACTCCCGGCGCGGGAGTGCTAACGAACCTGGCCGCAACCAATCCGGAGGATTCAGATGAAAGTTCGACCGCTGCAGGACCGCGTGCTCGTGCGCCGCGTCGCCGAGGAAGAGAAGACCAAGGGCGGGATCATCATCCCGGACACCGCGAAGGAGAAGCCCGCCGAGGGCGAGATCATCGCGGTCGGCAATGGCCGGTATGACGATGAAGGCAAACTTCGTCCGCTCGCGGTCAAGAAGGGCGACCGCATCCTGTTCGGCAAGTACACCGGCAACGAGATCAAGATCGACGGCGTCGATCACCTCATCCTGCGCGAGGACGACATCCTCGGCGTGCTCGAGAAATAAGGAGAAACGTCATGGCTTCCAAGGAAATTCTGTTCGACGAGGCGGGCCGCTCCCGCATCCTGGCCGGCGTCAACGCGCTCGCCGACACGGTCAAGGCGACGCTCGGCCCGCGCGGCCGCAACGTCGTGCTCGAGCGCTCGTGGGGCGCTCCGACCGTGACCAAGGACGGCGTCACCGTCGCCAAGGAGATCGAGCTCGAGGACAAGTTCGCGAACCTCGGCGCCCAGATGGTCAAGGAGGTCGCGTCCAAGACCTCCGACACCGCCGGTGACGGCACCACCACGGCCACCGTGCTCGCGCAGGCGATCTTCCGCGAGGGCGCCAAGATGGTGGCCGCCGGCCACAACCCGATGGAGCTCAAGCGCGGAATCGACGAGGCGGTCAAGCGCATCGTCGAGGCGCTCAAGAAGATCTCGAAGCCGACCAAGGGCCAGAAGGACGTCGCCCAGATCGGGACGATCAGCGCTAACGGCGACGAGTTCATCGGCAAGATCATCGCCGAAGCGATGGAGAAGGTCGGCAAGGAAGGCGTGATCACGATCGAAGAGGCGAAGTCGATGGAGACCACGCTGGACGTGGTCGAGGGCATGCAGTTCGACCGTGGCTACATCTCGCCGTACTTCGTGACCGACGCGGAGCGGATGGAGGTCAAGCTGGACGATCCGTTCATCCTCATCCACGAGAAGAGCATCACCAGCATGAAGGACCTGCTGCCGGTGCTGGAGCAGGTGGCGCGCGCGGGCAAGCCGCTTTTGATCATCGCCGAGGTGGAGGGCGAGGCGCTGGCGACGCTGGTCGTCAACAAGCTGCGCGGCACGTTGCAGGTGGCGGCGGTCAAGCCGCCGGGCTTCGGCGATCGACGCAAGGACATGCTGAAGGACATCGCCGTGCTCACCGGTGGTCAGGCGGTCACGGAAGACCTCGGCATCAAGCTCGAGGGCCTGACGCTCAAGGATCTCGGCCGCGCCAAGCGGATCAAGATCGACAAGGACAACACGACCATCGTCGACGGTGCGGGCAAGAAGCCGGACATCGAGGGCCGCGTCAAGCAGATCCGCACCACCATCGAGGACACGGCGTCCGACTATGACCGCGAGAAGCTGCAGGAGCGGCTCGCGAAGCTGGTCGGCGGCGTGGCCGTCATCCGGGTGGGCGCCGCGACCGAGACCGAGATGAAGGAGAAGAAGGCCCGCGTCGAGGATGCGCTCAACGCCACCCGCGCCGCGGTTGAAGAAGGGATCGTCCCCGGCGGCGGCGTCGCGCTGGTGCGCGCGCTGTCGTCGATCGAGAAGGTCTCGGGCTTGTCGGAGGAGCAGCAGGTCGGGTTCGCGATCGTCCGCCGCGCCTGCGAGGAGCCGTGCCGTCAGATCGCGATCAACGCCGGCAAGGAAGGGTCGATCGTCGTCAACCGCGTCCAGGAAGGTAAAGGCGCGTTCGGCTACAACGCCGCCACCGACGAGTTCGAAGATCTCGTCGAGGCGGGGGTCATCGACCCGACCAAGGTCGTTCGCTCGGCGCTGCAGAACGCGGCATCGGTCGCGTCGCTGCTGGTGACGACCGAGGCGCTCATCGTCGAGCGGCCGAAGGAGGAGGCGCCGGCCCCCGCGCCCGGCGGCGGCGGGATGGGCGGGATGGGTGGCATGGGCGGGATGGGTGGCATGGGCGGCATGATGTAAGGCCGCAGCCCAGCGGGCTTGGAACGAGGAGGGGTCACGCGCTGACTTGCGTCTACCGCGTGACCCCGACTACATTCCCGCGATTGTAGTTCCCACCCGACAACAGGAGACGCGATGAAGACGACCTCTATTTGGAAGAAGATTGCTGCGGCTGGCCTGCTCATGATCAGCTTGGGAGGAACCGGCACCCTGGTGGGTGGGTGCGGCTACGCCGGTGTGGCGGCGGCGCCCGACGGCACGATCGTCATTGCCCGCAACGATTATTTCTTGGCCGGCTTGCTCCGCAAGATGTTCGTTTGCAAGGCGAACGGCAGCCAGTTGGTGTGCTCGGAGACCGCGGCCCCGTAAGTTCGAAAGCGTCGACGACGGCAGGGTCGCCTGATGTGCGGCCCTGCCGTTTCGCTTTTCATGCGTTTACATCTGATTCTGTTTGGCGTGGCGGTGGTAGCGAGCGCCACCGGGTGTAGGGGGCGGAGCCGTGGCGCTGCGAGTGAGGACGTCAAGGGTGTGGGGTTCGAGCTGCCGGGCGCGGCGCACGTTCAGCGTGGCGCCCTCGTGACCACGCCGCCGGGTCGGGAAGAAGCGTTCCTCGTGTTTGTCGCGGGGCGGGCGCCGGCTTGGGTCGATGCGTGTTTGTCGGAGGCGGGCGGCCAGGCGCCGCGGTTCGGGTTCGCGACCAGAGACAAGGGAGCGCTCGAGAAGCTGAAGCCCGAGATCGGAGGCTCCGCGCGCGAGCGGTGCCTCGCCGCGCGAGCGGTGGCGAGCGAGGTGTCGGCGTTGCCGGACAGAACCGAGGTCCGGGTCCAGCTGGCGCTGAAGTGAGCGGCTACTTTTCGAGGGTGTAGGCGAGCGAGAGCAGGGCGGTCTGGCGGAGATAACTGCCGGCGTTGCCGCCGAGCTCGCTGACGTAGAGGGTGTAACGCGCGAGCAGGCGCAGGTGTTCGCCGAGCGCGCGGGACAGGTCGATTCGCGCGCTCGAGCGGTTCTCGTCCTCGACGCTCACGAACCGACTGCCGACCGATGACGGGTCGATGGCGAGGTTGAGGACGTCGCGGTAGTGCGCGAACAGCAGCTCGGCGCGCGCTGCGAGCGCCAGCTCGAACGGCAGACTGGCCGCGAAACGTACGATCGCGAAGTGGCGCATGACCGCGTCGCCGAAACTGTTCGAGGCGTTGTAGTGGAAGGCGTAGCCGGCGCCAGCGAGCAGCAATCCGGTTCGCGTCACCTCGACGTGCGCGGTGTAGAGATCGTCGCGGCGCAGATTGGGGCCAGGGCAGGGAAGGCCGGTCGGCGTGCAAGCGGGCATGAACGCGGGGCCGGCGAAGCCACGGTGCTCGACCGCCGCGCCGGCGCCGGCCTCCCAGTCGGCCGCGTCCTCGCGCTGGAGTCCCCAGCGCAGGTCCACGGCGGCGGTGGGCCCGGCGAAGTCGAAGTCGCGATCGGACTTGAACACGAGCCAGCGCCAGCCCGCGGTGAGCGACAGGTCGACGGTGTCGGTCGCCAGCCAGCCGAGCTGGAGGTTGGGAATCAGCGAGCGGAAGTCGCGCCGCTCGGCTTCGGCGACCGGATCGTCGTGGCGGGCCTGAAACGCCTCGTAGTAGGTGCCCGATGCGGTCAGGCGGCTGCGCTCGCCGAGGCGCACACGCCACGCGCCCGAGGACTGCGCGATCGCGACATTCTCGCTGCGGGCCTCGGAGGCGTCGAAGATCTTGCCGGCGGCGATGCCCGAAACCGCGACGGCGTGGCGTGGGGAGACGACGTCGGAGAACGTCCCGCCCAGCACCAGGCGCTGCAGGAAGGAACGAACCCGGGGCGGCAGCTCGGTGCCGGCGATGGTCTCGGTGCGTTTCGCGTTGCTGTCGAACTCCGTGCCCACCTCGGCCCGCAGCGTGTAGTGCTCGTTGTCGGGTGGCGCCTCGACCTCGGCCGGCTCGTCCGCGGCCGCAGCGCCGGCGAGCGCGAACATCGATATCGCGATCGACGTCGCCAGCCCGGCCCGCATCTGGCCGCAGCATACCCCGCGCCGCTACTTCTTCGGGCGCATGGTATGAGCGCGAGCTTCGAGCTCGGCGGCGCGGCTGCGGAGGGCGGTGGCGGCGCGATCGAGCGCTTGCGCCGACGTGCCCGGCGAGCGGCCCGCCTCGAGGCGGCGGATGTCGGCCAGCGTCGTCGTATCCAGCAGGTCGCGAAGCTGGTTCGCGATCGACATGTCCGAGGTTCCGCCTCGCGCCGACTCGATCGCGGTCGGCGTGCCGGGGAGCGACGGCGTCGGCGACACGTTGTCGGTCTTGGTGGTGCCCCCGGTGAAGCCCGCGCCCGAGGGCGTCGGGGGCGTCGAGACGACGTTGGTTGGAGACGAGGAGCTGCCGCTCGTCGACGAAGGCGAGATCGGCGCCGGGTCGGCGGGGGGACTCCCGCTGTTGGACGACGTCCGCGGCAGCGCCTGTGCGGCGCTCGCCGCGCTGACCACGCGGCGTTTCGAGGTTTCCATGGGCGCGAACGGGTCACGGTCGAGATCGGCGGCGCGGCGGCGCAGCTCCTGCCGCCCCTTGATGTCCTGAGCGCGCTTGCCGAAGCCGTCGGCTTGCGCGCGCAGCCGCCGCGCCTGGTCGGCCAGGATGTCCGCCTTGGCGTCGAGGTCGGCGGGGCTGTCGGTGGGCGAGGCGACCGGCTCGGGCACCGGCTTCGACGACGCGGCGCCGGCGGTGCGCAGCCCCAGCCGAGCGTCGATCTCGACCAGCCTCCGGGCCAGCGACTCGGCGTCGGCCAGCCGGGCGCGCAGCTTGTAGTCGTCTCGCACACCACTTCTGCGCTTGAGCGCGTCGATCTCCGCGTTTACGCGATCCAGCTCGGCCCGCAGGCGCGCCCGCTCGGTTCCGAGCGCGGCCGCGTGCGCGTCGGGCTCGGCCGCGCGGGCGGAAAGCGCGACGAGGGGCCCGCCGAGCGCCACGAATCCGACGGCGACGGCGAAGGCGCGGCGAAGCGGATTCCAGGAGGTCATCGGGGGTTTACCTAGTGATTTAGCAAGCCTCGTACCACACCGGGAAGCGGAAACAACCGCGGTTCGCGGCGGCCAAAATCCCGGTAATCTCAGTTTCTTGAGGCGCCGGCCAGAACCGCCGATTCATTGTTCGATGAGGTCGATGGCGAGAGCAATCTCAGGCATAGGGGCGATGGCCCTGTTGGCGATGACAGGCTGCGCGTCCACCCCTTCGCCCGGAGGTGGGACGGCGCCCCACAAGAACCTGAGCGCGGCTGATTTCTACCCGCTCGCGGCGGGGTGGAAGTGGGCCTACGACGTCGAGAAGGACGGGATGAACATCCTCGCGACCTACGTCGTGCTCGACCGGGCGGGCGACGTCGCGTCGGTGCAGGCGGGCGACGAGAAGCTGAGCTACGCAATCACGGCTGAAGGGATCGCGCAGCGCGACGACGGCGTGATGGGCGACTATGTCATCAAGAACCCGGTCACGCTCGGCACCGAGTGGCCGGTGTCCGGCGGCAAGGCGAAGATCGTGTCCGTCGATCAACAGCTGACGGTCGAGCCGGCGGGGACGTTCAGCGGCTGCATCGTCGTCGAGGTGACGCGTACCGAGCCGGTGCGCATCGTTCGCACGACTTACGCCCCTGACGTCGGGCCGGTCGCGCTCGAGCTGCAGGTGCAGGACGGCCAGCGCTTCATCACCAGCACGCGCGCGCGGCTGCGCGCGGTCACGAAGCCCGGCCAAGACGCGCTCATGCATTGAGGGCGGACCGTGGAGGGTCCCGCGCCCCCCGCGACGAGCTCCGGCCGGCAAAGCCGGCCTACGCTCACGCGATCAGATCATCGTCATCGCGAGCAGCGCGCCCGCGATCAACGTGCCTGCCAGCGCGGCGGCGAAGTTGAGCTCTGCGCGCAGCCCCGCCGGGTCGCGGGTCGCGACCACGACCGGTGCGCCGGGACGGCCCGCGAACAGCGGCGAGATTCCGCCGCCGCGATGGGTGCCGGGCGCCGACGGATCGGGCGCCAGCGTGACCGGCCCCGCGACGTGCAGAAGATCGCCGTGCGCGAGCGAGGTCTCGAGGTGCAGCGCCCAGTCGGGCCCCGCGATCTCGCGGTAATCGTCGTTGCGGATGAACAGCACGTCGCTCCCGAAGTCGATGCGCGCCACGCCCGAACCGTCGGCGATCGTCACCTCGCCGCCCGCGCGTTCGTGGGTGCGGACACCCGGGCCGACCGCGACCGCGTGCCAGAACACGCACGGCCGCGACGACAGCGGCGCGCGCAAGCGATCCAGCGTCGCGACCTCGGCGACTACGCGCGCGAGCCCGTCGCTCACGTCCGCGATGCGCGTCGGCGACCGGCGCAGGAGCGCGCCCAGGCGCCGCCGGCGCCGAAAGATGGTGGCCGATAGCAGGATCCCGCCCAGTAGCCAGCCCCCCACGACCCACGCGCCGCTGTCGCTCACCATGCCGATTGCGTGCGGCCCGACGGCGACCTGCCCGATCGCGCCCAGCGCACCCGCGGCCACTTGGCCGGCGGCGAGCAACCCGAACGCGAGCTGACCGATCCCCCAGCCAAGCCCGAGCGCCGCCTGTCCGATGCTGATGACACCGACGGCGACCTGCCCGATCGCGACCAGCCCGATCGCGACCTGACCAACGGCGATCACACCGACCGCCGGCGGACGGCGTCCGCTCGACGGGTCGATTCCGCGCACGATGTGGACCAGCGGCAAGCCGCCGATCGAGGCGCGCGATCGATATTCGAATCGGGGTCCCGACGGCTCCGGAGTCTGCTCCACGTCCCCGGCGCCTGTCCGCGCCGTTGCTTCGTGCGCAGCCACGGTTCAAAGCCTACGGCCGGCATACCGACCCTGCAACCGAGGAACGCCTCCGCGGGTGCGATAGTTCGGTTAGTGTGGCGGCGTGACGTCGGTCGGCAGACGCCTCGGGATATTTCTCGCAGGCTGCGTTTTCGTCGCGGGATGCGGCGCGCCCCAGCAGGCGGCGCATCCCAGCGCGCGAGCGGGTGCGTCATCGATGCGCGTCACGAGCAACGTCCTGCGCGGCGATTACGCCGGCTCCGACGCGTGCGCGGGTTGCCACGCGGAGGTGACGCGTGCCTGGCGACGGTCGCCGATGCATCTCATGACCCGCGTGCCCGAGGGCGCCGAGATCCGGGCGCCGTTCGACGGGGCGACCTGGACGTTCAAGGACGACCGCGCCGTCCTCTCGCGCCAGGGTGACACGCGGTTCGTGCGCATCGTCTCGCCCCGCTTCGGGGACCATGCCTACAAGGTGACGCGCGTCATCGGCGGCCGGGTACGCGAGGACTTCGCCGGCGTCGAGCTCGGCGCCGACGGGCGGCCGATTCTCGGCCCCGAGTTGCTGTTGCCGCTCTCGTATGTGTTCGAGACCCAGAGCTTTCGCCTCAAGGGATACTCGGTGCTGGTCGGCGAGCGGCCCGGGTTGCGGGCGGGCGGCATCTGGAGCGAGACCTGCATCTTCTGTCACAACACGACGCCGTACTTCGACAGCCTGTGGGGCGCGCTGGCAGGGAAGGGCGCGCCGTCGTACCAGGGCGAGGTGGTCGACCGCTTGCTGCCCGCCGACCGACAGTGGAGCGTCGCGGTCGCGGGCGGCGCGGAGACCGCGCTCGTGGATGCGGTGACGGCCGAGCTCGCCGTCGTCGGCGGAGCGCGACCGGTCGGGGTAGCGGGCCCGGCCCCCGACGGTCGATCTAGCTCGGAACCCTCGCAGGGTTCCGAACCTCCGCTCGACGCGCGGGCTGCGCTCGTGCATGGCATTCGCGAGCTGCGGCATCGGTTCGACGCCCGCCACTTCATCGAGGTCGGGATCGGGTGCGAGGCGTGTCACGGCGGCAGCCGCGAGCATGTGGCGGATGCGCGCGTGCTGCCCGACTTCGCGCCGCGCGGACGGTTTCTCGACGTGCGCCGGACCGGCGGCGGCGAGATCACGCGCGCCGAGGCCATCAACCGCGTGTGCGCACGCTGCCATCAGGTGTTGTTCTCGCGCTACCCATTCACGTGGGAGGGAGGCCAGCGCCGCGGCGTGGGAGCGGACCCGGGCGGCAGCTCGATCACGTCGGGCGAGGCGCGCGACTTCTTGCTCGGCGGCTGCGCGCGACAGATGTCGTGCGTCACGTGCCACGATCCGCACGGCGAGGATAGGCGCGCCGACCTGGATCGGTTGGCCACGGTCGCGGGCAACACGGTATGCGTGCGTTGCCACGCGACGTACGCGGTGCCGGCCGCGCTCGCCGCGCACGCGCACCACGATCCGGGCGGCGCGGGCGCGAGCTGCATCGGCTGCCACATGCCGCGCAAGAACATGGGCCTCGGGTACACGCTGACCCGCTACCACCGCATCGGCTCGCCCGCGGCGCCGGCGCGGGTCGAGCGCGATCGGCCGATCGAGTGCGCGCTCTGCCATACCGACAAGACGGTCGCGTCGCTGGTCGGCGACCTGGAGAGGTGGTGGGGGAAGAAGTACGATCGGCCGGCATTGCTGAACCTCTACGGGGATCTCGACGCACGGCCGCTGGAGGCGACGCTCAGCCGGGGCAAGGCCCACGAGCAAGCGGTCGCGATCGCCGTATTGGGCGAGGCGGGCGGGTCGAGCACGGCGAGCGCGGTGACAAAGCGTGCGGCGGTACCGGGGATCGCGCGCCAGCTCGTGAACCCGTTCCCGCTCGTGCGGCACTACGCGAAGCGCGCGCTGGCGTCGTTGCGCGCGTCGTGTTCGGTCGACCTCGACCGCGCGGCGGAACAGATCGCGAATCAGGCGCGCGCGTGCTCGGGCGGGGCGGCCGTCGCCACCACGGCTAAAGCGCCGACATCCGGACGCAACGCCGACGAGCCCGACGAGGACTGACACATGACTGAAGCCGCCGCCAGCAAGCCCTCGCTCATCCTGGTCACCGGGTTTCTCGGCGCGGGCAAGACCACCGCCCTCAACCGCGTGCTCGGGCACCGGCACCACCGCCGCATCGGCGTGATCGTCAACGAGCTCGGTCGCATCGACATCGACGCCCGCCTCATCAAGAGCCGCGCCGGCGACGTGATGGAGCTGGTCGGGGGCTGCGTCTGTCACGAGGTGCGCGTGCAGTCCGAGCTGTGGGCGGCGATGGAGGAGGTCCGCCGGCGCTCGAACCCGGAGATCATCATGCTCGAGACCACTGGCATCGCCGAGCCATGGTCGATCCTCGATGGGCTCGAGGCGCTGTCCGCGGAGGAGGCGCCGGCGGTCGCGGCCGGCGTCGTGTGCGTGGTCGACGCCGAGGCGGGCCTCGCCCAGCTCGAGCGGCACGAGGAGGCGCGCGCGCAGGTCGAGGCCGCGGATCGGATCCTGCTCACGAAGTTGGATCTCGTTCCACCCGAGTCGTTGGGGGCGCTCCATCGCGAGCTCGAGCGGCGAAACCCGGGTGCGGAGCGCGCCAGCTTCCCGGAGACGGCGGAGGCGACCGCCGCGCTCGTCCCCTGGCTGCTCGACGTCCGCCGCGGCAAGCGCGCGGCGCACAAACACGAGCCGCCGCACGCGCACAGCCAGCTCGCCGCGGTGGGGTACACCGACCCGGCCGCGCATCTCGTGGAGCCGCTGCTTGCGGTGATCGACGGCCTCGGCTCCGCGTTGGTGCGCGCCAAGGGATTCGTCCGGCTTTCAGGTGAGCTCCGCCGCGGCTACCTCGAGCGCGCGGGCCTGCACACATCGCTGCAGCTCGGCGATTCCTGGGGCTCTGAGACGCCGCGCACCGAAATCGTCCTCATCGGCGAGAACCTCGACCCCGCCGCGATCCAACGCCAGCTGTGGGCCTGCCGCGTGAAGAGCTAGAGAACGATCGCGTGAGATCCGGCGAGCTTTGCTCGCCGGAGCTCGTCGCGGGGGGCGCGGGACCCTCCCAGGGTCCCGAGCTCAGTAAATCGCGAGACCACCCGTGACGGTTGCCGCAGGCGACCAGCCGTCGGTGAACTGGGCGACGTCGATGCCGCCACGAACGAGGAGCGCGAGGCGGCCGGTGAGGTCGAGCTCGATCAGGCCGCCGAGGCCGGCGACGCCGCCCCATTCCGCGGCGCCGCCACCGGCATCGGTCGCCGACATCGCGGCACCGCCGTTGGCGTAGCCGCCGAGGTGGAGCGGGCCGAGCGCGAGCGGTAGCGACTGCAGCTCGAGACCGAGCTCGTGCCGGGTGAGGATCGCGCCCACGCCGTCTTCGGCGCCGCCGAGCGCCGCGGTCGCCAGAATTCCGAACCTGGGCGTCACGAAGTAGCCGAGTTGGATTTGCGCGGCCGGTCCGCTGTCGGAGGTGTTCTGGGTCGCGCGCGCGAAAGCGGTCCGGCCGAAGCTGAGCTTGAATGCGCCGCCCTGGCGGTTCAGCACCGACTCGATGCGCCGGATGCCGTAGCCCTCATCGTCCATCACCGTCGCCTCGACCGTGGGGGTCACGTGCGCGGGCGTGAGATCGCCGAGCGCGACCACGGTGTCGCCGCGAGACCGGTCGTGGAGATGCACGGGCTGCGCGGGGTGCATCTCGGCGAGGCCGTCGAAGCGGACGCCCTCGCTGCCGACCAGGCCGACGACCGCGACCACCGCGACCACGACCAGCAGGACCGCGAGCATGACCGCCGCGCCGCCGATGTTGTCGCCAACGCTGCCACCGCCACCGCCTCCCGACGAAGAACCGGAGCTCGAGCCCCGCCAGCCGCCGCCGGAGGACGACCCGTGCGAGCTGCCGCCCCCCGACGATGTCGCCGAGCCACGCCAACTTCCGCCACCGCCTCCCGAGGTGGTGGGCGAGCCACGCCAGCTGTTGCCGCCGCCGCCCGAGCCGGTCGGCGACCCCCGCCAGGAGCCGTTGCCACCGCCGGCCGTAGCCGGAGAGCCGCGCCAGCTGCCGCCGCCCGGGCCCGGCGCGCCGCCGCCGACGTCGATGTTGCCGTCGATCTGCACCTGGACCACGGCATCGACCGGCGGCGGGACCTCGTAGTGCACCGGAGGATCGATCGCGTCGGCGTGGCGCTCGCCGATCTCTTGCACGATGTGGACGCGCTGGCCGCGCAGCTCGGGCTGGATGGTGGCGAGACGAGCCAGCTCGTCGTTCGGGATCACGTACTCGTTGGAGACGCAGCCGACGGCAACCGGAGCAAAGAAGGCGAGGGTGAGCAGGCTGGTCCAGGCGCGCATGCCCCGGGCCAGTTCACGTTTCGTGCCACGGTCGCACCCGCGGGAGCGTGCGTGCCCGCACACTCGGGCCACGCTCTGTGGCGACGTCATCACGCCCACCGGTGTGGGTGTTACGGCGCGCCGCAGGTCGGGCTGGGCATTGGGCACGAGGTCAGCATGCACGTGGGGCCGACGTCGAGGGTGCTGTTCGCGGTCGCGAGCACGCCGGTCCCGGTGATCATCCCGGAGCAGATCAGGCCGGGTCCCCTGTTGGCCTGAATCGTCACGCGCTGGAGCAGCTTGGGCCCCGTGGGAAGCACATTGCTCACGTAGACGCCGCCCCACACGTCGGTGCCGCCTTCCAACCCGGGGCCATTGTGGGTGATGCTGGAGTTGGCGATCGCGAACTGGGTTGCGTCGAGGAAGATGCCGCCGCCGGAATTGTTGTCGACGAGCACCTCATCGAGCCGCAGCGTGCTCCGGACCGCGCGAATCCCAGCCAGTGTGCTCAATTTGAACGCGACCGCGCGCACGTACATCGCCGCGCTCTGGATCTGCAGCCCCGGCGAGGCGCCGCCCGCGATGACGGCGTCTTGTTGGCCGATGATGCTTACCTCACCGCCCGGCGTGGTGGGCAGCGCGTTGCTCGACGCTTGAACCGTGCCGCGGACGACGACCAGCCGCCGGTCGGCGCCGATCAGCTGGAGCAGTGGCTCCATCGAGCACACCGGCATCGCGGTGGTACCGATGATGGGGTCGGGCCCGGTCGCGGTCTCGGCGCAGCTCGCGTTGTTCTGAACGACGATGGTCTCGGCGGGCGTCGCGCAATGGCCATCCTTGTGGCTCATGCACACACTCGGATCCGCGGGGCACTCACTGTCTGTCATGCAGGGGCGGCATTGATTTGCGCGGCAGATGGGCTTCGTCGGATCCTTGCAGTCGCTGTCGCCGACGCATTCGGTGACCGCTCCCAGATCTGGGCTCTCGTCAGGCGATCCACCGTCGGCATCTGCTTCCGGGGCCTTCGAATCGGATAACGGGGAGTCTATGTCGTCTGCATCGACGCCTGAATCCTCCGCGGCGATGCACTTCGACTGGTCACCGATAACCAAACACCGCATACCCATTCCACACCACTCCACGGAGTGGTTCGCGCAGGCTCTCAGGTTTAATGGCCGTTCTCCACAGGCGACGAGCACCGCGCACGCCCCGAAGAGCACCCGCGCAGAGGTCATAGGTGCCCCATGAGAAACACCGAGCCCCCGGTCAGGCCGAGTTGTATGCGAGGAGAAGGCCTCGTCAGCAGCATCAGGCCGCCAGTGAGCGCAGCAGCTGCTCCGCCGCCGACGAGAACCAACCCCGGAATGGAAGAAGGCGATTCTCGAGAACACTCAAAGCCGGTCATCGGCTGGCAGTCGCGAGCCCACCACAACCAGATAGCTCCACCGGCGGCCGACGCCAAACCGGCGCCAACAAGGGACCACCCGACGATGGACCGGCCGCGGCCTTCGTTGCCAGCGTTCCCTGCTGGGGGACGTAGCGGTCGATCGGGTCCCTGTTTCAACGAAAGGCCGTCGACTTGGTCGGTCTTCTCCGGAAGTGCGGCGCGCGTCAGCTCAGTCGGAGCGGCGGTCAAATGAAGCGTCACCTCTTTTCGCCTGCCACCAGTCACCTCGATCGTTGAGGAGGCTGACGCGTGATCGGAGGCGCGGATCTCGATGGTGGCCGGCCCCTGGCTCGTGCGTAGGGGCGCGGCCAGCGGCAGGTGTCCAACCGACCGACCATTGAGGAAAACCTCCGCCCCGGTAGGTGTCCCGGAGACTGCCAATTCCCCGATGGTGGCCCGCACCTTGGCGAGCACGTCGATTAGTACCGCGTGGCTGCTGCTAACCCAGGGATCGTTGGGTGATGAAAGCGCCTGCATGAGGTGCGCTTCGGCTTCCAGGGAATACCCCAAGGAAAACTCGACAAGCCCGAGCTGCGCGGCGGTTCGTGGCGTGTGCGCGAGGGAGTGCGCCCGCTGGAACAAAGGAAGCGCGGCGCCTACGTTCCCCGCACGGCGGAGGTCGTTCCCTTCCCGAATCAGCCTCTCGGTTTCGCTTGAGTCGGCGGCCTGGGTCGCGGCCGAGTCGAGTGCACCCGTCAGCAGCGCAAGCGCGAAGACGAGCCCGGAGAGAAGCGGCCGCCCGGCCCTGGCCGTAAAGTGGGACATCGCTGCGGTACGATACCCTCAACTGAATTATCTTGATGCGCTGACGCTGCGTACGACGTCTGCTTGATCGCCCTGACTGCGATGGGCGTTACGGCGCGCCGCAGGTCGCGCCAACGGGTGCGCATGAGGTGAACCCACAACCGGGCTGGATATCGAGGGCCATGTTGCTCGACGCGTGAACGCCGGTTCCATCGATGCTCGCTATGCAGCTGATCCCCGTCGCTTTGTTATTCTGAACCGTCACCCGCTGAAGCAGTTTCTGGCCACTGGGCAGAACCGAGTTGATCAGGATCCCCCCCCACGTAATCGCGCCTTCCAGACCCGGGCCGTTATTCGTGACGGCGGAGTTCATAATCCTGAACTGACTCGCGTCGAGAAAGATGCCGCCACCCATGTTGCTATCGACGAGAACGTCGTCGAGTTTGATAACGCTGGCGCTCGCGCGGATTCCGGTGGACGTGCTCGACTTGAACGCGATCGAGCGCACGTAGACCTCCGCGCTGTTCAGCTGGAGGCCGGGCGAGGCGCCGCCCGCGATCACCGCGCTCTGCTGGCCGACGATGCTGATCTCGCCGCCGCCGGTCGTGGGCAACATGGCGCTCGATGCCTGGACCGTGCCGCGCACGACGATCAGCCGCCGGTTGGCGGTGACGAGCTGGGTGAGGGGCTGCATCGAGCACGCCGGCATCGCGGCCGTGCCGATCGTCGCGTTGGGGCCGGTCGCGGTGGCCACGCAGCTGGCGTTCATCTGAACAACGATCGTCTCGCCGGGCGTCGCGCAGTGGCCGTCTTTGTGGTTCATGCACACGCCCGGGTCGGCGGGGCACTCGCTGTCGGCCGTGCAGGCGCGGCACTGCTGCGCCTGGCAGATCGGTCGCGTCGCGTCCTTGCAGTCGCCGTTGCCTAGGCACTCGATGCAGTGGTTCGCCTGGCAGATCGGCTTTCCCGCTTTACAGTCCGTGCTCTCGACGCACTCGAAGCAGTGGTTGGCTTGGCAGACCGGGGTCGCGGCCGGGCAGTCGCCGCCGTCGCCGCCGACGACACACTCGACGCAGCGATTGTCGGCGGTGCAGGCGGGTGCGGCGGTCGTCTTGCAGTCGGACTTGAGCACGCACTCGACGCAGCGGTGCTCTGCCGTGCACACAGGCGCGGCGGTCGTCTTGCAGTCGGACTTGAGCACGCACTCGACGCAGCGGTGCTCTGCCGTACACACAGGCGCCGCGGTCGTCTCGCAGTCGGTGTTTTCGACGCACGCGACGCACTGGCCCCCGTCGAGCACGCACGCCGGGCCGGCGTCCGAAGCTTCGCAGTCCTGGTTGCCGCGGCAACCCTTGTACAGATCGGGGCTGGCATCGCCCGCGTCGCTGGCGTCGCTGGCGTCGCCGGCCTCGCGGCCGTCGCTGGCATCGCCGCCGTCGTCACCGGGGCGGTCGCTGCCGCCGTCGCGCAGCTCGCACAGCAGCGTCGCCCGGTTGCACACCTGCTGCGCGGTGCAGTTCGCCGTGCCGCCGTCACCGCCGCAGTAGCCGGGCGTCGCCCGCGTGCACGCGAGCGCCAGCAGCCATGTGCAGGCGATCCCGGCAGTCACGAGTCTGGTCACGGCGGCACATCCTAACCGACCTGTGCCCATTGCCAATTTGGGATACCATCCCGCCGGGCGTTTTCTCACAAGGAGAAGCGGATGAGAGCTTACGAGACGAAGATCGTCGGCGGCGTGCTGGCGGCCCTGTTGGCGCTGGCGGGATGTGGCGGGGACGAGGACAAAGGTGGAAATCACCAAATCTGGTTCATGGGCGCGGTGTTCAACGGCGCGACCGGAGAGCGGGTGACCGACTACCACATTCGCCTGGTCTACGGCGGACACGAGGTCGCGGGCACGGTGGACGAAAATGGCCGCTACGATCTCGGCCCGCTGCCAGCCTGGAACGACTACGGCGTCGTCATCACCGCGACCGGATTCCGCGCGTTCAGCTCGTACAACGCGTTCATCGCGCCGCCGTCGCCGCCCACGCCGGCTGGTGGCGCGGGCGCGACCGCGGTGGTCAACGCGGACGTCTACCGGGCCAACACCACGCAGACGAAGGACTTCGACGCGTACGTGTTCCCTGACGACCTACAGGCTCCGGCCGTGTCGATCACCGTGCTCGAGTCCGGTCTAAACGCCATGCCCGCGGCCGGGAGCATTCGCCTGCAGCCCACCAGCCAGCCCTCGATCCAGAGCGCGCAGAGCGAGGTCGCAGGCCAGGTGTGGGCCAACGACGAGGACATCCTCGCGGCGGTGATCAACGACAGCTTCACCGGCGGCAGTTACCAGGTCGCGGCGAGCACGTTGCTCTACGGCGTGACCTATGGCGTCCAGATCTACGGCGTCGATGGGTATCAGCCGGGCATGGCCACGTTCCAGGCCGGATTTCAGAACGGCCTCACCCTCAACCTGATGCCGCAGACGGTGTCGCCGCTGCAGCGGATCTCGACCATGCCGATGACGTGCACGGTGGCCCGCGCGGCGAGCTCGGGCGCGACGGCGATGATGGTGTTCACGTTCAACCAGCCCATCGAGGACGGGACGATGGCGATCGGCACGGTCAGCGGCGCCGAGGTGCTGGACGACGGCATTGCGGTGCAGACGACCAACTTCATCGGGTTGGCGGCGGACGCGTCACCGACCGCCTCAGAGCACGGCAGCACCTTCACCATCCCGGCCAACGGCAGCACGCTGACGATCTCGTGGAACCCGAGCGTGGGCCTCGCCAGCCAGGTCGCGAACGACATGATCGTGTCGATGTACTACTCGGGACTCTCCAGCATCTACCTCCAGCCCAAGGGCCATCCCGAGTTGCGTACGCTGCTGTCGACGCTGCTCGGGTCGGCGCAGATCTCCTGCACGCCACAGTAGCCGAGCCTGCCCGTCGCGTGAGGGAGCACGAGCTTGGCTCGTGCGAGCTCTTCGCGGGGGGCGCGGGACCCTCTCAGGGTCCCGAAGTCGACGAAAACGGGTGGCCCCGACGGCGGGCGTAGGCGCGCAAATAAAGATCGCGGTAGGCCTCCGCCGCGCGGGCCCAGGAGAAGTCCTGGGTCATCGCGCGGCGGCGCATGAGCTCGATGTGCTTCGGGCGATCGAACCAGGTGGACACCGCCCAGCCGATGGTGTTCGCGAGCGCGTCGGGGTCGAGGTCGGTGAACACGAAACCGGTGCCGCCCGCGCCCGCCTCGTCGTAGTTGGTCACGGTGTCGACCAGGCCGCCGGTGGCGCGCACGATCGGCAGCGTGCCGTAGCGCAGGCTGTACATCTGGTTGAGGCCGCAGGGCTCGAACCGCGACGGCATCAAGAAGAAATCGGCGCCCGCTTCGATGCGGTGAGCACGACCGTTGTCGAAGCGCAGCCAGGCGCGAAATCGATCGGCGTAGTGGGCGTCGGCCCACGCGAAGAAGCGCTCGGCGTCGGGATCGCCGGTGCCGAGCATGACCATCTGCACGTCCCAGCTGAGGATGCGGGGCAGCGCGTGCGCGAGCACATCGAACCCCTTCTGGCTGGTGAGACGGCCGACGATGCCGAACAGCGGGACGTCGGGGCGGACCGCGAGCCCCGCCTCCTGCTGGAGCGCCGCCTTGCACGCGGCCTTGCCGGCGAGGCGTTTGAAGTCGAAGCGCTCGGCCAGGTTGGTGTCGGTCGCGGGATCCCACTCGTCGACGTCGATGCCGTTCAGGATGCCGGCGAGATCGTCGTGGCGCGCGGCGAGCACGCCGTCGAGGCCGTTGCCGTACTCGGGGGTCTGGATCTCGCGGGCGTAGGTCGGGCTGACGGTCGACAGCAACGTGCTGTGGTGGAGCGCGCCCTTGGTGAGGTTCATGGTGCCGAAGTGTTCGAGCTCGCGCGGGTTGTAGTGCTCGGGGCCGAGGCCGGTGATGAACAGCCCGCCGCCGTCGAACACACCCTGATACGCGAGGTTGTGGATGGCGTAGACGGTCGCGGCCGCATGCAGCGGTTGCATCCACTCGACTGTGTTGACGTAGACGGGGACGAGCGCGGTCTGCCAGTCGTTGCACTGGATGACGTCGGGGTGGAAGCCGAGCGCCTTCGCGAGCTCGATCGCGCCGCGCGACAGGAAGGTGAACCGCTCGAGGTTGTCGGAGTAGCCCTCGGCGGGCGGACCGTAGAGATACGGGCGATCGAAGTAACGGTTGTATTCGAGCCCGTACACCGGCACGTCGCTGCCCGGCAGCCGGCCGACGCGCACGCGCGCGCGCGCCGAGCCCCACCACATCGGCACGTTGATGTTGCCGTCGAGGATCTCGAACTGGTTCCAGGGCATGCCGGCGTAGAGCGGCATCACCACGCGCACGTCGAGGCCGAGCGCGCGCAGCGCCTTGGGCAGCGCGCCCGCGACGTCAGCGAGCCCGCCGGTCTTCGCGAACGGCGCCACCTCCGACGACACGAACAGCACCTTCATGCCGGTCGGCGATGAAGGTGGTGGGCTGACGGACGCCGCTTTGCCTCGGCGGACAGCGGGGGTTGGGGGGGACGCAGAGGTGGCAGCAGACGTTCGCCTCGATCGAGCGCGCTTGCCGCCCGGCGGTCCGCCCATTTCAGTCAACTAGCGTAGAGCCGGTAGTCGATGTTCGGGAAAATGTTGTCACGCGACTCGACGTCGGCCAGCCAGCGCTCGCTGACCTTGGTGGTGCGCACGTCGTCGTAGAGCTTGTTGAACTGCAAGATGTGCTGGTTGATGCGCCGGGTGGCGTAGGGAACGGTGGTCCCCGTGCGCATGATGAACGTCCAGTCCGACGACTGCGCCAGCATGAGCTCGCGCGCGGCCTGGTTGAGCGCGCGCGTGGTCAACGCGTCGGCGGCCGGGTGCCGGCGTGCGAGCTCGACCATGCGCTCGCCCGCCATGTGCAGGTGGCGGTAGGTCCAGGCGTTGGTTTCGTTGAGCCAGTAGTCGTTGTAGCCCTTGAAGCCCCACGACGACGCACACGGGGTTGCAACCTGATTGGTGTCGTGGCGGTCGAGGTAATCGCCCGGCGTGACGGTTTCGATGGTGTTTTGGTCGAAGTGAAGCTGCCGGAACAGGTTCGATAGAAACAGCGGTCCCTCGTACCACCAGTGGCCGTAAAGCTCGGCGTCGTACGGGCTGACGATGATGGGCGGGCGGTCCATCCGACTCCGCAGGTGGCGCGCTTGCTTCTCGCGGTTGCCGCGGAAGTGCGACGCGTGCAGGCCCGCCTTGCCGGCGGCGATGTCCGGGTCGTAGACCCACTTGTCGTGCAGCTGGTTGTGGGTGATGGCGTGGTACTTGATGCCGGTGTAGACGCGGTGACCTTCGGGGTGGATGTAGGGCTTGATGTAGTCGAGCGGCAGATCGAAGCCGATGTCCCGGTAGAAGTCGCGGTAGTGCTTGTCGCCGGGGTAGCCCTCCTGCGCGCTCCACACCTGCTCGGACGACTCCATGTCGCGGCCGAACGCGGCCACGCCGCTCGGGCAGTAGAGCGGGGCGTGGACCCCGTTCACGGCGGGGCGATCCGCGAACAGGATGCCGTGCGAGTCGACGAAGAAGTAGCGCACGGCCGCCTCGCGCAAGAGCTCGTCGACGCCGGGCACGTAGCCGCACTCGCCCAGCCACATGCCGCGCGGGCGATGGCCGAAGTGGCGTTCGTAGAGATCGGCGGCGACGTGGACCTGGGCGCGGATGCCGGCCCAGTTGCGGTCGAGCAGCGGAAAGAACGCGTGCGTCGCGGTCGAGGTGATGACCTCGACGCGGCCGGCCTCCTGCAGCTTGCGGAACGCGCCCACGAGGTTGCCGTCGTGACAGCGCCAGGTGTGGCGAAGCGACTGGAAACGGTCGTGATACATGACCGCCAGCTTCTGGTAGTGCGGCTCGGGCTTGGTGCGGTCGATCTCCTTGGCGGCGAGCTCGATCAGCTTGTCGAGGTGCTGGGCGTAGCGGAGCTTGAGCAGATCGTCGGTCAACATCGTGAGCAGCGGCGCCGACAGCGACACGGTCACGCGGTAGGGGATGTGGTCGGTGATCAGGCCTTCGAAGATTTGCAAGAGCGGCAGGTAGGTGCCGGTGATCGCTTCGTACAGCCACTGCTCCTCCATCACCGTCGGATCTTCCGGATGGCGCACGAACGGCAGGTGCGCGTGAAGGACGAGCGAGAAATAGCCTTCGGCCATGGCTACCCCTTGCTCCGGCTGCCCGGCGACGGGTAGGGCGAATTCGGGCTCATGACCGGTTGTTCGCCCGCCGCGCGCTCACCAGCGCCGGGCGCGTTGCGCTCGCTCGCGCCCGCCATCTGGCGCTCGCTGGCGCCCGCGTAGGAGCGCTCGCTGGCGCCCGCCAACGAGCGCTCACTAGCGCCCGCGTAAGAGCGCTCGCTCGCGCCGCCGACCACGCGCTCGCTGGCGCCGGCCAACCGCTGCTCGCTCGCCCCTGCGTACATCCGTTCGCTGGCGCCGCGCAGGCGGAGCTCGCTCGACCCGGCATAAAGCGTCTCGCTGGCGCCGCGGAGCGCGAGCTCGCTCGCGCCCATGAACCACAGCTCGCTGGCGCCACGGAACACGAGCTCGCTTGCCCCCGTCCACCTCCGCTCGCTCGCGCCCTGCAGCGTCCACGAGCCGCCGGGGCCCGTCTCGGTGCCGGCACGGATCGATCGCTCGAGGCCGCCCGGCAGCGCAACCTGGCGGCGGTACTCCCAGGTCGCGAGCACGTGGCGTTCGGCGCGCGCGCCCACGCCGCGGATCACCACCTGCCAGGGTCCGTAGACCACGTGCACGCGGCCGCCCTCGGTGCGGAGCGACAGCTGGCCGTCGTCACGGACCTCCACCCGCGAGGGCGCCTCGACCGGGTACGAAAACGGCCCGGATTCCCACTCCGAGCGCACCAGCGGGCCGGTCCACTCGGTGCGCGTGACCTCACCGCTCCATTCGGTGCGGGTGGCTTCCTCCCACTGCCAGCGCCGTTCGAACACACGCTCGCCGCCCGCGACGTTGAAGCCCGCGAACCGCATCCAGTCTCCCCAGGCCCCGGGCACGATCTCCTGCCAGCCCGCGTTCGCATCGAGCTGGCCGCCGCCCGCGCCGCCATCGGTGCCATACCCGGTCGCGACGGGGCCGGGAGCAGGAATCCCCTGGAACGGTGCATTCACGCCGCCGGTCGCCGTGCGGACGCTCAGCCATTCAATCGGCCCGCCGCCAAGCGGGTCGCGCCGCGGGAACTCGACGCGCCCGGAGCGGGCAATCTTCACGAAGTAACCTTCGTCGGACAGCAACCCAACCTCGGCGACGGCCGAGGACGTCGGTTTGCCGATGGTGAAGAACCACTGCCGGTCGTGACGCTCGAGCTTGTGATCGAACGTGCCGTGCGCGTTGGTGCCGTCGAACAGACGGTTGGTGACGTCATAGACGCGGACGTTGAGCCACGCGCTCGGGCCACCACGACCGAGGGCGGCGCGCGCCGCGACGATGGCGGCGTCGGTCACCTCCCAGTAGACGAACAGGCGTTCGGGATCGACCACCATCGCGGTGATCCGATCGACGCCGTAACCCCACGGGATGTTGGCGGGTAAGGGCTCGTTGTCGCCCCCCGGCCCGAGGTCGAACTTCTGAGGGAAGAGGCCCGCGCCATCGTGCGGCGGGATGGACGCGTCGGTTCGGGTCGTGGGCTGCGGGGCGGCAGTCGTCTCGGATGGCGAGGTGGCGCTCGAAGCCGCCCGAGATTTCCGCGATGTCGTCTTGGTCTTCAAGCCGGTGGAGCTTAGTCTTTCGCTGGTTAACGGGGCGTAAAAAGTGCGTGTGCGTGCCACGTCGGCCGCGGGCATAGTGTTGGTCGACGCATGGCCACGCGCGAGAGCTGGGAACACGAAATGGAGTCCGTGTTCCTCTATAAGGTTATTGCGGAGGTGGAGCCCGCGGCGGACCGGCGCGCCCTGTTCGCCAAGCTCGCGGACGAGGCCACGGCGCAGGCCGGCATCTGGTCAGAGAAATTCCGGAAGGCGGAGGGGCGAGCGCTGGACGGGTACGCGCCGCCGCTGCGTGCGCGAATCGTCGCGAGCCTGGTGCGGCGGCTCGGGCCCGAGCGCATGCGTGCGATCCTGGCGGCGATGAAGGTGCGGGGGATGAGCGTGTACGGGTCATCGTCTGGGCCTGTGCGCGTGCCGGCGGCCGCGTCCCACGGGCACCCGGTCCATCACTCGGTGGAGGAGATCGGGCGCGGTCACCGGGGCCGGCTCGCGGGCGGCAACCTGCGCGCGGCGGTGTTCGGCGCGAGCGACGGGCTGGTCTCGAACTTCTGTTTGATCCTGGGCGTCTCGGGTGCGGCCAGCGACGGTCACTTCGTGCTCGTGTCGGGCGTGGCCGGGCTGCTCGCGGGCGCGTTCTCGATGGCGGCGGGCGAGTGGATCTCGGTGCGGTCGCAGCGCGAGATGTTCGAGCACCAAATCGGCGCCGAGCGCGAGGAGCTGGCCCAGTACCCGGCCGAGGAAGCCGCGGAGCTGTCGCTCATCTACCAGGCGCGCGGCCTCGGCAAGGACGACGCCGACCGCATGTCCGACCAGATCATCGCCAACCCGGGCTACGCCCTCGACACGCTGGCGCGCGAGGAGCTGGGTCTCGACCCGGCCGCGCTCGGCTCGCCGACGGGCGCGGCGCTGTTCTCGTTCGCGTCGTTCGCCACCGGCGCGTCGGTGCCGCTGGCGCCGTTCGTACTGGCGAGCGGGCACGCGGCGCTGGCTGGGGCGCTGGCGCTCACCGCCGCGGCGATGTTCGCGATCGGTTGCACGCTGAGCCTGTTCACCGGCAAGGGCGCGCTCGCGGGCGGTCTGCGGCTGCTCCTGATCGGCGCAGCCGCCGGCGGCGTCACGTACGGCATCGGCCGCGCGCTGGGCGCGGCCGTGGGTTAGGGGCCACTGCAGATAAGTTGGCAGGAAGCTGGGAAAGCGACGTTCGGGTCGCTGAGCGAGGAGCAGGAAAGCTTATTCAGCGCGTCGGTGCACAACTGCGCTTGATCGCCGTGATACGTCTCTCCCGAAGCGCAAGGCATCGCGCAGTCGGAGGTGCCTTGGCTCACGCATTCTGCCTTTGTCGCTGGGAACTGCCCCGGGAACAGGTCCTTCGGATCGGCACCGCCGCTGCTGCCACAACTACCGAGCGTGAGTCCGAGCAACACCGCAACCAGTCCCTTCATGGCGTCTCCTCTCGAGGGGGGGAAGTTAGTCACCGGCCAGAGTACTCTGGGGCTGGTCGGCTGCCAAATCGTCGATCGATCGGGGTACTCTCGTCGGCGACTGATGTCACACGGGCGACGGATCCTGATTGAGGGAGGCGGTCGGCTCGCGGCGGCGATCGCGCGGCGGCTCGAGGCCGCGGGCGGTGGGGTGACGGTCGAGCGGGTGACCATCAGTGAGGAAGGCGACGCGGCGACCGTCGCGCTGCTCGCGGGGGCGTCGGTGCTGGTGTTCGCGGCGGACGATGATTCGGGGAACGTCGATCGCGCGTTGTGGGCGCGGCGCGTGCAACCGGAGCTGCCGCTGGTGGTGCGCATCTTCGACGAGGCGCTGGCGCGGTACCTCGCGGGGACGGTCGACAAGCTGACCATCCTCAGTATGTCGCAGCTGGCGGCCCCCGTGTTCGCGGACGCGGCGCTCAAGCTGCTCGGCGAAGCGGGAGCGGCGCCGGCGCGGCCGGTGTCGGGTCACCATCATCGCGCCCGGCGGTTGGCCCCCGATCGCGTGCTGCTGGGCGCGCTCGTCGGGCTGGCGCTGATCGTCATTCCCGCGACGCTGTATTTCGCGATCGCGCTGGACCTGCGGCTCATCGACGCGCTCTACTTCGTGTGGACGACGGTGATGACGGTTGGGTATGGCGACATCAGTCTCAGCAAAGCTTCGGACGGCAGCAAGCTGGTCGGCATGTTGCTGATGCTGGCGGGCGGCGCCTTCATGGCGACGCTGTTCGCGTTCCTGACCGGATGGGTCGTGACCCGGCGGATAGAGGTGCTGGCGGGGCGGGTGCGCATCCGGGGCGACGGGCACATCCTGGTCGCGGGGGCGGGGAACCTCGGGTTCCGGGTGGCGCGGCGGCTCGCCGCCGAGGGGCGGCGGGTGGTGGTCATGGAGCGCAACGGCAGCACCCACAATGTGGCGGTGCTGCGCGCCGAGGGATTGCATGTCGTGGTCGCCGACGCCGCGAACGACGACGTGCTGGATCTGGCGGGCGTCGACCAGGCGGGCGCGGTGCTGGCGCTGACCGATTCGGACGCCGTGAATCTCGAGATCGCGCTCTTGGTGCGGGCGCGCGGCGGTCGGGCGAAGGTCGTCATGCGCGGCAACTCGCCCGAGCTGTGCGCGCACGTCAGCCACCGCGGCGACGGCATCGCGCTTTCCCCGATCGGGATCGCGACCGCATCGTTCACGGATGTCATCCTGGGTGTGAAGGCGGCATGAAGGCGACGCTCGCAGAGCTTCAGGATCAACTGGCGCGGGTCGTCACCGACGGCGCGGCGCTGGCGGCGTTCGAGCGCGCGCCCGGCGAGGCGCTGGGCGGGCTCGTGGTCGCGGACGTGGTGCGGTACGCGCGCGGCCTCGGCCGCAAGCGCTGGGACGACGTCTCGGCGGCGGTGCCGCTGAGCGCACAGGTGATCTCGAACCTCGACGGGCGTTACGAACAGTGGCTGGCGGGTCATCCCGCGCCCGCGGTGGATACCGTGTTGTCCCCGGGCGCGGCCGAGGCGCTGCGTGCGCTTCCGGATCTCGCGCGCGGCATCGCGGCGGATCCGGGCGAGGCGCCGTGGGCGGCCGAGCTGCTGGCGTTCGAGGTCCTGCTCGCGTGCTCGCGCGCGGATCGGCGTTCTCGGGGATTCCGTACCCGGTTCGCCGTGCACGCGATCGCGGCCGAGCTGCGGCGCGGGCTCATCCCGATCGATCCCGCGCCCGAGCCGCACGCGTACGCGTTCGACGCGCGCGGCGCGCGCTGGAAGGCGATGGCGTGACCGCGAAATTCGTCGGCGGCGGGATCGGGTATCGGCGCAGCTATCGGGCCGAGCTGCTGGACGACGGGCCCGGGCCGCGGCCCGAGGTGCTGGAGATCATGCCTGAGCACTTCTACGCCCGGCCGAGCGACATCGACGCGCTCGCGGAGCGGTACCCGATCGTCTTTCACTGTGTCGGACTGTCGGTGGGCACCGCGTGCGCGGACCCGGCGGGCGACGACGTCACGCGCGCCGAGCTCGAGCGCCTGCGCGACCTGGTGCGGCGGGCGCGGCCGCTTTACGTCAGCGACCACCTCGCGTTCACGCGCTCGCCGAGCGGTGTCGACCTCGGACACCTTTGCCCGCTGCCGTACACCGAGGAGAGCTATCGGCTCGTCGCTCGCCGCGTCGGGGTGTGGCAGGATGCGCTCGAAGTGCCGTTTGCGCTCGAGAACATCGCGCACCCGTTCGCGTGGCCGGAGCGCGTGACCGAGCTCGACGAAGGGACGTTCCTGGCCGAACTGCACCGGGACACGGGGGCGGGGATGTTGCTCGACGTCACCAACCTGCTCTACGACGCGCGCAACTTCGCGCGCACGCCGGGCGAGCTGCTCGCGCGCTATCCGCTCGCGGCGGCGTGGGCGGTGCACCTCGCGGGCGGCGTGATCGCGCCCCACGACGGGTTCTGGACCGACACCCACGACCATCCGGTGGACGACGACGCGTTCGCGTTGCTGCCGGAGATCGCGGCGGCCGCGCCGTTGCGTGCGGCGATCGTCGAGCGCGATCGGCGGCTGCCGCCGCTGGCGGAGCTGGTGCACGAGGCGGGGCGGGCGGCGGCGATCGTGCGGGCGCGCGCGGCCGAACAATTGGCCGCGCAAGTGGCCGAGCAAGGAGCGGTGGATGACACCCTCGCAGCAGGCTGACGCGAACAAGGCGCTTTCCTCGGGGCCGGTCGCCGACGTGGGCGGCTTGCTCAAGCCCGCCGGGCGCCGTGAGCTCGAGCAGGAGATCGCGCGGCTCGGAGGCCGCGGGCTGTCGGCGCACGTGGCGCTGGTGCCCGCGGGCGAGGAGCTCGGGCCTTGGCACGTGCTCTGGAACAGCCAGGGGCTCGATGCGAAGTCGGATCTGCTGCTGCTGTTCAACGGCAAGCGCTGGGAAGCGCGGGGGTGGAACCTGACGGCGCGGCAGATCGAAGTTGCGCTCGCCGGCGCGGAGCCCGCGCTCAAGCAGTACTTCGGTCGTGGGCTGACCACGGCGCTCGCGAACCTCGGCGCGGCGACCCGTCGCGCGCCGGTCGAGACGCCGGCACCGGTTCCGGCGCGGTCTTCGCCGGCATCGTCGTCGTCGCGTTCGTCGTCGATTTCGGGCGCCGTGCTGGGCGTTGGTGCACTCGCTGCGCTCGCGGTCGTCGGCTGGGTGATTGTGCGGCGCGGCCGGCGCGCGGGGAGAGCCGGCGCTCGCTGGCGGAGGCGCGTTCGGCCGCCGACCAGGTGTTCTCCGAGGTCGTTTTGGCGACCGAGAACCTGAGTGGCCCCGAAGCCGACCAGCTGCGCGACAAGGCCGGACGCCTGCGCGACCAGATGGACACCCTCGCGCCCCCGGGCATCAAGCAGCTGCCGGCCAAGCAGGAGTCGCTGACCCTGGCGCAGCTGCGCCAGATGGAGAACGAGCTCGAGGCCCTGCGGTCGAGCGTTCTGCAACTCAAAAAAGAGCGCGTGGGGGAGCACCGGCTTGGCCGGCGCGAGCCCTTCGCGGGAGGTTCGGAACCCTCCCAGGGTTCCGAAGGAGAGAAGACCTAGAATGTTGAAGAGCACTGTCGCCGTCGATCTTCCGAGCGCCGTCGCGGATCGCAGCAAGACCGCGGTCGAGTGGGTGCGCTCGCTGTTCGGCGCCAAGCTGGACCTGCGCAGCGATCACGAGGAGCTCACCATCACCGCGATGTCATTGGTGGCGGGCCTGGTCGAAGCGTTCGGCGCCGCGGGCGTCAGCGACCTGGTGTCGTTCGTGGTCGACAAGAAGGTCGTGTATCTCGACACCCGCGACGTGGAGGACGATCTCCCGCTGTTGTTGGAGGCGGCCGAGCAGAAAGGGATCCTGCAGCGGCGATTCTCCGAGATGCACGCGGTGTTGTCGCACAAGCTCGCGGGCCTCCACGTCCTGGTCGACGTCCGGATCCGGAACCGGGTCATGCTGGGCACCGAGGAGATGCAGGTCGACCTGGTCGGACGCATCGAGGAGCTCAAGATCCAGGCCGGCGAGACCGCCGAGGCCTACCGCGCGCGGATCGAGGCCTTCATGAAGGGGCCGGATCGCACCGCGGGGTATCGGGCGGCGCTGGACGAGCTCACCAATCGGGTGGCGGCGAAGTTGGGGCAGGCGTTGGTCGGGGCGCGCACGCGGGTCGAGCCCGCCACGCTGCAGATCATCCGGCCCGGCGCCGCGCAGCTCGGGCGATTTCGCAACCTGCGCTTCGGCGACGGGGTCGAGGAGCCGCGCTACCGCCCAGTCCCGACCTACGCCCGCGGGGGCGCGTACGCCGATCCCTTCTTCTATTACTACTACGACCCGTACTACGACTTCATGAGCTGGGTGATGATCGACTCGATGTTGCACCACGCTTACTGGCATTCGCCGTCGGTGGTGGTGGTCGATCCCATGGGAGGCGTGGTGGGCACCGGGGCCGACACGGGGAGCATCGGGAGCGACTGGGCGGGCCGCGACGCGGTGGGCGTGAGCGACGCCGGCCTCACGGTGTCGTCGAGCGTTCCCTACGTCGACAGTGGCTCGTCGGGCGACTTCACGAGCGACCTGTCGTCGTCCTCGTCGTCGTTCGACGGCGGCGGAGGGTGGGGCGGCGACAGCGTGTTCGACGGCGGGAGCGCCGATTCCAGCAGCTCGTCGTGCAGCAGCGGCTCGTCGTGCAGCAGCGGCTCGTCGTGCAGCAGCGGCTCGTCGTGCGGGGGCGGCGGCTGCGGCGGTGGCGGCGGCGACTGAGCCGCTTCCGCTCCCGCGATCTCAGCCGAGGCTCGAGGTCCGCTGCGCGGGCGGGATATCGGCCAGCCGACTCAGCAGGTCCTCGAGGTGCTCGCGCTCCGCGTCGCTCGCCGGCTCCAGCGTGACGCCGAAGCCACCCGGGCGCGCCGGGGTCCCGATCTCGACGCGCGCCACCTTGCCGCGGCACACGATGTTGACGACCTCGTCGTCCGGCATTCCGGGCGCGGCCCCCGACAGCGTGACCTCGACCTCGGTGCCCGGCTGCAAATCCGGGTGCTCCTTGGGCTTCCCCTCGAGGAATGCCCCCGACGTCGAGATGTTGCGCACCGCCATGAGATAGATGTCGCCGCCGGCGGCGACGCTCGCCTGCGCGAAGATTTCGAACCGCGCCGCCGCACGGCGCTCCGCTTGGTCAGCCATCACGCCTCCGTCTCCTCCTTCGGGAGGATGCCCGCACAACTGAAGCCCGTCGCGGGCGCTCGGCGTTAGTCGCCCAACTTGCGCCCGGATTCTGACAGGAAGCGGGGTCGTACGACGCCCATCCGCGTCAGCCGGAACTGCGCGGCCGACCGAAGCACCCCGAGGCCGTACTGCACGCTGCGTCCGAAGTTGATGGAGGACGCTTCCTCGAAGTATTTGGTCGGGCACGTCACCTCGGCGATGCGAAACCCGAAGTGCACGAGCTGGACCAGCATTTGGTTGTCGAACACGAAGCCGTCGTCGTTCTCCTCGAGCGGCAGAGTCTCGAGCGCCCGCCGTGAGAACGCGCGATACCCGGTGTGGTACTCCGACAGCTTCTCGCCGAGGAGCAGGTTCTCGGCCGCGGTCAGCATGCGGTTGGCCACGTATTTGTAGAGCGGCATCCCGCCTTCGAGCGCGCGCCCGCCCAGAATCCGCGACCCGAGCGCGGCGTCGTAGAGCCCGCTGCTGATGCAGTGAGCGAGCGCCGGGATCAGCTTGGGCGTGTACTGATAATCTGGGTGCACCATCACCACAATGCCGGCGCCGCGGTCGAGCGCGGCGCGATAGCAGGTCTTCTGGTTGCCGCCGTAGCCGCGGTTGTGCTCGTGCTCGATGGTCGTCAGGCCGAGCTGGCGCGCGACCGCGGCGGTGTCGTCGGTGGAACGATCGTCGACGACGATGACCTCGTCGACGAGGCTCGGGATCTCCGCCACCGTCCGCGCCAGGGTCTTGCTGGCGTTGTAGGCGGGCATCACGACGACGACCTTGGCATCGGCAATCACGCCGCGGCTTCACCTTTCGCTGTCCCGCCGCCGTCGACGCGCGCGACGTCGCCGGTAGCGAGCGCACACGCGACCGCGATGAAGAAGACGTCGAACGGAATGCGGTAGCGAACCTCGCCGGTCGCCATCGCGACGGTGATGGTCAGCGCCAGCAGCGGCGACAGCACCAGCGCGACGCGGCTGGTGACGAACGCGCGCGCCCCCCGCTTGCCCACCCGGATGCACGCGAACACGGCCGGAAACAGCAGCAGCACCACGAACAAGTACTGATAGAGGTGGGCGTAAGGCCACGACCAGTCGTTGAAGCTCGGCCACATCGCGGGACCGAAAAACGTGTCGTAGACGTGGTCGAGCGACAGCACGATCGCCTCCAGCGGGTGCGCGAAGATCCATCGCCACGCCTCCGCGGCGTTGGCGGGGTTGTCCATAATCAGGAACGGGACGGAGACGTGGCGCTCGTAGTGGCGCAGGAACGCGCTCGGGCTGCCGAACATGAAGCTGTGACCTTGATCGGCGGCCCACGCGATGTCGGCGATGCGTCCGTAGTGACCGAGCAGGAAGTCGGAGGCGACTTTGTTCTGGGTGAGGCAGAAGTTGCCGCGGTTACCGATCGTGCAGGCGCGCGCGAGCAGCGCCAACAACGGGGCGGCGCCCGCCGCCGCGACCGCGGCCCGGGCGGCCCACGCTTGAAGCCGGGCGCGCAGCGGCGGCTCGCCGGGCGTGCGCGCGAGCGCCAGCCCCACCGCGTCCACGGCGAAGAACATCGCGCCCGCGGGCAGGGCGACCGACTTGAAGGACGCCGCGAGCGACAGCGCAACCCCACCGGCCACGGCGAGCAGCAGCGCGACGGCGCGCCGGGTCGCGCGGCGCGCGGCGAGAAACGCCGCGAACGCGAACGCGAGCCACAGGATCATGTGAATCTCCGACAGGAACAGGGCGCCGTACTC
>WNGA01003947.1_pt1 | contig 43936 bp, 39 predicted proteins | sample 5400061 | NCBI WGS metagenome assembly WNGA01 (sample SAMN13153366, study PRJNA577476) | soil metagenome | isolation source: 100 cm soil or saprolite under grassland replicate 2 | place: USA:California | collected 2016-06-15 | reverse complement strand
CTTCGCGGAAGGCATCGGCGGACTCGTCGTGGGCGCGGCAGATGCACGTGATCTCGCCGGCGTCGATCTCATAGATGTTGAAGCGGGCGCGGCGCTCGGGGCGACCGCCGTAAGACGCGGAGCCGGCGCCGATCACCGGGACCTTGTTGCCGCCGGGGCCTGCCAAGTCCGCGCGCTCGTCCTGGTGATCGTGGCCGTGCAGCACGAGGTCGGCCCCGACGCGGGCGAGCACGGCGGCGAACGCGTCGCGGTCGCGCAGGTTGCGGTCCTCGCCGCCCTTCTGCATCACCGGCGGGTGGTGAATGAGCACGACGCGGGTCTTGCCCGCGAGCTCGGGCGACGCCAGCACCGCCTCGAGGCGCGCGAGCTGCGCCTCGCCGATTCGCCCCCACGCGCCGAGATCGCCGGTGGCCACGGAGCTCGACACGCCGACCAGCGCGACGTCGTCGCGCAGGTGCACGAACGGGTAGTCGATCCCGGGCACGCGCGGCAGGTCGCTCGCCATGTAGGGCGCGAACAAGCGCTCGAACGTGCGCGCTGCAACCACCGCGGGCACGTACGCGTCGTGGTTGCCGGGGATCACGGTGATCGACTCGGGTGGCACGCCGCTGCCGTCCAGCCACGCCAGCGCCGCGCGGAACTCGCCGTCGAGCGCGAGGTTCGACAGGTCGCCGGTCAGCGCCAGGTGATCAGGCGCCTGCGCGCGCAGATCGATGCGCAGGTCTTCGAGCAACTGCATCTTGTGCTTGCGCATGCGGTTGACCGCAAGGTTCAAGAGCCCGACCGCGCGCTTGCTCGCGAGGTCCGCGGGCCCGAGACCGGCGAAGCCGCGAAAGTGCGGATCGGTGACGTGGGCGAGCCGGAACACGCGCCTACCCTACCCTTTTCCTGCCTGGGCCGCGGCCGCCGGCGCATCCGGGATCACCTGCACGTCCGCCATCACGCCGAAGTGATCCGACGCGTACACGGCGTCACGCCCGGGCGCGAGCTGCGGCTCGTGGAGCACGATCTCGCAGCCGCGCACGCGGCCGCGGCCGTCCCGCCGCATGGGCGACACGAACACGTAGTCGAGCCGCCGGTCCGGCCGCAGCCAGCCCAGCGTCGAGACGTATGGGTTGGCGCGCGCCCACGTGATCCCGGGCGCGCCCGCGTGCATCCGATCCCACGCGTCCTGGTACGCGACCCGCCGGCCGCCGAGCGTGGTCATCCCCACCAGCCAGCGGATCTCATCGCTGTCGGCCACCGCGTTGAAGTCGCCGGCCAGCACGTGGATGTTGTCGTTCTTGTGCGCGGCGACGACCTCGTCGATGAACTGCACCTGCTCCTCGCGCTTGACGCCCTCGGCCTCGCGAAACGAAAGGTGCGTGGTGTGAACCCACATCCCGCCCGCGTCCCCGTCGAGCCGCGCCGACAGCACGATCCGCCCTTCGTTCTCCGCGCTGTGGGGCAACCACTTTGCTTCGTGCACCCCAATCGGAAACCGCGACAGCACTGCGAGTCCTTCGTGGCCACCGCCCCACGCCGTCGACGGCGCGAACACGTGCTCGAGCCCGAGCCGCCGCGCCAGCGCCTCCGCCTGGTTCGGGACCTTGCCGGGGACGTCCCGCACCTCTTGCAGCGTGACCACGTCGGGCCCGAGCGCCCCCAGCCCCGCGCCCGCCAGCTCCAGCCGCTCCTGCCAGGGGCCGTTTTCGCCCCACAGGTTCAACGTCACGAACCGCAGCATCTTGGACATCTAAAAATAGTCGCACACCCCGCGCTTCGCGCGGGAGCGACTATCCGCCACGGTAGGTGCACTTGCTGTCGTAGGTCTCCCAGATCGTCACCGCCGACAGCACCGGGATGCGCGGCCGCAGCGCCTGCCAAACGTAGATCGCGATGTTCTCGCAGGTCGAGTTCTCGAGCCCCTCGACCTCATTCAAGTTGTGGTGGTCGAACTTCACGTGCAGCTCGTGCCAGGCGTCGTCGAGGACGCCGAAGTCGATCAGCCACCCGGTGTTCGGGTCCACCGGCCCGCGCACCTCGATCTCCGCCTTGTAGCTGTGCCCGTGGATGCGCGCGCACTTGTGCCCGGCGGGTACGAACGGCAACCGGTGCGCCGCCTCGAAACGGTACTCCTTGGTGAGCTCGACGTTCACGACGTCGAGGCTACCACGCCGCTCGGGCGGCGTTTCTACCTACGCCAGTTGATCTCGGCCCAGGGTTTGTCCGGACGGGCGAACAAATAGCCCTGGCACAGATCGCCGCCGAGGCCGATGAGCGCGTCGCGCTCCGCCTCGGTCTCGATCCCTTCCGCGATCATCAGGATCTGCAGATCGCGGCACAGCGCCGCGATCGATCCCAGCAGCTTCTGCTTCATCGGCGAGCGATCGATGCCGCGAATCAGTGACATGTCGACCTTCACGACCTCCGGCTCGAGGTGGGCGAAGCTCGTCAGCCCGGCGTACCCGGCCCCGAGATCGTCGACGGCGATTCGATATCCGAGCGCGCGCAGCTGCGCGACGCGGTTGGTGACGTCGCGAATGCGCTCGAGCGGCGCGCGCTCGGTCACCTCCAGCACGACGCGCGACGCGTGCCGCGACAGCGGCGAGTCGGGGCTGAACAACGAATCGTCGTCCAGCTCGAGCGCGTGAAGGTTGACGAACAGCAACCCGCTGGTCGGATTGGTGTCCAGCGTCGCCGCCACGCGGTCGCGAACGATGCGTCCCAGCTCCTGCAACCGGCCGAGACGTTCCGCGGCCTCGAACAGATCGGGCGGCGATCGCAGCGTCGGCTCCTCGTTGCGCACCAGCGCCTCGTAGGCGAACGCGGTCTGCTTGGACCACGACACGATCGGCTGATACGCGATCCACAACGTCTCGAGCGCGTTCGCGAGCCGCGCCTCGAGACCCGCGCGATCGCCGAGGTGCTTGCCCTCGAGCCGGAACATCTCCAGCGCCTCGCGCTTGATCTTCGCCATCTGGTGAAGCCGCACCGCGCGCGTCACCACCTCTTCCAGATCAGCCGCGTCGATCGGCTTGATGAGGTAGCGGAGCGCCCCGTACTCCATCGCGCGCACCGCGCTGGCGACATCGGGTCCACCCGTCATCAGGACGAACGGAACGTCGAGGTCGTGTTCGCGCACCGCGCGCAGGAGCTCGAGCCCGTTCATCTCGGGCATCGTGATGTCGCTGACGATGACGTCGAAGCTGCGCGTTTTGGTCGCCTCCGCCGCCTCGCGCCCGTTGCTGGCGGTCTGGACCGTGAATCCCGCCGCGCCCAGCGTGCGCGCGTACGCCCGACCGATGGACTCCTCGTCGTCGACGACCAGGATGAGGCCTCGGCTCGCCGCGTCGGGCGTTGCCGGCGTCTCTGCCCGACCCGGAGGTACCGCGTCGCTCGTGGCAGGGCCGTTCATGCGCTCCCCACATCGGCGCTTCCGGACGCGGAGTTGAGGCCGCCATTTCGAAACCTACGTGTGGGAAGCCGCGCCACGCCGCGCGAAATCTTCCCGGCCTGTCGGGCTCTTGGTATATGTTCGCGCCTTCGCGAGGAGAACGTTGCAGATGAGCGAGATCGAGCGTGAGGCCGTGGAGCCTCACCAGACGCCCCGGCTTCCGGACAAGGTTCAGCTGACTGAGTACTACCGGCAGATGCTGGCGATCCGGCGCATGGAAGAGGCGCTGGCCAAGGCCTACGCGCTCCGGAAATTCGGCGGGTTCCTGCATCTTTACATCGGGCAGGAAGCTGTCGCGGTCGGCGCCCTCGCCGCCCTCAAGCCCGAGGACTACGTCATCGCGACCTACCGCGAGCACGCCCACGCGTACGCGAAGGGCATGTCGGCGAAGTCCATCATCGCCGAGCTCTACGGCAAGGAGACCGGCTGCTCGAAGGGCCTCGGCGGCTCGATGCACCTGTTCGACGCGAGCCGCAACTTCCTGGGCGGTTACGGCATCGTCGGCGGCCACATCCCGCTCGCGGCCGGCACCGCGTTCGCGTCGAAGTATCGGGGCGACGGCCGGGTCACGATGTGCTTCTTCGGCGACGGCTCCGTTCCCCAGGGCGCGTTCCACGAGGGCGTCGCGCTGGCGGCGCTGTGGCGCCTGCCGGTCGTGTTCATCTGCGAGAACAACCTCTACTCGATGGGCACTCCGCTCTACCGGTCGCTGTCGGTGGCGGACGTGTCGCAAAAAGCGCTCGCTTACGGCATCGCGCGCGACCGCTTCGATGGCGAGGACGTCGTCCGCGTGCGCGACCGAGTGGCCGAGGCGGTGCGACGCGCGCGCAACGAGTCGCTGCCCACCCTGATCGAGATTCGGACCTATCGGTTTCGCGGCCACTCGATGTCCGACGCGGGGCTTTATCGGACCAAGGAAGAGGTCGACGAGTGGAAGAAGCGCGACCCGATCTCCTACGGCCGTGAGCTGCTCCAGCGCGCCAAGGTCGACGAGAAGGAGATCGAGGCGATCGAGGACAAGGTCACCCAGGAGATCGAAGACGCGGTGAAGTTCGCCGACGAGAGCGCCGAGCTGCCGTTCGAGAAGCTCGCCGAGTTCACTTACAAGGAGTAACGGAACACCCGATGCGGACAGTAGCGTTTCGCGAAGCGCTCAATGAAGCGATGGCCGAGGAGATGGAGAAGGACGACCGCATCTTCCTCATGGGCGAAGAAGTCGGTCACTACGACGGCGCGTACAAGGTTTCGAAGGGCCTGCTCAAGCGGTTCGGCGAGAGGCGTGTCATCGATACGCCGATCGCGGAGGGCGGCTTCGTCGGGGTGGGCATCGGCGCAGCGATGGTCGGGCTGCGCCCGATCATCGAGCTCATGACCTGGAACTTCTCGCTGGTCGCGGCCGATCAGCTGATCAACAACGCCGCGAAGATCCGCCAGATGTCGGGCGGTCAGTTCACGCTCCCGGTCGTGTTTCGCGGTCCGGGCGGCTCGGCGCACATGTTGGCGGCGCAGCACAGTCAGTCGACCGAGGCGCTGTGGTCGCACATCCCCGGCCTCAAGGTCGTGATGCCGGCGAACCCGAAGGACGCCAAGGGCCTGCTCAAGAGCGCGATCCGCGACGACAACCCGATCGTATTCATCGAGGGCGAGGTGCTGTACTCCGATCAGGGCGAGATCCCCGACGGCGAATACACGATCCCGCTCGGGGTCGCCGAGGTGAAGCGTCCGGGCACCGACATCACCATTATCGGCTGGTCCAAGATGGTGAAGATCGCGCTCGGCGCGGCCGAGGCGCTCGCCGCCGAGGGCATCGAGGCCGAGGTCGTCGACCCGCGCACGATTCGCCCGCTCGACGAGGAGCTGATCGTCCAGTCGGTGCAGAAGACCAAGCGTTGCCTGATTATCGAAGAAGGCTGGCCCTTCAACGGCGTGGGCGCGGAGATCGCGTACCGCGTCGGGCGCCGCTGCTTCGACGATCTGGACGCGCCGGTGGAGCGCATCACAGGCGTCGACATGCCGATGCCGTACAACCACCACCTCGAGCAGCAGTGCATTCCCGACGTGCCCCGTGCGGTGGCCGCGGCGAAGAAACTGCTATACCTCGAGTAGGGGTAAGGACCTCCACATGGCTCAGATCCTGGACATGCCGCAGCTGTCCGACACGATGAAGATCGGCGTCCTACAGAAGTGGCGCAAGAACGAAGGTGACGCGGTCACGCCGGGCGAGGTGATCGCCGAGGTCGAGACCGACAAGGCGGTGATGGACTTCGAGGCGTTCGACAAGGGCGTGCTCTTGAAGCGCCTGATCGCCGACGGCGCCAGCGTTCCGGTCGGGACCCCGATCGCGATCATCGGCAAGGCGGGTGAAGACATCGCCAAGCTGGTCGAAGAGGCCAACGCGCGTTCGTCGGCCGGCGGCAAGCCCGCGGCCGCCGCCAAGCCCGCGGCAGCCGACAAACCGGAGACCAAGGCCGAAGCGCCCAAGAAAGAGGCCAAGCCGGAGGCGCCCAAGCCTGCCGCCGCGGCGAAGCCGGCACCGGCCGCTAACGGCCAGGCCGCGAAGTCGGCGCCGGCGAAACCGGCCGCGTCAGCGGCGGCGCCCACCAGTGGCGGCAAGGTGCTCGCCTCGCCGCTCGCGCGCAAGTTGGCGACCGATCTCGGCATCGACCTGCGCAACGTCCAGGGCACCGGCCCCGGGGGCCGCATCGTCGAGCGCGACGTCAAAGGCGCCGCTGACGGCGGCGCCTCGCCCGCGCCGCAGCAGTCGGAGTCGGACGCGGCCCCGCCCGCCACCGCGACCGCGCCGCGCGCGTCGGCCACCGCGCCGCTGCCCGATCAGCTCGCGCCCGACCGCCGCGCGGAGGCCCGACCGGCCGCGCCCGCGCCCAGCGAAGACGTGGTCAAGCCGCTGTCGATGATGCGGCGGACGATCGCGACCCGGCTGCTCGAGGCGAAGACCACCATCCCGCACTTCTACCTGACCGCCGACGTCGACATGGACGCCGCGATGGAGTTCCGCGAGCAGGTGGCGCAGGTGCACGGCGCCAAGCTGTCGGTCAACGACTTGGTGCTCAAGGCGTGCGGGCTCGCGCTGCGCAAGGTGCCCGACGCCAACGCGTCGTTCACCGAGGACGCCATCGTCTATCACGCGCGCGTCGACATCGGCATGGCGGTCGCGATCCCGGACGGCCTGCTGACGCCGGTCATCCGCGACGCGGACAAGAAGACCATCGGCCAGATCGCCGCCGAAGCGCGCGAGATGGCGGCGCGCGCCCGCGACCGCAAGCTCAAGCCCGAAGAGATGTCCCACGGCACGTTCTCGGTGTCCAACCTGGGCATGCTCGGCATCCGCGACTTCGCGGCCATCATCAACCCGCCCGAGGGCGCCATCCTGGCCGTCGGCACCGTCCGCAAGGAACCGGTGGTCAGGGGCGACAAGATCGTCCCCGGCCAGCGCATGTCGATCACGCTCTCGTGTGATCACCGCGTGATCGACGGCGCGCTCGGCGCCAAGTTGCTACAGGCGATCGTCGCCATCCTCGAGAAGCCCATCTCGCTGGCGTTTTAGCCGTGGCGGACAAGTACGATCTCGTCGTCATCGGCGCGGGTCCGGGCGGCTACGTCGCCGCCATCCGCGCCGCGCAGCTCGGGCTCAAGACCGCGGTGGTCGAACGCGAGCGCGCGGGCGGCATCTGCCTCAACTGGGGCTGCATCCCCTCGAAGGCGCTGCTCAAGTCGGCCGACATGATGCGCCACGCGCAGCACGCCGCCGACTACGGCGTCATCATCAAGGGCGAGATCACGTTCGACTGGGACAAGATCATCAAGCGCAGCCGCGGCGTCGCCGAAAAGCTGGCCAGCGGCGTCGAGTACCTGTTCAAGAAGTACGGCGTCACCCAGATCCTCGGCACCGCGTCGCTCACCGGACGCGGCAAGATCGAGGTCGCGACCACGGCGGCCGGCAAACCGACCGGCAAGCTGACGCTGGAGACGCCGCGCACGATCATCGCCACCGGCGCGCGCGCCAAGTTCCTGCCCGGGATCGAGCCCGACGGCGACCGCGTCATCACCTACCGCGAGGCGATGGTGCTGCCCGAGGTGCCGAAATCGGTGGTGGTCATCGGTGCCGGCGCCATCGGCATCGAGTTCGCCGACTTCTGGAACGCGTTCGGCGTCGAGGTCACGGTCATCGAGTACATGCCGCGCCTGTTGCCGATCGAGGACGAGGAGATCTCGGCCTCACTGACCCGCACGCTCAAGAAGCGGAAGATGGCCATCCACACGGGCGCAAAGACGACCGGCGTGAAGGTCAGCGGCAAGACCGTCACCACGTCGTTCACGGACGCCGACGGCAAGAACCAGACGGTCACGTCGGAGCGCGTGCTGATGGCGGTGGGCGTACGCGCGAACATCGAGCACATCGGTCTCGAAGGAATGGGCGTGACCGTCGATCGCGGCTTCATCCAGGTCGACGACAGCTTCCGCACGACCAGCCCCGGCATCTGGGCGATCGGCGACTGCGCCGGGCCGCCGCTGCTGGCGCACGTCGCGATGGCGGAAGGTGTGCGCACGGTCGAGGCGATGGCCGGCAAGCACGTCGTGCCCATCAACTACGACGCCATCCCCGGCTGCACCTACTGCGATCCCGAAGTGGCGTCGATCGGCAAGACCGAGGCGCAGGCGCGCGAGGCCGGCATCGACATCAACGTCGGCAAGTTCCCCTTCGCCCCCAACGGCAAGGCGCTCGGCGCCGGGCATCCCGACGGCTTCATCAAAGTGATCACGAACAAGGCGCGCGGCGAGATCGTCGGCGTGCACGCCATCGGCTACGGCGTCACCGATCTGATCGCCGAGATGTCGCTGGCGATGACGTCCGAAGCGACCGCCCACGACGTGCTCGCCGCCGTCCACCCCCACCCGACCCTGTCCGAAGTGATGTACGAAGCGACCGCCGCCGCCCTGGGCGAGGTCGTCCACATTTAGCGCGTCAGCAAACGTCGAGGCGGTCGACCAGCGTCGCGAACCGGGTCGCCGCCGCGCCAGCGCTTGCCGGCCGTTCGCCGGGCTTCTTGGCGAGCATCGACAGCAGCAGATCCTCGACCTGATTCGGGAGCTCGTACACGAGATCCGAGGGCGGCGCCGGCTCGCGGTGGAGGTGCTTCTGCGCGATCTCGTTGGTCGAGTCGCCGTCGAACGGTCGCAGCCCGGTGATGAGCTCGTACAGCACGCAGCCGAGCGAGTACACGTCGGTGCGCGCATCGACGGCCTCGCCCATGATCTGCTCGGGCGCGGCGTACTGCACCGTGCCGACGCAGATGCCTTCCTTGCCATGCGCGGGCCGCTCGGTGCCGGCGCGGCAGGCGAGCCCGAAGTCGATCATCGTGACCCGCCCGTCGCGCAGGAATACGTTGGAGGGCTTCACGTCGCGGTGAACGAGGCCCCGGCTGTGGATGTGGTCCAGCACCGCCGCCAGCTCCGTGATGATGGCCGAGGCCTCGTTGAAACGACCACCCGCCGCGCGCGGGCGCGACGCGCGCGGGGCCTTGAGCCGCCGAATCACGTGTGGGCGCACCGGGATCGTCGGAAGCTCCTCGCCCCCGCGCTGCGGCTCGTCGCCGTCGCTGCTGCCCGCCTCCCACACGAGCTGCATCTGCTCTAGCAACGTCCGCCCCTCCAAGAGCTCCATCGCTATCCACGGCATCCGGTCCCAGGTCCCGTCGCCCCACACCTTGACGATGCCGGCGTGCTGAATGCTGCGCAGGGTCGCCGCCTCGCGCAGCAGGCTCGCGCACTCCACGTCGCCGCCGGTGCGCGGCATCTTGATCGCTACCATTCGGCCGCTGCCGGTGTCGAGGCCGCGGTGGATGCGTCCCATGCCGCCCTCCGCGAAGCAGTCGAGCAGCCGATATCCCCCAATCCAAGCCGGCCATGCTTTCGCGGCCGCGGTCATCATGCTGGTTTGAGTCACGTCTCCCCCGCGTGGGGGATATGGCAAGTGACGTGCCAGGCGAAACGCCCGGATCTGCGGGCCGAACCGTTCCGGATCCTGCACAACCTGTGCAGGCATTTGGGCCGTTAGCGCAATCGGAGCCAACCGCCGTTACGCGCGAGTGCCCGATTTGCGGTCACCGGGCGGTGGCGCATCCAGGCAGACACGCACGGCGGGCCCGCTCGCCTTCGAGGTTATAGTCGCGCTGCCATGGGCGAAACCGGCGGCAGCTTCGGCGGAAAGAACAAGTTCCAACCTGGAGGCACGCCCGGCGGCGGCGGCGAGTTCCTGATCGGCCTCGCGATGATGGCGGCCGGCATCTACATGGTGTTCAGTCGGGTCACGGTGCACACCTCGTTCTGGCGCTTGTTCGGCAGCCCACAGGCGAGCTTCGGCGTGATGCTGGTGCCATTGCTGCTCGGCATCGGCGTGCTCGCCTTCAACGGCAGGTCGATACTGGGCTGGGTGCTGTCGGCAGGCGGCGTCGGCCTCATCCTGGTCGGCATCCTCATGAACCTCGACATCTACTTCGAGCCCACCAGCCTGACCGCGACCATCATCATGTTCGCGCTCATCGCCGGCGGGCTGGGGCTTTTCGCCAAGAGCCTGCGCACGCACAGCGCGTAAGTCCCGCACATCAGGGCTCGCGGCTTTCAAGCTTCGCGGCGGGGCGCTACGATGCCCGACGAATGCGGCGTTTGATTGTTTCTCTTTGTTCGGGCGTCCTGGCTCTGACGATTGGCACTCGGACTGTACAAGCCGAAGACGATGCCGAATCGCTCATTCGGCAAGGCAACGCGCTCCGCATCCAAGGGGACAGGGTTCGAGCGTACGGCTACTTCAAACGGGCATACGACATGGCGCACACGCCGCGGACCGCGGCCCAGCTAGGTCTCATCGAACAGTCGCTCGAGCGGTTTAGGTTGGCCGAGGCGCACTTGTCGGAAGCTCTTGCCGCAGCGGACCCCTGGGTCGACCAGAACCGACCGCGGCTCGAAGAAACACGGGACCGCGCAAGGTCTCGACTGGGGCGAATAGAACTGCGCGGCGCCATCCCGGGAACGAAGGTCGCGATATTCGAGGGCGAACCGCCGACCGCCGTTCCTCCGGATGGCTGTATCTGGACCGACCCGGGCATTTCGCAGGTTCGCGTCACCATTCCTGGCCGGGCGCCATCTCTGAAGGCAGTGTCCGTAGCAGCTGGCGCGACCGCGACCATCGAGCTGTCCGCCAACACTGACAATGCGCCACCTCCTCAGGCATCGCCCCCAACACCTGCGCGCTCGCTGCGACCATCGATGACGACGCCAGAGCCAGTTTCGAAGGACCCTGTTCCAGCGGCGGATTCCGCGGCGGCCAAGCGTCTCGCCGGAATGATGACTGCCACTGCGGGCATCGCGTTGGGCATTACCGGCGTATTCACGTATCTCGCGGGTGCCGAAAAGCTCGAAGCGATCAACTCCGCGGCCGCCAGGCGCGACGTCTACGATCCATCTGACGGCAACTGGCGGACGGTTGCGTATGGCGGCGCGACGATGATTGCAGCAGGCGCTGCGATCGCCACCACAGGTGCGGTTCTCTTTCTCATGAACCGCAAAGGGACCAGCCCAGCGACGAGCAGTGCCGTTGCGAACTTTGGCCTCGCGTACCATCCGAATGGAACCTGGCTAACAACGATACGGGCAACCTTCTAATGCAGCGGCTACGCTCGCGGTTCAGCCTTTCGGCCGTCTCGATCTTCGTCCTGGGGATCGGTTACGATCTTGCGGGATGCCTAGAGTTGAACGCCGAGGGACTAAGGTGTGGTCCAGGAGATAGGTGTCCCTCCCCATACCGCTGCAACTCGGACAAGACGTGCACTCTTTCCACAGGCGGCGTCGGTGGTCGAGGAGGTGGTGGCGGAGACCAATCGGGTGGAGGCAGCGCCGGAAGCGATGCGGGCGCGGACCAAACCGCATCGCCTGGGCTGTACATCAGCAGCCCGACCAGTCCGGCCTACACGAACGGCATGCTTTCAATACAAGTGGTCGTCTCCCCACCCGGCGCGCTTCTCTCTGCTGTACAGCTCGAGAAGGACGGATCACCTCTGGCCTCGATCGCGGCGCCCTACGGCTATGTCTGGGACACCGCTGGAGAGACAGAAGGCGCGCATCAAATCACCGCCTCCGGGACAGTCGATGGAGTGCCGCTCAAATCGAACACCGTGACCGTCACCGTTGATCGTACGCCGCCGGCGATCACGGGACGAGTGCCCGTTCCCAACGCGACTAACGTTTTCCTCGCGGATGAGGTGGAGGTGCTGTTCTCCGAGGAACTGAACCCGGCGAGCATTCCGACATCGGCTATTACCCTCGCGCCAACGGGAGCACCCGCGATAGGCACGACCGCAACGCTCGACGGAGACGGCAAGACGATTCGTGTCCGCCGATCCGCTCAGGAAACCGTGGCGCTTCCGTCCACGATTGTGGCGTCTGCCCTGCCGACCATCACCGATCTGGCGGGCAACACTGTCGGATCGGTGGGGCCGTGGTCGTGGAGCGCCCCCGCCTGGGTTACGATGCCCGACCTTCCCGGCCCTGGGAGTTTGGCGCTCGAGGGTGACGGTCGCCCATTCGTCTCGTTCACCAAGGCGTCGTCCAATGCGTCGTCGGTGACGCTGGGAATGGCGCGATACGCCTCCGGCGCAAGGTGGGATCCTTCCCTCAGTACGCCCTCGTCGAGCACGAGCGTCGGGGCATTCGCGCCGGTGGCTGCCGATGGCACTGGCGCCCCCGCTGTTTCCTGGTCGGAGGGCAACACGGTTTACGTCGGTCGATGGAACGGTTCCACGTGGGACGTGCTCCCCGGTCTCGGGGATCCCCAGAGCTACCTGGGAACGAACGTCATCTCTAAGACAGGCAAGCAGCTTCGCTACGATGCGGCCGGATACCCTATCGTCGGATTCGACGGACACTCGAGCGCGAACCAAGGGCTCGCGTACGTCGGCAGGTGGTCCGGAACCGCTTGGTCTCTTCTGACACCGCCCGATTTGCCGCTGGGCCGAACGCTGTGGTGGCTTGAGCTCGACCATCTCGACGTTCCATACGCGATGACGTTGGCGAACAGCGCCGCCATCAAGAAATGGAGTTCCGCAGGGTGGGACAACATCGATCTCTCGATGCTGCCCTTTCCGTGGCTGGGGAGGACCTTCGCGCTCGACCAGCAGGATCGCCCAGCGGCGATCTCGCACAATGTCGAAGGCGGTGTTGAAGTGATCCGCGTGCACTACTGGTCGTCCAGCGCTTGGAATACCTGGACGGCTCCCCTCAAGACCGCTTCCGAGAACGTGATCGGCAGCAGTCAACTCTTGATCGATTCCCGGGGCAATCCTCTCGTCCTCTGGAATCAAGCCGACGCTCTGAACAATCCAACGCCCGCACACCTATCAAGGTCCCTCGCCGCGGGTTGGGACGAGCCCTACGGACCGCTCCCGGGCCCGGCAACGGCGGTGGTACTGGATGGTCGCGATGTACCGACGGCAATTGCAGACACGGTTGTCTATCGAAGCAATCACTAGAAGAGTGGAGCCGCGCGCGCACAGGCAGTGTCACCCAAACGCATCGCTCCTAATCCAATCTTAGCAATCGCTGACGTCGGAACGGATCTCGGGCGTCACAGGCAGCAGAGGGTCTTGTGGCCGGTGCCGGCGAGGGTATTGTTCGTAACCGGCGCGGTGGCTTGGCAACTGGCCGGCGTGGCGTTGCCGACTAATGCGACGCCGGGGTGATAGAGGCCGTTCGCAAAGCACTGTCGCCCGCCGCTCGGGATGCTCATGATTGGGTCGGTGATGCATGTGTAGTCGCCGCCGAAGGACAAAACGACGTTGGCGCAGCTCGCGCCGCTGGGCGAGCCGCACGCGCACGCGCCGCACGTCTGCGACCCCGAGTAGCCGGTGAACCAAGCGCTCATCGTTGCTCCCGCCGGACAGGTCGCATTGCCGTCAAACATCTGGCAAAGCGAGCCGTTGTTCTGCGGGACGGGAACACACGCCCGACCCATCCCGCATCCGCCGTTCGCCATCGATTGCGCCGTGCAGAACTGGGCCGTCGCCATCCAGGTCGGCGCCGTTGCCGTGGCAGTACCTCCGGCGGTGCAGTTGGCGGCGCTCGCGGCGAAGGCGGTGGTGGTGATGCCGTAGACTTGGTCGCCGCCCGACGTCACCCATTGCGGGGTCATCGTGCACTGCGACCCCGCGCCCTGTTGGCCGGTGCGCCAAGTCCCGACGTTACCCGCGGCCGTTCCCGCGCTGCAGGCCGCGGCATTGGCGTAGTTGCCGAGCTGGGTGCTGCATGTGACCGCGCCCGGCGTGCATGAGCATCCCGCGCACGTCCCGCTGATGAGGCCGGACGTCACCGCCGTCGGCGAGCCGTACATCGGCGGACAAGCAGTGCCCGCGCCGGCGAGCACCCCGATCCGCGTCAGCGCCGGATCGAGACCCACACATTGGGCGACCGGGTTGCACTGCGGATCGGCGCAGTCGACCAACCCGTCGCAGTCGTCGTCGAGGTTGTTGAAGCATTGCTCGGTGGTCGCAACGCAGCCGCCTGCGGTGCCGCCGCGCCCGCCGACCGCGGTTCCACCGGCACCGCCGCGCGCCGTGCTACCCGCCACGCCGCCGATTCCAGCAGCTGCGCCGCCACCGGTCCCACCCCGTCCGGCTGCGCCCACGGTGCCGGCCGCGCCGCCGTCGCCGCCACGGCCCGCGGCGGCGACCGTACCGCCGGCACCCGCCGTCGACCCAGCGACGCCGCCCGTCCCGATCGTGCCGGCGGCACCGCCACCGCTGCCAGCCCCGCCGCCGCCTCTCCCCCCGCCAGCGCGGCCGCCGTTACCGGTCGAACCCCCATCCCCCGGGCCGAAGTCCACTTCGAGGAGCGTGCAGCGCGCGCCCAGGGGCAAGAGGTGCGGCCCGAACCGCGCGAGCTCCGTCGACCCCGAGAACAGCGTCAGGGTTACGCTGGCCTCCCGGCCCGCCGGGTAGCCGTTCGGAAACTCGACCTCGACGCCGCCGGAGCCGGCTCCTGTCAGGGTCAACTGCGTATGACGCGGGTTCCCCGCGCCTGCGACGGCGACGTCGACGTCCAGGCGGTCGGCCGTCGCGAACGGGCCAAGAATGACGTGGATGAATATCGTCTCGGGCCGGCATCGCTCGACCTTGTCGGCGCAACCACCTGCCGCCGCCAGCGCCGCGAACGCCAGGCCGCCGCGGATCCCGAACGTCGATCGGACCGAGGGTCGCATTCGTCAGTTCCCGGGTACCGTGCCGAAGGTCGCGGCCGGATAGCTCTCGCCGCCGCGCGTGGCGAGCACCACCGCGACCGCGCCGGCGGCAACGACCACCGCGCCAATCGTGACCCAGAACCAGGTTTGGCTCGTGAGCGACTTCTCCTCGGCGGGCGCGGTCGCGGCGATGGACGCCGCGGGCGCCGCCGAATCGCCGACCAGCGGCGCTGGCCCGGACACCGCCGGCGGCGGCGCGGTGAGCACCGGCGGCGGCATGGTGGCGGTGGGCGGCGGCATCGCGGGTGGCGGCGCGGAAGCGGGGGGCGGCGCTGGCACTCCCGGAGCCGGCGCGGGCCTCGTCACCGGCGACGGCGCGACCGGCGCCCGGGTCGCGGGCTTGGTGACCGGCGTCGGGACCAGGGGCGGCGCGGACGGTGCCGTGACGGGCGGCGGCTTGACGCCGGGAGACGCGGCGGCGGCCGCCTTTTCGTCGTCGATCTGCTTCTTCAGCACCGCAACGTGGTTACGTGCGTCCTCCGCGTTGGCGAAGTCGGGATAGAGCCGGAGGCAGTTCTTGTAGAGCTCGAGCGCGCGCGGCTTGTTGCCCGCCAGCCGATACGACTGCGCCGCGTTGTAGAGGAACGCCGGGTCCGGCCGCATCGAGAACGCCTGCTCGTACTTCTCCGCGGCGTCGGCGTAGCGCCCGAGCCCGAACGCCGCCGTCGCCTCCTCGTACACCTTGCGCGCGTCCTTGCGCTCCGCCGCCACGCCTGGCGCGGCCGCGAGCAGCGACACGCATAGGAACGCCACTGCTCGTCTCACCGGCCACATCGCTGCGCGCCATCGTACCATGCGGTAGATTCAACGCCTCGCATGCCCGAACGCGTCGTCGAAACCCGCTCCCGCAAGCTGCGCATCCTCGAAGCCGAGGGCGCCGTGGCCCCGCCCGCCGAGCGCTTTCAGCCCAAGCCCGAGTGGATCCGGATGAAGATGCCGTCGGGGGACACGTTCTTCGACCTCAAGAAGCGGGTCGCCGAGCTCGGCCTCCACACCGTCTGTGAGAGCGCGTCCTGCCCCAACATCGGCGAGTGCTGGAACCGGCAGTCGCTGACCATCATGATCCTGGGCGGCACGTGCACCCGGTCGTGCCAGTTCTGCGACGTTCCCACCGGCAGGCCCGAGCCGCCCGATCCGACCGAGCCCGAGCACGTCGCGACCATGCTCGGGGAGCTCGGTCTCCGCCACACCGTGATCACGTGCGTCGACCGCGACGATCTCGCGGACGGCGGCGCGGCGCACTGGGCCGAGACCATCCGCGCGGTCAAGCGCAAGAGCCCGGAGCTGGTGCTCGAGGTGCTGACCGGCGACTTCAAAGGCGACACCGGCGCCGTCGACACGGTGCTGGCCGCCGCGCCCGATGTGTTCGCGCACAATCTCGAGACCGTGCCGCGGCTGTCGCGGCAGGTGCGTGTGCAGGCGAGCTACGCGCGCTCGTACGCGATCCTGCGCCACGCCAAGGCGCGCGGCGCGATCACCAAGACCGGGCTCATGCTCGGGCTCGGCGAGACGCTGGACGAGGTGCGCGAGGTGATGCGCGAGCTGCGCGAGATCGGCGTCGACATCCTGACCTTCGGCCAGTACCTGCGGCCGTCGCCCAAGCACCTCGCGGTCGCGCGCTTCGCCCACCCCGACGAGTTCGCCGCGCTCAAGCAGGAAGGGCTCGCGATGGGCTTCCCGCACGTCGAGTCGGGCCCGATGGTCCGCTCGAGCTACCACGCCGACGGCCAACGCGACATCGTGCTCGCCCTCCGCGAACGCGATCGCGTGGGCGTAGGCGAGCTTCGCTCGCCGGAGCCCGTCGCGGGGGGCGCGGGACCCTCCCAGGGTCCCGAACGCAGATGATCCCGTACATCAACGGGCATCTTTTCAATATGGGGGACATCCCCATCCACCTGTTCGGGGTGCTGGTCGCGATCGGCGTCATCCTGGGCGACCGCATCGTGGTCCGTGAGGGCGTCAAGCGCGGGCTCGACGCGCGCGACATCAAGTTCATGAACGCCCGGATCGTGATCTGGGGATTCATCGTCGCGCACCTGGTGTCGGTCGTCTTCTACTTCCCGGAGCGCATCAGGGAGAGTCCCTGGGTGCTGCTCAACATCTGGTCGGGGCTTTCGTCGATGGGCGGCTTCCTGGGCGCGTTGCTCGCGTTTCTCTACTACACGAAGCGCGAGAACATCCCGCGCCTACGTTACGCCGACGTGGTCGCGCTGGGATTGTCCGTGGGCTGGAGCTTCGGCCGCATGGGGTGCTTCACCGCGCACGATCACCCAGGCCGCCGCACGAGCTTCTTCCTCGGGGTCCGCTATCCCGAAGGGACGCGCCACGACCTCGGGTTCTACGAGCTGCTGTTCACCATCGCGCTCACGGCGGTGCTGTTCTGGTTCGCGCGAAAGCCGCGCCGGCCGGGTCAGATCATCGGCCTTGCCGCGCTCGCCTACGCGCCCGCGCGCTTTGGCTTCGATTTCCTGCGCGCCGTCGACGTCGCCCACCCCGATCTGCGCTACGCCGGCCTGACCCCCGCGCAGTGGGCCTGCCTCGCCACCGCCGGCCTCGGCGCCTGGTTGGTGTTCCGGCGGCCAGGCGATCAGGGCATGTCGTCTTCCGCCCTCGAGATCAAGTCCTCGTAGCGGCGGCGCTCGGCGACGAGGTCGCACTCGCCCAGGAACGCCGAGTAGCTCATGAACGCGGTCAGGTACTGGAGGTCGCGCGCCCAGTCGGGCAGATGTTCGGGCGGCTTGACGATGCCCTCGCGCAGGAGGCGCCCGAAAAGCGGCACGTCCTCGACCTCGATCTTGCCGGCGAAGAACAGCGGCACGTACTCGAGGTGGCCCTTGACCAACGCCACCCGCAAGAAGTTCGTCACCCGCAAGAGGCCGTCCAGGTAGCAGACGTCCTTCGTGAACGGCGCCCCACCCCCGAGCAGCCCGCCCCGGCACACGCGGCGCGCGCAGTCGTACGCTGCCGACTCGTCATGACCCCGCGCCAGGAAGAACTGATAGAGCTGGCAGAAGTCCGCGCCCTCCTCCGCCATCTTGATCGCGAGCGTGCGGTCGGACAGCCGCCGCATGCGTTCGATGCTGATCGACTGGGTGAGGAACTCGGTCAGCACCGCCAGCCCCTCCTGGGTGCCGGTCGTGCGCGGCGAGGGGTAGCCGATGAACGACATGAGCGGCTGCGCGCGCCCGTTGATCGCGGTCGCGACGTGGACGTGACCCTCGTGAAACTCGAGCTGGGCGAGGTCCCGCCGCGAAAACTGCGCGCCGCGTTTGATGCGCACGCCGTCGACACCCGCCGCCGCCTTCGACGCGATGTCGTCGCAGAGCTCGACCTTGATCTCGCGGCCGGGGAAGAACTTCGCGAACCGCTGCGCGAGCACCGGCGCCACGTCCTCGGCGCCCAGCACCTGCTCGTCCTGCGGGCTGGGGATGGCCGCTCGACCTGCGACCCCGTCGACCACGCGCGAGAAGTGCTCCGCGAGATCGAGGTTGGTGGTGCGCCTGTCCGCGGTTGGGCTCCCGGGCCTACCGTAGAGCTCGACCGAGTGGTGATAGAAGTCGCGCGTCCCCACCGCCGCCAGCATCCGCGCCACGGTGGCGAACGCGTCGCAGGTGTCGCGCAGGAAGACCTCGATCGCGCTGTCGCCCGGGACCGCCGCCTTGAGCGCGCGAAACCGGTTGCCCGCCTCGCCAATCTCGGGCGGGACCTTGTACTCGGGCTTCGGCAGCTCGCGCGCCTGGCTTTCGAAGAACCTGCGTTCCACTTCAGCGCCCCAAGCCAGGATGCGCAACACCCGGATCGGCCGCTGCGCCTCCAGGATCTGCGCCGAGATGTCACGCAGGAGATCGGTGGTGCGCGCCGAGAGCGTCGTCCGGGTCTCCTTGTCTGCTACGTGCCCACCCCGACGCGCACGCCCGCCGGAACCGAGAACGTGATCCACGCGTTGCCGCCCACCACCGCGCCGCGTCCGATCACGGTGCGCCCGCCGAGGATGGTGGCGTTGGCGTAGATCGTGACGTCGTCCTCGATGGTCGGGTGTCGCTGTTTGCTTCCCGGCTGATAGATGCGCACCCGGTCACCGATCCGGCTGGTCTCGCCCACGACGATGCCGGTACCGTGATCGATGAAGAACGACGCCCCAATGGTCGCGCCGGGATGAATGTCGATGCCGGTGCGCGAGTGCGCGTGTTCGGTCAACATCCGGGGCACGACCTCCGCCCCGAGCGCCCGCAGCTTGTGCGCGGCGCGGTAGATCGCGATCGCGAACAGTCCGGGATAGCAGGCGACGATCTCGTCGATGCCGCTCGCCGCCGGATCCTGCTCGAACGCCGCCAGCACGTCCTTGGCCAACATCGCGCGGATGTCGGGCAGCGCCGCCAGCAGCCGCGCGGTGATTTGCCCGGCGCGCCGCGCGCAGCCGTCGCTGCCCGGCCTGGCGCGGTGCAACCGGTGCAGTCCGAGCGCGATCGCGGCTTCGAGCCGACGCTCGAGCGCCCCGATCGTCACCGCCACGTGGTCGCGCAAGCTGCCGCCATCGGTGCCCATCCGGTGCGACTCCGGGAACAGCACCTCGAGCAGCTCCTCGACCAGCGTGCGGACGTCCTCGCGCGTGGGCAGCGGCCCCTCGGCGGCGAGCCCGGCGCGCAACCCGCCCGCCGCCGACAGCACGCGATCGGCGAGCGCGACGTGGGCGTTGGTCGCCGACGTCGTCACCGCCTTCGTCGACGATGTCGTCGCCGACGTCGTCGCGGTTTTGGCCGCCGCTCTCTGCGCCATGCCTGACGTTACACCGCGCCGCGACGCTGCGCGACCAGGCCGGCCAGCTTGGCCATGACCTCGGCATGGCGCGCCTCGGGCACGGTCACCCGGGTCGGCATCCCGCCGCCGAGATCGAGCATGCGCACGAAGTCGAACCCCGACTCGAAGTCGGCGGCGATCGTCAGCGACCCCGAGTCGCGCACGACCGCGATCGGCGCCCGCTCCTGACCGATGAGCAGGAGCTCGGTCTTGTCGTAGGGCCGCGGGCCCGCCTCGACGTAGGCGACGCCGGCGTCAATCTTGTAATCGCCGGCCAGCCGCCGGCTCTCGTCGAGCCGCGGATCGATCTCGCGCGCCGCATCCTCGATCTCCTCCCACAGCGCTTTATCCTTGGCGTGGCCGATCAGGTACTGCATCACGCGGTGCTTGAGCGTCTCGTCGCGAAAACGCGCGCGCAGCGCGCGGTCGATGCGCGCTGCGATCGGCCCGGGCTCGCCGCGCCGGGTGTCGATCGCGCGCGCGTCGGCGTCGGCGCCCGGATACGGCTCGACACCCCCGAGCACCCACTTCACTCCCGAATACAGCCCATCGAGATCGAGGTGCATCGCGACCGTGTCCACCGGTCCGGCCGCGCGCACGACCTCGGGCGTGATCATCTCCGGGCACGCGCCGTGCTGCGCCTTGGTCGCGAGCACGAACCGCGGATCGCCCGCGTAGTCGACGTGACGGTCGTGGTCGTGATGATCGACCCACGCCGCCAGCCGCCCATCCAGCCCCCGGATGAACGGCAGCGTCGTCTTCTCGAACGACGCGCCGGCACCTTCGCTCGCGAACGCGATGTCGAGGACGGCGACCCGCCCCTCGAGCTTGTTGGCCGGCGGCAGGGTCCGCGGCGTGAGGTAGGCAAACCGCGGCAGCGTTGCTGGAGACATTTCACGAAGCCTAGCCCAATCGTGGGGGGGGCGCGCTACTGCGCGCAGTAGCCGAACCCGCCGGCCACCTGTGCGCAGCGCGTGTTGGGCGGCAAGCAGTCGCTGGCGCCACGGCACACTTGGCGGCAGCGCGACGCGCCGGCCATGGTGAGACATTGCAATCCGGGCGCGCAGGAGTTGAAGACCGTGCACACCTCGCCATCGGCGACCGACCCCGGGCAGTCGCAGAGGGTAGTCCCCGAGGAAACGTAGCAGCCGAGCCCCGGATGTGGACAGCTGGTCGCGGCCTCGGATCCCACCGGGTCGCAGGGTTCCGGCGGAGCCTCGCAGACGGGAAACTTCCCCCCGGGCAGCAGGCCGCAGCCAAGGCTGTTCGGGCAATCGCCATCGATACGGCAGAATTGGAGGCAGCGACTGGTTTCGAGCCCGCACTCCTTGACGCAGCCGAGGCCGGGCGCGCAGTCGTCGTTCGAACTGTCGCACGACGCACCCGCCGGCTTGCTGCCGCCGACCTTGCAGGTGGCCACGCCGCTCGCGACCGTGCAGCGATCGCTGCACATGCAGCCGCGCTGGCAGGCCGGGTTACAAGCCTGTCCCGATGCCGGATCGTCGGAGCACACCGGCTGAATCGGCGCCGCGTCGGTGCACATCCGCACCTCGGGTCCCGCATCGCCCTTGTAGCATTTGCGGTCGACCGAGCTGCAGCGAAAGCCCTCCGGACAGGCGCCCGCGTCCGAGCACAGGAAGCCACCGGACGTGATGTTCGGGCTGTAGCAGCCGACCGCCGTCGCCACCGCGACGGCGATCCTCGCGACCCGCCGACAGGGCATCATCATCCGTCTATTCTAGCTAGAAGCAGAAGCCGAACGTGGCGTTGACCATCGTGCCACCCGTGTTGCCGCTGTACATGTGGCAACTGCCGGGGGTGCCCCCGGGGCAGTCGCTGCCGTTCTTGGACAGCTGACACACCCGAAGGCAGATCGTGGCGGCGCCGCCCGTGGGGTCCACGCACAGCAGCCCTGGGAAACAACTGCGCGATCCGAAGCAGTCTTCATTGGCCGTCTTGCTGCCGGGGCAATCGCAAACGGTGCGCGTCGGGCGGCTGATCGCGATGTAGCAACCCTGCCCGCCGACGCAACCCGAATTTGAAGGCGTCGGATTACAGGTATCCATGTTCGGGACGTCGCATACGCGCCAAGTGCTGCCGGTCAGCGGCTTGGAACACTGAGATTCCGGGCAGTCGTCGTCGTTGCGACAGAACTTGAAGCAGCGCCCGAAGCCGGTGCCGCCACACGCGTCCTCGAGACATACCAGTCCCGGCGCGCACACGTCCGTCTGCGCGGCTGTCCCTCCGTTTACGATGGTGCAAGGCTGGAGCTCGGTCTTGAGCGGCATCGGCACGACGTCGTTGCACGTCAGCCCCCCATCCTTGTTCACCGAGCACTTCTGGCGGCACCCCACCGGGCCCGACGCGCATCCGCTTTGGCAAAACGGATCGCAGGACGCCCCGGCGTCCGAGGGATCGCAGCTGGGCTTGGGCATGAAGCATTGTCCGGTGTCTGGTGCGTCCGGAGCGTCCATCGCGTCCGGCGCGTCCTTCCCGTCCCGGTCAGTGCCGCCGTCGAGCAGCATCTGCCGGCACATGTTGTCGACCGGGTCGCACCGGAATCCGTCCGGACATTGTTTGCCGGCGTCCGCGCACTTGAACCCGCCCTCGAGAACGTTGGGCCGATAGCAGCCGGCGAGGGTCGCGACGAAGAGGCCGGCGGCCAGGGTTGCGAGGGTCGTAACCGGACACTTTCGGCCCGCGCGCATCATCGCTAAAAGCGGAGGCTCGCGCCCCCTCCCACCAATCCGGGCCCCACCCACGGCGAAAACCTCAGCGCGGCGGTCTTGCGCGCGCCACCCTCGGGCGTCGCATCCGACGACCCGCCCGACGTGATGAGCACGATCGCCCCGGTGATCGCCAGCGCGGTGCCGCCGATGCCGAGCACGATCGCCGCGATGTTCGCGGTCTTGCCCGCGCTCTCGATGCTGGGATCGAAAACCTCTGTCCCCACCTTCGACTGGCGCGTCAGCTCGTCGCCTTTCTGCTTCGCGCGCAGTCCTTCGTAGACCGCGATGCCATCCGCGATCGCGCCCGCGCCGATCATCGACCAGCCAACCACGGGCGCCGCCAGCGAGGACTCCGGCGGCGGCGGCGGTGGCGTCACGGGCGGCGTCACCACGGGCGGTGGTGGCGTCACCACCGGTGGCGCGACCAACACCGGCGGCGTCGTCACGGGCGGCGGCGTCGCGGCGGCCGCGGCCTTGCGTCGTTCGTCGATGAGCCTTTCCAGATCCGCGATCTTGCGCTCGACGTACTCCCGGTTGCGAGCGTCGGGCGCGCGCTGCAGGTAGCGGCGGTAATAGCGGATCGCCTCAGCAGGCTGATCGTTCAGGCGATACGACTGCGCGATGTTGTAGAGCATCGGCGGATCGCCGCCGATCTCGTACGCCTTTTGGTACTCGTCAATCGCCTCGCCATATTTCTGGAGGTCGTACGCGCGGGTGGCCCGCTCGTAGTGCATCTTCATTTCCTGCTTCTGCTGGGGCGTAAGCTGCATCGCATGCGCGGAGCTCACATCGAACACAGCCAGCGTAGCGATCACAGCAGCCGCGAAGAGGAGCGACCACCGCGGGGAACGAAAACGGGTGCGGCAAGCTGGCTCGCGTCCCGATGCGCACGTCGGGAGAACGTTAAGTCGCCGCGTCATTGCAGGTCGGTGTGCCCTCGGTGGAGTAAGCAAGAAAGCCGCTGATGCGCGCCGATGGACGTACAATAACCTACCTCGGCTCCATTGAAAAGGCCCCCGCCCGTCGCGCAGTTTTGAGGTACGTTGCGCGCCAGACCTAACACGAGGAGGTTTCCCCGATGCGTCTTTGTTCGCGCTTCGTGCCGCACAGCGTCTCCGTCTCCGCCATGGTCCTCGGCAGCGTCATCGTGCTCGGCGCGTGCAAGACCGAGACGGCACCTGCGCAGCGCGTCTGCTGCGATCAGCCCAAGATTCCGCCCGGCATCCCCGGGTTCACCGTCGTCCGCGACGAGGTCAGCGGCCCGAGCGACGGGCAGGACGTGAAGATCCACGTCGCGCTGAAACAGAAGACCAAGCGCGACGACATCTACCCGGCGCTGCAGTTCCTCTACCGGTACGCGATGACGCGCGAGACCTTCGAGCCCACCAACTTCGTCGGCTCGTTCTACGCCACCGAGGGCGAGGCCCAGACCGGCGGCAACGTGCTCGCCAAGATCTGGCGCGAGCGCGGCGACAAGGGACCGAAGTGCGACAACCTCATCAAGTACAACTTCGGCGAGGAGGTCTCGCGCGCGTTCGCCTACAGCTTGAACCGCGCCGAGCCCGAGGACCTCGCGGACACCTGCCACCTCGCCGAGAAGAAGAAGGTCGCTCGTTTCGACGACAAGTTCACGCACAAGCCCAGCATGAAGCTCGACGAAGCAAAGCACGCCGTCGAGGTTACCTACCCGTACCTCGAGGCCGGCAAAGACGAATACGTCAAGTCGCTGAGCTTCAACAACGCGATGACGTACTGGGCGGAGTTCACGACCGCGATGTTCAGCAAGGCGCCCGAGCTCCAGGCGGTGAGCTACACCGGCCTGCTCGACGACGCACCAATCCTCAAGATCACGGTCACCCGCCAACAGTTCGACGAGAAGCTGTCGCGGGTGCAGGAGACGATCGCCGCGTACGCAGCGATCACGTTCGCCAAGCTCGGGCTTCACAAGACCGACGACAAAGGCGCGCTCAAGGATCAGGAGCAGCAGAAGACGCGCACGTACAAGGCGGCGCTCGGCTTCCTGCCCAAGGACCAGGTCACGATCTCGCCCAAGCTCACGATGGCGAAATAGCCCGCCGGCTCGCCTGTTATCGCCAGCGCGGCAGCGGCACGATTCCGAGGCCGAGCAAGAGGCCGTACACGCCGAAGCCGACGGACACGAGCGCGGTGATGGTCGCGCGGTTGACGAGCTTGTGTCCGATCGATTCGTTGGCGGCGCGGGGCCGGACGAACACTTGCGCGAGGCCCGAGAGAATCAGGATCGCGCTGCAAACGATGAAGAACTTGGGTAGCAGGGCGGCGGCGGCGCTCATTCGACGCCTCGGCGGGCGAGCGCGTCGTAGAGCGCCATCAGCTTGCGGGTGACCGGGCCTGGCCGGCCGTCGGCTATCGGGCGGTCGTCGATGACGGTGACGGGAAGCACCCCGCGGGTCGCGCTGGTGATGAACGTCTCGTCGGCTGCACGCAGCTCGTCGGGCGAGAAGCGGCGCTCGGCGAGCGGGATTGCGTTCTCGCGGCAGAGATCGAACACCTTGGCGCGGGTGATGCCGTCCAGGATGCCGACGTCGGCGGGCGGCGTGCGCACCTCGCCGCCCACCACCGCGAAGATGTTGCTGGTCGAGCCCTCGGCAACGGTACCGTCCGCGGCGCAGAGGATCGCCTCGTACGCGTGGTTCCGCCGTCGCGCCTCGCCCAGGGCCAGTACGTTATTGAGGTAGTTGCCGGATTTGACCGCGGGATCGATGGCGCGCGGGCTGTTGCGTGCGACCGACACCACCGCGACCGCGACGCCCTTCTCGAACATCTCCGGCGAAGGCGCGCCGAGCGGGAACACCATGACCACCAAGCGCGTGTCGGACGCGGTCGCCGGGTCGAGATCGAGCTTGCCCTCGCCCCGGGTGAGAATCACGCGCACGCGCGACTCGGGGTTACCGGCGGCGGCAACGGTGTCGACGATCGCGCGCTCGATCTCGGCGCGAGGCGGGACCCGCATGCCTATCCGTGTCGCCGAACGCTCGAGCCGGTCGAGGTGGTCCTTGGCGGCGAACAGGCGGCCGTAAGCGGTGCCGATGGTCTCGTAAACGCTGTCGCCGTACAGGAATCCACGGTCGAACACGGAGACCTTGGCCTCCTCGGGAAGACGGACCGCGCCGTCGATGTGAACGCGAATGGACATCGGCGGGAAACTACCAGATTCGGAACCCACGGCTATTTTGACGCGTCCATGAGCGACCTGAGCTATTCTGCTGACCCGCTCAGTCAAACCGTCAACAAGCCCCCCGCATTCCGAAGCCGACTTCCGATGCTACTGGAGACTCCGTGAACATTCTGCGCGTTCGTTGTCGGAATCTGGAGGAGTTCGAAGAGCACTACATGCCCGACGTCCCGAACGGGGGCGTCTTCTGCCCGACCACGACTGAGCTGCAGCCGGGCACCGCGGTGGTGGTCGAGATGGCGTGCGATGGGCTGCCGAACAAGGTGCTGATCCGCGGCACGGTGACCGCGTGGCGTCCCGCGCTGCCCCGCATGCGCGTGCGCGCCGGGGCCACGGTCGCGTTCGAAGCCGACGAGGCCGGCAAGCGTGACTTCGTCATTCAGACGCTGCGCGGCGAGCGCCCGAACACGCGCCGCCGCAAGCACACCCGCATCCCGATCGGGATCCCGTGCAAGATCCGCGTTGCCTCGGGGCTCGACGCTCTCGACGCCGAGCTGCGCGAGATCAGCGTCAGCGGCGGGCTGGTGATGGGCGCGCTGCACCCGCCGATTGGCACCGACGTCGTCCTGGAGATCACGCCGCCCGGCAGCGAAGCCTCGTTCGACCTTTCGGGGCGGGTCGTTTACCATGCCGGAGAAAATCAGACCGGCGTTCGTTTCATATACCGGGAGGGAGGCGGCTCGCGGCGGCTTCGCGAGCTGGTTCGTCGCTTCAAGGCGTTCTAGCAGGCTCGACCCGATTCGGAGGACACCCATGAGACCAGTCCAGGCCGTCGCGACCCCGACCGCAGTCATCTCCCTGGTCATCTCCCTGGTCCTGGGCCTGTCATCCGGCACCGCCCTCGCCAGCCACTACGCCATCGCGGACGTCCCACGCCTGGTGACGCCCCCGCAGGTCGAGAAGCTGCGCAAGGCCAGCGTCAACACCACGGAGGAGTTGCTCGACAAGTCCGCCAAGGCGAAGGATAGGAAAGCGCTGGCGAAGGCATCCAAGCTCACACCGGCCGAGCTTCTCGACCTCGCGCGCAGGTGCGATCTGCTGCGCATCAAGGGGGTCGGGTCCGAGATGGTGCTGCTGTTCGAGGCGGCCGGCGTCAAGAGCACGTCCGAGCTCGTCAAACAGGAAGCGCCCGGCCTGATGACAGCGGTGACGGCGGCCAACAAGACCGCCAAGATCACGGAAAAACCCCCGACAGAACCACAACTTGCGGACTGGATCGCGCAGGCGAAGAAGCTCCCACAGGTGGTGGAAGCCAAATAGCGAACCGAGCGCGAGAAGCAAGGGCAGTCCGCTTCGGTTTTTCTCATAATCTTGCTAGAGTCGCGACCTCGGCATGCCCCCCGTACGTGACTCGCTTGCCGTTTCTGGCTCGCAGGGACAGATTCCCGCGGGGGCGACGATTGGGGGCCAGTTCAGGATCGAGGCGTTCACCGGGCAGGACGCGGTCAGCCAGAGCTACCGGGCGACTGACGTCACCCACCAGAGCGGGGCCGCGGTTCGCATCATCCCGATGCGGGTCCTGGGTGCCGCGGCGGCGCAGCTCGAGACCGACATCGAAAAGGCGAGCGCCTTGGTTCACAAGAACCTGGTCGAGATCCTGAACGTCGGGCGCGAGGCGGACTTCTTCTATATCGCGACCGAGCTCCTGGACGGCCAGACGCTGCGGGAGTTCGTGGACGGCCGGAAGCAAGAAGGTCGGAACGTATCGTTCAAGGGCGCCTGCAACCTGCTGACTCACATCGCCAACGGCCTCGAGCGGGCGGCCTCGTCGCTGGCGCACGGTGGCCTCAACCCGGCGGCGATCTGGGTCAACAAGGCGGGCCGCGTGAAGGTGGCCGAGCTCGGGTTGCCGCAGACGTTGCCGTCGCTGGCGCGGCGGGGCGGGCCGGCAGGCGCGCCCGACCAGAGCTATGTCGCGCCCGAGGTGCTGTCGGGGTCTCCCCCTACCCTCACGTCGGACGTGTATTCGCTGGGGATCATGATGTACGAGGTCCTCACCGGCAGGCTGCCGTCGTCACCGTTCAGGCCCGCGAGCCAGCAGGCCGACGGCGTGCCGCCGGCCATCGACGCGGTCATCGCCAAGGCACTCGCGCGCGACCCCGGGGCCCGATACCAGAATGTGATGGACCTGAGGCACGCGATCGCGGCCGCGCAGTCCGGCGGCGAGGTGTCGGCGCACGGCCCTCCGGCACGCCAGCCGATCGCGGCGCTGCCTACGGTGGGCGACGCGCAGGACGAGGCGCCGCCGGGAGACGATCAGCGGCGGTCGACGTTCGGGCGCTCGTTCAACATGGCCGAGGTCGCGGGCGGAGCGGTCGACGACGCCCAGGAGCGCTGGCTGGTCCAGAAGGACAAGCTCGACTTCGGGCCGTTCTCGATGGCGCAGATCCGGGCCCAGATCGAGCGTGGCGAGATCATCGGCGAGCACGTAGTCGTCGACAGCGACACCGGCGCGCGCAAGAAGGTGAAGGACTTCCCGCAGCTCCGCGAGCTGTCGAAGACGTCGGAGCGGCGGATCGAGCAGCAGCGGCGCGCGCACGCCGAAATCAAGCACGAGAAGAGCGAGAAGGTGAAGTCGCGGTTCGTGCTCATGGTTGGTGGGACGCTGCTGTTCGCGATGCTGGCCGGCATTGGGTACTACGTGCTGTCGCGCAAGGCGTCCGACACGACCAAGCTGGCGTCACGCGAGGAGGAGGCCGAGATCGACGCCTTCCTCAAGGACGTGAAGCTGAACTTCGTGCAGGCCAAGGTGGCCAAGCGCGCCGCTGGCGGCGGCCATCGCTCGGGCGGCGGCGCGGTCGCCGGTGACGGCGACTTCAGCAACGACGCGAACTTCGGTGACGCCAGCAAGTCCGCGAACGCGGGCGACGACGTGCTCGACGATCAAACGATCGAGGAGGTCATGCGCAGCCACTACCGCGGGCTGGTTCCGTGCCTCATGCAGGAGCGTCACAAGAACCCCGGCGTGCGCGAAATGAGCGTGGACTTCGTCGTCCGCGGCACCGGCAAGGTGTCCGCGGTCAAGGTCAACGGTCAGAAGGGCGGCTCGTTCGCCAACTGCGTCCTCGGCCGCATGCCGGCCTTCCCGAAGTTCAATGGCTCCAAGACCATCGCCAGTTGGTCGATGTCGATGCGCTGAGCGCGGGGTGGAGCCGGCCGGCCTCGGGCATCCGCGCCCCCCCTCTCCCCGCGTGCCGGCTCAGCGGCTGAAGCCGGCGGAGCGGTCTTTGTTTTGGTTTGAAGGGGCGGCGAGCTTGAAGCCGAGGATGTCCTGGTAGGCGAAGGCGAAGCGTTCCTCCTTCGCGGTCGAGAGCACCAGGTGGTGGTCGTAGAGCTCGGCCCGGATGACGCGCGCGATGGCGAGCAGGTCGCCGGGGGTGGAAACGAAGCAGGTCGCGTCCTTGTCGGCGGGGATGGTGAAGGCGCCGGCTTTGGTGGTGGCGCCCTCGCGCTCGAGGACACTGACGATGATCTCTCGCGTCATGTTGGAAGTTTAACCATACTCGAGGACGATGTCGCCCGCCGCTTGGATGCTGGCGCTGATCGCGGCCGGAGGGTCGGCGTGGCCGGGGGCGAGCGCCAACGATGCGCGCGCGGCGGCGGCGCTGCCCGACGGTGAGCGGCTAAAGGCGGTGGAGCAGCTCGCGGCGGGTGGCGGTCCTGGGGCGGCCAGGTTGCTGCGGCCGTTCTTGCGCGACGCGGATGCGGGCGTGCGGCTGTTCGCGGCGCGATGGCTCGTGCGCGCGGGGGACGTCACTGGGAGTGAGGCGGCGGTGTCGTGGATCATGACCCCGCTCGTCGCGCAGATCGATCGGCGGCTCGGCTTGGACGTACTGCGGGAGGCGCCCGAGCTCTCGCCCGCGGCGCGGCACGCGGTCGAGCGCGCGCTACACGATTCCGAGGCCATGATCCGATCGTTCGCGCTCGAGGCACTGGAACGCCACGATCCCGCGGCGTCGCTGTCCGACATCCTGGGCGCGCTCGAGGATGACAACCGGGAGGTCCGCGCGCGCGCCATCCGGCTCGCGGCGATGACCGGCGACCCGCGGGCCGCGCCGTCGCTGCTCGCGCGGGTGGAGGACGCCGACCGTCAGATCCGGATCGACGCCATTCGCGCTCTCGGTTCGCAGCCGAGCGCCCGCGCGGCGCTGTTGCGTCTGGCGAACGACGGCCCGGACGATGTCCGCGCGGCGGCCGTCGATGCGCTCGGGCAGCTGCGCGCGGAGCCTGCCATCCCACGCCTCATCGTGCTCGCGCGGCGGCACCCGGTGGACGAGCTCGGGCGCCGCGCCCAGCTCGCGCTCGGCAAGATTGGCACCGCCGACGCGATCGCGGGGCTGCTGGCGCTCGCGCGAACGCCCCCCGTCACCGAGGAGACCAAGCTGTCCCTGCGCCGCGCGGGGCCGACCGCCCTGCCCCAGCTCGTGCGCGAAATCGAGGCCGGCAACCCGACCAGCGCCGCGATCGCCGTCGCCGCGCTGGCCGACATCGGTGATCGGCGCGCGACGGCGCCGCTGGTCCGCGTCGTCGATCGGGGGACGGAGATCGCGCCGCGGGCGCTGGACGCGCTCGCGACACTCGGCGATCGGACCGCGCTCGCCGCGATCGCCCGCGCCGCCGAGACCGCCGACGCCGACGTCCGCCGACACGCGTTCGGCGCGCTGATTCGGCTCGCCGATCCGCGTTCGGCGGGATCGATCGAACGGGGTCTCGGCGATCCCGATCCGCGCGTCCGCGAGGTCGCGGCGCGCCTCTGCCGGGTGCTCGCGGCCCGGAACGTCGTCCCGGCCTTGGTCCCGCTGCTCGCCGATCGGGAGCCAACCGTCCGCCGTTCCGCGGCCGAGGCCATCGCCGTCGTGGGCACCCCCGCACCCGGCGCGTTGGCCGCCATCGTCAGCGCGCTGTCCGGATCGGGCGGCGCTGCGCGCGACGAAGACGAGTGGCGGGCGATCGCGGACGCGGTCGAGCGGGTCGTCGAGGCCGCCGATCTCGACCGGCTGGCGGCAGGTTTTTTTGCGGCGAAGGGGACGTCGCGGCTTCCTTGGGTGCGGGGACTGTCGGCACTCGGCGCGGTCACGCCGCTCGGCGACGAGCGGCTCGTCGCCGAGCTGGTGGCCGCGCTCGCGAACAGCGACCAGGTTGCGCTGGAAGCGGCCGATGCGCTCGCGGTCGCGCGCATTCCTGACGGAGCGCTCGCGGCGCTCGCGCGGGCGTTCGAGGCGGCCGAGCCGGCGCTGCGGGCTCGCCTCGGCCCGGCGATCGCGCATACGCCCGACGCCGAGGGCTGGCTCGCGGCGATCGCTGAATCGAGCGCCGAACCCGAGGTGGTGCGCACCGCGGTTGCGGCGGCGGCGCGCGCGATGACGGGTGGCGCGCGGTCGGGTTGGACCGAGGTCCGGATCAAGGCGGCCGACGGCACGCCCGAGGCGGGTGTCCGGACCGCGATCAGCGGGCCCGGCGGCGTCGTGGTGAAGCTGACGACGGACGCTTACGGCGCGGTGCGCGTGCGCGGCCTGCCCGCCGGGCCGCTGTCGCTGCAGGTGGAAGCTGCACGGGCGCGGCGAGGCGCGCCATGACCTCCGCGATCGCGAGCGGCAAGTCTCCGGCGACGACGCCCCCGGCGAGGCGCGTCGCCAGCGCCTCGCCCGCGCGGCCGTGAATGAACACGCCAACCTCGGCGGCGGTGGCCGCGTCGAGGCCGCGGGCGAGCAACGCCCCAATCGTCCCGCACAACACGTCGCCGGTGCCAGCGGTGGCCAGCGCGGAACACGCGATCGGACTGACCGTCACCGCCCCCGTCGGCGCAGCGATCACGGTGCGCGCACCCTTGAGAACGACCACGGCCCGCGCCGAGGCCGCGAAACGCCGGGCGATCCCGACGCGATCGGCCTGGACGTCGGCCGTCGGCACACCCAAGAGGCGGCCCATCTCCGCCGGGTGAGGCGTCAGCACGCGCGCGGCGGGCGCCGCCGCCAGCGCGGCCACCGCGTCCGTGCCGAGCGCGTTGAGTGCGTCGGCGTCGAGCACCGCGGGGATTGGCAGCGTACCGGCCAGCCGGTGCACGGCCGCCCGCATCCCTGGACCGTTCGGGATGCCGGGGCCGATCGCGGCTGCCTGGGCGCGCGCGGCCAAGCGAAGGATGTCGTCCGCCGCCTTCGGATCAGCGTCGTCGTCGCCGCCCGCGTAGCGCGCGGTCATCACCTCGACGACCTTGGCGTCGAGGGCGCGCTGCCCGGCCGCCGTCGAGGCGATCGTCACCAGGCCAGCGCCCGCGCGCAGCCCGGCCATCCCGACCAGGGCGGCGGCGCCGGTCTTGCCCGGCGAGCCCGCGACCACCAGCAGGTGTCCCGAGCTGCCCTTGTGCGCGGACACCTGGCGCCGCGGCAGCCGATCCGCGACCCCGGCGTCGTCGAGGAGACGCGACGCCTCGGGCGGGCAGGTGATCGGGACCCCGAGGTCGACCAGCTCGACTCGGCCCACCGGCGCCTCGGCGTCGACGTAGAGCCCGAGCTTGCGCGCGCCCATGGTCGCGGTGAGGTCGGCGCGAAACACGGGCCCGGCGGCGCGGCCCGTGTCGGCGTCGAGCCCCGACGGGATGTCGACCGCCAGCTTGAAAGCGCGAGTGGCGTTCATCGCCGTCAGCGCCGCCGCCGGCACGCCGGTGATCTCGCCCCGGAAGCCGATCCCGAACATGGCATCGACCACCAGGGTGGCGCCCGCGAGCCGCTGGCGCCACGGATCGGCCGTGGTCCACGACCAGCCGTCCTCGATCGTCACGCCGCGGGTGCGCTCGAGCGCCGCCAGCATCACCGCGGCATCACTCGGCGTCTTGGGGCGGCCGGCGGCGAGCAGCACGCGGGCCCGGATCCCGGCCACCGCGAGTTGGCGCGCGATCACGAACCCGTCACCGCCGTTGGCGCCTGCGCCGCACACGATCACGACCGCCGTCTCGGCCGCACCCGCCAGCTCGCGGCGAGCGACGTCGGCGACGCCGCGGCCCGCGTTCTCCATGAGCAGCAGGCTGGGCACGCCGAGGTCGCGAGACGCCGCCGCGTCGGCGGCCCGCATCTCGGCCGCGGTCAGTAGCGCGGGAAACTCACGCATGCCTGGCGCCAGCGGCGATCGCCGCGCGCATTTCGGTGACCGCGGCGCCGATCCCGATCAGCACCGCGCGCGCGACCAAACCGTGCCCGATGTTCAGCTCTTCGATGCCGCGCAGCGCGGCGACGGGCCCGACGTTGGCGTAGTCGAGCCCATGCCCGGCGCCGAGGCGCAGGCCCGCGTCCATTGCTGCGCGCGCCGCGCGCTCGAGCCGCTGCAGCTGTTTCACCGCCTCGCCGCTGCGCAGCGGCGCGAGGCAATAGTCACCCGTGTGCAGCTCGACCGTGCCGACGCCGAGACGCGCGCTCGCCTCGATCACCGCCGGCTCGGGGTCGATGAACAAACTGACGCCGATGCCGGCGCTCGACAACCCGTGCACGACCTTCTCCAACGTCCCTCCCGCCGCCACCGTCAGTCCACCTTCGGTCGTACGCTCTTCGCGCTTCTCCGGCACGAGGGTGCAGAAGTCGGGCTTCACCGCGCGCGCGATCCCGAGCATCTCGTCGGTAGCGGCCATCTCGAGGTTCAGCACGCCGCGCACCGTCTCGCGCAATACCCGCACGTCGCGGTCCTGGATGTGGCGTCGATCCTCGCGCAGGTGGACGGTGATGCCGTCTGCGCCCGCCAGCTCGCACAACGTCGCGGCGGCGACCGGATCGGGATAACGCGTGCCGCGCTGTTGGCGCAGCGTCGCGACATGGTCGACGTTGACGTAGAGCCGCGGCGGTTCAGTGTTGCCGGTCTCGTCCATGGGCGGCTAGGCCGACAGCGCTTCCTGCAGCGTGCGCGCGATCTGGTCCGCCTGGGCGCGGATCCCCGCCTCGTCGGTGCCCTCGATCATCACCCGCGCCTTCGACTCGGTCCCCGAGTAACGCACCACCACTCGGCCTTCGGCGCCGAGCTCGCCCTCCACCGCCGCGATGACCTTCTGCACGGCCGGCATCTCGTCGAACGGGCGCTTGCGCGCAACCGCGAAGTTCAGCAGCACCTGCGGGTAGCGCGTCATCGAGCGCGCCAGCTCGGACAGTGGCTTGCCTTCGCGCACCATGATCGCGAGCACCAAGAGCGCCGCCACCATGCCGTCACCGGTGGTCGCATGATCGAGAAACACGACGTGCCCCGACTGCTCGCCACCCAGCGTGAGCCCCTGCGCGCGCATCGCCTCGACCACGTAGCGATCACCCACCGCGGTCCGCAGCAGCGTGCCGCCCTTGGCCGCCAGCGCGCGTTCGAGGCCGAGGTTCGACATCACGGTGGCGACTACCGTGCGGTTCGGCAGCTCGCCGCGCTCGATCATCCGCGTGCCCAAGATCGCCATGATCTGATCGCCGTCGACGATGTCGCCGTTCTCGTCGGCGAGGATGAGGCGGTCCGCGTCGCCATCGAGCGCGACGCCGATGCGCGCGCCCAGGTGTTTCACCTCCTCCGCCATGCCCTCCGGGTGCAGCGCGCCGCAGTTGAAGTTGATGTTGCGCCCGTCGGGCCACACGTTCAGCTCTTCGACCTCGGCACCGAGCTCCTGAAACACCTGCGGCGCGACCTGGTAAGCGGCGCCGTTCGAGCAGTCGACCACGATCTTCACCCCGTCGAGCGTCAACTCTTTGGGGAACACGTGCTTGAGGAACTGCACGTAACGGCCGACGGCGTCGTCGATGCGCAGTGCCTTGCCGATCGCCTCGGGACGGGCGCGCGCCGAGTCACTGCCGCCACCGATGGCTTCCATGCGCCGCTCGAGATCCGCCTCCACCTCGTCGGGCAACTTGAACCCGTCGGACGCGAAGATCTTGATGCCGTTGTCCTGATAGGGATTGTGCGACGCGCTGATGACGATGCCCGCGTCGGCGCGCATCGACGACGTGATGAAGGCGATCCCGGGGGTCGGCAACGGCCCCACCAACATCACGTCCGCGCCCGCCGACACGATGCCGGCCTGGAGCGCGCTCTCGAGCATGTACCCGGAAAGACGCGTGTCCTTGCCGATCACGATGCGGCCGCGGCGGCCCTCCTGTTTGAACCGATGCGCCACCGCCTGCCCGAGGCGCAGCGCGGTCTCGGCCGTCATCGGATCGCGGTTCGCGACCCCGCGGATCCCGTCGGTACCAAACAGCTTTCTCGTGTCGTCGGCCATATGGAGATGAGTTTAGTACGACGGAGGCGAGTGCAGGGAGGCAATGCCCCACTCCGAGCAGGAAGACCTGCTCGGGGACCCCGGGCGCCGACCGAAACGAGCGGAGGCGCGGGAGACCAATGCGAGCGAAGCGAGCGACGTCCCCCGATCACCGTAAAGCGGTGGCGACCTTGACCACGTCGCGCATCGCCGCCACGTCGTGGACGCGCACGGCGGCGGCGCCGCCCAACACGACCGCGGTCACGGCCGCGGCGGTGCCGTAGCCGCGTTCGCGCGTCGGCTTGCCCGTGAGCTGCCCGATGAAGGCCTTCCGCGAAACGCCCACCATGATCGGCACCCCAAGCCGCGTAGCCAGCGCCGGCAGTGCCCTCAGCAGCGCCAGGTTGTGCTCGAGCCGTTTGCCGAACCCGATTCCGGGGTCCGCCCACACGTCGCTGCAGCCGGCAGCCCGCGCCGCCGCGATCCGCTCCGCGAGCTCGTTGCCGACCTCGGAAACCACGTCGCCGAACGACACCGTCTCCATCATCTTCGCCGGCGCCCCGCGCAGGTGGCCGAGCACGACCCCGGCGCCCGCGCGGCCCGCCACGCGGATGATGTCGGGTTCGAGCAGGCCTCCCGAGATGTCATTCACCAGCGACGCGCCCGCCGTGATCGCCGCCTTCGCCGTGCTCGCCTTGTAGGTATCGATCGAGATCCGGATCGTCTTGGTCAGCCGCCGGCGGAGCCCCTTGATCACAGGCAGCACGCGCGCCTGCTCTTCGTCGGCGGCGACCGGGGCGGCGCCCGGACGCGTCGACTCGCCGCCCACGTCGATCCAGCTCGCGCCCTCCTCCACCATCCTGACCCCGGCCGCCACCGCGTCCTCGGGCGTCTTGTACTTCCCGCCATCCGAGAACGAGTCCGGTGTGCAGTTCAAAACCCCCGCGATCAGACAGGTCACACCTCATCGTAAACCCGATATGCTCTCGGCGTCGATGACGGACAGCCGGCGCTGCGTGGGAACGTGGGCCTGCGCCCCGCAGCTGACTGAGCCCGAAACAATCCGCCGCTGCCTGGGCTACCGGTAATACGCTCCGGCAGGTCGGTTCGCGTCTTTGATTGAGCGATGATCGAGATCATCGCTCAATCAAGTTGATCGCTGCCTCTTGCCGTAGCGACGTTCGAGATCGCGCTCCTGCCGACGCTGGCGCCACAGGAAACACCCGCCCACGATACCCGCGGCGATCATCGCGGCGCCGAACACCAGCACCGCGATCGCGCTCGTTTTCCAACCCCACCCTGTCCGATGAAGGTCGCCGCCCTTCCCTTTTCGAACCTGGTCTATCAACCCGACCACCACCGCAATGCCCCCGAGGGGAATCAGGGAAAAGAACCTTCCGTCGAAGACAAGTCGACGACGACGCTCGCGCGCTGGTTGCTCGGCAAGGGCTTGCTCGGCTTCCGTTGCTAGCTCTTCGGGATCCTCAATTGCGGTAGCGGAGGCCGGTACGGCCATGACCGCAGGTCGATGAGGCAGCACCTCGGCCGAGATCCAAGGCTCACCTTCGCCAGCCTGACGCCCTCCCTCGCCCCCGGCCGGCAGCCAGCCCAATCCGCCGCAGAAGCAGATCAATCCCTCTCGCACCGGCGAGGGCACTCCAGTTGGCAATCCACTGCCCCCGCAGTGAGGACAGATCCTCGCGTCAGCGGGCCGGGCGGGAACGAACGGCGCCAACTCGGGGAACTTTCGCGCGCCCTGAAAAAGCACCCGGTTCCGCGCGACGGAGTCCTTGTTTTCGCCCGGAGTCCAATCCAAGTGCTCCCAGCCAATCTCCGAAATCTGACCATCGGGCGCCAGTAGGTAGGCTCCACCGGTGTCCCAGGTCACGGGAAGCAGCCGTCGTCGCCTAGCGAGGTCGAGCAACTCGCTTGGCATCGCCACCCCGTCGATCGGGAGCCGGTCGATGAGCGCATCCACCACCGCGCGCAGCGAACCCTCCTCCACCATCAGCCAAGTGTACCCCGCCTCACTTGGACGTCAGAGCGAGCATCGCGAGCGGGTCCAAGCACCGGGAGGCGCAGCTCCGCTGCGCCGGCGTCGACCTGAACGGGGTGGGCCGGCGGGAGGGGCCTGCCCCTCCCGCCCTCACGCCTTGTCCGGGACGGGACGGGGCGGGGCGAAGATGCTCGGGCGCGGCGCCTTCTCGGCCGCGCGCGCCGCGGCGGCCTTCTCGCCGAGCGGAACCACGGGCGCGCGCTCGAGGCGCCGGCCGGCGAAGATGACGTCGATGTCGGCGCCGTCGACGGTCTCGTACTCGAGTAGGGTCTCGGCCAGCAGCTTGAGCTTCTCGAGGTTCTCCATCACGACCTTCTTCGCGCGGTCGTGGTTGTCGGTCACGATCTTGCGGACCTCGCTGTCGATCTCTATCGCGGTCTGCTCGCTGTAGTCCTTGCCCGCGTCGGCGAAGTCGCGACCCAGGAACACCTCGGCCTCGCGCTTGCCGAAGTGCAAGGGACCGAGCTTTTCGGACATGCCCCAGTCGCACACCATGTGGCGCGCCAGGTCGGTCGCCATCTGAATGTCGTTCGAGGCGCCGGTCGTGATCTGGTGGAACATGAGCTCCTCGGCCACGCGTCCGCCCATCGCCACCGCGATCTGATCGTTGGCGGCCTCCATCGAAAGGTTGAGGCGGTCCTCGGCCGGCAGTTGCTGGGTGAGACCGAGCGCGCGCCCGCGCGGGATGATCGTCACTTTGTGGACGGGGTCCGACCCCTTCATCATCTTGCCGACCAGCGCGTGGCCGGCCTCGTGGTACGCGGTGACGCGCTTGTCGTTGTCGCTGATGATCATCGACCGGCGCTCCGGCCCCATCAGCACCTTGTCCTTGGCCATCTCGAAGTCGCCCATGTCGAGCTGCGACTTGTCGGCGCGCGCGGCCCACAGCGCGGCCTCGTTCACGAGGTTCTCGAGATCGGCGCCGGAAAACCCGGGCGTGCCGCGCGCGATGATGTCCAGGTCCACGCCAGCGGCGAGCGGCGTCTTCTTGGTGTGCACGGCCAGGATGCCGGTGCGGCCCTTGACGTCGGGCCGTGGCACGACGATACGGCGATCGAAGCGCCCCGGGCGCAGCAGCGCCGGGTCGAGCACGTCGGGCCGGTTGGTGGCCGCGACCAGGATGACGCCCTCGTTCGACTCGAAGCCGTCCATCTCGACCAGCAGCTGATTGAGCGTCTGCTCGCGTTCGTCGTGACCGCCGCCCAAGCCGGCGCCGCGGTGGCGGCCGACGGCGTCGATCTCGTCGATGAAAATGATACAGGGCGCGTTCTTCTTGCCCTGCTCGAACAGGTCGCGCACGCGGCTGGCGCCGACGCCCACGAACATCTCGACGAAGTCCGACCCCGAGATCGAGAAGAACGGCACCCCCGCCTCGCCCGCGATCGCGCGCGCGAGCAGCGTCTTGCCGGTACCGGGTGGGCCCATCATCAGAACGCCCTTGGGGATGCGGCCGCCCAGGCGGGTGAACTTCTTCGGGTCTTTGAGGAAGGCGATGATCTCCTCGACCTCGTCTTTCGCCTCCTCGATGCCGGCGACGTCCGCGAACGTCATCTTGCGCTGGTTCTCGGACAAGAGCTTCGCCTTGGATTTGCCGAAGCTCATCGCCTTGCCGCCGCCTACCTGCAGCTGGCGCATGAACACGAGAAACAGCACCACCAGCACCAACATCGGCAGCCAGGTCACGAACACCTGCTGCCAGAAGCCGTTTTCGACTTCCTTGACGACCTCGTACTGGATCTTGTTTCGGTCGAGCCGCTCGAAGACCTTGTCACTCACCACGCCGGTGGAGACGAACGCCTCGCCGTTGGCGTGCTGGCCCCGGAACTCAGCGCTTTCCTGGTTCTTGATGATCCGGATCGGGGTGTTGGCCTTGAACTTCTCGGGATGCTGATCAATGTCCTGTACGAACTGCGAGAACAGCAACCGATGTTCGCCCGTGCCTTGGTCGCTCAGGACCCGCCAGATGACGACGAAGGCGAAGATCAGCGTTATCCATAGCAGGACCGTCTTGTGGCTTTGGCGCACAGGGGAAGTATTGCCGCCAAACCGGGGAGCGTCAAACGTCCTTGGTGAGCGAGCCCTGGAAATTGACGCGCAGGAACCGCCGTGTTTCCGCTGACGGGCGGGCGGTGTCGGACGGACGCAGACCCGGTACGAGCAAGACGTCGCCCACCGCCGAGGTGACGACCGGCAGTGAACCGCGCGCTGTTCGCGCGATCTTGGCGTCGATCATCAGATCCGAGAGCTTGCGGGTGCCACGACCCCCGCGCGGCCGCATTCGGTCGCCCGGACGTCGCGCGCGCACAAGCAGCGGCCACGCGACGCGATCGGCGTCGAAGCTGGCCTCACCGGCGGCGGGTGGGCCGCGGTCGATCCGGACGTCCAGCTCGATCGCCGACGCGAACGGGTAGCGTCCCGGACCGTCGACGACGAGCGCGGCCGGGGTGGACACAGGGCGCGCGCCGCCAGCCAACCGGGCGGTGCGAGGGCGGACGCGGACGCGGCCGTAACAGATCTCGACCTCGCGACCACCGGACACGTCGACCGCGGCGGTGCCTCCGCGCGCGCGCAAGCGGCGCACGACCGCGGCCGCGCGACCCGTGAGCGACGACAGCTCGGGCTCGGCCGACACACCCGCACGCGCCGCCTCCGCGAGGCGGACCAGCGCGCGCGCCACGCGAGGGTTCTCTTCCGCCAACAGCGGCAGCAGCCGGTGTCGGATCCGAGCGCGCGCGTAGCGTGGATCCGCGTTCGACGGATCCTCCACGAACGGGATGCTGCGACGGCGCAGATAGCGGAGGATCTCGGCCCGCGACACGTCGAGCAACGGCCGCACGAACGGCATCCGCCGGTAAGGAATGCCACGCAGGCCGACGAGGCCGGTCCCGCGCACGATGCGGTAGAGCACGGTCTCGGCCTGATCGTCCGCCTGGTGGCCGAGCGCGACCTTGGCGGCGCCGCGCTCGACCGCGAGCGCCGCCAGCGCGCCCAGACGCACGCGCCGGGCCGCGTCCTGCAAGGACGCCCCGCCCCGCCGCCGCTCACCGCGGACGTCTACCGGGACCGCGGCGAAGGGAAGCCCGAGCGCCTCCGCGCGCTCGCGGACCAGCGCGAGCTCGGCCGCCGCCTCGGCGCGCAGGCCGTGATCCACGCCGGCGACCTCCAACGTCAGCCCCAGCCGCTCGCGCACTTCCCAGAGCGCATGCAGGAGCGCCATCGAGTCGGGCCCTCCCGACACCGCGACCAGCACATGGTCGCCGCGCGCGAACAGCGCGTGGGTGGAGATCGTGCGGAGCATCGCCGACAACATGGGCTATATGAGGATACATCGTGACGAGACCCAAACCCGGCAGGCAGAGGCCGCTTCCCGCCCGACCGGGCAAGGCGGGTGACGTCGTCGCCCTTTCTCCGTTCCGCGCCGAGCTGGGCCGCGGCCGGCGGCTGCGGCGCGCCGAAGCCCTCTACGAAGCACCCGACCTGACCGAGGCGGTGCGCGCGCTTCCCGGCGACGAGCTCTACTATGTGTTGCATGAGGTCGGCCTCAACGAAGGCACCGCCCTGCTGGTGCGCGCGACCCCGGAGCAGCTGCAAGTGGCGCTCGACTTCGCGCTTTGGCAACGCGACCACCTCGACGACGCGCCGCTCGCCGAGTGGCTGGAGGCGATGTCCGCCGCCCCGTTCGAGACCGTTGGCGCCTGGCTGGCTGGCCTCGACACCGAGCTCTTGGCGCTGGTGCTCCGGCGTCGCTGCCAGATCCACGACCTCACCCAGGAAGGCGCGCCTGACGAGCCGCAGGGCACGCTGTACCCGACGCCCGACGGGCTGTTTGCGCTCGAGATGCGCGGCGGGCTACGCCGCCGCGGCGACGAGGGACCCGACGAAGCGGCGGTGACGATACGCCTCGTGGACGCGTTCTACCGCGCGGACGCCGACCTCGCGCGCCGGATTCTGGTCGGCGCGCGCGCCGAGCTGGACTCGTCTACCGCGAGCTCGACCCCGCAAGTGTGGCGGTGGACGGACCGGCGCAAGAAACAGCGCACGCGGGCAAGCGCGCGCGCGACGACGCGCTCCGCGTACCCACCGTGCTCGCCGATCGGCTGCGTGACCCGGACGGCTCGCCGTTCGCGCGCGCGGCGCAAAAGCTGTCCGGGCCCGCGGTGGAAACCATGCGCGACGCGCTGGTCGCGCTGACCAACCGCGTGCTCGCGGCGGACCGCGTGTCGCCGGGAGACGACGAGGCCGTCACCGCGACGCTGGAACGACTGTCGGCGACGCTCGACCTCGCGATCGAACGCCTCGCGCCCGGAGACGACGCGCGAGGGGCAGCGGCGCTGGCTGCTGTGCCGCTGGAGCGGCTGTTCCGACTCGGGTTCACGCTCACCGCGCGCGTGCGTGCGCTGACGCTGGCGCTGCGTCGGGATGGGCCGTTCGGCCCGCGCGGTTTCGCGCTGCTCGAGCCCGACGACGCGACCGTCGTGGAGGCGGTGATTCGCCCGCGCCCGATGTTCCCCCGCTTGCTCGACGATCCGCCCAAGGCGGGCGAGCGGCCGTTCCGCAGCCTCGCGGACGTCGCTCGGGCCACGGCCGCGGTCGAGAACGCCGCCGTCGCGCAGGCGATGCTCCTCGGCCTCGGCCTCGAGCCTGGCTGCGCGCGTTCGAGGCGCTGACCCGTTCGAGCCGCGGGGGGCCGCCGCGGCTACCCGCCCCGCTCGCGAAACGGGCCCGGTCGCTGCTGACCGCGGCGGTCGCGCCCGCGCTGGCCGCTCCCGCATCCGCGGTGGCGGACCGCTGGATTGCGGGGTTGGCCCCGCTCGAGACCGTGGTGCTGTCGCGGGCTCCGGCTAAGCCCCCCGGGAGCCCTCACCCGCGCCGCGCCCGACCTGGCAAGCGGCGTTGACCCCCACCCAAGGGCGGCGCAGAATCTCCGAAGATTCGGATGGTTAGCTTGATAGTTCGGAACCGTTTTCGAATTTTGCCGGTCGGCCTGCTGGCGTTGCTGGGCCCGGTGGCGATGGCCGCCGAGCCGACGCCGATGGGGCCACCGCCCGCGAAGTCGTCGCCCGCCCCGACGACCGAACCGCTGCCCGACACCGACACGCGGGTGGCGGTGCTCTCCGCGCTAGGTGAGCGCTTGTACAAGCTCGGCCGCTACGACGAGGCCGTCGCCGAATACCGTCGCGCCTATGAGCTGCGCGCCGACCCGAAGTTCCTTTTCCATATCGCCCGCTGCTATCGCGAGCTGGGGGTCGGGGAACAAGCACTCTTCTACTATGAACGCTATCTGGCGGTGGCTCCGAGCGCGCCCGAGCGCGACGAGGTGCTCGATCGAATCGCCGAGATCGAGGCGGCGCGCCGGCCGGCGCGCGCGCGAGCTAGGCCGATCCTGATGACCGACGACGCGAACGCCAAACCGCCCGTCGGACATCGGCCGTGGCGACGATGGTGGTTCTGGACCGCGCTCGGCGCTGCGGTCGCCACCGGGGTCGCCGCCGCGCTGGTATTCGGCGGTTCGGACGTCCCTCTCCCCGACGGCGACCTGGGCAGTAAGCGATTCTATTGAGATGGGAACCCTCAAAGGGTTCCCAAACCCTCCCGCGATGAGCTCACACAGGCAAAGCCTGAGTTCCCTCACGCGATCGATCTTCCTCGTATTCGGAGCCTGGCTCATGCTGGCGATGGTTCTGGTTGCGGGCTGTCGGAAGGACAAGGACGCGGTGTTGCTGGTGACGGTGACCGCCGCTGGATCGCCGGAGGGGATCGTTACCCTCGAGGTGACAATCTCGGGGCCTGCGGGGCCGGACCTCCAGAACTACACGCGCGACGACCATCAGGCGATCAGCTTTCCGAGAACGTTGACCGCAATCCTGCCCGCGCGCGCAACCGGTGAAATCACCATCGACGTCCGCGCCAGCGACATAGCCACGACGACGGTGGCGACCGGACACGCGGGGCCGATTTCGGTCGGACCGGGCGCCCGAAAGGAGGTTTACGTCCAGCTCTTCTGCGGCGGCGGTTCGTGCGGGGCGGACGGGGGCATGGGCACGGGGGACGACGGCGGCGCGCCGACCGGTACCGCCCGTTGTGGTAACGGCCGGGTGGATCCGAACGAGACGTGCGACACCGCGATCGCGCGCGGGGATCCGGGCGCGTGCCCGCCCGCCGACTGCTCCGATGGGATTCCATGCACCAAAGACATGGTGGTCGGCAGCGCGTGCACGGCCCGCTGCGAGCACCCAGAGATATCGGCGAAGATTCCTGGTGACGGGTGTTGCCCCGCCCAAGCTGCACGCGCCGAGGATCCGGATTGTTCGGCCACCTGCGGCGACGGCGTGGTGGATCCGGGCGAGACCTGCGACAAAGGCATCGCGGCCGGCAACCCGGGCGCGTGCCCGCAGCGGTCGGACTGCGTGACCGGCGACCCATGCGTCAAGGACGAGCTGTCCTCGGCGGGCACGTGCTCCGCGGTCTGCGTGCACAATCTGATTACCGGCCAGTCCGGACAGGCGATCACGGACGGCTGCTGTCCCGTCGGCGGCATCGCCACCCTCGATGGTGACTGCCCCCTCGTGTGCGGCGACGGCCTCAAAGAAATGGACGAGCAATGCGACGTCGGGATCGCAACTGAATCCCTGGGAGGCTGCCCCACGAGCTGCCCCAACCAGCCGCGCATGATCCGATACCTAGCGGGCGCCGGCTGTCAGGCCAAGTGCGTTCCGTTCGGCATCGTCGGCAACGTCTCGGGCGACGGAGACTGCGACCGGGATGCGGGCGTCACGCATGCTGTCGATACCGACTGCCCGATCCGGTGCGGCAATGGCCAACTCGAGCCCGGCGAGGCGTGCGACCCGGGCGCCATCGGGTTCGGGGCCTGTCCGAGCGCGTGCCCCGAGCTGCCGCCCAAATGGTGCCTCGTCGCGGCGCGCGTCACCGGGACCAGCGCGTGCGACGTCCGCTGCACCATCACCCCAATCACCGATTGCGTCTCGGGCGACGGCTGCTGTCCATCGGGGTGTAGCAACAAAACCGGCACCAACCCGGGCGACGACGAGGACTGCTCCGACTTGTGCGGCAGCGGAACCCTCGAGGTCACGCGCGGGGAGACCTGCGACACCGCCACGCCGCCCGGCCGACCCGGCTCGTGCCCGACCCAGTGCACGAGCAGCGACCCGTGCACGGAGGCGCGCCTGGTCA
>WNGA01001733.1_pt1 | contig 43965 bp, 42 predicted proteins | sample 5400061 | NCBI WGS metagenome assembly WNGA01 (sample SAMN13153366, study PRJNA577476) | soil metagenome | isolation source: 100 cm soil or saprolite under grassland replicate 2 | place: USA:California | collected 2016-06-15 | reverse complement strand
TTGGGCGGTGTTCCGCCAGCCTGATTCGTGCGAGACGAGCTGGTTGGTGGCCGCCCACTGCGCCGCAGAGCCCCACCCGAACATACTGGCGAAGATCGTCCGGACGATCCGCTGGTTCGACCCCCGGATGCCGGCGAGCGCGCCCAGCCCGGCGCCAGAGATCGCGCCAGCCATGAGCGCTTCCACAGCCTTGCGGACGATCGTGATCGACGCTCGGGTGACGATCCGCTCGACCGTGCTCTGAATCCGGCCGATGCCCCGCTCCATTGCCCCGAACCCGCCATCAACCGCGCCGCCCTCGGCAAAGCCCGGCAGACCGCCCCGCGCAGCAGCACGCATCCGCTCAACCGCCGCGTGACCGCCAAGACCGCGAACCTCGGCGGCTGACAGGACGTGCTCGTCCTTGGAGAGGCGATACAGGTTGGAATCGGAGGTCTCGGTGCCGATCCCATCGACCCGGCCGCCACCAGCCCGGCCGTGCGCAGCAGCAACCAGCGCCGTACCACCAAGCGCACCGAACCCCGTCAAGCTCGCCGTCGCCTCGATGTCGATGTGCTTGCCGTGGATTCGGTCGATCGCTTCCTTGACGTCCTTGGCGTCCTTGGCGAGCTTGCCGAGCTGGTCACGCGTCTGGGTTCGCATGTCCCGCGCCCACGCAACCATGTCGTCGGCGGCATGCCCGGAGCCGCCGGAAAGCCGGTCGATGGCGTTAATGGCGAAGCCGGTCGCGACGATCAGATCCAGGACACGCAGCGTGACGTTCCCGGCGATCCTCGCGAGCCCGATGAACCCCTGAGTTCCCCGCAGGACTGTCTCAAGGAGCCCGTCGAGCGTTTCCTTCAACCCTTGCGCTGCGGTCTTTGCAGTGTCGGTTGTGGTGGCCGCGTCGCTAGCCGCTGGCGTGAAAATGTCGCTGAGGACCCGACCGACCAGGTCGACGGAGGTCTTGTTCTTATCCCACCAGTCGCGAGCTATGTGCAGCTCGTGCGAAAGCCAATGCAGCGCGTCAGGGATCTTCTTCGAGAGCCAATCCGCCGCGTCTGTGAGTGTCGGCAGCAGCGCCGTACCGATCTCGATCTGAACCGTCTCGATGGTGCCCTTGAGCCGCTCGAACGCCCCGGCGGCGCCTGAGGTCTTGGCCTTGGCCAGCTCCTCCGCCGCTCCCCGGTCCTTGGTGGCCTTGATGTATTTGGCGAGGCCGGTGGCGCCCTCCCGCATCAATATCGTCGCCGCGCGGGTGGAGTCAGAGCCAAAGATCGTTTGCAACGCGGAGATCCTCTGCGCCTCGGACAGTCCCTTTAGACGGTCTTTGAGCCGCTCCGCGATCTCGGTAATCGGCAGGATCGCCCCGTGCGCATCCACGAACGACAGGCCAAGAGCTTTCATCTCTTCCTTGGCCTTCTTCGTGTGCGGCACGAGGTTGACCAGCATCGTCTTGAGGCTGGTGCCTGCGTCCGACCCCCGGATGCCGTTGTCGGAGAACGCCGCTAGGACGGCGGCGGTCTCTTGCAACGACAAGCCGGCGTTCCGGGCGCCAGGACCGACCTGGGACATCGCCAGGCCGAGGTCCTCCACACTCGCAGTTGAGGCGTTGGCGCCACCGGCCAGCGCTGCGGCGGCAGCCCCCGCCTGGTCCACGCCCAGGCCGAACTGCCCGAGCGCTTTGATGACGAAGTTCGCCGCAGTGCCCAGCTCAAGGCCGCCAGCCGCCGCCAGCGTCAGGGTTGCCTGTAGGCCGCCCGCTTTGATCTGCGCTTGGGTCAGGCCACCCTTAGCGAGTTCCAACATCGCGTCGCCGGCCTGCCTGGCGGAGAACGAAGTCTTGTTGCCCATGTCCAGCGCGACCCCGCGCAGGTCGCCCATCCGGGCAATGGGCACTTTGAGGACGGCAGCAACCTGCCGCATCGTCTGGTCGAACGTGGTCGCAACCTTGACCGACTGCACGCCGAAGGCGACTGCGGCGGCACCTGCCGCTGCCAGACCGGCTGTGACCGCCATCCCGGCCGTGCGGGCAACGGTGCCGAGGGCGCCGATCTTCGAGCCGACTGTGGTGAAATCTTTTCCGGCCCGTGTGGTCGAGCCCACGGTTCGATTAACATGGCTCTCGAACGCCCGAAGCCCGGCCAGAGCACGACCGGTATCGGCACTAACTTGAAGCTTTAGTTCGGCTATTGGCACGGCGTCTCCTGCTTGCCAGGAGACACAAGCGCCGAGCAGGAGGAGGAATCCTCAACCGCTCGGCGCGTTCCGCGTCACGCTTGTTCACGCCGCTCGCCTGTGGCCTTGATCGGACCGCCGGGCTTCCCGCCCGGATCGGGGCCTCACGCCCTCTTCTTTCGATTACCGACCATCGGTTCGGCTAGCGAGACTTCTCTTTGTTCAGCGCTTGTGCCCTCTTGCTCCTTTCAAGCACCCCGTCGGGTGCGCCTTATGTGCTCATCCAACTCGTCCGGGGATAGCTTCCGGCCTTCGCGTGGCGTATTCTCGGCCTGGTCAGCTGCCAACGCCCAGGCCGTCCAGGCGTAAGGCTGCTCCACCAGTTCCCACGGTGGAACCCCTAGCCAGCGTGCCGCTCGAATGAGCCAGTACCAGGTAGGGACCTCACCGACGCCACCGTCTGTTGCGAAGTATCGGGCGAGGTCCCTTCCGATTCCCCCGGTGACGTTGAGTCGAGAATCGAGCTTCTAACGCTGATCAGGAGATCAGACGGTAGCTTCATGAGGCTCTCGGTGGTAATAGGCAGAGGCGGTCCACCGTCCTTCTCGGTGAGATCCCACTCAGCAATGATGTCCATCAGCAAGCCCGCCATCAACGGTACGGCAGCAGTGACGGGCGCGTCGTCAGGAAGGTCATTAATCTGGTTTTGGAAGCGGATAAGCGCTTCGCTGGTTAGCGCTGCCGGCCGCCACCCGACCTTGACCGTCTGGTCCCGCCACTTGACCTCAGCCCATTCGAGGTCTCGATACAGACTTTCGAGACTTGGCATGTGCTTTGCACTCCTCCTGGCTGGCCGTTCGCCAGCGTAGCATGCGAAGATTCCCGGTCGCCATTCACACCCACTGGATGCGCTTCAGTCTGGCCACAGCAACAGATCAAAGGCACACGCCTTCGTTTCCGTGTTAACCCACCCGGCGACGAGATCACCCACCTCCCATTCGGTTGCATTCCCCGTCATTGCCATTCGTAGAGGGATCAGCAAATGGTCAACTCGTAGCTTCTCAGGCGCCGGAGTGCGGTGCTCTTGGAGTTCAACATGGCCGCCTTCGGCGCCATGAAAACAGCCCCGGCACAGAAACGTCGCCTCAACCGGGAACGGAGGGTCGTCCGACACGAGCTTCACGTACCCATCTGGTTCGTGCGCGATCTCAGCGACCCGAAGCACCATATGCAGTACCAGGTTGCCCCAATTCGGGTCCCAGCCCGAAGGGGAACTCCTTTCTGCCTCTCCGCTTCGCGTCATAGGGACCTCGTTTGGTGGCGCCTTTTAGGCGGGGCCTGGGCGCTGGAACATCGGATTGCGGTACGCACGGAGGATCCGATCAACATGCCACTGCGGAGCGCTCCCATGCCTAACCTCCAACTCCTCCCTGACAGCCTCCTCTAGCTCCTCCGCCGCCCGCTCGATCAGCGCCGGCAGCTCAGCCCGCCTGGCGCTCAACTCCCGAAACGCTTGCAGCGTGTCAGACTCCATCCACGCCTTTCGGATGTGACGCGGCAGGATCTGGAGTTCGCCCTCCAGCGTGGACAGCCTGACCCTGGCGTTCTCCACCTTCCTCTTCGCCACTAGTAGCTCGTCCGTCTGGGACAGGCTCATTTCTCTTCCCTTCTAAGGGCAGGCGACCGAAGGTCGTGGAACGCCTTGTGCCTACCCTTTGTTTTTACTCAGCTCGAATAGTCGTCGGGTGGCGTCCGAGAGTCGTCCTGCACGGCCTCGGCCTCCTCGGAATCAGATGCCCAGCCCCCGTCTCAACCCACTCGTCGGAGTCCAGCGCCAAGCTCTCAGAGGGTCGGTAGGCTGCCTCCCAACTCGCAGGCAGCCCCATCACCGCCAGGCTCAGCGCGTCCGTCAGGTCGTCATGCGTGCTCTCCTGATCCGCGCCGATCCGCATCCCACCCTCCGGCAGCATCTCGAATGTCACGCCGCGGATCTGCCTTTTCAGCTCCAACTCGTTGGGCAGCACGAGCTGCTGCCGCGCCAGAAGCGCCCTCACACGCCCGTACGCCGTCATCTTGCTTTGCAGGCTGGTCCACCAGCCAACAACTACCGGCCGCCGAGGGTTCGCCTCGAACTCTCCTCTTGTCTGGACGGGCCTCCCGAGCTTGTCCGCCAGGTCCTCTGTCGGGTAGTCGCCTACCCCGTTCGTCTCCGAGACGATCACCGGTACGTGGAAGCACCCTGGGCGGTGTCCCAGCCCCAACCTCGTGCGCCACCTGGTCAGCTCCCCGAAGTCCTCGAAGAACATCCCGGTTCCGGATGCGTTCAGGCCGCCGCCTGTGGTGGCCTGTACCTTGCCTCCGGCAACTTCGTTCGGTAGGCGCCTGCTGGCGGCCCGGCCCCTGGACCTAGCCCCCTTCACCAGGTCTACAACCTCACCGATCTGCTCTCCGTAGGAGCGCGAAGCCGTCTCAAGCCACGGCACCAGCAGCACCGGCCGCCCACCCTCAACCTGCCTGGCACTCAGGCCGTAGTCATCCAGCACCCCAACCGCGACGATCGCCTGCCGGTCGAAGCTCTTGGCCCAGTCCAGCCCCAGACTGACCGTCTCATCATTCGCGTCTTGCGGCGCAAGCATCTGGTAATCCGCGAGCGCAGCCTCGACATGTGCCGGATCGAAGTACAGATTCCCCACCCCAGCGAACTGGCCCTCGTACTCCGCCGCGAACTGAGCCGCCGGCATCGTCGCCCGGTCGTGCTCAACCTGCTCGGAGGACAGCCACGGGCTGTCACCCATCGTCCAGCGGTAGACATCGATGCTCGGATGGTTCCCCTTCTGGCGGTCAGACGCCCGGATGTCGCGATAGAACCGCCCGACCTGCCCCCAAGGGTTGGAAGCCATCACGATCCTGGCGTCCGGCCTCGCCGCCGTCGTCGGCATCGCCGCGTTGATCACCGCGTCCTCAATCCCACCAGCCTCATCCAAGATCAGCAGGTCCACGCTCGGCCCACGGACCTGCCTCTCAGAGCTTGGAACCGCCCGAATCACGCTCCCGTTCGTCAAGATCACCTGCATCAGGCCCTCGTCCACCACGCTCCCCCGTGCCAGTGGATGCGCCACAAGCTCCCGCACCTTCGCTAGCAGATCCTTCGCCGCCTGCTCCCCCGCCGACACCACCAGCACCCGGTTGCCCGGACGCGTGAAAGCCCACCAGAACGCCAGCAGCGCCACCGCCCAGCTCTTCCCCGCCTGCCGGTGAGCCAGAATGCACGTGACCCGCTTGTCAAGGCGCAGAGCCGCCTGATGGTGAGCACGCAAAGGGAACGGGCTGAAGACCCGACTGAAGAAGCCGATGTCCCCTAGCCTCTGGATCTCCTCAGGCTGCATTCGACTAATCGCCGTCTCTCAATATTGACTCTCTGTCACAGGCAATTCCCGGAATATCTCGCGGACGGACAAAAACCCAGCGCCGACTTTTGCTTGCTCGCTTCGGTCCCGCTTGACTATTTCTTTTCGCTCTCGTTTTGCTTTCGCTCGCTTCGTTTCGCCAAGTCCTCGACCAGCTCTGCTTCGATCGCTTGGTTCTCGTCTGTCAGTTCAGCAAACATCTTGGCTAGGTCGGCGGTGGTTGGTGCGTGCAGCTCCTTGCCGATCCTTGCTCTTGCTAGCGGGCTCAGGCCGAGCCGGTCCCTGCTCGACTGTGCCTGCCTTTCCCACCGCTGCATGTTGCGTGTCGCCAGTTCGATCCGGTGGTCGTTTGCTTTGATCTCTCCGGCCTCTACTCGATCGAGCCATTCGGACACGAGCTGGGTCTTGGCCTCGGCCCGTGCCAGCGCCCAGACTTCCAGGTTGTCGCTCGGCGTCAGGTGAGGGTTGTTCGCCACGAGGTGGCCGTGGATCGCCTCAGCCAGCGGGTTGACCCTCCTTGGTGAGTAGGCGCCGTGTACCGTCTCGGTCTCCGCCCACTGCCGCGCGGGGATCCCGCTTGCTGGGCGCCAATGCGGGTTGCCTGGTCCTTTTCTTGCCGGCAGCTCGACGTGCCCGTTCGAGTCTGGATCTAGCCTGCGCTCAGGAGCGCTCACGATCGCTGATCGTCTCCTTTCTTTTACGAGTGAGCCGACCCGTTCGGCGCGGAGTGAACCTCACGGGTCGGCTCCCCAGCCACCTTGGCGACCCTTGGCACCAGCGTACAGCCTCTCCAAGCGAACTTGGCTCTCGATATTTCGAGAGCGTGGACATTTTTGGGTCTTCTCCCTGGGTCTTCCGGGTTCTTCTATGACCATGTACCTCGCCCCTCGCCCCTACCTCGCCCCTACCTCGCCCCTAGCTGCTGCGGGCGAGTTCGCCCCTCGCCCCCCCTCTAGGGGGCGAGGCGGGCGAGCCCGCCTAGAAACCAACTACCTCGCCCCCCTCTCGGAAGGGCTTGATTGACCGCAGCATGTGCGCCTGCCCGGACCTCTCCAGCCTGACGAATCCCTCCTCGATTAGCAGGTCGATGGCGAGCCTCTTGGCGTCAGTCTTTCCCTTCACGCTCTGCGACACGACGTTCTTGGATCTGCCTTGCGGCACCTCCTCTAGGAACCGGCTGACGCGCTCCATCAGATAGGTGGGCCGGAAGACCCCAGCCTCAGAATCTTTGTCAGCGCTTGGAGGTCGTAGCTCAACCGTCACGGAGCCGTCAGCCTTGGAGATCAGGTGCAGCTCACCCGCTAGGGAAGGGTGATGCTCGCGGACCCGCCCAGGCCGATCCTTCGAGATGCCGATTAGGGCGATGCCGTACTGGCCGTGGCCGAACGGCTTCTTCTTCGCCATGCTGTAGGAGGCCCCGTCGATACCCGCCCGCTTGTGCTGCGAACCGATCGGGCGCCCGTGGCCGTCTGACGAATGAGTCTCGTGGTCGATCGAGACAACAGCAGGACCCTGGCTGGCGATCTTCTTCGCGAGCAGCGCATGGAACTGCGCGACCCCGATCTCGCTCCGAGGGTCGAGACCGTGCAGCATCATGGCCTCGGTTACGCCATCGATCACCGCAAGGGTAGGCTCTAAGGCCAGCCCCTCTTTCAGAGCCAACTCGCCGTCTTCGCCCAGCGCGTCCACGGGACGGGAGTAATGGAACCGCTCCACGATATCGGCGGCCGGGACACCCAGCGCGAGGAGACGATTGGTCACCCCGGAGGCTGAATCCTCGAAGTCGAAATAGAGCACGTGCCGACCCGCAACGATCTCCTGGGCGCAAGCGACCTGCGCCGCCCATGACTTGAGAGATTCGGTCTCGCCGTGGAGGACGTGGCACTTCCCGGCGTAGAACAGGGCTCGTCCATCGTCTCGTACGAGCACAGTGGGCAGAGGGTCAGGGTTCTCGCCCCGGACGATAGCGGACAGATCCACGGACGCCCAAGAGGAGGTCTGTTCCTGCTCATAGGAGCGGCCGGCGCGGTATTCGTCATAGACGCGATCCACCTTGCTTAGTGCGTCATCCAGCATGAACGGGTCATCGGCACTGGGCTCCATCCGCTCCCAGGCTCTCTCCATGAGGATCTTGGCCTCGGAGCGAGCCACATTGAGAGAGCGGAGCCGCGAGGCATACCTGAATGCGGCGCCGTCACGGTCGCCCCTCGGCACACCGTTGAAGATGTAACCCAGGTCCAGACGCTCGCCACGGCCTTCCACCATCGGCTTACGCAAGGCATCAGGAGCCGGTTGGAGATGCGTCAGGTTGCGCTCCCAGCGGTACTTCCCACCGTTGGAGGGTGGGACGATGACACCGCCCGTCTCGCATCGGACAGTGAACTTGATACCTAGCGCGAGCTGTCCTGCTGTGTTAGCCCAGTCTCGGAATCCGCCATTTTCCAGCCGGAACCAGAAGTGCCATCCGCCGCTCGGCGTCAGGACGCACGCGGTCTTGTCCAACAAGTCCCCAAGTGCTGAGCGCCACCAAGCGAGCCCCTCGGGCGTGTCCACATCCAGGATGACAACGCGCGAGAGGTGCCCGGCCTTGACCCAGATGGCGTTCGCCTTCGGATGTTGGCGGAACCATCGGTCCACGGTCTCGCGGCTGGGGCGGGCGGTCTGTGTCTCCTTCCATGGGACGAGCGTCCTCTTCCGGTGTCCGGCGCATTCGGCCGGCAGAGAGATGAGGCCGGCGTCATATAAGTCCAGAGCGACGGACCGGAGGTCTACCAGGCTCGCAAGCTGCTCCGAGGTCAGTTGAGGCATCAGGACACCACCGACCTTGTACGCACACCGGGCGCGAGCTGCTGAACCAACACCTTCGAGCCGATGGGGAACTCGACGGGCCAGAACTCGCCCGGTACGAGATCCCGAGTCCGAGCGTTCCTGCCGGGGTTCCGCTCGAACCAGGCGCGGTCGTCGTCGCACACGGCCGAGATCAGGTTCTCGTAGTAGATCGGCGGTTTCAGCTCGCTGACCTGCCGCCTGGCGCTCATGCTGGCGTCCCCGCCCGCTCTTGGCGGATGGTCTCGACGACCTGTTGGGAATACTCAACGTCGTACCGTGTAAAAAGCGGGTATTCCTCGCCCTGTCCGTTTACATAAATCGCGAGTGCGCTCGGCCACCGAGCGTTTCCGCTGTACTTGACAGCCTGACGCTGGCCGTGATTTCGTGGCGTCAGATCCTCCATGGCGACCTCCTTCGGGGATCCAGAGACGGCTGGCGTTGGGTGAGCGCTGGCCGTCTCGCTTTATTCAGGGACCTCTGGTGGGCGGGCAGGGAAATCCGGAGGGCTCTCGTCTTCGAGGCTGAGAATCGCGTTCGCCAGGCGAGACAGCGCGTCCGCGCCGCCCGCGACCGGGCGAAAGTCAGGTTCGACCTCGATGCGTAGCTCGCGGCCACTTCGTGGCCGTGTGCGGGAACGGAGCTGGCTCATGCCGCTGTCCTGGTCAGCGGCTTGTATAGCTCCTCCACCGGCACATGCAGCAGCCCGGCCATCCGCTCGACCACCTCAATAGGCGGCTGGTAGCGGCCGTTCTCGTAATGCCGTACCTGACGCTCGGTGCGGCCGATGAGGTACGCAAAGTTGGTGGTGGTGAAGCCGGCCTGCTTGCGCAAACGCTGGACCTTGGCGCCGTCCAATAGACGCATAGGGACATGCCTCCGGGCGAGAGTTCTCCAAAGGGAGACCTCGATCGCCCGGCGTGTCCGAGCTACAGCGTCACGCCGTCAATCTGCGACCACCAGCCGCCCGGTGCGGTCACACCGAAACGTCGGCATTTCACTGGTGGCTGATGCCCCACTTGTGTTGCGCCGTTCTCCCGGTCCTCCGAGCAGAGGATTCGCGTGAGGGTCTAGGCGACCTCTGAACGCTCGGGGCCTTGGGCGGCTCCCCGGAATAACGGCTCCGGGCGGCCGTGTGCTGCTACCAGTAGCATAGCACGGAGATTTGCAGCCCTACAATATTTGCCTACTCGTCACGGGAGGGACCGAAGCCTCTGCCGTTCTTCCAGATCTTCTCTGACGCTCCGGCCAGTCCAAGAGCTATCTGATGCACATATCCGCCTTCGAGCCACAACAGACGTGGGACGGCATCTTCGTCCCCCGGGTCGTGTTCGATCCATAGGAAGTGGTCGCCCACGTAGAAGGCCGTGAAGCGCCTCCGACTCGACCCTACCGGACCAGCTTCTTGGTCGAACACGACCTCGAAACGATGATCCTCGTCGGTGCCCTCGATTTCCCAGGTTCCCTCTCCGGAGGGAGTCCAGAAACCCGCCATGTGGCGAGCTAGCTCTTTGAGATTCGCCCTTAGGACTGCGCTCAGCTCCCTGCGAGACTCTAGCTCTAACAACAACACCCGTCTCCTCGTAGTGCTTTCCTTCCGCCTTTTGGTGGCTCGCGCTCCTTCCTGGTGTCTCGACATTTGCCAGTGTCCGGGTCCTCGGAGAGGTTGTCCAGGGCGATCCCGTACGTTTGTCGTACACACCCCTCAGGTTTCCGTACTTCTACCTACCCGCCTGAGGTGGGTAGGTCGCTCGGATCTCGGTAAGCTTGATTCGCCAAACACCAGTTCGACGGCGCCTCCCGCGTCCTTCCCCCCCGGCCCGGACTCCAAGTCCAAGGAGGGCTCCCACATGCCCAAGTTCAAGATCCAGCTCGCCGACGGGACCCACCGAGGAAGTCGAGGCCAACGGCCTCACCGACAAGGGGCACGAGGGCACCTGGATCGAGTTCTACTCCGGGAGCCGGGCGGACATGTGGCCCGTCCTGCGCCTGCGTACCAGCGACGTCACGCGCATCGAACGCGCGGACTCGTAGCCGGAGAAGGCGAGGGGGCCGACCGCTCCACCGGCCGACCCCCTCTAGCACGGCTCGGGGTCCTTGCACCACCGAGCCGCACCTCTAGGTTCCGTGGCACCAACAGAAGCAGGTGAGGGCGATGTGATCCTTCATCACCCACCACCAGCGAGCGCATTGCATGTGACGGCCGTCGGCGCACTCGCCGTCTGGGGCAGATTCTCTCCCTTCTGGCCTTGGTGGGCTAGTCGTCCCTCACGGGCGGTTCGCCCGTCCCTCCTTCGCCTGTGGCTACTTCTGGCGCTCGAAGACCATGACGGTGTTCTTGTCCTGCTCGAAGACATGAGCCAGGCGCCAACCTTGAGCAGCTAGGTCGTTCAGCTTGCCCATCCAAGAGCGCATGTTGATGCTGCCTTTGTTCACTTCAGCCATGTACTCGTACATAGGTTCGCCCCTCCTACAGCTCCCAGGTAAGAACCTGGTCGGCCGAGTCGGCGTTGTACTCGACGGAATCGGGCTTCCAACCGTTTGGGACTGCGAATGGAATCCATCCCTTGCGACAGTTACCAACCGCCAGGATCTTGCCCTGCGGGAACAGCGGCTGGATCAGCGTGTCCGGATAATAGTCACCCGCTGCCTCGTAGGTGGAGCCGTCGTGGCCGAGCAGGTTCCACGGATCCCAGCTCACCGTGGTCGGGTCGGGGAAGGTGTCCTTGCTCAGGCACACTCGCACCTGGATGCCGACGTACCTTTGGTTCTTGTTGGGCGCGAAGTCCTTGCGCCACTGCGGGAGCGTGGCGTTGTTGGTGTAGGCAAGCACCGTAGCGCTACCCTTGGAGTAATACGACTGGTCTCTTATCGAGACGTATTGCGTCGCGCCGACCCGGGGCTTGGCGCTGGTCGTGGTGGTTGGCTTGATGGTAGTTGTAGGCGCCACGGTTGTCGTGGTTACTCTCGTCGTAGGCGAGGCCTCGCGGTTGCTTGTCCCCGAGCAGGCCACCAGGGCGGCAGCGGCAGCCGCGACAAGAAGCGTTCGTTTCATGTCCGTCCTCTTCACATAGACCACGACCCCCGCTCGCACGGGGGTTCGCAGTCTAACTCTTCGAGTGTTTCAGGCGGACTTCTCCTTGGACTTGGCTGCCTTCTCGGCGTCCTTCTTCGCCTTGCGCTCGGCCTTGGCCTTGCGCGACTCCCGCGACTTGTCGAGGTGCGAAGTCCAGCCCAGCTCGGCCAGCCGCTTCGCTGCCGCCGATGAGTGCCCGCCGTTGGCCTTGGTCGGCCTGGTGCCCTTCGCCTCGGCCTCAAGCGCCTCGTTAATCAGCTGGGCCTTGTACTTCGCGTCGTAGCCCGGCAGGAACCTGCCGGTGCCTGGGTTCAGGAACTCGTCGGGGACACCGAGCTTGCGGTAGTCCTTGCGCTTCGGACCGGTCTGGATGGTGACCTCAGTCATTGCCTTGCTCCTCTCCTCCTGCTTCGATAATCCGGTCGATGATTTCCTGCTCGTCTGCTCCTCGGCAGCGTGGGCACCACCCTCCTATTTCATCCCACAACAGGTCGTCGCCTGCGACTCCGCATCCGGCGCATCGGCCGAGTCCCGTCCTCTCCATTCAGATCAGGTCTTCCAGGTCGTCGGTGTTCGCGGCCTCGTCGCCCAGCTCGTAGCGCTCGTCCAGCTCGTCGGTGATCGGCCACATGACCTCGGCGGTGTGCGCGTGTCCCGCGCGCCGCAGCCGGAGGTACTCTTCCCGGAGCTGCTCGGTGGTCCTGTCCATTTCCGCCTCCTATTTCTGCCCTCTGAGAAAAGTAAACCACGGGAAAATACACCCCCACAATTATTCGTCCTATTACGGCCTTGCAACGAACGGGCGTTTGATTTCGGGGGGCCCTCGGAGTTAGGCTCGGAGAGCGCCTGGGTGCTCGTACACCGGCCAGGCCATACGCGACCGGGGGACGGTTCGGGAGCGGCCGTCTCGAATGCGCCAGCGCACGGGCGCCCACGGGCGGGGGCTGGGGAGCCACACAAGGTAGGCTCAGCATTCATGCGACATCAGCGAGAATCTCGAACGGCAGGCCGACGCGTGACCCGCCGAGCAAAGTTCTGGATCGCCTGGTACATCCCGCTGGTCGGGCTGTGGCTGGCGTTCGTCAGCACGCTCGACCGCAACGAGGTGCTGCTCGGGCTCGCCGCCGCGGCCGTCGGGGCCACCGCCCAGGAGCTGGTCAACGCGCAGGACCTGGTCCGCTTCCGGCTGGAGCCGGGCTGGCTGCGCGGCCTCTGGCTGCTGCCCAGGCAGGTGCTGGTCGAGTCGTGGCTGCTCACGGTCGTGCTGTGGCGCCAGCTCGCGCGCGGGCAGGCGGCCGCCGGCGCCTTCCGTACCGTGCCCCTCCCGGTCCCGCCGGAGGACGAGGCCCTCGCCAACGCGCGCAAGGCGCTGATCACCGCGACCGTGTCGGTCGCCGCCAACACGTACGTGGTCGGCATCGAGGGCGGGGACGGCACGATGCTGATCCACCAGCTCGTGCCGAGCGCGCACGCTGTCGTCCCGGCGAGCATGCTCCGCCCCGCCTCCGGTACCAGGCGGGAGGGACCGTGAACGTCTGGCTCGTCGCCACCCTGGCCCTGCTCGCCGGCCTGGTTCCCTGTGGCATCGCCTGCCTGCGCGGCGACGTCGTCGACCGGCTGGTCGGCCTGGAGATGGCCGGCGTGGTGGCCACCCTGGTGCTCCTGCTGCTCGCCCAGGGCTTCGGCCGCGTCGTCTACGTCGACCTCGCGCTGGCGCTCGCTCTGCTGTCGTTCGCCGGCGGCCTGGTCTTCGCACGCTTCCTGGAGCGCTTCCTGTGACGGCGCGGGAGGTCGCCGTCGCCGTCCTGCTGACCCTGGGCGTCGGCGTCGAGCTGGTCTGCTGCGTGGGCGTGCTGGTGATGCGCGACACCTACGACAAGCTCCACTACACCTCGCCGGCGACCACCGTCGGCTCGCTGGCGATCGCCGCCGCGGTCGTGGTCGACCAGTCGCTCTCCCAGGCCGGTCTCAAGGCACTGCTGATCTTCGTCGCGCTGCTGGTCAGCAACCCGGTGCTGACCCACGCCACCGCAAGGGCGGCGCGGGTGCGCCGGCTCGGCGCCTGGCGGGGCGAGCCCGAGCCTCCCCGGCCGACCGGGGAGCCCGACAGGTGAGCGTGCTGATCGCGGTGGTGCTGCTCGGCGTGGCCGCAGCGGGCACCGCCACCGTGCTCACCCGCGACCCGCTCGACCAGGCGGTGGTCGCCAGCTTCTTCGGGCTCCTGCTCGGCGTCGCCTTCCTGGTGCTGCAGGCGCCCGACGTCGCCCTCTCCCAGATCACCGTCGGCGCCGTCGCCCTGCCCCTGATGATCCTGCTCGCCCTGGCCAAGATCCGGCGCCAGGCCGGCACCCGCTCCGGGCCGGGCGCGGGGTCCCCAGGCGCTCCCCAGGCCGAGCGGCCCGAGGAGCGCGCATGAGGTTCCGGACGCAACGCCGCGTGTTCCTGGTCGCCATGGCCGCGCTGGGCGCCGTCATGCTGTGGGGCATGGCCGGCCTGCCGCGCTTCGGCACCTTCGCCGGCGCCTACAGCCGGCTGCTCAACGCGACCGCCGTCGCCGAGCGCGCCGCCACCAACGTGGTCGCCTCCATCACCTTCGACTACCGCGGCTTCGACACCATGGGCGAGGAGTTCATCCTGTTCGCGGCCGTGGTCGGCGTGGCCATCCTGTTGCGCGCCCAGCGCGACGAGGAGGAGCGCTCGCCCACCGAGGAGGCGGAGGGCCGGCACGCGCCCGCGGCCTCGAACGCGGTCCGGGCGCTCGGGCTCGCCCTGGTCGGACCGATCGTGGTGTTCGGCATCTACGTGGTGGCCCACGGCCACCTCACCCCAGGCGGCGGCTTCCAGGGGGGCGTGGTCCTGGCCACCGGCGCGCTGCTGGTGTACATCTCGGGCGAGTACGTGACGCTGCAGCGGGTCCGCCCCGAGCACCTGATCGACGCGGCCGAGGCGGCCGGCGCCGGCGGCTACGTCGCCGTCGGCGTGCTCGGCCTGGTCGCGGCCGGCAGCTTCCTGGAGAACTTCCTGCCGCTCGGCCAGCCTGGGGCGCTGCTGTCGGCCGGGACCATCCTGCCGATCAACGCGGCGGTCGGGCTCGAGGTCGCCGCCGGCTTCGTGCTGCTGCTCAGCGAGTTCCTGGAGCAGACCCTGGTGCTGCAGCCGCGGGAAGGAGGCATGCGGTGAGCCTCCTCCCCCACCTGGTGGCGGTCTGGCTGCTCGCCGTCGGCCTGTACGGCATCGTCACCAGCCGCAACCTCGTACACATGGTGACCTGCCTGGCGGTGACGCAGTCGTCCACCTACGTGCTGCTGCTGACCATCGGCTACCGCGCCGGCGGCACCGCCCCGATCTTCCTCGACGTCCCGGTCGGCACGCCGGCGGTCGACCCGGTGGTCAAGGCCCTCGCCCTGACCGACGTGGTGGTCGGCGCGACCGTCTCCGCCCTGCTGCTCGCCCTCGCCGTCCAGGTCCACAAGCGCCACGGCACGCTCGACCCCGAGGAGCTCCGCGCCCTGCGCGGCTAGCCGATGACCCTGATCCCGCCCCTGCCGGTGGCCGTGCCGCTGCTGGTGGCCGCCCTGCTGGTCGGGGCCGGCCCGTTCGTGCGCCGGCGGGTCGCGGACCCCGTCGCCATCGCAACGGCGGCGGCCACCACGGTGCTGACCGCACTGCTGTTCGCCCAGGCGGCCGACCACCCGCTGGTCTACTGGTTCGGGGGCTGGACGCCGCGCGGCGGCGTGGTGGTCGGGATCGACTTCGCCGTCGACCGGGCCGGGGCCGCCCTGGCGACCCTCGCCGGCTTCCTGATGACCTCGGCCCTGGTCTTCACCTGGCGCTACTTCGAGGCCGTCGGCACCCTGTTCCACGCCCTCATGCTGGTGTTCCTCGCCGCGGTGCTGGGGTTCTGCCTGAGCGGTGACCTGTTCAACTTGTTCGTCTTCTTCGAGCTGCTCAGCGTGGCCGCCTACGCCCTCGCCGGCTACCGCTCCGAGGACCCCCGCTCGCTGCAGGGCGCGCTCAACTTCGCGGTCACCAACAGCGTCGGCGGGTTCATGGTGCTGTCGGGCATCGCGCTGCTGTACGGCCGCAGCGGCTCCCTCAACCTCGCCGAGATCGGCCGCGCGCTCGAGCGCGAGCCGGTGGACGGCCTGGTGGTGGTCGCCTTCGCGCTGCTGCTGACCGGGTTCTTCGTCAAGGCGGCGGTGGTGCCGTTCCACTTCTGGCTCGCCGACGCGTACGCGGTCGCGCCGGCGCCGGTCTGCATCCTGCTCGCCGGGGTGGTCTCGGAGCTCGGGCTGTACGCGGCCGTCCGGGTCTACTGGACGGCCTTCGCCGGGGTGCTCGGCCCGCACGCCGCCGGCCTGCGCGGCGTGCTCCTCGGCGCCGCCGTCCTGACCGCCCTGCTCGGCGCGCTGATGTGCTACCTCCAGCAGCACCTGGCCCGGCTGCTCGCGTTCGCGACGGTCAGCCACGTCGGGCTCACCCTGGCCGGCATCGCCCTGCTGCAGCCGGACGGCCTGGCCGGCGCGCTCCTCTACCTGCTGGCCGACGGGCTTGTCAAGGCCGCCCTGTTCGTCTGCGTCGGGGTGGTACAGCACCAGTTCGGCACGATCGACGAGCGCGACCTGCACGGCCGCGGGCGCGGGCGCACCTTCACCTTCGGCCTGCTGCTGCTGGGCGGCCTCGCGCTCGCGGGACTGCCGCCGTTCGGCACCTTTCTCGGCAAGGCGCTGATGGAGGACGCGGCCAGCCGGGCAGGCCACGCCTGGGTCGCGTGGCTGTTCGTGGTCGCCTCGGCGGTCAGCGCGGCGGCCGTGCTCCGGGCCGGTCTGGGCGTGTTCGCCGGCTGGGGCGTGGCCGCGGGCAGCCGCGCGGACGGCTCGGACCAGCCCGAGGCCGGGGCCTCCAGCAGCGGCAGCGGCCGGGCAGCGGATGGCTCCCGGCCGCCCGCCACCATGGTCGCCCCGGCGGCCGTGCTGCTCCTGGCGGCGCTGGCGCTGGGCCTCGCGCCCGGCCTGGCCGGGTGGGCGCAGACCGCGGCGACCAGCCTCTCCGATCACCGGGCCTACGCCGCCGCGGTGCTCGACGGCGTCACCTCGAAGGCGCCGGCGGTCGCCGCCCCGGCGCTGCACCTGCCGGAGACGCTGCCCCCCGCGGTGCTCACGGTCGTCCTCGCCGTCCTGCTCGCCACCGTGCCGACCCGGCGCCCCCACACCAGGGGGCGGCGTCGCAAGGTCGCATGGCGCGGCGTGCTGCGCGCCACCCTCGCCCTGCGCCGGCTGCACAGCGGTCAGGTGGGCGACTCGATCGCCTGGCTGGTCGTGGGCGCCGCGGGACTCGGGGGGTTGCTCACGGCAGTCCTGCGGTGAGGAGTGGCGGCGGGCCGGTTGGGCGGCCGTTCGCCGGGAAAGCTTGGAGCAGCCGCGCTGGATGGCGGCGCGCCGGCCAGGGCGACGGAGACGCCTGACGGCCGGCGGCCACCCCCAGGGGCCCCGTCGTCAACCCCGGACGAGGAGGCGCATGCGCACCCGACGCGACCAACGAGGAGCGGACGGCTTCATGGCCATGCTCGGCGAGGCCGACGCCGCGCTCGACGAGGGCCTCGAGGCCGGCATCCGCGGCCTGGTCGATTGCGTGACCCGCAGCCTGACCGTCGGCGGCGCCGGGCTCATGCTGGCCGACCAGCACCGGGTGCTGCGATCCTCGGCCGCGACCTCGGCCGCCGGCCGGCTCCTCCAGACCGGGCAGGAACGCCTCGGCGCCGGCCCGGCGATCGACTCCTACGAGCGCTCCCTGCCCGTCAGCTCCAGCGACATCCGCAGCGACGACCGCTGGCCCGACCTGCGCTACCTGCTCCCGAGCGCGCCCCTGCACGCCGTCCTGGTCACCCCGGTGACCCTGCCGGAGGGTCCCGTCGGCACCCTCACCGTGTGGCGGCCGGAGGCCGGTGGGTGGAGCCTCGACGAGATCACCGGGGTGGGCGGGTTCGCCCGGCAGGCGGCCAGCCTGCTGGAGCTCGCCGCCCACGCCGAGCTGCGCAGCGTCCTGCTGGCCCGCCTGATCCGCATGCTCGCCCCGAGCGCCTTCCCGGCCGCGCGCAACTAGGTTCCAGGAGGCGCGGCCTCAGGACTCCGGCCGACGGTGGCGGCGCGTGCCCTGCGCAGGAGCTGGCGTACCTCCTCGTCGGAGACCTGCGGGAACTCGTGGTAGGAGAGCCCGACGGCGCGGAACCGGGGCGGGGTGCTGGCGCAGATCACCTCGTCGGCCTCCTGCCGCAGCTCCTGGCAGGTCAGCGCCGGGGCGGTGGGGACGGCCACGACCAGGCGGGCCGGGCCGAGCCGGCGCACGGCGGCGATCGCCGCCCGCATGGTCGACCCGGTGGCCAGGCCGTCGTCGACCAGCACGACCACCCTGCCGCCGGCCTGTGGCGCCGGCCGGTCCTCGCGGTAGGCGTGCTCGCGCCGCTCGAGCTCGCGCGCCTCGGCCTGGACCGTCCGCTCCACCACCGCGGGCGGGATGCCGAGGCTCTCGACGAGCTTCTGGTTGACCACGCGCACGCCGCCGCTGGCGATCGCCCCCATGGCCAGCTCCTCCCGGCCGGGCACGCCCAGCTTGCGCACCAGGAACACGTCGAGGGGCGCGCCGAGCGCCCTCGCCACCTGGTAGGCGACCGGGACGCCGCCGCGGGGCAGGCCCAGCACCAGCACGTCGTCTCGCCGTGCGTAGCGCCCGAGGAGCCCGGCGAGCGCGACGCCGGCGTCGGCGCGGTCGCGGTAGATGACGTTCATGCGCTCACCCGCATGGCGGGTGGGTGGCCGCGGCCCTCCCGGCTCGTCGAGGGTCGTCGTTCGCGCCGCGCGGCCAGGTCCGGCTCGCCACGGCGAGCCAGCTCAGCGGCGCCTCCTGGGGAAACAGCGGCCCCGCCCGGACTGCATGGGCGGGGCCGGCACGACCCGGGCACCCGATCGCCGTTGCTCTCTCGTGGTCGCGCCGGCTCGCGCATCTCCGGCCGCCACGGTCTGCGCTGTCGCAGTGGCTCGATCGGGCGGGGGCCATGGTACGCGGGACCACTACCCAACAGCGGCCCCTACCAATGAGTCGGGTGGAGTCTCCATGCCACCTTCCCCTTGGGTCGCGATGGGACCACCAAGAGGCGATCTTCTCGGACCGCTTGAGTCTACCCACCTCGCCGTGTCAATAACAGATGCAGTTTGATGAGGCTGGCACCGCTGCCGCGGGTCGCTGCGGAGCATGCGAGGCTTGCGCGGCGGCGGGCGGCCGGGTCAGGCTCCTTTGTTGAAACGTCGGTGGCCCGCCACCTCCTGGCACACCGGGTGCCGGGGACGGCGACAGGGAGGCGACGTGCGGCTTGGACTGAGCGTGGGCTACTGGGGCTTCGGCAGCGGCGCGGCCGACCAGCTCGCCATGGCCAGGGAGGCCGAGCGGCTCGGCTACGACTCCCTCTGGGCGGCCGAGGCCTACGGCTCGGACGCGGCCACCGTGCTCGCCTGGCTGGCCGCCCAGACGAGCAGCATCGGGATCGGCTCGGCGGTGCTGCAGATCCCCGCCCGCAGCGCCGCGATGACGGCGATGACCGCGGCCACCCTCGACCGCCTCTCCGGCGGACGCTTCCGCCTGGGGCTCGGGCTCTCCGGCCCGCAGGTCGCCGAGGGCTGGTACGGGCAGCGCTACGCACAGCCGCTGGCCCGCACGCGCGACTACATCGCCGTGGTGCGGCTCGCGCTGGCGCGCAAGCGCGTCCAGCACGAGGGCGAGACGCTGCGGCTTCCCCTGCCGGACGGACCGGGCAAAGCACTCAAGCTGACCATCTCTCCCGTGCAGGAGCGCGTGCCGATCTACCTGGCGGCCATCGGGCCGCGCAACACCGCCCTGGCCGGTGAGCTGGCCGACGGCTGGCTGCCCTACCTGTTCGCGCCCGACTTCGTGACCGAGTTCCGGGCGCACCTCGCCAAGGGTGCCGCCCGCGCCGGCCGCGACCTGGACGGCTTCGACGTCGCGCCGTCCGTCTGCGTGCACGTCTCCGACGACCTCGAGGTCGCGCGCAACACCATGCGCATGTTCCTGGCCCTCTACGTGGGCGGCATGGGCTCGCGCGAGCAGAACTTCTACAACCGCCTGGTGCGCGGCTACGGCTTCGAGGAGGCGGCCGAGACCGTCCAGGAGCTGTACCTGAGCGGCCGCCAGGGGGAGGCCATGGCGGCGCTGCCGGACGAGCTGATCGACCTGCTCACCCTCTGCGGCCCGGCCGGCAGGGTGCGCGAGCGCCTGGCGGCCTTCCGCGAGGCGGGCGTCGGCACGCTGATCGTCCTGCCGATGGCCGCCACCACCGAGGACCGCCTGCACCAGCTCCGCGTCGTCGCCGAGCTGGCGAGCTGAGAGCGACCTGAGAGCGCCGGTCGAGAAAGCTGACTCGCACAGTCTCGTGATCCAGCGGCGCCGATGCTCGACCGGCGCTCTACTCCTGGTCGAGCTGGGCGCTGAGGGCGTCCGGGTCGGTGACCGGCAGGCTGCAGACGAAGTGCTCGCAGACGTACGCGGTGGCCTGGCCGCCGAGGGCGTCGCGGCCGGCGAGCAGCGGCACCTCGGCCGCGGCGGCCTGGTCGCCCGGGGCGGCCAGGGCCAGCACGCGGTTGGGCTGGTAGCGCTGCCAGACGCGGTCGACCAGTGCACGGGTGTCCGCGCGGCCCGGCTGGCCGACGATGGCGACCTCCCGCACCCGGGAGACGGCCAGGTCCATGGCGCCGAGGGCGTAGCCGAAGCCGGTCGGGGCGCGCGGCGCGACCTGCTGGATGAGTTTCAGCGACGCCGTGGCAGCCTCCTCGTAGGCCTGGTTGCCGGTCAGGTGGCTGAGCCGCAACAGCACCTCGGCCGCCACCGACGAGCCCGACGGCACCGCGTTGTCGACCAGCTCGCGGGGCCGGACCACCAGCGGCTCGGCGTCCGTGCCGGTCTGGAAGAAGCCGCCACGCTCGGGGTCGCCGAACAGCTCGAGCATGGTGTCGGCCAGCCGCCGTGCCTCGCGCAGCCAGCGCAGGTCGAAGGTGGTCTCGTAGAGGGTCAGGCAGGCCTCCGCCATGCAGGCGTGGTCGTCGAGGTAGCCGGGCCCGCTGGCGCGGCCGTCGCGCCAGGACCGCAGCAGCCGTCCCTGCTCGTCCCGCTGGGCGCCGAGCACGAAGCGGGCGGCGTCCACCGCGGCCTTGACCAGGGTGCGGTCGCCGAAGGCCCTGCCGGCCTCGGCCAGGGCGGAGGCGGCCAGGCCGTTCCAGGCGGCCAGGACCTTGTCGTCGGTGCCTGGGCGGACCCGCGTGGCGCGCACCTCGGCCAGGCGCCGGCGCCCCTCGGCCACCTGCTGCTCGAGCTCGCGCACGCCCAGCCCGTACTGGTCGGCCACCTTCTCGCGGCCGACCGGCGTCCACAGGACGTTGACGCCCTCCCAGTTGCCGCCGGGGTGGGCGCCGAACCAGGACGCCACCGCCTCGCCCGCGTGCTCCACCAGCTCGGCCCACGACCAGACGAAGAACTTGCCCTCGACGCCCTCGGAGTCGGCGTCCTGCGAGGAGAACAGGCCCCCTTCGGGATGGCGCAGCTCGGAGAGCAGCCACGCGGCCGTCTCGGTCGCCACCTCCCGGTAGCGCGGCCGGCCGGTGACCTGCCAGGCCCGTGTGTAGACGCGGATGAGCTGCGCGTTGTCGTACAGCATCTTCTCGAAGTGCGGCACCAGCCAGCGGGCGTCGGTGGAGTAGCGGTGGAAGCCGCCGCCGAGCTGGTCGTAGATGCCCCCGGCGGCCATGCGGTCGAGGGTCAGCTCGACCGTGCCGAGCGCGTCGGGCTCGCCGCGGAGGTGGCAGCGCAGGGCGAACTCCAGCGTCATCGGCTGGGGGAACTTGGGTGCGCGGCCGAAGCCGCCCCAGCTCTGGTCGAAGGTCCCGCGCAGGCTCGCGAACGCCCGCCCCAGCAGCTCCTCGGAGAGGGGCTGCTCGCTCGGGGCGAGCTCGGCGGTCTGCTTGGCGATGTGGCCGACCACCAGCTCGCCCTGGCGCTGGGCGTCGCCGGGACGGTCCTGCCAGGCCTCGGCGACGGCCGCCAGCACCCGCCGGAAGCTCGGCAGCCCGTGCCGGTCGCTGGGAGGGAAGTAGGTGCCGGCGAAGAACGGCGCGCCGTCCGGGGTGAGGAACACCGTCATCGGCCAGCCGCCCTGGCCGGTCATCGCCTGGACCGCGTCCATGTAGATGCCGTCGAGGTCGGGGCGCTCCTCCCGGTCGACCTTGATGGACACGAAGTGCTCGTTCATGAGCGCGGCGGTGTCCTGGTCCTCGAACGACTCCCGCTCCATCACGTGGCACCAGTGGCAGGCGGCGTAGCCGACCGAGAGCAGGATCGGCTTGTTCTCCTGGCGCGCCTTGGCCAGCGCCTCGGCACCCCAAGGGAACCAGTCGACCGGGTTGTAGGCGTGCTGCAGCAGGTACGGGCTGGTCGCTCCGGCCAGCCGGTTGGGCCTGCGCGCCTCGCTCTCGCTCATCGCCCCAGTGTTCCCCGTCAGGCGGTGGTGAGCAATCGCCGCCGGCGACGGCCGCGGACGGCAGCATCGCCACGGCAAGGGCCACGACCCCGGCCAGAGCGAGGCGCGGTCAAGAATTGACAAACCGGATCAATCCGTAGCAACTAGAAACCGGCGAGCAACCGGGCCTCACCGCAGGGAGGCACCCCCGGTTGCGCAACCATCCCGTTTCGCTTAGAAACGATAGAGTTCCGCGGAGTTCCGCCGCGCCGGCTTCAGGTCCGCCCATCGCGCGCCGAGGTTGCTGCCGACGCGATCAGGTTGAGCTCGATGCCACACCGGTTGCCGTGTATGCCGGTGGCGGCACGTGACGAAATGAGGGGGCATGCGAGGGCTTCACAGAAAGCTGCCAATGCTGGCAGGCCAGCGTGTCGCGGAGGCCGCCAGGCGGTCGGCCACGTTGCTGCGCGGCCTGCCGCCACGGGCCGCGGCCGCCGCCGCGCCGTTCCGCAAGCTGGTGCCGCCGCTCAGGCGGCCGATCACCGCGGTCGCCGGTCTGGGGAGGAAGCTGCCGGCGCCGCTGCGGCAGCGGACCGCGCGGGCGGCAGGGCTGCTCAAGGGGCTGCCGCTGCGTGCCTGGCAGCGGGCGGTCGTGGCCGCTGTGCTGGCGGCCGTGCTGCTCCTCGGCGGAGCGCTGGTCGCCGGCGCGTCGGCCTCGGGCCCGTCGGACCGCATCCTCGCCGGCGTCAAGGTTGCCGGACTGGACGTCGGCCGCATGACCAGAGGCGAGGCGATCCAGGCGGTGCAGGCCCACCTGAGGCCGTCGCTGCAGCGGCCGATCATGATCCGCGTCGGTAGCAAGAGCTTCAGAATGACCCCGGCCGGGGTCGGCCGTGGCCGCGCCGTCGACCAGGCCGTCGACGAGGCGCTCGCCGGGCCGCGGCTCTCGGTGCTGGGACGCTTCTGGCACAAGGTCGTCAAGCGCCCGGTGACCATGAACGTCGACGTCGCCGGGACGCGTCAGGACAAGCGGGTGGCCGCGTTCGTCAGCCGCGTCGCCGCCAAGGTGGCGGTCGCCCCGGTCGACGCCGCCTTCGAGCTGCGCGACGGCGAGGTGGTCAAGCAGCACGCCCGCACCGGCCGCACCCTCGACCAGGCCGCCGCCACCAAGGCGCTGGTCAAGGTCCTCGGCCAGCCGAACCGCAACGAGGTCAAGCTGCGGCTGCAGCCGGTCGCGCCGAAGATGACCGACGCGGGCCTCGGCAAGAGCATCGAGATCGACAAGTCGGTCAACCGTCTGTGGCTGTACGACGGGCTGAAGGTGGTCAAGAGCTACCGGGTGGCCACCGCCAAGTCCGGCTTCGTCACCCCGAGCGGCACCTGGCAGGTAGCCTACAAGGCGGTCAACCCGGCGTGGCACAACCCGGCGCCGACCACCTGGGGCAAGGACATGCCGCTGGTCATCCCGCCGGGCCCGGGCAACCCGCTCGGCACCCGGGCGATGGCCCTCAACGCCCCCGGCATCCTGATCCACGGCAGCTACGCCACCGGCTCGATCGGGTCGTACGCCTCGCACGGCTGCATCCGCATGGCCATCTGGGACGCCGAGGACATCTTCCCCCGCGTCCCGGTCGGCACCCGGGTCCTCATCCACCGCTAGGCAGCGGAGGTCTGGCCGTCCGCGCCTTCTCCGCGACACGCGCAGCCGGCCAGCCGGCGGGTCCTAACCCCCTGCTGGCTCGTCCCTGCTCCGGTCGGCGCCGGGAACGCTGTCCGGCGTCGAGGACGGCTTGGCCGGGGCCGGTAGCGGGCGGGGCAGCGGTGCCGGCAGCGGCTCCGGGATGCGCAGGTAGCGGTCGGGGACCGCGATCACCGACTCGACGTCGTCGGGGTTGCCGTTGATCTCGAAGAGGTAGGCGGGCACCAGCCAGGCGTCACGCCCCACGCGGTCGCCGGCGGCGAGCACCGCGGTGTGCTGCAGGCCGAGACGGATGCCGGTGATGCGGCGGACGGTCTCCTGCTGGACGCAGCGCGCGCCCCTGACGCCGGCACAGGGCTGCGGGACCGGGGTGAGCGGGCGGCCGAACCACACGCGGCGGTTCTGCAGCCGCTGCAGGGCCTCCTCCACGCCGATCAGCGGGTAGGTGGCGCCGGCCTCGGGCTCGGACAGCCAGCCGCTGCCGTGTACGACCTCGCCCTTGGGGCCGACCCAGACCTCGGCGGCGTCGCCGATGGTCGGGCGGCCGTCGACCGTGGGGCTGGCCGTGACCACCCAGCGGTTCCACTGCTGCACCGCCCGGACGGTGCGGCCGTCCAGCGGCACGCCGGCACGTGCGAGCCAGTCACGGGCGATGCGCTCGGCCTCCTCGCGGCTCGGGAGGTCGGCAGGGCGCGGCGGCAGTGGCCGACAACCCGGCCGCGGCGGGCTGAGGCGGCAGACGTCGCTGGGCGGCACGTCCTGCCGCGGGACCGGCTTGCCGGTGCTGCCCGAGCCGGTGCCGGACGAGGCGGTCCCGGCCGCCGCCCCGCCCGAGGAGCCCGGGACCGCGCCCCCGGCCCCGACCGCCGGCTCCTGGCCGGCGCCGTTGCTCGGCTGGGCGCAGACGGTGCCACGCGGGCAGGGCCGCCCTGGCTCGGCGGGATCGACCGGCCCGGGGACCGGGCAGTCGACCACCGCGTCGGAGCTGACCACGCCGTCCGGGCCGCTCCAGCCCGCACCGCAGTTGAAGGCGACCCGGGCGACGAAGGTCCACGGGGCGCCGAATTCGCGGTTGACCTGCAGCAGGCGGCTGCCCTCGAAGACCCGCCAACCGCCCTGGGTCGCCGTCGGCCTGGCGCCGAAGCCGAGCGCGCGGGCGAGCTCCGCGACCTGGTCGTCACCGACCTTCGGGACCAGGCGCCAGGCGCGCGCCTCGTCGGGCAGGTCGGGTGGGGCGACGGAGAGCTCGTAGCGGACCCTCGGCCAGGACGGCTGGAGGCCGGCCTGTGCCGGCGTCAGGTCGCGGGCCTCGGCCGTGGCGCTCGCCTGGGACGGCGACCCTCCCGCCGCGGCGAGCTCCAGCACGGGCGGCCGCCGCGGGGCGCTCGACCTGGCGACGACCACGCCACCGGCGCCGAGGGCGCCCACCACCAGCAGCGCCAGCAGCCACGATCCGACTCGTCTGCCCATCGTCCCCATCCCTCGATCCCTCGATCAGCCGCCGCAACGGCCTCGCGCAGTGTAGGACGGCGCGCGGAGGGCACCGGTTCCCGCCGAGACGATCTGCGGACGTGGGCCACCGCCGCGCGCCGGTGGCCCACCGAAGCGTTTGAATAAAAATCAGGCGGCGGTCAGCGGGTCTGGGCGGGTGCGGACCCGGCCGTACAGCGTGGTGCGCTGCTCCAGGCGACGGCCGAGCGGCTCGACCAGGGCGCGGAAGTCGTCCTCCTCCATCATCTGGCCGTGGCTCGCGCCCGCGGCCCGGCTGATGTTCTCGTCCATCAGCGTGCCGCCGAGGTCGTTCACGCCGGCCGCCAGGGCCTGGCGCACGCCCGCCGGCCCCATCTTGACCCACGACACCTGGATGTTGGGGATGCTGCCGGCGTAGGCGATGCGCCCGACCGCGTGCATCAGCAGCGCCTCCCGGAAGGTGGGGCCCGGCCGCGACTGGCGCTTGCGGTACATCGGCGCGGCCATGTGCACGAACGGCAGCGGCACGAACTCGGTGAAGCCGCCGGTCTCGGCCTGCAGCTCCCGCGTCCGCAGCATGTGCCTCGCCCAGCTCCGCGGCGTCTCCACGTGGCCGAACATGATGGTGACGTTGGAGCGCAGGCCGACCGCGTGGGCGGTGCGGTGGACCTCCAGCCACTCGTCGGTGGTGATCTTGTCGGGGCAGATGATCGCCCTGATCTCGTCGTCGAGGATCTCGGCGGCGGTTCCTGGCAGCGAGGCCAGGCCCGCCGCCTTGAGGCGCAGCAGGTAGTCGCGCAGCGGCTCCTGCAGCCGGCGGGCACCCTCGTGCACCTCGAGGGCGGTGAACCCGTGGATGTGCATGCGCGGCACCGCCTCGCGCACCGCCCTGGCGACGTCGATGTAGTAGTCGCCGTCGAAGCTCGGGTGGATGCCGCCCTGGAGGGTCACCTCGGTGGCGCCGCGGGCGTCGGCCTCGACCACCCGCCGCGTGACCTCGTCGAGGCCGAGCAGGTAGGGGGCGCCGCGCAGGTTGAGGCTGGCCGGCCCCTTGGAGAAGGCGCAGAAGCGGCAGCGGAAGGTGCAGACATTGGTGTAGTTGAGGTTGCGGTTGCGGACGAACGTGACCACCTCGCCGACCTCGTGCCTGCGCAGCTCGTCGGCCAGCTCGGCGACCGCCCTCATCTCCGGCCCGCGCGCGGCGAACAGGTCGACGATCTCGTCCTCCCCCACCCGCTGCCCGTCGAGCACCCCGGCGAGGATCTCGGCCACCCGGCCACCCCGCCGTGCGGGCACCCGACCGGGCGGGCCGGTGTGGACCAGGGGCGGCGGCGGGACCTGCTCGCCGGCGGCCCAGCGGTCGTCGCGGCCGAGGGACTCGGCGTCGGAGCGGTCGAGCACCGGGAAGGTCATCGCCGGGTCGAGCCAGCGGCCGGGATCGGCGGCGAACTCCGGGTAGATGGTGAGCCGCGGAGCGAGCACCATGCCCGCGGCCTCGGTCGCCTGGCGCAGGCGCTCGAGCGCCGGCCAGGGCCGCTCCGGGTTGACGTGGTCGGCGGTGACCGGGCTGACCCCGCCCCAGTCGTCGATGCCCGCCTCGAGCAGGACGCCGAAGTCCTCGGTGAGGTTCGGCGGGGCCTGCAGGTGGATGGAGGGGTCGAGCACGACCCGCGCGGCCGCGATCGTCCACAGGTAGTCGTCGAGCGACGGCGCCTCGGCGGCGGCCATGGCCGTGCCCGGCTTGGGCCGGAAGTTCTGGACGATCACCTCCTGGACGTGCCCGTGACGGCGGTGGGCCGCGTCGATCTCGGCCAGCGCCCGCAGGCGCTCGTCCCGGGTCTCGCCGATGCCGACCAGGATCCCGGTGGTGAACGGGATGCCGAGCTCCCCGGCGGCCTCCAGGGTCGCCAGGCGGCGGGCAGGCAGCTTGGTGGGGCAGCGGTGGTGGGGACCGCCCGGCTCGTGGAGCCGCTCGGAGAGCGACTCGACCATCATGCCCTGGCTGGCCGTGACGGGCCGCAGCCGGGCGAGCTCGTCGGCGCCGAGCGCGCCGGCGTTGGCGTGCGGCAGCAGGCCCGTCTCCTCCACCACCTGGCGGCACGCCTCCGCCAGGTAGTCGACCGTCGAGGCGTGGCCCATGGCGGCGAGCGCCCGGCGCGCCACCGGGTAGCGCTCCTCCGGCCGCTCGCCGAGGGTGAACAGGGCCTCGTGGCAGCCGTGGTCACGGCCGGCCCTGGCGATCTCGAGGACCTGCTCGACGCTCAGGTAGGCGCCGCCGTCACGCGGCAGGCGGGCGGGTGGCTTGGCGAAGGTGCAGTAGCCGCAGTGGTCGCGGCAGAGCATGGTCAGCGGGATGAAGACCTTCGGGGAGTAGGTGACCCGGGTGCCGGTGCGGCGGTCGCGGATGCGCCGCGCCTCGGCCATGAGCTCGTCCAGGGGGGTGGCGGGGGCCACGGGAAGGTTGGCCATTGCAGCAGGGTCGGCGGTCTGCTTGAGAAAGTCAAGTGAACTCGGACGGCAACGGTCTGCTACGTTTCGAACGTGCCGAGGCGCTACCCACTGCCGGGACCGGTCGCCCGCTCGCTGGAGATGATCGGCGACCGCTGGACCCTGCTGATCGTCCGCGAGTTGCTGCTCGCCCCTGCCCGCTACGCCGAGATGGAGCGGGCCCTGCCCGGCATCCCCTCCAACCTGCTGGTGGAGCGCCTGCGCCTGCTCGAGGACGAGGGCATCGCGGCGCGGGACGCCAGCGGCCGCTGCTGGCAGCTCACCGACAAGGGCCGCGACCTGGCTCCGGTCCTTGCCAGCCTGGCCGCCTGGGGCATCCACCACTACGGCGAGCCGTCCTCCGCCCAGGCGGTCCACGCCGGTTGCGGCGGGCGCGTGCTGACGCGCTCGTCGTGCACCCGCTGCGGCGCCGCCGTCTCGCCCGCCGAGCTGGACCTGCGCGCGGTCGAAGGGTTCGGCGGCCCGGGCGGCGACGTGGCCGAGGCGGCCGAGCGCAGCCAGGGCTAGGGGATAAAGGAACTATTTGCTCCGGTCTAGGCTTTCGGTACGATCCTGTCGTACGATCGGGGGACACGGAGCTGCCCGGTCCCGGCCCCCGCCGTGGTCCGGCCTGCGGCGGAGGACCCTCGTGGACGCTGCCGACCAGCACGGTGAGCTGCCCTCGTTGTCGGGCGAGGCCGGCTCGACCGACGCGCGCCTTGTCGACCTCCTGCGGGAAACCTGCCGGCGCGGGGGCTGGACCTACGCCGAGGTCTGGGTGCCCGCACCCGAGATGGGCACGCTCGAGCTGCACCCGCTCTGGTACGGCGACGCCAGCAGCGGCCGCCACTTCCGCCCCCCCACCGAGCGCCTTGCGTTCGTCCCCGGGACCGGGCTGCCGGGCAAGGCCTGGCACGAGCGGCGCATGGTGCTCGTGCCGGACCTGGCCGACGACCCGCACTTCGCCCGGCCGACGGCGGCGAGCCGCGCCGGCCTCGGCAGCGGCGCGGCCGTCCCGGTCCTCGACGACAGCGAGGTGACCATGGTGCTCGCCTTCTTCGGCCCGGGCGAGCCCGCCAGGCTGGCGGCCATGCGCGAGAGCGTCACCCGCCTGGCGGAGCGGCTGGGCAACGGCGTCCCCGCCCGCTCCAGCCGCTCCTGACCGCGCCGGCGACGGAGCTCAGCCCAGGGCGACCGGGACCGCCCCGTTGGCCACCGCCTCGACGATCGCCGCCGCGCCCACGATGCGGGCGCCCGGCACCAGCTGTTGCTCGGTGATGCCGCGCGGGGTGGTGCAGGCGCTGCACCCCCAGATCTCCCCGCCGGCCTCGACGAAGTCGGTGATGAGCCGGGTCAGCTCCGGGAAGCCCTCCTGGCCGACGCCCTCGGCGTAGCCGCGCTTGCACAGCCAGGCGCCGTCGATGGTGAGCAGCACCACCGCCTCCTGCCCGGACGCGGCGGCGACGTTGGCCGCGATGAACGGCACGATGGCGCGCTCGGGGTCGTCCGCGCCGTGCTTGCAGTGGAACAGCATCCTGGCCATGACGTGCCGCCTCCTCGACCCTGTGGATCTCATTCGCCGCGTTGTCGACGCTATCGGGCAGACTACGTGGCAGGCACAAGGTTCGCCCACGTCGCCCAGGGAGCGAACTGAGGAGCGAAGCGACGAAGTAGGAGCGGAGCGAGGAAGTAGGAGGTGGCCCGCCGCCGCCGCGCCGGCTGGACTGAGGAGCGACGTAGGAGCCGCAGGCGACGAAGGAGCGACGAGGGAAGCCGGCGCACAAGGCGGCGGCGGGCCACCGACGTTTCAACAAAGGACTGCGATGATGACGCGCACCCGAATGGTCGTGATCGGCGGTGACGCCGCCGGCATGAGCGCGGCCTCCCAGGCCCGCCGGCGCCGGCCGGCCGACGACCTCGCGATCGTCGCCTTCGAGCGCGGCCCGCACACCTCCTACTCGGCCTGCGGGATGCCGTACTACGCCAGCGGCATGGTGGACGACTGGGAGCGCCTGGTCGTGCGCACCCCCGAGCAGTTCGCCGCGCTGGGGATCGACGCCCGCGTGCGCCACCAGGTCGAGGAGATCGACCTGGCCTCCGGCCGGGTGGGCGTCCACGACCTCGAGACCGGCCGCAGCTTCGACGAGCCGTGGGACGTGCTGGTGATCGCGACCGGCGCCGAGCCGGTGCGGCCGGCCGTGCCTGGGATCGACCTGCCGGGCGTGCACGGACTCTCGATCCTCCAGGACGGCCTCGACCTGCGCCGGTCGATCGAGGCCAAGCCGGAGCGGGCGGTGGTGATCGGCGGCGGCTACATCGGCCTCGAGGCGGCCGAGGCGCTGGTCTACCGCGGCATCCCGACCGCCCTGGTCGAGCGCGGCCAGGAGGTGATGAGCACGCTCGACCCGGACATGGGCGCGCTGGTCAGCAAGGCGCTGCGCAATGCCGGGGTGGAGCTGCACACCAACGAGAAGGTGGAGGCGATCGAGGGTGACGACCGGGTACGGGCGGTGCGCACCGCCGGCGGCACCCTCCCTGCCGACCTGGTGGTGCTCGGGATCGGCACACAGCCGAACGTGACCGTGGCCCGCGAGGCCGGCGTGGCCCTCGGCCGCACCGGCGCGATCGAGGTCGGCCCGCGCATGCAGACGCGCCACGACGCCGTCTGGGCCGCCGGAGACTGCGCCGAGACCCGCCACCTCGTCTCCGGCCACCCGGTCAACTACCACCTCGGCACGATCGCCAACAAGCAGGGTCGCGTCTGCGGCATCAACGTCGGCGGCGGCTACGCCACCTTCCCCGGCGCCCTCGGCACCGCGGTCACCCAGGTATGGCCGGTGGAGGTGGCCCGGACCGGCCTGTCCGAGACGGAATTGCGCCCGCTCGGGCTCGAGTACGAGACGGTCATGGTCGACTCGACCACCAGGGCGGGCTACTTCCCGGGCGCGGCGCCGATCCGCCTCAAGGTGATCGCCGAACGCCGCTCCGGGCGCCTGCTCGGCGCCCAGATCGTCGGCAAGGAGGGCGCGGCCAAGCGCATCGACGTGTTCGCCACCGCGCTGTGGAACCGCATGACCGTGGAGGACATGGTCAACCTCGACCTCTCCTACGCGCCGCCGTTCTCGCCGGTGTGGGACCCGGTGCTGATCGCCGCGCGCAAGGCGGTGGAGCGGATCGAGGACACCCTGGCCGACTGCCGCTGAGCCCGCGACGGCTACCCCGGCTCGAGGCCGAACAGCTCGGCGCGGTGGTCGGCGCACAGGCCGAGGGTGGACGCCTCCGGGCGGCCGCAGGCGCGCACCGTCCCGTCGGGCTGGTGCACGTCGGCCCAACAGGTGTCCTCGGCCTGCGGCGCACGGAACAAGGCCCGGGCCGCGGCCAGGGTGAAGGTGGATTCGGGCCCTTCGATCGCTCCGTTCATCACCGCACGCCCCCGTACACGACGCCCGCCATGCCGCGCGTCGCTGGCCAACTCCGATCCCTCCACGAGGACTACATCGGCGATGATGGCGCCGTCCTGAGGGCGAGCAGCGCGCGAATCCGGTCAGGCGACGCGGATTGACCAGGGGGGGCCTCGCGTTGTCGGGACGATGATGGTCAACTGGACCTCTCCAACCCGTTCCCGGCGCCCACGCCCGCCCCACGAGGCCACCGTCACGCATGCTGCTCCGCACGCACCCGCTGGACGTCCTGCTCGGCATCGTGCTCATCGTGGCCGCGATCAGTGGTTGGCGCCGTGGGTTCATCGTGGTCGTGCTCGGCTACGCCGGGCTGCTGATCGGGCTCGCCGTCGGTGCCTGGGCGGCGACCCGCATCGGCCTGGTCGTCTCCACCGAGGAGTCGCTGCGCCGCATCTTCGTTGGCATCGGCGTGTTCTTCCTGGTCGCCGCGATCTTCCACAGCCTCGCCATCCGCGCCGGCCGGGCCGCCAAGGGCGGCCTCGTCGGCCAGTGGACCAGCAACCTCGACTCGGTGGGCGGGGCGGTGGTGGCCAGCGCGGTCGCGGCCATCGCGCTCTGGTTCGTCGCCCTGACCATGTCGGACTCGATGCCGGTCCTGGCGCGGGCGGTCAGCGACTCGGTGATCCTCACCACCATCGACCACCACGCCCCGAGGCCACCGGCGGCAGTCTCGGAGCTGCGGCGGCTGCTCGCGGGCTCGCCGTTCCCCGACGCCTTCGCCAGCCTGCGGCCGCCGATCAGCAGCGGCTCGCCGCCCGTGATCCGGTCCACCCAGGGGATCCAGCGTGCCGCCGCGGCGACCGTGCAGATCGAGAGCGAGGGCTGCGGCGGCCTGCTGTTCGGCAGCGGCTTCCCGGTGAACGGCAACCTGGTGGTGACCAACGCGCACGTGGTCGCCGGCACCGGCAACCACCGCGTGATCACCAGCCGCGGCACCAGGCTGCCCGCGACCGTGGTCCTGTTCGACCCGAGGCGCGACATCGCCCTGCTGCGCGTGCCCGGGCTCCCGGTGCGCCCCTTGCCGCTCGCCGACCCGAGCGGCCCTCGGACGATCGGCGCGGTGATCGGCTACCCGGGCGGCGGCAGCCAGAAGGTGGTGGGCGCACAGGTGGTGACGAAGACGGTCGCGACCGGCCGGGACATCTACTCACGCGCGCTGGTGCGGCGCGAGATCTGGGTGCTGCGGGCGGTGATCCGCAAGGGCGACAGCGGCGGCCCGCTGGTCGACCGCAGCGGCCGCGCGCTGGGCGTGGTGTTCGCCGCCTCGACCATCACCGACCAGGAGGGCTACGCCCTCACCAACGCGGAGCTGCGCACCGACCTGGCGGCGGCCGCCGGCCGCACCGCGCCGGTGCCGGTCCTCGGCTGCGCCGCCTGAGCGCCATGGAGCGCTCGGGGGACGTCGACGGGCTCATCGCCCGCATGGAGGGCCTGCTCGCCCCGCTCCGGGAGCGGCGCGACCCCAACCGCCACTTCCTGGGCACCTACCTGCGCACCACCAAGGCGGTCAAGGCCGAGCTGGCCGCGGGCGGCTTCCTCGACCGTGACTGGGTGGAGCGCTGGGACGTGGCCTTCGCCGACCTCTACCTGGACGCGCTGGAGATCCAGGAGGCAGGCCAGGGGCCGCCGAAACCGTGGGCGATCGCCTTCGGAGCGGCCGGCGACGACGGCCTGCCGCCCCTGCGCCACCTGCTGCTGGGGATGAACGCCCACATCAACTACGACCTGGCCCAGTCCCTGCTCGCGGTGACCACCGACGAGGAGCTGGACGACCCGGAGCTGGTCGCGCGGCGCGAGGCCGACCACCGGCACATCGACGACGTGCTGGTCGCCCGCGTCGGGGCCGAGGACGCCGAGCTGCAGTCGATCGGGCGCAGCCGCACCGACCGGCTGCTCGCGCCGCTCAACCGGCTCGGCACCAAGCGTTTCCTGAAGGAGTCGCGCGCCAAGGTCTGGACCAACACCCACCTGCTCAGCCAGGCCAGGCGGGCAGGCCCCGAGGTCTACCGGGCCAGGCTCGCCGAGCTGGAGCGCCTGGCGGCGGCGCGCGTGGCCGACCTCGTCGCCCCCGGCCAGGTGGTGCTCAAGCTGGCGGTCAAGGGCTTCGGCGTGCGCCTGCCCGAGACCCCGTAGCTACCCGGCGAAGCCGTTGCCGCGGGCCATCTCGCGCAGGTCGAGAGCCTTGTCGACCACCTCGGCGGCGACCCCGCGTGCGAGGGTGACCTCGCGCAGGGAGCGGCCGGAGCTGGCCGCCTCCTTGGCGATCGCCGCCGCCTCGTCGTAGCCGACCACCGGAGCGAGGGCGGTCACCGTCACCAGGGTGGACTCGACCAGCTCGCGGGCGCGCTCGCGGTTCGCCTCGATGCCGTCGACGCAGCGGGCGGCGAACTGGCGGCAGGCCGCGGCCAGGTAGGTGGCCGACTGCAGCAGGTTCCTGGCCATCAGAGGGATGTAGACGTTGAGCTCGAAGGCACCCGAGAGACCCCCGACGGTGATGGCCGCGTCGTTGCCGATCACCTGCGCCGACACCTGGGTGAGGACCTCGCACATGACGGGGTTGACCTTGCCGGGCATGATCGAGGAGCCCTTCTGCAGCTCGGGCAGGAAGATCTCGGCCAGCCCGGCGCGCGGCCCCGAGCCCATCCAGCGGATGTCGTTGGCGATCTTGGTGCAGCTCACCGCGACCGTCTTCAGCGCCCCGCTCGCCTCGACCATGGCGTCCCTTGCCCCCTGGCCCTCGAACGGGTGGGCAGGCGGGGACAGCTCGAGCCCCGTGGCGGCGGCCACGCGCGCGCGCACCCTGGCGGCGAACTCCGGATGGGCGTTCAGGCCGGTGCCGACGGCGGTGCCGCCGAGGGGCAGCTTGCCGAGGCGAGGCAGGGTGGCCGCCACGCGGTCGGCGCCCTCCCGGATCTGGGCGGCATAGCCGGCGAACTCCTGGCCCAGCGTCACGGGCACGGCGTCCATCAGGTGGGTGCGGCCCGGCTTGACCACATCGGCGAACTCGGCCGCCTTGGCGGCGAGCGAGCGGTGCAGCGCGTCCAGGGCGGGCAGCAGGTCGCCGCCGAGCGCGTCGAGCGCCGCCAGGTGCACCGCGGTGGGGAAGGTGTCGTTGGACGACTGGCCCATGTTGACGTGGTCGTTGGGGTGCACGTCCTCGCCGGCCAGGCTGGCCACCACCTCGTTGACGTTCATGTTGGTCGAGGTGCCCGAGCCGGTCTGGAAGATGTCGATCGGGAACTGGTCGTCGTGCTCCCCCGCCGCGACCGCCTCGGCGGCGGCGGCGATGCGCCGTGCCCGGTCGTCGTCGAGCTCGCCCAGCTCCGCGTTGACCCGCGCGGCCTCCGCCTTGATCCGGGCGAGCATGCGCACCACGCCCGCCGGCACCCGCTCGCCGGAGATCGGGAAGTTGTGGACCGCCTTGTCCGTCTCGCCCTTCCACAACTTCTCCATGACGACCTCCTGATCCGCCGAAGGATCCCGGTGCCGCGCGCACCCGCCGCTGAGCGCGCGATCGCCCTGCCTGCGGGGCATACGATGGGGCCGGCACCACTGTCTCGCGTCGCCGCGAGCGGACGGTCGCCCTGCCTGCGGGGCATACACGGCATGCTACTGGCGGCGCGGCCGCGCCGCAGCCAGGACGTCGATCGAGAGGAAGAGGCGGCGCGGGTGCCGCGCCGCCTCTCGGAGGGGAAGCTGTCTGACCCGGGAGGCTGACAGCCGTCACGACGGGCGCTTCCCTTTCCGCCCACCGCCACCGCGAGCGCGGCGGCGGCGCATGCTACGACCAGGTAGTTGACATCTTCACGTTATCGCCTCGGGCTCGGGCGCCGGTTTGGGCGGCCCTTCCGGTGTTCGGTTCGCACGACTTGAGGCGGAGGGGCCAATTCAGTCCGCCGCCGGGGGGAGCGACGGACTGAATTGGTTTCCGCGGGCTCGGTGACGCCCGCTCTACGGGAGGCACGGGTGTCGCCCTCTTTCTTCTCGCCTCCTCGAGTCTCCAAGCGACTTGGGGGGAGGTCGCCAGGGGGGTGAGACTCCCGGATGGCGTGTATCAAGCTTTGCCCGAATCGATATGGAAATGCAAATCGCCGTTCAATCGCGCAAGCCGCCGGCAAGCTCTCTACCTGCGGCGAAACCCAACTCAGGAAGGTCTCCGAGGCCGGCTTAAGTAGTTCTACGGAGCAGCATCACCCGAAATTCTCGGAGGCCTCTGCCAGCGATGAGCGACCCTTCTGGTTACATCAACGTAGCCCTGCGCGAGCATGCGTGAGGTTGACGGCCGTCTCGGTTCGCGGCGGCATGGCGCGGGACATCGACCGTTCCAGCCGCTGGTCCGCATCGGCCGGCTCGTTCTTTTCGGCAGCCGGGGCAGGCTCGCTCGCCTGTCGCTCCTGACCGGGTGGGCGAACCGGACTCCGGCTGGCCTACCCGGTCAGGAGCGACAGGCGGACGCGGCGGCGCGGGTTGTCGTCGTTGAGGTCGACCAGGCAGATGCGCTGCCAGGTGCCGAGCAGCAGCCGGCCGCCTGCGACGGGCACGGTCAGGGACGGCCCGGCGAAGACCGGCAGGAGATGGTCGGCGCCATGACCGCGGCTGCCGTGACGGTGCACGTAGCGGTCGTCCCGAGGAAGGAGGCGCTCGAGCACCGCCTCGAGGTCCTCCTCCGAGCCGGAGCCGGTCTCCATCACCGCGAGCCCGGCCGTGGCGTGCGGGACGAACACGTGCAGCAGCCCGTCCCCGCCGACCTCGGCGGCGAACGCGGCCACCTGGTCGGTCAGGTCGAGGACGTGCCTGCCCCTCGAGTCGACGCTCAGCTCGACGCTCCGCATGGCTGCCTCCGTGACCCGGCGACGGCCAGGCTCAGCTGGCCAGGTTGTTGACCAGGATCAGGGAGTAGTAGCACAGCGGCAGGGCCATCAGCAGGGAGTCGACCCGGTCGAGGATGCCACCGAACCCGAACAGCACCGTGCTGGCCCGCTCGACCTGGAAGGCCCGCTTGACCAGGCTCTCGGTCACGTCGCCCCAGATGCTGCCGACGGCGATCATGAGCACCAGCACGACCACGCCGGCCACGGTCCACTCGTCGGGGATCGCGATCTCGAGCAGGGCGACGCCGACGGCCGCACCGATCAGGTTGCCGAGCGCGCTGCCCCAGGTCTTGTCCGGGTTGATCCGCGGGATCATCTTCGGCCCCTTGAGCGCGACGCCGACCGCGTAGGCCGCGATGTCCGAGAAGGCCACCGAGACGGTCACGATCACCAGGAAGTTGAGCCCCCACGGCTGGGCCGCCTTGGCGAACACGATGTAGGCCAGCGGCAGCGCGATGTAGATGTAGCCGAACAGGGTGCTGCCGACCTGCGTGCGCGCCTCGGTGATCTCGCCGGAGACGATCGGGACCAGCGTGAGCAGGATGAGGAAGCCGAACGGCAGGAACAGGAAGTACTCCCGTTCCAGGGCGGCGACCAACAGGCCGACCTGGGACCAGAGCATCAGCAGCAGCGCGTAGCGGCGGTCGATCCCGGCGATGCGCGCGAACTCCGACAGGCCCTGCACGAGCACGAACGTGGCCAGCAGGAGCGCCACGAACCCGCCGGTGAACACGCACACCAGGAACAGCGGGGCCATCCAGAACCAGGTACGGGTGCGGCTGAAGAAGGTGGAGCGGCGCAGGACCCGCAGGGGACGGCGCTGGGCCAGCATCACGCCGGCCAGGCCGGCGACGATCAGCAGCACCACCCTGACGAGGACGGGCAGGAACAGGTCGTTGCCGAAGGGGTTGTGCGGCATGGGCGGCTATGTCCCGCCCAGGCGCTCGACCAGCGCCCCTGCCTCGGCGACCGCCGCCTCGGCGCGCCTGACCAGGTCGTTGTAGTCCTTGCCCGGCGGGATCGGCGGGCCGATGCCGACCGCGACGCCGCCGGGCAGGGGCACGAACGCGCCCTTTGGCATGACCCGCTCCAGACCGTGGAGGTAGACCGGGACGACCGGGACCTGGGTGTCGATCGCCAGGTAGGCGAAGCCCTTCTTGAAGGGGCCGGCCTTGCCGCGCGTCCCGCTCGGGAAGATCAGCACCGACCAGCCCTTGCCGATCAGGTCCTTGAGCATCTGCAGGGACTCGCGGCTGGAGCCGCCCTGGCGCACGAACGGCACCGTGCCGAGCGCCAGCGAGGCGGCCACACCCTTGACCTGGGAGCTGTAGAAGTAGTCGGCCGCCGCCGCGATCACCAGCCGCCGGCGCACGCGGCCGCCGAGCGCGGCCAGGCAGATTGGCGCGTCGAAGTGGCTCTGGTGGTTGGCCACGAACACCGCCGGCCCCTTGAGGCTGTTCAGGTTGCGCCTGCCGATCACGTTGAAGGGCGAGATGAAGCGCAGCAGCGGCACCAGCACTCCCGCCTGGACGGCGCCCCGGACCAGCTGGGCGGGCGGGGTCCGCGCCCAGGCCTCGGTCTTCACCTGGCCGCCGCGGCCGCGGCCCGCGACCCGGCGCGGCCGCTCGGGCTTGGCCCGCGGCTCCACCTCGACCGGTCCGGCCTCGGCGGCGGGCGGCTCGCTCCCGCCACGCTCGTCGTCCTGCTCGGCCTCCTCGGCCGGCACGACGACCTCGGCCGCCTCGCTGGTCGCGGACGACCCCACAGGCTCGTCGGCCGACCCGGCGGTCGGTTCGACCTGCTCGTCCTGGCTCTGCGCGGGATCGACCCGGTCAGCCCGCCCATGGTTCGTCACGTCGCCGCCTCCCGCGCCACCTTCGCCGCTGCTCCGCATTCAACCAGACCGCCGAGCAGGTGGGCAGTTACGCACAAGCGGGCGGGAGCCGAGCTGAGCCCCCGTAGACTGCCTCCAGCCGACCCGATCTGTGGAGACGGCGTGGAGCTGACCGTGCACCGGGCGGTCACGCGCGGAGGGCAGGCCGCCCGCATCCTTCGAAGGTGGCGGCGTCCTCGACCGCTGTCGCGACCCGGAGCAGCTCGTGGTCGCCGCCGATCCGGCCCACCAGCGACGCCCCGACCGGCAGCCCGTCGACCAGCCCGACGGGCAGCGACACGACCGGCGAGCCGGAGCAGTTGAAGGCGCCGGGCAGGGCGGTCAGCGCCACCTGGACGCCCATCTCGCTGCCGTCACCGAGCCTGACCACCTGGCTGGCGCGCTCCGGCGCCACCACCGGGATGGTCGGCAGCAGCAGCGCGTCGCGCTCGGCCAGCTGCTCCTCGACCAGCGCGACGAAACGACCGCGGTAGCGCAGCCCGGTGAGGTACTCGGTGGCCAGGGCGCTCCGACCGAGCCGGATCCCGGCGAGCACGCGCGAGCCGTAGCCTTCCTCGCCGGTCGCGGCGAGGATCGGGGCGTGCGCCGCGGCCATCTCGGGCAGCACGATCGCCGCCACCGCCGACCTCGCGGCCGCCAGCGGCAGCTCCACCTCGTCGATCCGTGCGCCGGCCTGCTCCAGCCGACCGCAGAGCCGGTCGAGCGCCCCGTTCGAGGCCGGGTCCACCAGCGCCAGGTCGTCGCCGGCCAGCCGGCCGAGGCGCGGCGGGCGCGGCGGCGCGGGCGGCGGCGCGGGAATGCCGGAAAGGACCTCGAAGAGCTGGGCGGCCTCGGTCACGCTGGCGGCGATCGGCCCGCAGTGGTCACAGGACCAGGACAGCGGCAGCACGCCCGTGGTCGGGACCGCGCCGTAGGTCGGCTTGAACCCGACGACACCGCAGCAGGCCGCGGGGATGCGGATGGAGCCGGCCGTGTCGCTGCCGAGCGCCAGCCGGACCATTCCCGCCGCCACCGCGGCGGCCGAGCCACCGCTGGACCCGCCCGCGATGCGGCTCTGGTCCCAAGGGTTCACCGTCCCGGGTGTGAGCACGCCGTAGGCGAACTCGTGGGTGCGGGTCTTGCCGACCACCACCGCCCCGGCAGCCCGCAGCCGCTGGACCACGGGCGCGTCGCGCTCGGCCCGGTTCGCCGCCAATTTCGGCGACCCCGCGCCGGTGACCACGCCGGCCACGTCGATCAGGTCCTTGACCGCCACGGGCATGCCGTGCAGCGGCCCGCGCGGCCGCCCAGCGGCGGTCTCGGCGTCCCTCGCCGCGGCCTCCGCCCTGGCCTGGTCCGCGAGCACCTCGACGAACGCGCCGAGCCGTCCGTCGAGCGCCTCGATGCGCTCGAGCGCCTCCTCGACCAGCTCGGTGCTCGACGTCACCGCGGCTCCGCCGCGCGGGTCGGGTCGGTGTAGGGCGGGGCGCCGGGCCCGAGCAGGGCTTCCTCCGCGGCCAGCACCTCCATCCGTGCGAGGTGGACGGCGAGGTCGCGCTCGAGCCGCTCGCGTTCCCGCGCGTCGACGGGCGGCTCCAGCCCGGCGGCGGCCAGCCGCGCTCGCAGCGCCTCGGCGATCTCCATGCCGGGATGCTAGACGACGTCTCGGGCCCGTGTGGGGCCCGAGACGTCCGGTGCGCCCGCCGGCTACCCGGCGGGGCGCATGAGGAACAGCTGGCCGTCCTCGACGGTGACGGTCGTGCCGCCCGGGGCGGCCGTGGGCGGGTGCGCCTGGACGTCGGAGAGCCAGGTGTCACGCCCGAACATGCTGGAGGCGTCGATGATGCCGCTGGTCTCCCAGATCCCCGGGCCGACCGCGACGCCGTCACGCCCCGGCGGGTCGAGCTGGGCGACGCGGGTCGCCGTCGAGGCGTCCACGCCCACGCCGTGCACCGGGCCCTTGCGGAGGTCGAACCGCCAGATCGAGCCGTCGCGGCCCTTGGCGGCCATGACGAGCCGGCTCTCGGTGGTGCCGTCCTCGTTGATCATGAGGTAGCGGCCGCTCACGCCGATGTTGTCGGGGCTGACGGCGATGTCGCCGCCCGCGGCCACGACCGTGTCGGCGTTGTAGACCACGCTCAGCGTCGCCGGCTCGAGCGGGTTGCCCGGGTGCAGCCGCAGCGAGTACAGCCGCCCCAGCTCGTTGACGCCGTCGTCGGCGCCGCTGGACGAGCCGGTGGTGTCGAAGAAGAACTCGTTGCGGTCGTTGGGGTTGAAGGCGCCGTCCTCCGGGCGCACGAACGTCATTGCCCCGGCGGCGTCGCTGGCGGCCTCGAGCTGGGCGTCGGTGAGGGCCTCGGCGTCGGGGACCTCGACCCACTCGCCGCGCACCGAACCGCTGGTGAAGGTGCGCTCGCTGTTGTGCGCCGGGTCCAGCGAGCGGAACAGGTAGAGCTTGCCGTTGTCGAGCCCGTTGCGTGCCAGGACCGATGCCGTGCTCGAGCGGTCCTTCAGCCCGACGTACATGTAGAGCTGGTTGTCCAGCGTCGCCGGCCCGTCCTCGGTGGCGAAGATCACCGTCCGGGTGCCCTGGCCGGGCTGGACGTTGGTGTTCTCCTTGGCGTAGCGGCCCAGCTTGGGCAGCGTGTGGATCTCACCGTCGAAGATCGCCACCGACAGTCCGCCCTTGCCGTCGAAGGTCTCGGTGCCGCTCGACTCCTCGTTGGTCAGGTAGATGTGGCGGTCGAAACCGTTGACCGGGCCGGCGAGGGCGCCGGAGCAGAACCGGGCGAACTGGCTGGGCATCTGCGCCTCGTTGCCGACCACCGGGGCCGGACCGAGGAACGTGTTCTCGTCGAAGACCCGGTCGTAGGCGCGCCGGCCCGCGACCGGGTCGCCGTCGGCGTCGAGGAGCCACTGGGACACGATCGCGCCGCGGTTCTTCGGCCCGCCGACCACCGGCTCGGACTGCGCCGTGAAGCCCAGCTCGTGGTTCATGAACAGCGTGCCGGTGTGGCCACGGTTGGCATGGGCGCCCAGCCCGTCGGGGATGCCGACCATGCGGTACTGCTGCCCCGCCGCGCCGCCCAGCAGCGGCACCCTGTCGTCGGCGCTGAACAGCGCCTTGACCTGATACCCGCCACCGACCGGCTCGACATACGCCTTCACGGAGGTGGCGGCCGACACCGAGCCCGCCGCCGTCATCATCACCACCAGGACCGCGGCCGAGACAGCGCCGACCAGCACACGAATCGACCTACGGTTGCGTACCTGCACGGGACCCACCCCTCCCTGGGTTGCGTGCGCGAGACTCGCACGCCCGTCTCCTGGGTGCTGCTCGGGATCCTACGGCGGTCCCACGCGCCCGGGTGACGCGGCGGTGGAGCCATGGTGGATTGTGGCGGTTTCCGCCCGCGCCGCAAGTCCCGTCACGCCGGCGCGGATCGTCGCCGTGGCTCGCCGTGGCCGGCCTGGATAGGCTGCTCGGGACAAGCGGGTCGATGGCCGGCTCGCCGAGGGCGTCGGGCGGTGACGGGTCGAGGTGACGGCGAGCGGGACACTGGACGAGCTGAGTGGGCAGGTGGTGGAGTGCCGCCGCTGCCCGCGTCTGGTCGCCTGGCGCGAGCAGGTCGCCCGCGAGAAGCGCGCCGCGTTCCGCGACCAGACCTACTGGGGCCGGCCCGTGCCCGGCTTCGGCGACCCCGCCGCGCGCCTGCTGATCCTCGGCCTGGCACCGGCCGCGCACGGTGGCAACCGCACCGGGCGGATCTTCACCGGCGACCGCTCCGGCGACTGGCTGTTCGCCTCGCTGTGGCGCACCGGCTTCGCCAACCAGCCCAACTCGGTCTCCCGGGACGACGGGCTGGAGCTCGCCGACTGCTACATCACCGCGCCGGTGAAGTGCGCCCCGCCCGACAACAAGCCGCTGCCCGCCGAGCGCGCCAGCTGCGCCCCCTGGCTGGACGCCGAGCTCTCCCTGCTGCCGACCATCCGGGTGGTGGTGGCCCTCGGCGCCTATGCCTGGGACGAGACCCTGCGCCACCTCGGCCCCGTCCGCCCCAAGCCCCGCTTCGGCCACGGCGCCGAGGCGGCCCTGCCTGGCGACCGCACCCTGCTCGCCAGCTACCACGTCAGCCAGCAGAACACCAACACCGGTCGCCTCACCGAGCCGATGCTGGACGCGGTCTTCGGCCAGGCGAGGGCGCTGCTCGACGCCGCGCCGCCGCCACGGCGGCGAGGCGTGGACAGCCCGTCCTGAGCAGCCGCCGCACGCTGGCGAGCGGGCGGTCCCTCGCCCTGTCCGAAGACGCGCCTTCGCATTCGCGGAGGGGCGATCGGCCGGCGCTGGTCGTCGCTACCATTGCGGCATGAAAGAGTCCAAGGGCGGAGCGGACCGGCGGCTGCTGCGGCAGGTGGTCGGGCAGTTCCGGCCCTACCGGGGTCGGGTACTGGTGGTCGCGCTGCTGATCCTGGTCACCTCGGGGCTCGGCGTGGTGAGCCCGCTGCTGATCAAGGTGGTGTTCGACCGCGCGCTGTTCGTGCCGGGCGGGCCCAACGTCGGGCTGCTGGTCAAGCTGGTCGCGCTGATGATCGCGGTCCCGGTGGTCGCCTCGGTCGTCGGCGTGTACCAGAGCTACGTGACCAACACCGTGGGGCAGCGGGTGATGCGCGACCTGCGCGCCCGGCTCTACGACCACCTGCAGTCGCTGTCGCTGCGCTTCTTCACCGCCACCCGCACCGGCGAGATCCAGTCGCGCCTGGCCAACGACGTCGGCGGCCTGCAGACGGTGATCACCGACACGGCGAGCACCATCCTGGCCAACGGCGTGATCCTGCTGTCGACGCTGGTCGCGATGCTGCTGCTGTCGTGGCAGCTCACCGTGCTGTCGCTGGTGACGCTGCCGCTGTTCGCGTGGCTCACCAGGGCCGTCGGGCGCAGACGCCGGCAGGTGAGCGCGGAGACGCAGACCGCGCTCGCCGACATGAGCGCGCTCACCGAGGAGACCCTCTCGGTGTCGGGCGTGCTGCTCGCCAAGGTCTTCGGGCGGCAGGCGGCCCAGTCCGCCCGCTACGACCAGCAGAACGAGCGGCTGGCCGCGCTGCAGGTGCGCCAGCAGATGATCGGCCGCACCTTCTTCGCGGTCGTCTCGACCTTCTTCTCGATCACGCCGGCGCTGGTGTACCTGGTCGCCGGGTTCACCCACGGGATCACACCGGGGACGCTGGTGGCGTTCACCACCCTGCAGTCGCGGCTGTTCTTGCCGATCGGGCAGCTCCTCCAGGTCGCCACCGAGGTGACCAGCTCGCTGGCGCTGTTCGAGCGCGTCTTCGGCTACCTGGACCTCGAGCCCGACATCGTCGACGCCGAAGGCGCGAGCCCCCTGCCGCAGCCGGTGCGCGGCGAGGTCGAGCTGGACGACGTCTGGTTCGCCTACGAGACCGCCCCCGGCGACGGAGCCGCCGGGAGGTCCGGGGGGCTCGAGAGCGAGGCCGGAACCCAGGCGACGGACGGCCACGCACAGCCGAGCGGTAGCCCCCCGGTCAACCGGGGGTCCGGGGGGCTCGAGAGCGAGGCCGGAACCCAAGCGGCGGACGGCCACGCACAGCCGAGCGGTAGCCCCCCGGTCAACAGCCGGCGCCGCTGGGCGCTGCGCGGCATCCGCTTGCGGATCGAGCCGGGCATGCTGGTCGCGCTCGTCGGGCCGAGCGGGGCCGGCAAGACGACCATCTCCTACCTGGTGCCGCGGCTGTACGACACCACCCGCGGCGCGGTGCGGCTCGACGGCGTCGACGTGCGCGGCATCACGCTCGGCAGCCTGGCCGACGCGATCGGCATGGTCACCCAGGAGAGCTACCTGCTGCACGCGACCATCCGCGAGAACCTCGCCTACGCCCGCCCGGACGCCGACGACGAGGAGGTCCAGGCGGCCGCCCGCGCCGCGCAGATCCACGACCGCATCCTCGAGTTCGAGGACGGCTACGACACCGTCGTCGGCGAGCGCGGCTACCGCCTGTCCGGCGGGGAGAAGCAGCGGCTCGCCATCGCCCGCGTGATCCTCAAGGACCCCCGCGTGCTGATCCTCGACGAGGCGACCAGCGCGCTCGACACCACCAACGAGCGC
>WNGA01001179.1_pt1 | contig 44000 bp, 51 predicted proteins | sample 5400061 | NCBI WGS metagenome assembly WNGA01 (sample SAMN13153366, study PRJNA577476) | soil metagenome | isolation source: 100 cm soil or saprolite under grassland replicate 2 | place: USA:California | collected 2016-06-15 | reverse complement strand
GCGGCAGCACGCGGACGAGATCTTCGACGGCACGATCGCGGACGGCCCGACGCTCGACGACGCCGACACGTGGGAGTTCAAGGGCACGCTCGACGCCGACGGGATCGCGAAGCTCTCGGAGCAGAGCGGGCAGACGCTGACGGCGCAGCAGCGGAACGCGCTCCAGGCCCTGCAGAACGCCACCAACGTCACGGCCGACGTCGGCAAGGACGACCACCTGCTGCGCAGAGCGAATGTCAGCATCGACCTCAATTCGGACGACCTGCAGAAGCTGCAGACGACGGGCTCCCAGCTGAGCGGGCTGAACGCGCTGCACGTCTCGCTCGGGATCGACCTCGGCAAATGGGGCGAGACCGTCACGATCACGCCCCCCGAGAGCTACAAGCCGCTGCCCAGCTTGACGTCGTCTCTCGGCCTCAGTCTTTCTTAGGAGGGCTTGACGAAACCTAGTCTGTGCCGCCGGGCCGCGCTGTCCGCCCCGAGGCGGCGTCCTCAGTCGCGCCCGTAGCCTCCGGCTACGAACGCTCCCTGCGTCCTTGCCTCGGAACGGCCATCGCACCCCGGCGACGAGCGAGGTTCCGCCAATCCCTCCTAGCGCTTATCCTCCCTCGACCAACGAGGGAAGGGAGCGGAAATGTCCGACGTCGCAAAAGTGGTCACGCTGATCGGCTCGTCCCCGGAGAGCTTTGCGAAGGCGGCCGACGCAGCGGTCCAGGAGGCGGCGAAGACGCTGCGCGGGATCAACGGCGCCCACGTGGTCTCGATGAGCGCCGTGGTCGAGAACGACCGCATCACCCAGTACCGCACGACCGTCAACATCGCATTTGGAGTCGAGCGGAGCTAGCCGGACACCAGCGCGCGCGCGAAGTCGTCCGGGTCGAACGGCCGCAGGTCGTCCAGGCGCTCGCCGACGCCGATCAGCTTCACCGGCAGCTCGAGCTCGTGCGCGATCGCGACCGCGATCCCGCCCTTGGCCGAGCCGTCCAGCTTCGTCAGCACGACGCCGGTCACCTCGACCGCCTCCCCGAAGAGACGCGCCTGCTGGACGCCGTTCTGACCCGTGGTCGCGTCGATCACGAGCAGCGTCTCGTGCGGCGCACCCTCCAGTCTTCCCGCGACGACTCGCCCGATCTTGGCCAGCTCGGCCATCAGGTTCGTGTGCGTGTGCAGCCGCCCCGCCGTGTCGACGAGCACGACGTCACGGCCCCGTGACTGCGCCGCCTCGATCGCGTCGAAGGCGACGGCGGCGGGATCTCCCCCGCGGGCGGCCCCGACGAAGTCCGCCTCCGCCCGCTTCGCCCAGACCTCGAGCTGCTCGTCGGCAGCGGCCCTGAACGTGTCCGCGGCCGCCACGATCACGTCGCGGTCGCGCTCCCGCAGCGCCTGCGCCAGCTTGCCGATCGTCGTCGTCTTGCCCGTTCCGTTCACGCCGACGAACAGCAGGACGCTCGGCTTCGCGTGGACGTCGAGGCGCGGAGGATCCCCGAGGAGTGCGGCGATCTCCTCCACGAGCGCGTGCTCGAGGCCGTCGACGAGATCGTCTCTGGCCTCCAGCCGCCGCACGAGCTCGGCCGTGGTCGGGACGCCGACGTCGGCCGCGATCAGCGCCTCCTCGAGCCGTTCCCAGGCCTCGTCGTCGTCGGGGTCGAAGGCGGCCGCGGCGAGCTGGCCCGTGAGGGCCCGGCGGCTTCGTCCGAGCGAGTCCCGCAGCCGCGAGAAGAACCCCGACTGCTCCTCCTCCGCTTCCTCGGGACCGCCCTCGTCCCCGAGCAGCTCTGCCCAGCTTCTGGCCATCGGCGAACGCTAGCCTGCAACCGTGGCCACGTGGGCGCTCACGGCGCCGAAGCCTAGGCCGTCGCGGCGAGCGACTCTTCGCGCGGCATCCGGCGCGAGACGACTTGCGAAATGCCGTCCGATCCCATCGTGACGCCGTAGAGCACGTCGGCGGCCTCCATCGTCCGCTTCTGGTGCGTGACGACGATGAACTGAGCGCGGTCCGCATACGCCCTCAGCAGCGAGACGAAGCGGCCGATGTTGGGATCATCCAGCGCGGCCTCGACCTCGTCCAGGAGGTAGAAGGGGCACGGGCGGGCCAGGAAGAGCGAGAACAGGAACGCGATCGCGCCGAGCGCACGCTCGCCGCCCGAGAGGAGCGAGAGCCGCGTGACGCGCTTCCCGGCGGGACGGAGCTCGACCTCGATGCCCGACTCGGCCTCCTCGTCCTCCTCATCCGGCGCCGTCAGCCGCAGCCGGCCCTCGCCGCCCGGGAACAGGGTTGCGGCCACTTCCTCGAAGTGCGCCCGCACGCGGTCGAACGTATCGGCGAAGCGGCGCTCGACGGTCTCGGTGAGCTCGGTCCGCAACTCCTCCAGCCGGCTCAGGCTCTCCTCGAGATCCTTTCGCTGCTCCACGAGCTCGTGCAGCCGCTCCTTCTCCCGCTCGTGCTCCTCCTTCGCGAGCGGGTTGACCTGCCCGAGCGACTCGCGGCGGCGGCGGAGCCGCTCGAGCGCCGTCTCGAGCTCTTCACGGTCGTCGCCCTCGGCAGGCGCCGTCCCTGCCGTTTCGAGCCGGGCCCGCGCCTCCTTCGCTTCGGCGTCGATCCGAGCGAGCTCGACGTCGATCTCGGTCGCCCGCTCCCGCGCCTCTCCGGACTCGCGGCGAAGCTCTGCCTCGGACGCGCCGAGCCGCCGCAGCTCGGCCGCGAGCTCGCCGGTTCGCATCCCGCCGGCGTCCGCGCGCGCCCGCAACGGCGTCTCGAGGCGTGTGCCCGACTCGGCCGCCCGAACGAGAACCGTCACGGCGCGCTCCGTTCCGGCCACCAGCCGTTCGAGCATCGCCGGCGCGACCCGTGGCGAGGCCGGGAGCGCAGCCCGTGCCTTCTCCATCCGGCGAGCCGCCTCCTCGGCGCGCTTGACGGCCTCCTCGGCCGCTCGTTCGAGCTCGGCCACTTCCCGCTCGAGGCTGCGGCGCCTGCCTTCGAGCTCGAGCAGCACACTCTCGGCGGTCTCCCCCGTAAACCACAGCTCGCCCTGCTCGGGCGCGAAACCGTGGCCGGTCCTCGTCACGACGAGCCCGCGCCGTGCCTGCAACAGCTCCTCGTCCGCGACCAGCCAGGTGTCCTCGAGCAGCGCGAGCGCGCGCTCGCCTCCCGCCCGTGTCCGGACGTGGTCGGTGAGCGCAGTCGCTCCGGGCGTCGGCGGCTCGCCCCGCGCCATCGAGCGCACCGGAGGCACGAGCACGAGCAGGCTGCCGAGGCCGCCCTCCCGGGCACGTTCCAGCAGGCTGAAGCCTTCTGCCGTGCTCGATGCGGAGACGGCGGATGCCCGCCAGGCGAGGGCGGCGGCGACGGCGCGCTCGCAGCCCGGATCCGCCTCAAGGCCCGCCAGTGCGAGCTGCTCGCCTTGCTCGGAGAGGGCCCGCGCCGCCGGTGGTATCCCCTCCCGCTCCGCCAGCGAGTGCTCAAGCGCTCGCAACCGCTCCCGGGTGGCCGAGGCCTGCTCGGCCAGCCGGTCGCGCTCCTGCGCGGCGTCCCTGGCCGCGATGATCGTCTCTTCTGCCCTGGCCACCGACGGGGCCGCATCCGCCAGGCTGCACTGCCGGGCCTCGTCGAGCTCCTGCCGGAGCCTGCCGTGCAGGTCTTCGGCGCTCTCGCGCCTGAGCCCGACCCGCTCGGCGGCGCTCCGGAGGCGGTAGAGAGCCGCCGTCGCGGCCTCGCGGCCGCCGGCCGCGTCGGCGAGCTCCTCCTCGGCCCGCTGCCGTTCGAGCAGCAGCGTCTCCAGCTTTCCGTCGACCCGCTTCCGCTCGAGCCCCGAGGCCGCCTTGCGCTCCTGTGCAGCCGTCTGGCGCTCGGTCAGCGACGCGAGATCGAGCTCGGCGATCCGCGCCTCGGCCGCCGCCACCTGCACCGAGATCTTCTCGGCGCGCTCGGCGGCGGTGGCCTGCAGTGCCAGCGGACGCAGCCGCTTTCGGGCTTCGCCCTCGACGTCGCGAGCACGCTCGACCTCACGGGCGACGCGGGCGAGCTTCAGCTCGGCCCGGTGCCGGCGGCGCTTGAACCGGCCGAGCCCCGCAGCTTCCTCGACGAGCGCTCGGCGTTCGGTGGGGCTGCTGGCGAGGATCGCCTCGACCTTTCCCTGCCCGACGACCGAGTGCATCCCCGACCCGAGACCGACGTCGGAGAGGAGCTCGACGAGATCGGTGCGCCGCACGGAGGCCCGGTTCACGAGGTACTGGCCCTCGCCGCCCCGATGGAGGCGGCGCACGACCGAGACTTCGGAGAAGTCCAGCTCGGCGAGCCCGCCGTCCGCGTTGTCGAACAGGAGCTCGACCTCGCACCACTCGGCCGCGGGCTTCCCATTCGAGCCCGCGAACAGGACGTCGTCCGCCCGCTCCGCGCGGAGCTCGCTGGGGCTGAGGCTCCCGGCCGCCCAGACGATCGCGTCGGCGATGTTCGACTTCCCGGAGCCGTTGGGGCCGACGACGACCGCGACTCCCGGCTCGAGGCGGATCTCGACCGGATCGGGAAACGACTTGAAGCCGCGCAGGCTGATCGAGCGCAGATGCACGCGCCCGAACGCTACTTACCAGTGCGGATGGCAGCTCTCCTCATCCAGGGCGCCTTGAACCTGAGCGGTAGACCTCGGTCCGCGTCCATTCGAGGCGGCCGCGGCCTTTCACGCTCGCGGTCACGAACACGCCCGGACCCAGCGCCTCTTCGTCGAAGAGCTTGATCCGGCTGGGACGGAAGCGATAGAAGCCATAGACGCCGAGCTCGGCCGGGTCGTACGCCGGGAAGCGCGCCGAGTACGTCTCCTGTGCGGCTCGATCTCGTCCCTGGCCCAGCTCGCTCGCAGACCCGAAGAGCTGGATCCCACGATCCTTGCCCCCCCACTTCTGCCCCGAGTCGAAGACCGTGATCGCAGCAGAGCGGTTCTGGCGGAGGTTCCGCGAATGCTGCGCCTCAGGCGCAGAGATCCAGACGACGCGGAGCTCGCGATCCCACGCGAAGTACATGGTGTTCACGTACGCCCGCCCCTCCCTCGACACGGTCGCAAGCGCACAAAGCGCCGATGCCTCGAGGAGGCCTCGTGCCGTCTCCTCGATCCGTTTCGAGGAGAAACGGCGGGAAGAGCGCTGGACGACGGTCACCGCTCGGCCGAGAGCGCGGTCAGGGCTTCTTCCGCAGCGCTCTGCTCGGCGTCCTTCTTCGACCGGCCCCGGCCGACCCCCAGTTGCTTTCCCTCGACGACCGCCGCCACCGTGAACGTTCGCTCGTGGGGCGGCCCCTCGACCTCGAGCACGCCGTAGGTGACCTGACGGCCCCGACGTGCGAGCTCTTCCTGGAGCTCCGTCTTGTGATCGACGTAGCTCGTGGTCGCATACTCGATCCGGCCGCGAAACGCCTCGACGATCGCCGGCTCGATGGCCGGGAAGCCGTGCTCGAGGAAGAGCGCCGCCAGCGCGGCCTCCAGCAGCGCGCCGAGGACGTTCGGGTTCCGTGCGAGCTTGGCGAGCTCCTCCTCGCTCGTCTCGCCGGCGTGCCGGCTGAGCCGCCGCCCCAGCCCGAGCTCGCGCCCGACGACGGCACAGCTCTGCCTGGAGACGATGTGCGCGCGCAGCCGAGCCAGCTGCCCCTCCGAGAAGTCCGGGTACTCCTCGAACAGCGCCCGCGCGATCGCAAGCTCGAGGACGCTGTCCCCCAGGAACTCCAGCCGCTCGTAGGACTCGCTCCGCTCCGCCGCCCAGGAGGGATGCGTGAAGACCTGCGCGAGCCGCTCCGGCGGGAGCTCGTCGATCAGCCGCTCGAGCTCGCCGCGGTTGTCGTTACTGGTGCGACGTGACGTAGTCGACCGCTTGCCCGACCGTTTGGATCTGTTGGGCGTCCTCGTCGGAGATCTTGATCCCGAACTGGTCCTCGAGCTCCATGATCAGCTCGACGAGATCGAGCGAGTCAGCGTCCAGGTCCTCCTGGAACGAGGCTTCCTCCGTGATCTCGCTCTCGTCGATCCCGAGCTGCTCGGTCAGGACCTCTTTGACCCGCTCGGAGACTTCCTCGCGCGAAGCTGCCATTTCACCTCTCTTGACGGTCGGGGGGTCTAAAGCGCGCGGATGCTAACACGCGCTACCCGGCCCGGACTGCGCGGCGCTCGGGGAAACGTTCACCGAGGCGTTGGACGACGCCGTGATCGACGCCGCGCGCGGCGAGCTCGATCGCGTTCGCGATCGCCCGCGGCGAGGAATTGCCATGAGCAATCACGGCGATGCCTCGCAGCCCGAGCAGGTAGGCGCCGCCGTACGTATCGGGATCGAGCCGGTCGCGCAGGCCGCGGGCGGCTCCCCGGATCAGCAGCCCTCCGACGCGTCCTTTGCGCGTGCGCGCGATCTCCGCCCGCAGCGCGTCGAGGACGGTCCTGATCGTCCCTTCCATCAGCTTGAGGCAGACGTTGCCGGTGAAGCCGTCGCAGACGATCACGTCGGCTGCTCCCTCGAGCAGCTCCCGGCTCTCGACGTTGCCCCCGAACCGCAGCTCGCTTCCCGCCAGCAGGTCGTGCGCCTCGAGCGTGAGCTGGTTGCCCTTCTCCGGCTCTTCCCCGATCGAGAGCAGCCGCACCTCCGGCCGCTCGATCCCGAGGATCTCCTCGGCGAAGAGCGCTCCCATGTGGGCGAACTGGAGCAGGTGCTCGGCGCGCGCATCCGCGTTCGCCCCCGAGTCGATCAGGACGGACGGGCCCTGCCGGGCGGGGATCGGAACCGCGATCGCCGGCCGGAGCACGCCCGGGAGCCGGCGAAGCTGCATCAGGCAGGCCGCGAGCATGGCGCCCGTGTTCCCCGCCGAGACGACTGCATCGGCCTCTCCGGCGCCGACCGCGCGGCAGGCGGCGACGAGCGAGCTGTCCGGCTTGGAGCGCACGGCCTCGGCCGGCTTCTCGTCCATCCCGATCACCTGGGACGCCGTGACGTGCCCGAGCCCCTTCGTGTCCAGGTCGGGGGGCCCGAACAGGATCGGGACGATCCCGTCGGAGGCAGCCTCTAGCGCGCCGGCGACGATGTCTTCTGGGCCGCGGTCGCCGCCTAGAGCGTCTACCGCCACCCGGACGCTCATGAGCCTACGGGGTCGGTCCGCGGAAAGGTTCGACCTCGCGACCGCGATAGGTACCGCAGTTCGGGCAGACGTGATGCGGCCGCTTGGGACGGTGGCAATGCGGGCACTCGTTCACCCGCGGCGCCTCGATCCGATGCTGCGCGCGCCGCTTGTCGCGGCGGGATTTGGAGGTCTTTTTCTTGGGGACTGCCACAGCTGCGCCAGTCTAGCGAAGGAGCTCGATCGTCCTGGTTGCCGCAAACCGCTCGAGGAAACGCCGATCGTGGGTGACGAGCAGCACCGTTCCGTCGTAGCGCTCCAGCGCCCCCTCCAGCTCCTCGATCGCCGGCAGATCGAGATGGTTCGTCGGCTCGTCGAGCACGAGGCAGTTCACGCCTCGGAGCACGAGCAGTGCGAGCGAGGCGCGCGTGCGCTCGCCGGGCGAGAGCGAGGACGCCGGACGAAGGACGTCCTCGGCCCCCAGCGCGAACTTCGCGAGCATTGAGCGCGCCTCGGACTCCGGGACGGACGCATCGCGGCAGAAGACCCTGAGCAGCGGCTCCTCCCCGCCGAACCGCTCCCGTTCCTGGTCGAGCTCGCCCATTGCCACGCCGGGCCCGACATAACGGCGGCCGGCGGCGAGCGGAAGCTTTCCCAGCAGGGCCTCGAGCAGCGTCGTCTTCCCGCTTCCGTTCGGCCCGAGGACGGCGACGCGCTCGCGCCATCCCACCTCGAGATCGAGCGGACCGAGGCGGAACGAGCCACGCTCGATCACGGCGCCCTCCAAGCGGGCGACGACCTTGCCGCTGCGCCGGTCCGGTGCGAGCGAGAGGCGGAGCTCCCAGGGCTCGTACGGCTTCTCGACCTCCTCCAGACGCTCGAGCGCACGCTCGGCCTGGCGCACCTTCCCGCTCAGAGCGTGGGTCGCGCGCCGGTCGGAGCCGCCCGTCTCCCGCGCGAGGACGCGCGCGCCGGCCCGCCGCGCCTCGTTGCGGCGGCCCCGGAGGAGCTGCTCGATCTCGTCCCGACGCTTCGCCGCATCCTCGTACCGGCGGTAGTGGGCCTCTCGCTCGCGCGCGCGCACGATCTCGTAGTCGCTCCACCCGCCGGCGTACTCACGGGCGCGGTGTGTGCGCTCGTCCAGCTCGACCACGCGCTTGACGGTGCGATCGAGGAACGCGCGGTCGTGGGAGACGACGACGACCCCGGCGCGAGTCGAGCTCACGAAGCGCTCGAGGCGGTCGAGGCCCTCGAAGTCGAGGTTGTTCGTCGGCTCGTCCAGCAGCAGCACGTCGAAGCGCGAGAGCAGGATCGCCGCCAGTGCCGCGCGGGCCGCCTCTCCCCCCGAGAGGGCGGTCATCGGTAGCTCGAGCCGCTCGGCCGGAAGGCCGACCTCTGCGCAGGCCGTTCGCGCCCGCGCGACGAGGTCGTCGCCCCCGAGCGCGAGAAAGCGCTCGAGCGCCTCCGAATGGGCGTGGACAAGAGTCAGGTCGTCGGCGAGGCCTGCGGAGAGGGCATCCAGCTCCGCGCCGGCCTCTGCGACCCCCGTCCTTCGGGACAGGTACGCGAGCAGCGTCTCGCCCGGTCGCGCATCCGGCTCCTGCGGGACGTAGCCGGCCGTCAGCGACGCAGGGGCGCGCGCGACCGTGCCCGAATCGGGCTGGTCGAGGCCGGCGGCGATCCGCAGCAGCGTCGACTTGCCCACACCGTTCGGGCCGATGACGCCGATCCGGGCGCCGGGGCCGACAGCGAACGTGACGTCCACGAGGATCGGGTTGGCGCCGTGGTGCGTGGTGACCTGGTCGAGCGTGAGCAATGGGACTCCTTGACTGAGAGCTGAGGGCGCGCGTAAGGCGCGCGAACGAGGGATGGGCTCAATCAGTCACGCATAGGTTGGCGCCGGAGCGCCGCGTCAAATCCTACAGCCGGTCGCGGAGCTCGGCCAGCGCGGCCCAGCGGGAGTCCGGCTCGGTCTCCTCGTGCGTGTGCGGCTCGACGTTCAAGTCCTTGCCGCAGACGGGACACAGCCCGGCGCAGTCCGGCCGGCACAGGATCTTCGCCGGGAGAGCGAGGACGAGGGCGTCCCGCGCCCAGGCGGAGAGGTCGAGCCGGTCGTCCTCGAAGTAGGGAGAACGGAGCTCCTCCGACTCGCCCGGGCTGTTCGCCTGGTACTCGCGGGCGGCGATTCGCTCCTCGATCGCCGTCTCGTTCAGGCAGCGGAAGCAGGGGCCGTGCAGCCGGCCGAGGAAGCTCAGCTCGAAGACGGTTCCCGTGCTTGCGCGGGTGATCGCGAGCTCAGCCGGGATCTTGTCGGGCACCGGGAGATAGCGCTGCCCCGCGAGGCGAAGCGGCTCGAGCTCGATCTCCTGCTCGTCGCGGTACTCCTCACCGGAGCGGAGCTTGATCGTACGCAGGTTGAAGACGGTCACTACTACCCAGGGTAGCGACGCCGATGGCCGGGCTAGTACGGCGGTTCTTCGTCTTCCGGAGCGCCGACCCCAACCATGACGGACTCCTGCGAGCGCTCGTGGAGCCGCTCTCGACCGCGCCTGACCGCGCCGAGGAACTTGTCCAGATTCGTCTCGAGCGTCGAGAGCATCTGGTCGATCCAGTCCTCGGTTTCCAGCTTCTGCTCGCGGGCCTCGCGGCGGGCATCGTCGACGATCTCCTGCGCCTGGCGCTCGGCGAGCTTGACGATCTCGGTCTGCGACGCCTCACGCGCCGCCTGCTCGCGGGCCTCGCCGAGGATGCGGTCGCACTCGCGCTTCGCCTCGGCCAGCATCTCCTGCCGCTCCTTGACGATCCAGCGCGCCTGCTTGATCTCCTCGGGGATGGTGGCGCGCATCTGGTCGAGGATGTCGTAGATCTCCTCGCGGTCGATTCGCACCTGATCCGTAAGGGGAACGGCCTTCGCGTTGTGGACGAGATCGTCCAGCTTGTCGATGAGTACGAGAACGTCCATTGGAAAAGAGTCTACTGGCCTGACCGGCTACTCCTGCGGGTTGACGGGCGCACCGGGACGACCGCCGGGGAACAGCTCGGCGAACCGGGCTGCGACGTTGGGGGGAACGAACTCGTCCACCTTTCCCCCGAAGGAGGCGATCTCCTTCACGCCGCTCGAGGAGACGAAGCTGTACTGCGGGCTCGCCATCACGTAGACGGTCTCGACGTCTGGCGCCAGCGTCCGGTTCAGATGGTTCATCTGGAACTCCCACTCGAAGTCGGAGATCACGCGCAAGCCCTTGACCATCGTGTTCGCGCCCCAACGGCGCGCAAAGTCGACCACGAGCTCTGAAAACACATCCACCTCGACGTTGCCGTTCTCCGCAAGTGCGTCGCGCAGGAACTGGACGCGCTCCTCGACCGAGAACATCGTCCCCTTGTGATGAGGGTCGCGGACGACTCCGACGACGACGCGGTCGAAGATCGCCGCCGCGCGCGTGATCACGTCCAAGTGGCCGAATGTGACCGGGTCGTAGCTCCCAGGGACGATGGCCGTATTCATTCCTCACGTCCCTCGCCGGCAGCTCCTCCCGGCCGGCGAAGCCGGCCTCCGGAGCCGCCTGACCCCACTGGCGGCCCGGTGCTCTCCGGGGCTGTGCCGAGCACTATCCCCTCCGGCCCCGAACCGCCAGTGGGGCCCGAGGAACGCGAGAAGTGCTCGAACAGCGTCAGGCGGGCGGAGCCGTAGCGCCGGCTCGTCCGCTGGGCCAGCGGCAGCTCCGGTTCGTCGCGCGCCGAGGTCTCGAAGACGACGAGCCCGTTCTCGGCCAGCAGCGCCGGCAAGTAATGCGAAAGCCGCATTTGCAGGGATTCAACCATCTCGTAGGGCGGATCGACCAGGATGAGGTCGTAGCTGCCCCGCTCTGAGGCGAGGAAGCGCAGGACGTCGTCGCAGACGACACGGGCGCCGGTCAGCCCCAGCTTTTCGAGATTGCGCTCGATCCCGCGGGACGCGTCGCGGTCGCTTTCGACGAAGACGGCGCGGTCGGCCCCACGCGAGAGCGCCTCCAGCCCCATCGCACCGGAGCCGGCGTACAGATCGAGAACCGAGGCGCCGTCGACGGGCCCAATCAGGTTGAACGCCGCCTCGCGGACACGGTCGCCGGTGGGGCGCGTTTCCATTCCCTTTGGGGCGTAGATCGTATGGCCCTTGCGGGTGCCCGCGATAATCCTCACCCCTCAGAGCTTGACGGGATCGTTGGGATCATGGCGGGATGAGCCCACGAAACGCGGGATCTGAGGTCGGACGCGCGGCGCTCGGATGCGCGACCGTCTTGGCCGTGGTCGGCGGGATCGTCGGAAGCGCGGCCGCAGGCAGCGCGGAAGGCCGGACGCCGCGCGTCTGGCGCTGGTGCTCGTGACCGGCGTGGTCGTGGGCGCCGGCTCGTTCGGGGCCACGGGCCCGAGTCGGCTCTGGCTCCGTGCAGCCCTCGCGATTTGCGCTTTCGTCCTCGCGTCCGGATTCGCGTTCCTGCTCACCGTCGCGTTTTCGCCGCACTAGCGATCGCTCAGTCCAGAACGGCGATGGCCTCCACTTCGACGAGCAGCCCCGGCCGCGCGAGCGCCTCGACGCCGAGGAATGTGCTCGCCGGCTTGTGGTCGCCGAAGACGGCCTCTCGCGCAGCCATGATCGGCTCGATCAGCTCCGGCCGATGGCCGACGACGAATGTCGTCAGCTTCGCGACGTCGCGGACGGACGCGCCGGCGCCGTCGAGCGCCGTCGCGACATTCCGGTACGCCTGCTCGGCCTGCGCCACCACATCCCCTTCGCCGACGAGGTTCCTCTCCGGGTCGAACGCGACCTGGCCGGAGAGGAACACCAGCGTGCTGCCACGTGCGATGGCGAGGTGGCTGTAGGAGGGCGGTTCCCCCAGCCCCTCTGGATTGATCAGCTCGAGTGTCATGGCGACACCTTAGAGCCACTCCTCGCGGCCGTCCTCGTGCACGCGGCGCAGCCAGACTGGGCGCGGGTCGAGCTCCGCGCTTCGGCCCCGTGGCGCTTCCTGCCACCAACTAGTCAGACTGATGTCCACCTCCAGGCCAGGGACGCTCGTTGCCTTCGGAGTCAACCAAGATGTCGTTGCCCTCCTCATCGGTTTCTACGTTGCCGAGGAATCGACCTTCGGAATCGGTCAACCGTCTGGTCGGCGTGTTGTAGCCGGGCTCTGCAAAGATCTCCAGGAGCCGCTGCCGAAGCGCCTCGGCCACGTTCAGCTCCCGCAGCACGAGGGCCGCAACGCTCTCCTTCTCCTCCGAGAGTGCAAGCAGAAGGTGCTCAGCGCCAACGCGTTCATGGCCGAGATCCTTCGCGCGTTGGCCGGCGAGGGCGACGATTTGACCAGCTCGAGGCGTCAATTCCATCGCCGGTGATTGGGAGGAGCGGGATCCTGAACGGAAGCCGGACCGATTGTGCATTTCACTTTCCTCCACGTGTAGATGTAGCCGACGTAAGGGTCGAAGACGAACCTACATTCCCACATGTTCCCGTACCGGTCGATCCAGGTCGCTCCTTCATGTGTCGCGACGCACGGCGGCCAGCCCGGATCGACTAGATCCGTCTGGTAGATCGGAGCCGTGCCTCGCGGCACGGGAACGGCTGACATCGCTTCGCTTGCGCCAAACGATCCGCTGACGATTACTACTGCAACGAGGAGGGCGAGCCTGAGGAGTGGGCGCATGGTTGTAGCTCCTTTCACCTGTTACTTTGCCCCCCAGCTGTGGGCGCGTCTTCTGCCTCGCTGATACTCGCCACCGCTTGCAAACCGCTGAATTCGCGCTTAGCGCACGCTGAACCAATGCCGCTTGTGGGATCCGCGCAGCGGCGCGGAAGAACGTTGACCCTAAATTTCCGGGGATGCTCTTGGGCTCTGGCCCGGTCCCAGACGGTCGCGAACCAGCCGTCGCGCCGCTTGTCCACCTGCGCAGTGAAGGCAAGCCGGCCCAGGTCGAGCACCGTCAGGCCGGTCTCCTCCTTCACCTCGCGTACGAGCGCGTCGGTGACGAACTCGCCCGGTTCGACGCGGCCGCCCGGGACGGTCCAGCCCGGCTTCTCGTCCGGTCCGGCCTGCAGCACCATCAGGAGGTCGTCTGCGCGGCGGACTATCGCGGTGACGATCTGGAGCTGGTCACGCACTCACATCCGCCTCGCCGAACATCCGCTCGACCTCGTCATCGAGCGGGCCCTCGTAGTCGAGCAGCTCGCCCGCGGCCTCGCGGGCGCGCTCGAGCAGGGCGCGGTCGGCGCGCAGGCGCGTGAACGCGAGATCCGAGAGTCCTGACTGCCTCGTCCCGAGCAGCTGCCCCTCTCCGCGAATCTCGAGATCCGTCTCCGCAAGCTCGAAGCCGTCGCCCGTCGCGACGAGCGCCTCGAGGCGGGCCAGTGCCGAGTCGGTCAGCTCCTCCTTGGCGCGGGAGACGAGCAGGCAGTACGACTGCTCCGAGCCCCTCCCCACACGGCCCCGGAGCTGGTGCAGCTGCGCGAGCCCGAACCGGTCCGCCTCCTGGACGATCATGATCGTCGCGTTCGGGACGTCCACGCCGACCTCGATCACGGTCGTCGCCACGAGCACGTCCAGCTCGCGAGCCTTGAACGCACGCATCAGCTCGCGGCGCTCGCGCGGGGGCAGCTTCCCGTGCAGGCAGCCGACGCGCAGGCCGCGCAGCTCCGCCCTGCGCAGCCGTTCTGCCTCCTGCTCGGCGGCGCGGGCCTCGATCGTCTCCGACTCCGAAATCAAAGGACAAATCACGTAAGCCTGGCGGCCCGCCTCGAGGTGCCCGCGCAACCGTCGGTAAGCCTCTGCGCTGCGGTCTTCGGCCACCCAACTCGTGATCACGGGCTTCCGCCCCGCCGGCGGGTGTGCGATCTCGCTCACCTGCAGGTCGCCGTAGACCGTCAGCGCGAGCGTGCGCGGGATCGGCGTCGCGGTCATGTGGAGGACGTGCGGCGACCGGCCGACGGCAAGCGCCGCGCGCTGCTCGACCCCGAACCGGTGCTGCTCGTCGACGACGGCGACTGCGACGTTGCCGAGGTCGACTCCCTCCTGGATCAGCGCGTGAGTGCCGACGAGCACGCTCGCACCCGTGTCGCGCTGAGCCTTCGGGAGCGAGCTCGTCAGCAGCCCGGTGCTGACGCCGATCTTCCCGCAGATCTCGTCGAGCGTGAAGAAATGCTGCTCGGCCAGGGTCTCCGTAGGCGCCATCAACGCACCCTGGCGCCCGGATTCGACCGCGCGCAGGAGCGCGTACAGCGCGACGACCGTCTTGCCCGAGCCGACGTCCCCCTGCAGCAGCCTCTGCATCGGCACCGTCCGGTCGAGGTCGGCGTCGATCTCCGCGATCGCCCGTTCCTGGTCCGGCGTGAGCCGGAACGGCAGCACCGCGCGGTAGCGCTCGATCAGCGCGCCCGGCCCGCCGAGCGCCGGCGCCACGGCCTCCTCCCGCCCGCGGCCGCGGCGCAGCAGGCCGAGCTGGAGGACTAGCAGCTCCTCGAACGCGAGCCGGCGGCGGCCGCGCTCCGCTTCCTCGGCGGACCGCGGGCGATGCAGCGCCCAGAGCGCGTCGGAGCGCAACGGCAGCTGCTCGCGCTGCTTGAGCCCTGCGGGAAGCGGGTCGGGGTGGTCGCGCGCGTGCGGCAGGGCGGCCGCGACCAGCTCGCGCAGCTTCTTCGGCAGCACCTCCTCGCTCGCCGGATAGACCGGGGCGAAGTCGGCGGTAGCCGTGACGCCGTTCAGGTCGTAGGAGCGGACGTTGAACTCGTTGCGGCGCAGCTGCCCGCGCAACCGGACGCGCGTACCGGGCTGCAGCCGGTCGGCGAGCCAGACCTGGTTGAACCAGACGGCGTCGATCTCGCCGCTCTCGTCGGCCACGCGCGCCTTGACGATCGCCAGCCGCCGCGACGGGCGCCGGACGCTCGTTCGCCGGACTTCGCCGGCGATCGCGACCTCCTCCGTCCCGAACAGGTCGGCGATGCGCCGCTCCGGAGCGGCGGCTTCGTAGCGCCGCGGGCGATGGCGCAGGAGATCGCCGATCGTCCGGAGGCCGAGCTTGCCGAGCTTCCGCTTCAGCGCGGGACCGACGCCCGCGAGCGAGTCGAGCGGCCGCTCGAGCTGCTCAGGCCGCGCCGCCCCGCGCGTCGGAGGCCATTCCGCAGGCGGGTCCAGACCGGCAAAGCCGGCCGGGAGCGTCAAGGTTCCCGGTCGAGCGGGGATCGAACGAGTATAGGAGCGGGTCCGGAGGCCCTAGGTCGAAGCTGCCTTCTGGACCTTGCCGCCCTTGAGGCAGCGGGTGCAGACGTAGGCGCGCTTCGCCGCGCCGTTCACCAGGATGCGGACCCGCTGCAGATTCGGCTCGAACCGGCGCCTCGTGGCCACCATCGAGTGGCTTCGGCTGTTGCCGAACGAGGGTTTCTTGCCGCAGACGGCGCAAACCTTGGACATGGCGCGAGTGTAGCTATTCGGCTCGGGGAGACGGGATGATCTCGTCGAGGGCGGCCAGATCCTCCTCCGTCGGCACCCAGTCGCCCGCCTTCGCGTTCTCACGCGCCTGCTCGGGCTCCGTCGCGCCGGCGATCACCGACGCGACGGCGGGCTGGGCGGCGAGGCACGCGATCCCGACCTCGAGCAGCGAGCGTCCCCGTTCCTCTCCAAACCGCTCGAGCGCCTCGAGCTGGTCGAAGACCTCTTCCGTCAGCCGTTCCGAGCGGCCTTCCAGCCGCGACCCCTCTGGCGGTGGATGCCCGCGCCGGTACTTCCCCGTCAGCAACCCATGGGCGAGCGGGAAGAAGGGCAGGATCCCGATCCCGAGGTGCTGGCACGCCGGCGCCAGCTCCGCCTCGACGCCGCGCTCGAGCAGCGAGTAGTGGTTCTGCGCGCTCACGAACCGCGACCGTCCGTCGCGGCGCGCGACGTACTCGGCCTCGGCCACCTGCCACGCCTTGAAGTTGGAGGAGCCGACGTAGCGCACCTTGCCCTCGCGCACGAGCTCGTCGAGGGCGGCGAGCGTCTCCTCGATCGGGGTGACGCCGTCGGGACGGTGGTACTGGTACAGGTCGATCCAGTCGGTCTGGAGGCGCCGAAGCGACGCTTCGACGGCGATCCGGAGGTAGCGACGGGAGCCGCGTGCCCCCCAGTCCGGCCCGTTCTTGCCGCTCATGTCCATGCCGAACTTTGTCGCGAGCACGACCTCTTCCCGGCGGCCCTTGAGCGCGTCGCCGATGAACGCCTCGCTGTCGCCGCCTCCGCCGTAGATGTCGGCCGTGTCGATCAGGGAGATCCCCGACTCGATCGCTGCGTCGACGACCGCGCGGGTCTCCCTACGATCGCAGCGGGTGCCGAAGTTGTTGCTGCCGAGCCCAACGACGGAAACCATCAGCCCGGACGAGCCGAGCGAGCGGTAGCGCACTAGCCTGCTGCGGCAGCGCGGAGCTTCGAGAAGACGTCCGCCATCTCGAGCGCGCTGCGGGCGGCATCGGCCCCGCGGTCGAGCCGGGCCTCGGCCTGCGCACGCGTCTCGCAGGTGAGCACGCCGAACGAGACAGGCGTTCCCGTCTCGAGGGCGGCCAGCTGGAGGCCGCTTGCGGCTTCCGAGGAGATGTAGTCGAAGTGCGGCGTCTCGCCGCGGATCACGCAGCCGAGGGCGACCACGCAGGCGTACCGGCGCGTCTTGCCGAGAGCCATCGCCGCGAGCGGGAGCTCGAACGCCCCGGGCACGGTGAGGATCGTGATCGCGCTTCTCATCACGCCGGCCAGCTCCAGCTCGTCGAGAGCGCGGGTGAGCAGCTGGTTCGTGATCTCCCCGTTGAAGCGGCTGACGACGACCGCGACCGAGCGCTGTGCTCCCGTCGCCTCGCCTTCGAGCGTGCGGTAGCCGTCGGGGATGTCGAGACCGGAAGGAGTGTGCTCGAGCGGAAGCGCGAGCTCGTGCTCGGGTTCCTCCGGTTCGGGCTCCGGCTCGGGCTCGGGCTCCGGCTCAGGCTCAGGCTCGGGTTCGGCCTCGGCCTCGGGCTCGAACGCAGGCGGTTCCTCCGCGAAAGGCTCCTCTTTCAGCGGCTCCTCGTCGTCGACCACGTCCTCGGCCGCGTAGGCCGGAGAGGGCTCGTAGGCCGCCGGCGGCGGTGACGCAGGCTCCTCCCACGGCGGACGCTCGGGCTCGACGAGGGGGCTGTCCTCGATGAAGGGATTCTTTTCCTCCATCTCCGGCTCCGATGCCGAATCGAGATCGAAGGGGCGCCGCTCGTCATAGTCGTAGCGCTCATTCATCGTCTGCATTCTCTACTTCGTATCGGAGGTCCTGGTGATGGAGGCGATGGCCGAGCTTGGACTTCTTGGTCTCGAGGTAGCGGAGATTCTCGGCGTTGGGCGACACCTCGATCGGCACCTGCTCGACGACGGTCAGGCCGAAGCCCTCGATGCCGATGATCTTCTTCGGGTTGTTCGTGAGGATCCGGATCGTCGACAGGCCGAGATCGGCCAGGATCTGGTTGCCGATCCCGTAGTCGCGCGCATCCGGCGGGAACCCGAGCTCGAGATTGGCCTCGACGGTGTCCATCCCGCTTTCCTGTAGCTCGTAGGCCCGGAACTTGTTCAGGAGCCCGATTCCGCGGCCCTCCTGGGCCATGTACAGCAGCACCCCCCGCTCCTCGGAGCCGATCCGCGCAAGCGCCTGCTCGAGCTGCTCGCCGCAGTCGCAGCGAAGCGAGTGGAAGACGTCGCCGGTCAGGCACTCGGAGTGGACCCGGACGAGCACGTTCTCCTTGCGATCGACCTCGCCCCTGACGAGCGCGAGGTGGTGCTTGCCGGACAGCCGCTCGCGGAAGGCGACGGCGGTGAACTCGCCGTAGGAGGTCGGCAGCCGGACCGAAGTCGTGCGCTCGACGAGCTTCTCCGTCCGCCGCCGGTACTCGATCAGGTCGGCGACCGTGATCATCTTCAGCCCGTGGCGCTCGCAGTACGGCACCAGGTCGGGGACGCGCGCCATCGTCCCGTCCTCGTTCATCACCTCGCAGACGACGCCGGCCGGGATCAGGCCGGCGAGGCGCGCGAGATCGACCGCCGCCTCGGTCTGCCCCGCGCGCTCGAGCACGCCTCCTGGGCGCGCGCGTAGCGGGAAGATGTGCCCGGGCTGGACGAGATCCTCCGGGCCCTTGCTGGCATCGATCGCAACCTGGATCGTCCGCGACCGGTCGGCGGCGGAGATGCCGGTGGAGATCCCCTCGCGCGCCTCGACGGAGACCGTGAACGCGGTGCCGAACGGCGTCTCGTTCCGGTCGGTCATCGGCTTCAGGTCGAGCTCGGAGCAGCGCTCGGGCGACAGGCAGAGGCAGATCAGGCCGCGCGCGTGGGTGGCCATGAAGTTGATCGCCTCCGGCGTCGCGAACTGGGCCGCGATCGTCAGGTCACCCTCGTTCTCGCGGTCGGCCGCGTCCACGACCACCACGAGCTTGCCCTGGCGGACGTCCTCGATTGCCTCCTCGATCGTGGCGAAGGGTGTGGCGGTCAGCTGCTGAGCCATCGGAGCAATGGTAGTCCTACGGCAGCAAGCGCTCGACATACTTCGCGAGCACGTCGGCCTCGAGGTTGACCTCGTCGCCGGGCTCGAGGGCGCCGAGCGTGGTCACGGAGAGCGTGTGCGGGACGAGCGCGACCGAGAAGCTGTCGTCCGTGACCTCGGTGATCGTGAGCGCGACGCCCTCGACGGTGACGGAGCCCTTCTCGATGCAGTAGCGGAGGACCTCGGGCGGCGCCTCGATCGACATCCGCACGTCGTCGCCGTCCCGATCGACGCTGCGGATGCGGCCCACCCCGTCGACGTGTCCCTGGACGATGTGGCCGCCGAGCGGGTCACCGACTCGGACGGCCGCCTCGACGTTGACCTCGTCCCGGAACGGCTTTCCGCGCTCCCGGCTTTCGGGGATGACGTTGAAGGCGAGGCGTCCGTTCTCGCGGGCGACCACGGTCAGGCAGATGCCGTCGATCGAGATCGAGTCGCCGATGTCGCCCTCGACGGACGTCTCGACGACCAGCTCGCCGTCGTCGTACGAGACGACGCGGCCCCGCTCCCGAACGATCCCCGTGAACACGTGGAAAACCTAGCCGAGCGCCAGCGTCTCCAGAGTCTCGCGCCCGACCATCTGGAGCTGCGCCGAGTGCCGCTGCGGCCGGTTGAGCTCCTCCACCAGCTCGTCGAGGGCCTGCGCTTGCTCGAGAGACAGGCCCTCCTTGCCCACGCTCGCGATCAGCTTCAGCAGCTCGGCGTCGCCGAGGTGGCCGGACAGCCAGCGCGAGAGCTGCGTGACGAGCTCGTGCTCAGGGTTCATGGACGTACGCGGTCAGGAGCAGGTCTTCGCCGACGGGGTCCGTCGTCAAGCGGAAGAGTCTCACCGGCTCGGGCAGGTCGCCGAGGAAGCGAGGGCCGCTTCCGCCCACGACGGGGGCAACGAAGACAAGCAACTTGTCGACGAGGTCCTCCCTGAGGAAGGCGGTCGCGAGCGTCGGCCCGCCCTCGAGCAGCAGCGACTGGACGCCCTCCTCCCCGAGCCGCGCGAGCTCCTCTCCGAGCGGCCCCGGGCGAAGCTCGAGCTCGGACCCTTCGGGAAGCGGGCCACTGCCGAACGCCAGTCGGCGCGGCTGGCTCCGCACTTCCACGTCGCGCGCCGTCAGCGAAGGATCGTCGGCGCGAACCGTCCCCATCCCGACCGCGACCGCGTCGGAGGACGCCCGCAACTCGTGGACCAGGCGTCTGCTCTCCTCGCCGGAGATCCAGCGCGAGCCCGGCACCGTCACGCGGCCGTCGAGCGTGACCGCGACCTTGTACGTCACGAACGGCCGCCCCTTCGAGACCGCGGTGCGCCACGCCTCGTTCTGCTGCCGCGCCTCGAACGAGTCGACGAGCTCTGTCTCGACACCTGCGGCGCGCAGCTTCTCGAGGCCGCCTCCGTGCTCCGGATGCGGGTCGAGCGAGCCGGCGACGACGCGCGCGATCCCGGCCTCGAGCAGAGCGTCGACGCACGGCGGCGTGCTGCCGTAATGGGAGCACGGCTCCTGCGTCACGTACAGCGTTGCTCCTCGCGCCCGCTCGCCGGCGGCGGCGATCGCGTTCACCTCCGCGTGTGGCCCGCCGGCGCGCTCGTGCCAGCCCTCGCCGACCACCTCCCCGTCGCGGACGAGCACGGCCCCGACGACCGGGTTCGGGTGCGTCGTGCCGCGGCCGCGTTCGGCCAGCTCCAGCGCTCGTTCCAGGCTCACTGGATCTCGGCGACGAGCGCTTCGTATGCCGCAACCGGATCGTCGGCGCCGAACACGCTCGAGCCGGCCACGAACAGGTTGACGCCGGCCTCTCGCAGCTCGCGCGCGTTCTCCACGCCGACGCCGCCGTCCACCTGGACGTGGCGCTCCGGCGGGATCAGCTCGCGCAGCCTGCGGATCCGCGGGATCGCCTCGGGCATGAACGCCTGTCCCGAGTATCCGGGGTGGATGCTCATGCAGTTGACGATGTCCGCGGCCTCCGACGCCGCCGCCGCGTCCTCCGGGCTCGTCTCCGGGTTGAACGCGAGCCCGACGGCGAGACCTTGGGCTCGCGCCTGGGCGTAGACCGCGGGTAGGTCGTCGCAGGCCTCGTAGTGGACGGTGACGCTGTCGCCGCCCGCCTTCGCGAACGCCTCGAAGTGACGCTCCGGGAACTCGACCATCAGGTGGCAGTCGACGATCGCGCCGCCGTCGTGGACGAGCTTCGAGATCGACTCGAGCACGATCGGCCCGATGGTGACCGGCGGGACGAAGTGCCCATCCCCGGTGTCGAAGTGGAAGACACGGACGCCGGCGTCGAGCATCTGCTCGATCTGCTCGCCAAGGCGCGCGAAATCGGCCGCGTAGAGCGACGGCTCGATCTCGGCGCCGCGAACCCAGTCGTCCCAGCTCACGCCGAGGATCTTAGGCGGGCGATGAAGAAGCCCGACGTCCTATGGACGTGCGGGAGCGTGAGGAGGAACTCCGGCCGGCCAGGATGGCGGAACTGCGGCCACTCGTCGCCCACCGGCTCGGGCTCGAGCCCGGACGTGTCGACGACCTCCTCGTTCTCGGCCGCGTTGATCGTGCAGACCGAGTAGGTGACCGTCCCTCCCGGCCGGACGCGCTCGGCGGCGGCGCGCAGTAGGGCGAGCTGCAACTCCGGCAGAGGCTGCGAGCGCCAGCGCAGGTCAGGACGCGAGGCGAGGACGCCGAGGCCCGAGCAGGGCGCATCGACGAGCACACGGTCGAATCCCGTCAGACCGGGTGGAAGCTCGAGCGCGTCCGCGCAGACGACCGTCACGTTGTCCGCACCCAACCGGCGGCAGTTCTCCTCGAGCTCGCGCGCGCGGCCGGGATGCTTCTCGACCGCGACCACCTCGCCGGCGAGCTGCGTCGCCTTTCCTCCGGGGGCGGCGCAGAGGTCAAGCACCCGTTCGCCCTCGACCGAGCCGACGGCGAGCCCCGCGAGCTGGGAGCCCCGGCTCTGGGGCCAGATCAGGCCCTCGGCCAGCGCCCGCTCGTCCACGCGGTCCACGTGGAGGGCGTCGGGGAGATCCGGGTCCGGCCTTCCGTCGACGTGCCCCTCCTTGCGCCGGTTCAGGCGCACGACCGTCTCCGGCGCCTCGTTCTGGGCTTGCATCAGCGCGAGCGCGTCGTCGGCGCCGAGCTCGCGCCACCACGTCTCGGCGACCCAGTCCGGGTAGGAGTGCTTGAGGGCGGCTTCCTCGGCGGTTCCTTCGGGCAGGCTCGCGAGCAGGCCGCGCAGGCCCTCGGATAGGCGCCGGAGCACGGCGTTCGTGAACGCGACCCCCCGCTCGAGCCCGGCCTCGCGCACCAGCTCCACCGACTCGCCGACCGCCGCGTGGGCAGGGACGGAGTCGAGATAGCCGAGCTGGTAGGCCCCGATCCGGAGTGCCGCGCGCACGGGTGCATCGAGCTTGTGGACGGGGCGCCGCCCCAGCGCTTCGATCCCGTGGTCGAGCGTGCGGATGCGCTGGACGGTGCCGTAGGCGATCCGCTGGGCGAGCGCGCGGTCCCGGGCGTCGAGACCGGCCGCCGCGGGCACGAGCGCGCGGTCGGCATAGGCGCCGTCCTCGAACACCCGCAGAACGACCTGGTAGGCCGCTCGGCGTGCTGGGGCTACCGGCACGACACTGCGATCATGGTTTCTTCGCGACGACGTTGAACAGATGCCAGTGCTTCGGGTCGCCGACGGCCGTCTTTCCGTCCTCGTCGATCTCCTCGAGCTTTTCGACCGTGAAGGGCTCGAGCAGCGCCTCCACTTCGTTCTTCGTCTGGAACGTGATCTCGCCCTTGTGCGAAGAGGTGCCTTTCCCGGCAGCCCAATCGTCTCGATCGCCGAACAGCTGACCGCAGAAGCGCCCACCGCTGACGAGCGAGCGGCGGATCCGGTCCCAGACGGCCGGGAAGGCCTCCGGGGACGTGAACGGAAGCGAGAAGCTCGCGTTTACGAGCTCAGCGCGAGGCCACGTCGCCTGCTCGAATGTCGACACGAGAGTGGCCAAGTGCTCGCTCGCGCCCTCGAGCCCTTCAAGCCGGGCGAGCAGCTGCTCGATCGCCTCGGCTTCGGCGTCCACGGCGAGCACGCGCCATCCGTGCCGAAGGAGCTCAATGGTGTCGCGCCCCGTCCCACAGCCGAGGTCGACAGCGAACAGCATCCGGCCGTCGCCCACGCCCTCCGATTCGAAGCGCGCGAGCGCAAACAGGAGCGTCTCGCGCGGCGTGTCGCCCGCTGCCTCGTAGTACCGGCGCCAGTCCTCGCTCACCGCAGACCTCGCAGGAACTCGTCGTAGGACATGCGCTTGCGGCCCTCCGGCTGGACCTCGACCGGCACCACGCGGTCGTCCTCGACGCGCGCCCGCCAGACGATCACCGGCCGCCCGTGCAGCTCCGCTCGCGCGCCGATGTGCGGCGAGAGCGCCCGCACCCGGTCCACGATCTCCTGTCCCGGCCGCTCCCAGTCGATCAGGCGGTCGTCGGCCGTGATCTTCTCCGCGTAGGTCGCTCCTTCGTCGGGCTGCGGGACGAAGCTCGGGTCCGCCAGCACGCCGTCGAGCAGCTCCGCGGCGATCGGAGCCGCCTTCGCGTAGACGGCACCGGCATCGTCCTCCGGCTCGATCGGAAAGGCTCGCTGCGCAGCGATCGGCCCGGCGTCGAGCTCGGGCGTCGTCCGGTGGATCGTCACCCCCGTCTCGCGGTCGCCGGCCATGATCGCCCGCTCGACCGGCGCCGCCCCGCGCCAGCGGGGGAGGAGCGACGGGTGGACGTTAAGCCACAGCGCCCGGTCGAGCAGCTCGTCCGGGATCAGCGCTCCGTAGGCGACGACCATGACCGCATCCGCCTCCGGGTCGAACGAGGTGTCAAGCCGTTCCGGCTGCCGGACGGGGATCCCGAGCCGCTCCGCGACGATCTTCGCCGGCGGCGGGCCGGGTCGTCGACCCCTCCCGCGCGGCCGATCGGGCCGCGTGAGCAGATAGGCGAGCTCGTGCCGGCCGGCCAGGCGCTCGAGGACGTCGGCGCCGAACGGAGCCGTCGCAGCGATTGCCAGCGTTCCTGAGGAACTACCTTTCGGGACAGCCACCGGCGTCCGCGATGACCTGGCATCCTCGGCCGACTTCGTTGCCTCGCTGCAGAGCTCGCATGAGGCTCACCGTCGGCCCCGTAACTCGGATGAGCACGCTCTTTCGACTCGAGCTGACGTCGAGGTGGACATCTAGCGGCATGGTCAGATTGATCGCGATGTCTGCGCCGTAACCTTGCTCGAACAGATCTCCAAGTCGTCCCGTGTAATGACGGTGGTTCTGAAAGAAATACAGCTGCTCTGATCTTTGGAGAGCATCGACCTCCGCAAGAGTTCGGCCAGTAAGACCAATGCTGGGCGGAGGGGGATTTGCCGTTCCCGATCCTGTGAAGGCAAATGCCGCGATGAGCGCGGCAGTTATGCCGCCGGCGACGGCGACGATCCAGCGGTTCCGTACGCGGGCCATTGCCCACCTCCTATGTCTAGGACTAGCGAGAAGCGCCGAGAACGGGCTGGGGGCGCAGGACGGCCAGCGCCTCGCGGCGGCTGTCTGCATCCGTGCGGTCGAGAATCAGGACGCCGTCGAGATGGTCGATCTCGTGCTGGGCGACCCGGGCCGTCAGCCCGGTCAGCTCCAGCCGCAACTCGCCGCCGTCGGGATCGTTCGCCTCGACCGTGACCGAGAGCGCCCGCTCGACCGGGACGCGGACGCCCTGCATCGACAAGCACCCCTCCTGGTCGGTCTCGGATTCGTCCGAGCGCTCCAGGATCCGCGGGTTGACGAGCGCCAGGGAGTCGCCTTCTCCCGGCTGGAAGACGAAGACCCGGCGCAGGATGCCGACCTGGTTGCCGGCCAGGCCGAGCCCGTAGGCGTCCTTCATCAGCCGCTTCATCCGCTCGACGAGGCGCTGGAGGTCGTCGTCGAAGCTCTCCACCTCGCGCGCCTGCATCTTGAGCACGGGATCGGGGTACTGGCGGACCTGCGAGAGCGCGGCGACGCGCAGCGCCTCCTCGCGGGGATCGCGCTCTTCCTCGAGAACCTGTCCGGCGTCGGCCATGCCTGAAGTCTAGGCAGGCGGACCGGCCCGGACGACGGCGAGCATCTCCTCCGGGGAGCCGCGGCGGTCGTGCAGACTCTCGAGCCACCAGGTCGCGCCGGCCACTTCGTAGTCGCGAGGGTTTGCAAGCGACGAGTAGCCGGTGACGACCACGTCGCCGCGGATCCCGCGCGCCTTCTCGGCGATCTCGCCAGGGCTGAGCGACATCCGGTCCGGCTCCGAGCTGTCGGCGAGCCAGCCGTCGTAGCGGGCCGCTCGCTCGAGCGCGTCACGCCGCTTGCCCCCGACCCAGATCGGCACCCGGCCGACCGGAGGCGGCTGAAGGGTGACGCCGTTCACCGTCTCACCGTCCCACAGCTTCCGGAGCGCGTCGAGACCCTCGTCCAAAAGCGCGATCCGCCGCCTGCGCGAGTAATCCTCGCCGAAGCGCTCGAACTCGCTCCGGTTCCCGCCCAGACCTGCGCCGAAGACGACGCGGCCGCCGCTGAGCCGATCGAGCGTCGCGACCGTGTGTGCGAGGTTCTGGACGCGGCGCCGCGGCACCGGCGTCACCGCCGTCCCCAGCAGGATGCGGGACGTCTCCATTGCGCAGGCGGTCAGCAGCACCCACGGGTCGGCCGAGGGAACGCCCCAGACGAAGCCGAGGTGGTCCCAGGCGAACAGGCCCTCCCAGCCTGCCTCCTCCGCCGCCTTGGCGAGCTCGACGACAGCCCGCACGTCCGAATGCGTCCCGATGTTCGAGACGACGAGTCCGTAGCGCATCGCTACAAGCTTTGCGGATCGACGTCAACGACGGCGGTGAGCCCCGCCTTTCGCATCGCTGTCGCCGCTTCCACGAGCAGCTCGGCCGCGCGCGCGGCGATCCGCCTCGGGTGCTCGGTCTTCGCCACGAGCTGCGCCCGATGGCGGCCGCGCAGCCGCAGCAGGGGGGCCGGGCCGAGCAGATCCCCGTTGCCGAGGCCCGCCTTGAGCTCGCTCAACAGCCGCGCCGGGCCCTCCGCATTTGGCCCCGAGGCGACGATGCGGACAAGATGGCGGAAGGGCGGATAGCCGAGCTCGCGGCGGCGCTCGAGCTCGCCGGCGAGAAACTCGGGCACGTCGTGGCGGGCGGCGAGCTGGATCGCGCGCGCATCGGGCTGGAAGGTCTGGACGAGGACGCGCCCGGGTGCGTCGCGCCCGCTCCGGCCGGCGAGCTGGGTCAGGAGCTGGAACGTCCGCTCCTCGGCGCGGAAGTCCGGCAGGCCGAGCCCGGTGTCCGCGTCCACCACCGCCGCCAGCGCGACCCCGGCGAAGTGATGTCCCTTCGCGACCATCTGCGTTCCGACGAGCACCACGCGGTCGCCGGCGGCGAAGCGGCCGAGCGCCTCGGCGGCCGCTCCCGGCTTGGAGACGGTGTCCGCGTCCAACCGGATCCGCTCCAGCTCGGGGATTTGCGCCTCCAGCTCCCGCTCGAGCCGCTGCGTTCCCGCGCCGAGCCGCGCGAGCTCGGCCGAGCCGCACGCAGGACAGGTCTCCGGCGCGGGCTCCTCCCACGCGCAGTGATGGCAACGGAGCACACCGTCGCTGTGGAGCACCAGTGAGACGTCGCAGTTCGGGCACCGGATCGTCTTGCCGCACGCGCGGCAGTGCAGCGCAGGTGCGACCCCGCGCCGGTTCAGGAGCAGGATCGCCTTCCCGCCCGACTCGGCGATCGCCCCCAACTCGGCCAGCAGCGGCGCCGACAGCGGATAGCCGCGTTCGTAGCGGAGATCGACGACGCGGACGGGCGGCAACGGCCCCGCCAGCCGGCCGCCGAGCTCGAGCCGCTCGAGCCGCTCCCAGCTCTCGGGCCGCGGCGTCGCGCTTCCGTAAACCGCGACGGCGCCCTCGAGCGAGGCGCGCTTGGCGGCCACCGTCCGGGCGTCGTAGCGTGGGTCGGACTCCTGCTTGTAGGAGGCATCGTGCTCCTCGTCGACGCAGATGAGGCCGAGCCCGCGGACCGGGGCGAAGACGGCGGAGCGGGCGCCGATCACGACGCGGGCCTCGCCCCCGACGATCCGCTCGCGCTCATCCCGGCGCTCGGCGTCGCTCAAGGCCGAGTGCAGGATCGCGATCCGGTCGCCGAAGCGCACCCGGAAACGGCCGACGGCCTGCGGCGTGAGCCCGATCTCGGGCACGAGCACGATCGCTCCGAGACCACGCTCGAGCGCGGCGGCGCACGCCTGGAGGTATACCTCGGTCTTGCCGCTGCCCGTCGCCCCGTACAGGAGGAAGTGCGCGCCGGAGCCCGCGTCCATCGCACCGACAACTCGCGCGACGGCCTCCTCCTGGGAAGGGCTCAGCGACTCCGGTGCCGCCTCGCCCCTGAGGGCCTCCCGCAGCGCCGGCTGAGGCCGCTCGGCCCGGCGGGCGCGCTTGAGCGGAGCGACAAGCTCGAGCGCGCGTGCGGGCGTCGAGCCGTAGTAGTCGGCGACCCAGAGCGCGAGCTCGACGAGCGCGGGCGGGACGGTGTCCACCACCTTCTCGATCGGGGCCGCGTCCACCCCTTCTGGAGGAGCGTCCGCCACATCGACGACGACGCCGCGGCGGCGCGCGCGGCCGAAGCGCACCTGAACGACGGCTCCCGGCTCGACGTCGTCGGGAACCTCGTACGTGAAGGGCCGGGCGACGGCGCGGGCCGAGACGAGCGGGTACACGGATGCGTAGCGGGGACTCACGGGACGTTTAGAGTTGCAGCGTGCCTGGACATTCGGTCGACGAGTACCTCGAGACGATCTACTTTCTGGCGTTTCCGATCGGCGAGTACCACCCGGTGACCGCGGGCTCCCCCACGCTCGCGTCCCGTGTCGCCGAGATGCTCGGCGTCTCCCGGGCATCGGCCGGCGAGATGCTGAAGCGGCTCGAAGCGGAGGGCCTGATCGAGCGGGGAGAGCAGCGGGAGGCGCTGCTCACGGCGTCCGGGCGCAAGCGCGCCGAGCAGGTCGTCCGCCGCCACCGCCTGATCGAGCGGCTGCTGACCGACTTCCTCGGCTACACGGCCGCCGAGGCGCACGTCCATGCCGACGAGCTCGGTGACACGTTCTCGGACGAGATGGTTGAGCGGATCGCCGAGCGGCTCGGGAACCCCGATCGCTGTCCGCACGGCTGGCCCGTCGATACGGCGTTCGAGCAGGAGGAGAACAAGGAGCTGGCGGCGCTCTCCGACCTCGAGCCCGGCGCGAGGGCGACGATCGTCCGGCTCGCCGAGCACGACGGCGAGCTGCTGCACTGGTTCTACGACCAGGGGCTCGTGCCGGGCGGCGAGATCGAGGTCGAGGACGTGAACGGCGAGTTCACGGTGCGGCTGAACGGCGACGAGCGGGTCCTCGCCGAGAAGGCCGCCGCCGGGCTCTTCGTCCGGCCGGCCGCGTAGGTCGTGACGCCTCTCTCGTTTTGTGTTTTTAAACACAGATGACTGAGGAGACGGCGCTCGAGCCGGTGCCCGGCGCGAAGCGCGTTGCCCTGACCTTCGACGATGGTCCTTCCCAGTGGACGCCCATGGTCCGCGAGCTGCTGCGAGAGCACGAGGGGCGCGCGACCTTCTTCCTGATCGGCGCGCGCGTCCGCGAGCACCCCGAGGAGGTGCGGAAGATCGTCGCCCACGGACACGAGGTCGGCAGCCACACGCTCACGCATCCGCGGCTGACGGAGATTCCCGACGACGAGGTCCGCGCCGAGATCGCCGCCGGCGTCGAGACGCTCGCCGAGGTGCTGGGCGAGCCGCCGCGCTTGTTCCGTGCACCCGGCTTCCACGCCGACGACCGCGTCCTGAAGATCGTCTCCGAGCTCGAGCTCGACGCCGTCTTCGCCGACGTCAATCCCCAGGACTGGCAGCCGGGGATGGATTCGCACAGCATCTTCTCCCACGTCTGGGCGGAGATCCGCCCGGGCTCGATCGTCGACCTCCACGACGGCTACCCGCCGCCCCCGACGAGCTCGCGGGACGACTGCACGCCGACGGTCGAGGCGCTCGGGCACCTCTTGCCCTGTCTCCGCGAAGAGGGCTACGAGCTCGTGACCGTGTCGGAGCTGCGCGTCGCCGGGTGAATCGGCTTCGCGCCACCGTCTGATCGGAACGCCGAGCCGGAGGTCGAGCCGTCTATGAATATCGCACTGAATACTTGGTGCCAGGCACGTGCCAGACAGCGGTTGGAGAAAGACGCTGCAAATTCGATTGAAACTGCTGAGCCGATTTGAGGGGTGAGTCCGAGGGACTCAAGTTTGTGAATATTTCCTAGAGGCGAAAGCTCTCGAGCTCAGGCAACCGAAGCGCCGGCTTCGAGCCCGGCCGCCTCGCGGAGCGCGCCGGCCTTGTCCGTCCGCTCCCAGGTGAAATCGTGGTCGTCACGGCCGAAGTGGCCGTAGGCCGCCGTCTTGGCGAAGATCGGCCGCTGCAGCTGGAGATCGCGCAGGATCGCCGCCGGCCGCAGGTCGAAGTGCTCGCTGACGAGCTCCTCGATCCGGCCGACCGCGATCTGCTCCGTCCCGAACGTGCGCACCCCGATCGAGACTGGGTGGGCGACGCCGATCGCGTAGGCGACGTTGACCTCGCAGCGGTCGGCAAGCTCGGCGGCAACGACGTTCTTGGCCACGTAGCGAGCCGCGTAGGCGGCGGAGCGATCGACCTTGGTCGGATCCTTCCCGGAGAAGGCACCGCCGCCGTGGCGGGCCGCGCCTCCGTAGGTGTCGACGATGATCTTCCGTCCCGTCAGCCCCGTATCCCCCATCGGCCCGCCGAGCACGAACTTGCCCGTCGGGTTGACGTAGACGAAATCGCGCTCCTCGAACCGCTTCTCGTCGTAGAGGTCGCGCGGGAGGATCGGCCGGATCACGCGCTCGACCAGGTCGGGCTTGATCAGCGCCTCGGCGTCGATCCCGTCGGCGTGCTGGGTCGAGATCAGGATCCGCTCGATCTCCACCGGCCGCTGGCGGCCGTGCTCGTCGACCTCATACCGGACGGTCACCTGGGCCTTTCCGTCCGGGCGCAGGTAGAGCAGCTCGTCCGCCTTCCGCACCTCCGCGAGCCGCTTGCACAGCTTGTGCGCGAGCATGATCGGCAGCGGCATCAGCTCCTCCGTCTCGCGGCAGGCGTAGCCGAACATCATCCCCTGGTCGCCGGCGCCGAGGCGGTCGAGCGGATCGTCGTCGCCCGGGTCGTGCTGCACTTCGTAGGCCTGGTCGACGCCCTGGGCGATATCGGGCGACTGCTCGTCGATCGCGACGACCACGCCACACGTCTCCGCGTCGAATCCGAACTCGGCCCGCGTGTAGCCGATCTCCGCCACCTTCTTGCGCACGAGCTTGGGAATGTCGATGTAGGTGCTGGTCGTGATCTCGCCGGCGACGATCACGAGCCCTGTCGTGACCAGCGTCTCGCAGGCCACGCGCCCGTTCTCGTCGTCGGCGAGGACGGCATCGAGGATCGTGTCCGAGAGCTGGTCGGCGACCTTGTCGGGGTGGCCTTCGGTGACCGACTCGGAGGTGAAGAGGAACTCGCGCGCTGTCATGCGGCCGGGAAGGCTACTCAATGCCCAGGAAGCCGGTGAAGACGAACCGCTTCCCACTCTTCGTCGTGTAGAGCAGCAGGCCGCGCAGCGGCGCGAGGTTGTCCTTCGCGATCGCCGGGATCGTCGAGCCGCGGCTCTCCGCGTACGAGAAGGCGTAGTCGAGCCCGCTGCGCACGTTCGCGTACAGGAACCCGTTCGTCTCGCTCGGCATTCCCGCTCCCGAGACCGCGGCCGTGTAGGCAGGATCGCCGGCGAGCTTCGTCCCTGGGCTCTGCATCGACTTGATCGACGCGCGGCTGTTCGTGATCACGAGCTTGCCGTCGAACGCGGCGGCGTAGATCGCCGTCCCGCTCACGTCGAACTCGCTCGCCTGCACGGCGCCGATCTGCACCGACCTCGCGTTCACGCTACCGCTGAGCTGGGCGAGCGCGGCCGCCTTCTCGATCACGCGTCGGGCCTTGGCCTCGTCGCTCACGCGGACGGCGAACAGCAGCGCCGGGGTTCCGGACGCCGTGCGGTAGAGGGCAAACGCGCCCTCGCCGCTCAGGAGCTTGAAGATGTCGTCGAGGCTCGCGCCGAGCGCGGTCTCGACCTGAGCGCGCTGCTGGTCGAAGCTCGGGTTGGTGCGGGCGTAGTCGTCGAACAGCGTGTTGAGCCTTCCACCCACGTTGTTGAACGAGAGGTAGAGCGTCGCGCCGGACGGAAGGGAGCTCGGAAGGTCGGCGTGGTATCCGGAGCCGCCCAGCTTCAGGTCCCCGCTCAGCGCGGCATCGATCCGGATCCCGCTCGACTCCGGCGTCACCGCCGCGCCGAACGAGTCGAGCTTTCCGATCTGGTCGGCGGTCGTGCCGGTGGGCCCGCCCTGCTGCTCGATCGCCTGGTCGATCGCGGACTGGATCGCGCTTCCTCTCACGAAGGCCTTCGTGATCGAGTCGCTCGGGAGACCGTCGAGCGCGTCGTTGAAGACCGAGTCGCCGTCGAGCCGGCCGCCGTTGTCGCGAAGCGACTTGAACTCGTCGAGCTGTGTCTGGCCGTTCGCGAACACCGTCCAGCCGTCGATCTCTTCGTGCACGGATGGGCTCGAGCCCTGCTCGAGCATGGCGTTGAACTTGTCGACGTCCTTGGGCTTCGTGATCCCGACGAGGTTGTTGCCGCCGTTCTGGAAGTCGAGCCAGACGAAATCGATCTCGTTGCCGAGCGCCGGCTTCACGTCCTGCTCCCAGCTCAACCCGTTCTCCTGGAGCGAGGCGCGGAGGCTCGAGAGCACGTCGTCCTTGCCCGGGAACCGGTTCAGTAGCGCTTCGGCCTTTTTCCAGCCTGCCGAATCGAGATTGCTGTCGACGGAAACGAACGCCGAGACCTTGTCCGGCACGATCGAGGCCGCGCCCGTGGCAGCAGGCTTGCCCCCGCCGCCCCCGCAGCCGGCCAATAGCGCAGCGCCGAGCGCAATTCCCGCGAGAAATCCGAGTCTCCTACGCACCCTCATTCCTCCCTCGGCCGCCTGCCCATCAGACTCGAGACTAGCTCAGACAGATCCTGACCGGCGAGGACATGGCATGCCCCCTCGGTGATCGGCAGCTCGATCCCGACCCGGTGCGACAGATCGCGAAGAACGGGCGCCGTCGTCAGTCCCTCGACCACCTGGCCGATCTCGGCGACCGCCTCCTCCGGAGTGGCGCCCTGCGAGATCAGCTCGCCGGCACGGCGGTTGCGGCTGAGCCGGCTCCAGCAGGTGACGATCAGGTCGCCCATCCCGGCGAGCCCGGCGAACGTCTCCGGGCGAGCACCGCAGGCCGCCGCCAGGCGCGACATCTCCGCCAGCCCGCGCGTGATCAGCGCGGCCTTGGCGTTGTCGCCGAAACCGAGCCCGTCCACGGCTCCGGCGGCGAGCGCGATCACGTTCTTCGCCGCCGCGCAGAGCTCGACACCGATCAGGTCGGCGTTGACGTAGACGCGGAAGATCAGCGAGTTGATCTCGTGCTGGAGCCAGACCGCGAGCTCCTCGTCCTCGGACGCGATGACGGCCGCGGCCGGGAGTCCAGCGGCGATCTCCTGGGCGAAGTTCGGGCCGGAGAGGACGGCGACCCTGTGGCCGGTCAGGAGCGTCGAGAGCCGGTTGCCAGTCGCCGGGTCGAGCCCCTTGGTCAGGCTCAGCACCGGCGGTCCCTCGGGCAGCATCGAGCTGACCTGGGCGAAGACCTGGCTCGGCACCGCCATCACGACGAGGTCTGCGTCCTCGAGCGGAGCCTCGGCGACGGAAGCCGCTCGCACGTCGCCGAGGTCGACGTCGGGCAGGTAGCGCGGGTTGCGCCCCGTCTCCGCGATCGCCGCCGCCTGCTCGGGATCGCGGCAGGCCAGCGTCACGTCGTGGCCCCGCTCGGCGAGCAGGCGCGCGAACGCGGTCCCCCACGAGCCTCCTCCGACGACGACGGCTCTCAACTGCGCCTCACGAAGTCGATGTCGACGGGGACGCCCGCGAGCTGGAAGCGCTCGCGGAGCTGGTTCTCGACCCAGTAGCCGTAGTCGCGCGTGATCAGGCCGGGATCGTTGACGACGATGCGAAAGCGAGGCGGGCGCGACCGGATCTGCGTCCCGTACAGAAGGTTGAGCCGCTTGTTGTTCCGCGACGGCGGCTGGCGGGCCTCCTTCAGCTCGCCCAGGAACCGGTTCAGCTCGCCCGTCGAGACGCGTGAGCTCGAGCGCTCGAACAGCTCCTCGATCCGGTCGAGCATCCGGTTGATCCCGCGGCCGGTCTTGGCGGAGACGGCGACCATCCTCGGGCGCTGGCGGAGCTTTGCCTCCAGGCGCGGCCGCATATCCTCGAGACCGACTTGGGCGACGTCCCACTTGTTCACGACCACGAGCGTCGCGCAGTGGGCCTTGCGGGCGACGTCGGCGACGGCGAGATCCTGGTCGACGAGCCCCTCGGCCGCGTCGACGACGACGAGAGCCACATCCGCGCGCTCGGCGGCCTGCAGCGCCCGCAGCTCCGAGTAATACTCAACCCCCTGGCGCTGCCGGCGCTTGCGCCGGAGGCCCGCGGTGTCGACGAACACGAACGTGCGGCCTTCCCGCTCGAACACGGTGTCGATTGCGTCCCGGGTCGTGCCGGGCGTTTCCGCGACGATCACCCGCTCCTGACCGAGGATCGCGTTCAGCAGGCTCGACTTTCCGACGTTCGGACGGCCGAGGATCGCGACGCTGATCGCATCCTCGCCCACCTCCGCCCGGCCGCCTCCCGGGAGCCGCACGAGGATCGCGTCGAGCAAATCCCCTGTCCCGAGACCGTGGACGGCCGAGATCGGGATCGGATCCCCGAGCCCGAGCCGGTGGAACTCGGCCGCATCGGCCTCTCGCGACGGGTCGTCGATCTTGTTGGCGAGCAGGAGGACGGGCTTTCGCGCGTGGCGAAGGATCGCCGCCAGCTCCTCGTCACCGGGCGTGATCCCGGCGCGCGCGTCGACGACGAACAGGACGAGGTCGGCCTCGGCCACCGCCGCGCGCGCCTGGTCGACGACCGAGCGCGTGATCGGCGAGGGATCGACGATGTCGACACCGCCGGTGTCCACGAGCAGGAACCGCTGTCCGCTCCATTCCGTCACGAGCTCCTTGCGGTCGCGCGTCACGCCGGGCGTCTCGTGGACGACCGCCTGCCGCGAGCCGGAAAGCCGGTTCACGAGCGTGGACTTGCCGACGTTGGGAAAGCCGACGACCGCGACCGTTCCTGCGAGCTTCTGCGCCTCCGTTTCCATGAGAGAAAGCGTATAATGTGGCGTTTTTGTAATCTTGTTTATGGCTATAATGGCGCTATGAAGATTGCCTCGATCAGCGAAGCGCGTAACCGTTTCAGCGCTCTTCTGGATCTGGTGCGAAGCGGGGAAACCGTCACGATCACGGACCGGGGGCGGCCCGTAGCCAGGCTGGTACCGGCAGCGGGTGGCGACCTCGGAGAGGACGAGGCACGCATCAGGCGCCTCGAGCGCGCAGGACTCATACGGCGAGGGAAAGGCGGCCGGTCGAACCTGCTTCTCACCCCACCGCCGAAGGCAAAGGCGAGCGTCTTGGAAGCACTCCTCGAGGAGCGCCGCGAAGGCCGTTGAGGTTCTGGGATAGCTCCGCTGTCGTGCCGCTCCTCGTCGAGGAGGCGTCCACCCCCTCCATGCAGCGGGCCTACGACGCCGATCCGGCGGTGGCCGCTTGGTGGGCGACCCCCATCGAATGCGCATCCGCGCTCGGGCGCCGGGAGCGCGGTGGAGAAATCGAGCCAGAGGCGCTGGAGAGCTCGCTCGCACGCCTCACCGAGCTTCAGGGGCGGTGGCTCGAGATCGACCCGAGCGATTCGCTTCGTCGAGCTGCTTTGCGTCTTGTCCGGGTGCACGATGTCCGTGCCGCCGACGCGTTTCAACTCGCCGCAGCGATCGTCGCCTCGGAGGAGCGCCCGGAGACACTCGAGCTCGTCACGCTCGACGAGCGGCTTGCGCTCGCCGCGAGCCGCGAGGGGTTTCCGATCCTGTCCGGGTAAGGCTAGGCCGGTAGTCGCGCGCGCACGAGCTGCTCGATCCGGTCGACGACCGCTTCGACGTCCAGGCCCGTAGTGTCGATCAGTTCTGCGTCCTCGGCCGGTTGCATCTGCGCAGCGTCCCGCTCGTCTCGAAGCCGGAGATCGGTGGCGAGCGCGTCGGGGCCGATCCCGGGACGATCCGCGATCCGGCGGCGGGCTCGCTCGTCGGTGTCGGCCACGAGATAGACCTTCACGTCCGCGTTCGGGGCGACGACGGTGCCGATGTCGCGGCCCTCGATGATCGCGTCCCCCTCCTGCGCGAGCTCGCGCTGGCGGGCGCGCATGATCTCGCGCACGGCGGGATGCCGAGCGACGGTCGAGACGACCTTGTCGACGCTCGCGTCCCGGATCTCCTTCGTGACGTCGTTCCCGGCGATCCAGACCTCGCCGTCCCGGTCGAACGTGACCGGATACCCCTTCGCGAGCTCCCCCAGCTTGGTCTCGTCGTCGAGCGGCACCTCCCACAGCAGCGCGAGCCAGGTGAGGGCCCGGTACATCGCTCCCGTATCGAGATAACGGAAGCCGAGACGCTCCGCCAGCAGCCTCGCGACGGTGCTCTTGCCCGCTCCCGCAGGACCGTCTATCGCGACGATCAAAGGCCTCGCCCTTTCGCCCTTCGGTCGAAAGGGCTAGTGGTTTGTGAGGGGTCGAATTGCATGCGCTTTCCACTAGCGCAAATCGCTCATCGAGCGAGTTGCGCGAGGATATCCCAGAATCCGGGGAAGCTTATAGCGACCGATTCGGCGCCCTCGATCTCGACGCCGTCACGCGAGACGAGGCCCGCGACCGCGCCGAGCATCGCGATCCGGTGGTCGCCGCCGGAGTCGACGCTCCCGCCGGCCGGACGGGTCGGCACGCCCCGGACGCGGAAACCGTCCCCGGTCGCCTCGATCCTGATGCCGATCCCCCGAAGCGCGGTCGTGACGGTCTCGATGCGGTCGGTTTCCTTGACCCGAAGCTCTTGGGCGCCGCGGACGACGCTCTCGCCGCGCGCCAGGCCGGCTGCGAGCGCGAACAGCGGCAGCTCGTCGACCAGCAAGGGGACCTCCGCCCGTTCGATCGAGGCCGCCCGGAGCTCGCGCTCGGGCGAGCGGACCTCGAGATCGGCGACGGGCTCCCCGCCGGCGCTGCTCCGGTTGAAGAGGGCGATGTGGACGCCCATCCGCTCGAGCACGTCGAGCAGCCCGGTGCGGGTCGGATTCACGTTCACTCCGTGGATTCGAACCCGCGAGCCCGGCACGAGCGCAGCCGCGACGACGAACGGCGCCGCCGCGGAGAAGTCGCCCGGAATCTCGAGCTCGAACGGGCGCAGGCGCTTGACCGGCGAGACGCTGATGTCGCGCGCGGAGCGGCGCACACGGACGGCGAGCGCGGGCAGCAGTCGCTCCGTGTGGTCCCGGGTCGGTATGGGCTCGACCACGGTTGTCGGCCCGCCTTTCGCGTACAGCCCGGCCAGCAGCACGGCGGACTTGACCTGAGCGCTCGCGACCGGCAGCTCATAGCGGATCGGATGCAGGGGAGCGCCCTCGATGCGCACGGGGGCATGGCCCTCGTTGGTCTCGATACGGGCGCCCATCAGGCGCAGCGGTTCCGCCACGCGCTCCTGGGGGCGGCCCGAGAGCGACGCGTCTCCGACCAGCTCGAACCGTCCCTCCTGTCCCGTCAGCAGCCCGGCGAGCAAGCGCATGACCGTTCCCGCATTCCCGCAGTCGATCGGTGCTTCCGGCTCGCGAAGGCCGTAGAGGCCGGCCCCCGTGATCCGGAGGACGTCGACATCCTCCTCGGCGACCTCCACCCCCAGCGCCCGCACCGCGCCGATTGCCGCCTCGGTGTCGGCGGCGCGGCCGAAGCCGCGAATCACGCTTTCGCCTTCGGCCACCGCGCCGAGCAGGACGGCCCGCTGGGAGATGCCCTTGACGCCCGGCACCGCGACATCGCCGCTCAGCACCGTTGCGGGCGCGATCCGCATCACTGCTCTTCCAGCACGGGTGAGACCTCGACCCCGTAGCCCTGCTCCTCGAGCAGGCGCGCGGCTCGCTCGGCCTCGTCCTCGCCGGCGACGAGCAGCCGGAGCGAGCCGCCCCGCTCCGGAGAGAGGTGCTGGAGCTCGAAGTCCTCGATGTTGATCCGCTCCGCGCCGAGAGCTTGTGTGATCCCGGCCAGCACGCCGGGCCGGTCGGGAACGTGGACGCGGAGCTGCTGGAGCGCCCCCGGATCGGGATATGCCTCCTCGAGGATGCGACCGCGGTTCCTGGAGGCCTCTCCGATCCAGCGCGCGAGGAAGCCCGCGTCGCCTGCGGCGAGAGCGTCCTCGAGCCTCCCGATCCCGCGTCGGTGCTCGGCCAGAGCCTCGCGCAGGGCTTCGGAGTTCTCCAGGAAGATGTCCACCCAGATGCGCGGGTTCGCCCCGGCGACGCGGGTCATGTCCCGCAGCGAGCCGCCGGCCGCGCCGAGCACGTCGTGGCCGTCGATGCGCGAGCCGCCCGCCTGATTGACAACCAGGTTCGCGAGCACGTGCGGGAGATGGCTGCTGAGCGCGACCAGGCGGTCGTGGACGCCCGGGTCGACCGCGACCGGCACCGCCCCGAGCGAGCTGACGAAGCCGTGGACGAGGCGGTAGCGGGCCGGATCGGTCTCGGGCAGCGGCGTCAGGAACCACGTCGCGCCTTCGAAGAGGTCGGCGCGGGCGTTGGCGGGGCCGTGCGCCTCGGAGCCGCACACCGGGTGGCCGCCCACGAACCGGGCCGACCCTGTGGCCGCCGCGCAGACCCGCGCCTTCGTCGAGCCGACGTCGGTGATCGAGCACTCCTCCCCCGTCGCCTCGAGCGCTGCGGAGATCCCGGCGGCGAGCTGCCCGACCGGAGTCGCGACCACGGCGAGCTCGGCTCCCTCGACCGCCTCCTGCAACGAGCCGCAGGCGTCGTTGATCGCTCCCCGCTCGAGGGCGACGGCGAGCGCACGCTCGTCGGGGTCGAAGCCGGCGATCGAGCTGCCGTCGAGGCGCTTGGCGGCGAGGCCGACCGAAGCGCCGATCAGGCCGGTGCCGATGATTGCGACTCGCATCGGGCGAACTGTTGCGGATCCCGCAGGGTTTCGCGCAGAATGGACTCGTACGATGGTCGAATGGCTGTGGAGCGTTCCCGCTGGACCGACGACCGCCTCGACGAGCTGGCGGATCGCGTGATGCGGCAGGATGTTCTCGAAGTGAGGTTCGACGGCCTCGAGCGGAGGTTCGACGGGCTGGAGAGCGCCGTCCAGGAGCTCAGGCTCGAGATGCAGGGCCTACGCGGCGACCTGACCGGACAGGCCAACGATCTTCGCAGCGACCTGTCCGGACAGGTGAACAGCCTCCGCAGCGAGCTCTACGACACTCGCCGGTGGCTGATGACGATGTGGCTCACGGGCCTTCTGGGCCTCGCCGCCCTCTTCGTCGAGATCTCGCTTCGGACCTGAGAGGCCGATGCAGCGCCTCAAGGACGTCGTTGCCGTCGTCACCGGCGCGAGTCGCGGCGGCGGGAAGGGCATCGCGCTCGTCCTCGGCGAGGAAGGCGCGATCGTCTACGTCACCGGGCGCAGCGTCCGCGGAGAACCGACGACGCTCGACCGCCCGGGCACGGTCGAGGACACCGCCGAGGAGGTGACCGCGCGCGGAGGAACCGGAATCGCCGTCCGCTGCGACCACACGGTCGACGCCGAGGTGGAAGCCCTGTTCGAGCGCGTCCGCGCCGAGCACGGACGCCTCGACCTGCTCGTCAACAACGCATGGAGCGGGTACGAGATGTCGCCGGACCCCGCTCTCGACTTCTGGGAGATCGACCTGCGGCACTGGGAGCTGATGTTCGCCGGCGGCCTGCGCGCGTCGATGATCTCCTCACGCTTCGGTGTTCCGCTGATGCTCTCGCAGCGGCGCGGCCTGATCGTCAACATCGGCTTCGCGCTCGGAGAGCGCTACCACGGGCACGTGTTCTACGACACGGTCAAGACCGCGGTGAACCGGATGTCCTTCGGGATGGCTGAGGATCTCCGCCCGCACGGGATCGCGGTCGTCGCGCTCTCTCCGGGGTTCATGCACGGGGAACGGATGAACCTGAGCCCGGAGCGGGCCGCGCTGACGGAGTCCACGCAGTACGTCGGCCGGGCGGTGGCGGCGCTCGCCGCCGACCCGAACGTGATCGGGAAGTCCGGTCAGGTCCTGCGCGTGTTCGAGGTCGCGCAGGAGTACGGCTTCACCGACGTCGACGGCAAGCAGATCTCCGGCTTCTGGGAGGAGTGGCTCAGGAACGCATGAGCTCGGCCACGCGGAACGCGAGGTCGAGCGACTGGCGCGCGTTCAGCCTCGGGTCGCACAGCGTCATGTACCGCCCGTCGAGCTGCTCCTCGAGCACGCCCTCCGAGCCGCCGATGCACTCCGTCACGTCGTCGCCGGTGAACTCGAGGTGGACGCCGCCCGGCCACGTGCCCTCCTCCCGATGCGCGGCAAAGAAGCCCGCGAGCTCGGCCATTACGTCGTCGAACCGGCGCGTCTTCCGCCCGGAGGCGATCGTGATCGAGTTGGCGTGCATCGGGTCGCAGACCCACACGACCGGGTGCTCGGCGTCGCGGACCGCCCGCAGGAGTGGAGGAAGGAGGTCGGAGACGCGGTCCGCCCCCATGCGCGCGACCAGGGTCAGCCGGCCCGGAATCCGGCCCGGGTTGAGCCGCTCGCACAGCTCGAGCACCTCGTCCGCGGTCGCGGCCGGCCCGAGCTTGCAGCCGATCGGGTTGTGGACGCCGGAGAAGAACTCGGCGTGCGCGCCGTCCGGCTGGCGCGTGCGCTCGCCGATCCAGAGCATGTGCGCCGAGCAGTCGTACCAGTCGCCGGTGAGCGAGTCGCGCCGCGTCAGGCCTTCCTCGTAGTCGAGCAGGAGACCCTCGTGGCTCGTCCACAGATCGACCTGGTGCAGCTCGGGCCGCGCCGCGACGTCGATCCCGCAGGCGGCCATGAACCGAAGCGCCCGCTCGATCTCGGTTGCGATCCGCTCGTAGCGCCGCCCCTCCGGCGAGGTGGCGACGAACTCCTGGTTCCAGGCATGCACCTGGTTGAGGTCGGCGAAGCCGCCCTTGGTGAACGCGCGGAGAAGGTTCAGCGTCGAGGCGGACTGGTGGTAGGCGCGCAGCATCCGCTCCGGGTCGGGCCGGCGCGCCTCCGCGGTGGGCGCATCGTCGTTGACCATATGCCCGAGGAAGGACGGCAGTTCAACGTCCCCGACCTGCTCGAAGGGCGACGAGCGCGGCTTGCAGAACTGACCCGCGATCCGGCCGACCTTGATCACCGGCAGCGTCGCCCCGTAGGTCAGGACGGCCGCCATCTGGAGGAGGATCTTCAGCTTGTATCATCGGCGCCGAGAACTCTCGGAACGACTCCGCGCAGTCACCGGCCTGAAGCAGGAAGGCGCGCCCGGCGGCAACCTCTGCGAGCGCCTCGGTCAGAGCCCGGGCCTCCCCGGCGAAGACGAGCGGCGGAAGCGTGCCGAGCTGCTCGCGGACGGCGGCGACGTGCTCCCCGTCGGGCCACGGCGGCTGATGCCGCGCGGGACGGCTTCGCCAGGACGCGGGCGACCAGGCGGGGGCGGCGGCGAGTCTCGAAGTCTCCATCTCCCTATTAGACGGCTTTCCGGTTACTTCGTCCGCACCGGAGAGTGGACGCGGCCTCCAACGCGGAGCCAGGCGATGCGACCCTCGGCGTCGCGGAGGAAGACCCCGCGGCCGCCCTTGAACATCCCCTCCGGGACGAAGATCTCGTCCGCGCTCGCAAACGCGACCGGGGCCGGAGGCGGCGCCGGCTCCGGCGGCGTGTCCGGCGTAGGGAATCCGCCCTTCGGCTCCATCCGCAGCTCGAGGCCGCCGTCGGTCTGCACGAGCTCGACGTCCCCCATCCTGGACTCGTAGCGGCCGAGATAGTCCGCCGGATCGAGCTCGATCGGCTCGAGCTCCGGCTCGCGCACCCCCAGATACGTCTCGTAGGCCTTGTCCACGACCCGCTGGCCCACAACGCCCCCGTACTCGTGGTTCGTCAGGACCACGAGCGCGAATCCCTGCTCCGGCGCGATCGCGAGCCAGCTGACCTGGCCTTTCGTCCCGCCGCCGTGACCGATCAGCTTCACGCCGTCGAGCGTCCTCAGCATCCACGCGAGGCCGACGGCGTCGATGTCGCCGCCGATCGGAACCTGCGGGCGAAGCATCTCGGCCACGGATTCCGGCTCCAGCAGGTCGCCGCCCTCGATCCAGAACCGCGCATAGCGCAGCAGGTCGCGCACGCTGCCGACGATCCCGCCGGCAGGATGCGCGGCGCGACCGATCGCCCACGGCCGCGCGACCACAGTCTCCTGCTCCTCGTTCAGGCTGTGGCCGACCGCGAAGCGCCGCGTGATCACCTCGTCGGCGAAGAAGAACGACTGCTCGAGGCCGAGCGGGTCGAGGACGAGCTCATGCAGAGCCCGCTCGAAGGGCATACCGGTGACGACCTCGATCACGCGTCCGGCGAGGTAGAAGGCCGAGTTGTTGTACGACCACACCTCGCCGAGCGGCGTCAGCTGCGGAACGTGGGCAAGCCGTTCGACCATACGGGCGAGCGCGTCGTCGCCGGGGCCGAGATCGTCGAAGTAGTCGCCGAGCCAGCCCGCGGTGTGGGTGAGCAGCTGGCGGACGGTGACCCGGGAGGCGACGTCCTCGTCCGCGAGCCGGAACTCCGGCACGTACTTGCGGACCGGATCGTCGAGGTCGAGCTTCCCCTGCTCGACCAGGCGCATGATCGCGGTCGCCGTGTACGTCTTCGTGATCGAGCCGATCTGGAACAGCGTCTCGGTGGTGACCTCGAGCGGGTTGTCGAGGCTCGTCACTCCGAGCCCGGCCGTCTCCTCCTCGCCCTCCGAGAGGATGCCGAGCGCGATACCCGGGACGTTCAGCTCCTCCATCCCGGCGCGCGCGACCTCGACGACTTCCTCGAAGCGGCTCACGCCGCGACCCTACCGATCGGGGAAGCGCGAGCGTAGGGCGGCGAGCCGCCGCTCCCACTGGCCGCCGACCTGCTCCATCCACGTGAGCGCTTCGCCGAGTGCCTCCGGCATCAGCCGGTATCTCGTCTCCCGACCCTGCCGCTCACCCTCGACGAGCCCCGCGGCGCTGAGCGCGTTCAGGTGCTTCGACACCGCCTGCCGGGTGACGGGAAGCTCGGCTGCGAGCTCGGTCGCGGTCGCGGTCTCCCGCGAAGCGAGTGCCTCGACGACGTTGCGGCGAGTCGAGTCGGCGAGGGCCGAGAAGACCGGCCCGGCGCGGCTGTCCATGTTCAGGCGACGGCGAGGGCAAACGCGCGGAGCTCGAGCGCCGGCCCCCACTCCGCCACCGGAGCCGTCTCGGTCACGACGACGCGTGTGCCCTCGTCGACCTCCTCGATCGTGAAGCCGACGTGCGTCTCGTTGCCGTCCTCGTCGGTCCAGCGGTAGCCGAGGCGCCGTCCTTCCTCGACCTCCTCGACGACGGCGTGCCGCTCCTCCCCGTTCTCCCAGCGGAAGTGGCCCTCGCCGCCCTCCTCGACCTCGAGCTCGACCTCGCTCGCAAACCACTCCTCCAGCCGCTCGGGATCGGTGAGCTCCTCCCAGACCTCATCCGGCGGCGCCGGCAGAACCAGCTCTCTCGTGACCTCCACCGCTCCTCCTTCCGCAACCGTTCAGTTGCGTGTATTATGCGCAACTGTGCGGTTGCATTCTACAACTCCCCATCCCTCGTAGTGCTTGCGTCGAAGGGGATCCCATCGATCGCGTGCCAGGCTTCAGCCTGGCTCGCACCCGCCTAACGTGGGCGTCATCCCGATGGTGATCGAGTCCGACTCCCGCGGCGAGCGGGCCTTCGACGTCTACTCCCGCCTGCTGCGCGAGCGGATCGTCTTCCTCGGCACCGAGGTCGACGACGACGTCGCGAACGTGGTCGCCGCCCAGCTTCTGTTCCTCGAGGCGGAGGACCCGGACAAGGACATCAGCCTCTACATCAACTCCCCCGGGGGCTCGGCCTACGCGGGGATGGCGATCTACGACACCGTCCAGTACGTGAAGCCGGACGTGCGCACGATCGCGGTCGGCATGTGCATGTCGGCGGCGGCGATGGTCCTCTGCGGCGGGGCCGCGAGGAAGCGGATGGCGCTTCCGAACTCGAAGATCATGATCCACCAGGGCTCGGCCGGCTTTCGCGGCACCCCGACCGACATCGAGATCCATGCGCACGAGGTGCTCTCGATGCGGCAGCGGATGGCCGAGCTGATCGCCGAGCACTCGGGCAAGCCGGTCGAGCACGTCCTGCGCGACATCGACCGTGACCGGTTCATGAGCCCGCAAGAGGCGGTCGAGTACGGGTTGATCGACGAGATCGTCTCGCCGCGCGAGATCCGAATTGGAGATCGGGCAGCCTGAGCGCACGATCGTCGTCGAGGATCCTCGGCTGGCGCGCGTGGTGTGTCCGGGACGACGGGCTCCTACAGTCCGTCCTCTACGACGACGTGTGGGAGCCCGGCCGGCCACTCGCCGCCGTGTGCCCGCACGGGCACACCGCTCCTGACCCGGCCTGCGCCTGCGGCATCTATGCGGTCCGCGAGCCCGACGGTGCGCGCCGGTACCTGCTCGGCCGCGACGACCTGCACGTCGTCGGTCGCGTGCTGGGACAGGTCGCGCTCTGGGGAAAGGTCGTCGAGGCGCAGCTCGGCTGGCGCGCGTCCCGCGCTTATCCCGCCTCCCTGGAGCCCGCGGCCGCCGAAATCGCCCGCCTGTACGGTGTCCCCGTATGCCCGACGATCCCCACGTGGAGGAGCTTCGAGCCCAGATTGGCGAGCTCGACCGCCTGATCGTCGACGCCGTCAACGCACGGCTCCAGCTCGTCGAGCGGCTCCGGAAGCACAAGGAGGAGCACGGCGTCGGGTTCCTCGACATCAGGCAGGAGAAGAAGATCCACCGCGAGCTGGCCAAGTTCAACAAGGGCCCGCTGTCGGAGAAGGGCCTGCACGAGCTCGTCGGCGAGATCCTCGACCTGATGAAGCGGGAGCTGCGCGGGCTTGACCGGCGCGGGTGACGTCTCTACCCTTGAAAGACGATGACCTCCCGACCGCGCAGCTGGGCCTGGTCTTGGCGCCACGAGCGTGGCGGGAGCGTCGCCTGACCTGACGAGGCCGTAACCCGTACCGCTCGAGACCTTCCAGCCGGGAG
>WNGA01003374.1_pt1 | contig 44005 bp, 35 predicted proteins | sample 5400061 | NCBI WGS metagenome assembly WNGA01 (sample SAMN13153366, study PRJNA577476) | soil metagenome | isolation source: 100 cm soil or saprolite under grassland replicate 2 | place: USA:California | collected 2016-06-15 | reverse complement strand
GTGGCCCACCTCGCAGCTCAGCGGCTGCGGGGCAGGCCGAGGACGCGCTCGGCGATGATGTTGCGCAGCACCTCGGAGGTGCCGGCCTCGATGGTGTTGCCCCGGCTGCGGAGCTGCTGGTACTGCCAGTAGCCGCCCCAGGCGCTGTCGGACCCGTCGAGCTGGGCCGCCGGCCCGAGCAGCTCGAGCGCCAGCTTGGTGAGCCGCTGGTTCGACTCCGACCAGTGCAGCTTGGCCACCGACCCCTCGGGGCCGGGGATGCCGGTCCGCACCAGGCTGGTGAGGGCGCGGTAGTTGGTGTAGCGCAGGCCCTGCAGGTCGACCCAGAGGCGGGCGATGCGCTCGCGCACCAGCGGGTCGTCGGCCGGCCGGCGGCCGGCGGCGTCCTCGGTGCGGGCGAGCTGGACGAGCTTGCGCAGGGCGACCTCCATCCGCACGGTGAGCGCGAAGCCGAGGGTGCCGCGCTCGTGCAGCAGGGTGGTCATGGCCACCGCCCAGCCGCCGTCGACCTCGCCGACCACCTGGTCGGCCGGCACCCGCACGCCGGTGAGGAAGATCTCGTTGAACTCCGCCTCGCCGGTGACCTGGCGCAGGGGGCGCACCTCGACGCCGGGGGCGTGCATGTCCACCAGGAAGTAGGTGAGCCCCTTGTGCTTGGGCACCTCGGGGTTGGTGCGGGCCAGCAGGATGCACCAGTCGGCGATGTGGGCGAACGAGGACCACACCTTCTGGCCGTCGAGCACGAACTCGTCGCCCTCGCGCACCGCCCTGGTCCGCAGCGAGGCCAGGTCGGAGCCCGCGCCCGGCTCGGAGAAGCCCTGGCAGAACACCTCCTCGGCGGAGAGGATGCGCTCCAGGTGGGCGGCCTTCTGCGCCTCGGTGCCGTGGGCGATCAGGGTGGGGCCGGCCATCGCCAGCCCGATGACGCCGACGTGCTCGGGCGCCTCCGCCCTGGCGATCTCCTCCAGCAGGATGGCCTGGTGGCTGTAGGGCGCCGCCTGCCCGCCGTGCTCCTTGGGCCAGGTCAGACCCATGTAGCCGGCCTCCCAGAGGCGCCGGCTCCACGCCTTGGCCTGCTCCACCCCCCAGCGCTGGCGCCGCGGGTCGCTGTCGGGCTGCCACTCGGGCGGCCGGTTGTCGCGCAGCCAGGCGCGCAGCTCGGCACGGAAGGCGGCCTCGTCGGGGGTGTCGCGGAAGTCCATCAGCGCCTCCGGGGACGGCGGGTACGGCCGGCGACGGCGCGCCCGGCGGCGACCACGGCGGCGGCGCGCGCTGGCGCGCCCACCGCCCTGGCAACCGGCGTTACGGGCCGTCACACTGTGCAGCCGAATCATGCCGTCGATCCGCCCCGGCGAAAACCCCTGGCGCTCGGATGGACCGGCTGGCGGCGACGATTCCCCTGCTTGACGGGCTCGCCGCGATGATCGACGCTGACCGGGAAGGATCGCTCATTCCTGGTCGCCTCCTGATTTCTGCCCCTACTGCGTTCGAGTCGGATTCCGTAAGCTGCGTAAATCGATCGTCGCATCGCGGCGTCGCGGTGCCAGATCGCACTTGGGCCGATGGGGGGTTGACGGCCACCCGCACGTGGGGTGGCCGCGACGACGGCGGCTGGATGCGTCACCGCGCCTTGCTGGCGCGGTACGTTGGTGTCCTGGGCTGGTCGCCCCCGGTGGGGAGGGGCCATGGACGTGCCCGCGGACCAGTCCACGCTGACCGGCGCCCAGCAGCTCGCCCCGCCCCCCGTTCAGGTGCGGCGCGCCCAGCGCCGGCGGCGGCCGTCCGGCGAGCCACCGCCGCTGCCGCACAAGCTGCACACCAGCGGCGTCCGCTGGCTCGCCGCCGTGGTCGCGGTGGTGGCCCTGTCAGGGGTGGTCTTCGGCCGCGGGCTGCGCGGCCCGGCGGTGAGCGTCACGGTCGCCGACGACGCCGTGGTGAGCTGGCTGCGCGGGCTCCAAGCCCCCGGGCTGGTCGGCGCCGAGCGGGCGCTGGCCGCGATCGGCTCCTGGTGGATCGTCAACGGGCTGGGGTGGGGGCTGCTGCTGGCCCTGCTGCTGCTGCGCCGCTGGCGCCACCTGATCGTCTACGTGGTCCTCACCAGCGTGCTGAGCACGGTCGTCGAGCTGGTCGGCCAGATGGCCAGGCGGCCGCGGCCGTTCGGGGTCGAGATCCAGGAGGCCTGGGGTGGCTGGGCGCTGCCGTCGATCCAGGTCACCTTCTTCACCGGCACGCTGGTCGCGATCCTGTACACGATGGTGCCGAAGGGCCGCTGGCGCAACACCGGGAAATGGATCGCGGTCGCGCTGGTGGCGCTGCTGGCCGTCGGCCGGGTCGCCCTCGGCGCGGACGCCCCGATCGACGTGCTGGTCGGGGTCGCCATCGGGGTGACCCTGCCGCTGCTGGCCTTCCGCCTGTTCACGCCGAACGAGCTGTTCCCGGTCGCCTACCGGCGCGGCCGCAGCGCCCACCTCGACATCGGGGGCGAGCGCGGCGCCGCCATCCGGCGCGCCCTGTCCGAGCAGCTCGGCCTGGTGGTCCTGGCGGTGAAGCCGTTCGGCCTGGCGGGCTCGGCCGGCTCGACGCCGCTGCGCGTCACCGTCGAGGGCGCCGACGGCGAGCAGCCCAAGCAGCTGTTCGCCAAGCTGTACGCGCGCAGCCACATGCGCGCCGACCGCTGGTACAAGCTCGGCCGCGAGCTGCTCTACGGCCGGCTGGAGGACGAGAAGCCGTTCAACACCGTCCGGCGGCTGGTGCAGCAGGAGGACTACGCGCTGCGGCTGTGCCGCGACGCGGGCCTGCCGAGCGCGCAGCCGTACGGCTTCGTCGAGCTCACCCCCGACTGGGAGTACATGCTGGTCACCGAGTTCTTCGACGGCGCGGTCGAACTCGGTGAGGCCGAGGTCGATGACGCAATCATCGACGAGGGACTGGCGATCATCCGCCGCCTGTGGGATGCGGGCCTGGCCCACCGCGACGTCAAGCCGGCCAACCTGATGGTACGCGACGGCCACGTCATGCTGATCGACCCGGCCTTCGTCGAGACCCGTCCCAGCCCCTGGCGGCAGGCGGTCGACCTGGCCAACATGATGCTCTGCCTGGCGCTGCGCAGCGACGCCGAGCGGGTCTACCAGCGGGCGCTGCGCCAGTTCAGCGTCCAGGAGATCACCGAGGCGTTCGCGGCGGCCCGCGGGCTGGCGCTGCCTTCCCAGCTCCGCCGCATGATCCGCGCCCAGGGCCGCGACCTCCACGCCGAGTTCGTCCGCCTGCTGCCGGCGCGGCCGCAGCCGATCTCCATCCAGCGCTGGAGCCTGCGCCGCGTCGGGCTGCTGGCGCTCGTGGCGCTGCTGCTGCTGCTGGTCGTGGGCAGCACCAGCAGCTCCATCCTCGACAACGAGGTGGCCGTCAAGACGCCGCTCAACGTCGACCGCCTCGACTGCGGGCAGCTCGAGCCGCTGCTGGTGATGGCCCAGTCGGTGCCGTCGGCCACGATGCTGCCGTGCCTGCGCACCAAGGTTCCCGGCTGGACGGTCGCCAAGGTGGCGGTCAACGACGGCCGCTCCGTGGTGACCCTCAACCACGACCGCGCCGGTGAGGAGGCGGCGGTGGTGCGGCTGACCGCCACCTGCGACACCGGCAGCGCCGGGGAGGCCCCGTCGGACGTCGCCGAGGTGCAACGGTACGAGCGCGTCGACCGGCTCGGTGGCGTGTTCGAGGCCACCTGGTACGACCGCTTCCCCGGCGGCTGCGTGACCTACCGGCTGCGCTCGGGCAGCGACCCCACCGGACAGTTCGCCGTCGAGGCGCGGGTACTGCTCGGCCTCACCAGCCGCCAGGAGCTCGCGCGCAGGCTCGAGCAGCGCTCGGCCGGACGGCTCCACCTCGACCCGGGGGTGGCGTCATGAGCCGGCCGTGGCGCGGGAACCGCGCCGGTCGCCCGAGGGAGTGCGCACGATGAGCGAGCAAGCGGCGGCCACGGCCAAGCGGCCGCGGCCCGGGCGCATGGCCATCCGGGTGGTCGTCTCACTGGTGCTGGTGGTGGCCATCTTCTGGTTCCTGCTCAAGGGCATCGACCTCGGCGAGGTGTGGGCCGAGATCACCAGCATGACCTGGCTGGAACTCACCACCCTCGCGCTGATCGCGATCTGGAACCTGGCCACCTACGCGTTCGTGTGGATGTCGGTGACGCCAGGGCTGACGTTCGGCAGGGCGATGGTGATGACCCAGTCGACCACCGCGGTCACCAACACCGTCCCCGCCGGCTCGGCGATCGGCATCGCGATGACCTACTCGATCCTCGGGTCGTGGGGCTACTCGCGCTCGCGGACCACCACCGCGGTGCTGGTCTCCGGCATGTGGAACGCCTTCGCCAAGCTGGGCATGCCGGTGCTCGCCCTGGCGCTGGTGGCGCTGCAGGGCAACGCGAGCGGGAGCCGCGTGACGCTGGCCCTGGCCGGCATCGGAGGCCTGGCGGCGGCGATCGTGGTGTTCGCCCTGGTGCTGCGCAGCGAGCAGGTGGCCAACCGGGTCGGGGTGCTCGCGGGCAAGGCCGCCTCCTGGCTGCTCCGCCTGGTGCGGCGCCCGCCCGTCCACGGATGGGAGCTGGCCACCGTCAAGTTCCGCAACCGCACGGTCGACCTGCTCGAGCACGGCTGGCTGCCGATCACGGCGTGGACGCTGGTCAGCCACCTCTCGCTGTACCTGGTCCTGCTGGTCACCCTGCGCCACGTCGGCGTCAGCAACGCCGAGGTCAACTGGGCCGAGGTCCTGGCGGTGTTCGCCTTCGCCCGCCTGGCCACCGCGATCCCGTTCACGCCAGGAGGCGCCGGCCTGGTCGAGGCCGTGCTGATCGGCGGCATGGTCACCGCCGGCGGCGCCAGGGCGGAGGTGACCGCCGCCGTGCTGGTCTACCGGGCACTCACCTGGGGTCTGCCGATCCTGGTCGGCGTCGCCACCTACCTGTGGTGGCGGCGGCGGGCGGTGGTCACGGTGGTGGAAGGCGTCCAGCACCCGACGCCGGTGAGACCGTCGTGAGCGCGGCCACCAGGTGGCTCCGCCCCGGCTACGCCCGCCATCCCGGCGACGCCGTGCGGCTCCTGCTCGGCACCCTGATCCTGCTGGCCACCGCCGCCGTGATCCACCACGACCACGTCGGCACCCGGGAGACCGACCTGTTCCGCCTGGTCAACGACCTGGGACTGCCGTCGTGGTCGGACCCGGCGGTGTGGCTGGTGATGCAGCTCGGCGTGATCGGCGCCGTCCCCGTCGTCGCCGCCGTGGCGCTCGGCCTGCGGCGGCTGCGCCTGGCACTCGACGCGGTCCTTGCGGCCGGCAGCATCTACCTGATCGCCAAGCTGGTGAAGGAGTTCGTCCACCGCGGCCGCCCGCAGACCCTGCTCGACAACGTGCACATCCTCGGGGAGCCGGCCCGCGGCCTCGGCTACGTCTCGGGGCACTCGGCCGTCGCGGTCGCGCTGGCCACGGTCGCCAGCCCCTACCTCGGACGCCGCGGCCGCCGGGTCGCCTGGACGCTCGCCGCCGCCGTCTGCGTGGCCCGTATGTACGTCGGCGCGCACCTGCCGCTCGACGTGCTCGGCGGCGCGGCGATGGGCTGGGCGGCCGGCGGGCTGGTCCACCTGGTCCTCGGCGCGCCCGAGAGCCGCCCGTCGCTCGCCAGGCTGCGCCGTGTCCTGCAGGAGCACGGCTTCGAGGCCGCGGAGCTCCACCCGGTCGGCAGCGACAACCGGGACTCGCTGTGCTACGTCACCGACCACGACGCCGGGTCCGGCCTGTTCGTCAAGGTGGTCCCGCGGGAGTGGCGCGACACCGACCTGCTCTACCGCGCCTGGCGCCAGTTGCCGGGCGGCCGCGGGCCGCGGCCGCCCAGCTTCGCCACGCCCCTGCACAAGGTCGAGCACGAGGCCTCGATGGCGCTGCTCGCCGCGGCCGCCGGCGTGCGCGTCCCCCAGGTCCTGCTGGTCCGCTCGTTCGGCAACGGCGCCGGCCTGTTGGTCGAGCGCCGGCTCCGCGGCCCCACCCTCGCGGAGCTCGGCGCTGGCCAGCTCGACGACGAGCTGCTCCAAGCGACCTGGCGCCAGGTCGCCCTGCTGCACCAGGCGGGGATCGCCCACGGCGAGCTGCTGCCCGCCAACGTCGTGGTCGACGCCGACGCCGCGCCGTGGCTGGTCGACTTCGACCACGCCACCGCAGCCGCCGACCAGCGGCTGCGGCAGCGCGACACCAGCACCCTGCTGGCCGCGCTGGGCGGCCTGGTCGGCCCCGACCGCGCCCGCGCCAGCGCCGACGCGGCCCTCGGCAGCGAAGCGGCCAGCCCCGCCACGCCCGTAGCCGGCCAGGGGCTGCGGCGCAGTTCGCGCTCGGAGCCCGCTGGTTGAGGCTTGCCAGGCTCAGCCGGTGGTGCGCTTGGGTGCCCGGGCGGGCCGGGGCATGCTGGCGCCTGAGGGCTTGGCGGTCGGGCGCTCGGCGGGCTCAGCCGTGTCGGCCTGGCCGATCCTGCCGCTCGGCCGGCCGTTGCCCGTGCCGGCGGGGCGGAGCTCCCGCAGCAGCCGCCTGGCGGTGTTCAGGTCGACGGTGATGCCCTTGTTGCCGAGCGCCGCCAGCAGCTGGTCGGCGGTGAGCGACTCACCCGGCTTGCGCTCGTCGAGGATCCGGCTGGCGACCGCGAACGGCGCCGGTGCCTTGCCGCCGCGCCGCAGCGTCCCGGGGCGCAGCCCCGGCGGCGCCCCCGCGATCCCCTGACGCAAGCCTTGCGACGCCCCCGCGATCGGCGCGGCCGTGCGCGGCGCCAGCTCGCTGCCGGCCTCCACCACCACGGTAGCGTGCCGGTGGTTCGGGTCGGTCAGCACCACGCTGGGGTTGCCGGGCCTGCCCGCGGCTGGCTGCCTGGCGTCACGGTCCCTGGCGGCCGCCGCCGACAGCGGCGAGGTCGCGGGCCGCTCGGGTTGGCCCTGCTCGCCGTTGGCCGCGGCGCCGCCGACGGCGCCCGAGCGGTCGGGTGCCCCGGCCTGCCGCGACGCCTCAGCCTGGCCGAGCTCGCCGTTACGCTGTGCCACGTTGGCAGCCTGACCGCCGTCGGTCCTGGTCAGCTCGACCGGCATCGGCAGCCCAGGCAGCCGCGGGCCGGCGGGCAGCCCCACCTCGAGCCCGACCTGCTCGAACGCGGCCTGCAGGCGGGCGATGCGCAGGCTGCTGGCGCGGCGCAGCACCATCATCAGCAGCTCGACGCCGAGCACCAGCGCCGCCGGCGGGATCGCCGCCACCCCCCGCGCCGCCCAGGTCGGCTCGGCGTGGGCCACGTTGAGCACGAAGCTGACGCTGGCCGCCGAGGCCAGCAGCAGCTTCGGCCACAGCACCTCCCACCAGGCACGGTACTTGCCGGTGGTGGTGAACCACAGGTCGGCGCCGGTGGCGACCACGATGAACGAGTCGACCAGCAGGGGGATGGCCCAGGCGTGCTCCGGCGCGATGCCGTCCGAGCGCATGGCGAAGGCGCGGATCGCCTCGAAGCTGGTGTAGAAGGCCAGGGAGGCGATGCCCGCGACCGCCGCGCCCAGCACCGCGACCAGGATGGTCCGGAAGCGCAGGAGCCACGGGTCCGAGGCGAGGGTGTTCAGCGGCGGTGGCGGTCCAGCAGGCATCACGGGCAGCTCTCCCCTGGCAGCGGGCACCGGTCGGCGGGGTGGGGGCCGCCGCCGGCAAGCGTCGGACCACGCGCCAGCCCGGCAGCAGAGCAGACGCGCACACGAGGGCTTCTTCTACAACATCCGCCGCCGCGACACGACTCAGCAGCATTGCTGGTTTCAGGCCGAAACCCGCAGTCCAGACAGATACCGGAAAGGCCGGACGAGCCAACCAAGCCGGCGTGCCGCGACGAGCCGCGCGGCGCTAGCGACCGCGCGCCGGTCGCTCGGCGGACCACGCGAAGCGCCCCGGCGGCGTGCCGACGTGGCGCTTGAACTGGCGCGTGAAATGGGCCTGGTCGTAGAAGCCGACCCCAGCCGCGACCAGCGCGATCGGCTCGCCGTCCAGGAGCCGCTCGCGCGCCACGTCGATCCGACGCGCCGTGACGTAGCGGTGCGGCGCGATCCCGAACGTCTGCGTGAAGCACCTGACCAGGTGGGCCGGTGAAACCCCCAGGACCAGGCCCGCCTCGGCCAGCGTCGTCCGCTCGAACAGGCGCAGGTCGAGCAGGTCACGCAGCTCGCCCGCCAGCCTGCCGTGGGACTGGCCCCCGGCGCCGGCCGGCTGCTCGCCCAGGTGCGCCCGCAGCCGCTCCCCGACCGTGGCGAGCCGCGCCTCGGCCTCCAGCGCGTCGTCGGGCTCGCCCAGCGCCCGGTGCAGAGCGTGGACCGCGCGGCGCACGGCGGGCTCGTGGACGTCCGGCCGGTCCACCGCCCGGCCGCTCAGCCGCTCGTCGAGCACCTCGGTCCCCAGGTACAGGACACGCTTGCGGAAGCCGCCGCCACCGGCGGCGCGGCCGTCGTGGACCACCCGCGGCGGCAGGATCGTGACCCGCTCGCCGCCGGCCCCGCGGTGACGGCGCTCCAGGTCGTAGCGGATCCAGCCGTCGTCGACGATGAACACCGTCCACGCGTCGTGCAGGTGCGGAGGGTAGGCGTAGTCGACGAAGCGGGCGTGGAAGACCTCGTGCACGCCGGCGACCACCGGCTTCCACGCCCGGACCCACTCCCGCTCGGACGGGAGCCGACCAGGCGACCACATGCAAGGATCGTACAAGACCGCGCCCCGCCAGCCGTTGTCCACTGTGCCGCATGGCGCACCACACGACCCGACCCGCGCGATGAACCAGCTGCTCGGCCTCGTCGCCTTCGCGTTCGTCGGCTCGGTCACGCCCGGACCGAACAACGCCCTGCTGTGGGCGTCCGGGATCCGCTTCGGGTTCCGCCGCACCGCCCGCCACGTCGCCGGGACCGCCCTTGGCATGGCCGCGCTGCTGCTCGCCGTCGCCGCCGGGATCGGCGTCGTGCTCCTGGCGCTGCCAGGCGCCGACCTCGCGCTGAAGCTGATCGGCTCCGTCTACCTCCTCTACCTCGCCCTCAGGATCGCCAGCAGCCACGGAAGCGACCGCACGGCCGTCTCACGCCCCCTCGGCGTGCTCGGCGGCGCCGCCTTCCAGTTCGCCAACCCCAAGGCATGGCTGTTCGCCCTCGCCGCGGTCGGCACCTTCCTCCCGCCCGACCTCGCGCCCGTCCCAGCGGCGCTGGCGGTCGCGGCGACCAGCGCCGTCGTGATCCTCGCCACCGCGGCCCTCTGGGCCGCCGGCGGCGCCGCCCTCAACCGCATCGTCGAGAACGGACGCAGCCAGCGGGCGGTCAGCCTCGCGCTCGCGCTCCTGCTGGTCGCGTCGGTCGCGTTCATCTGGATCTAGGCCGCGGCCACGCCGCTCAGCCGACCTTCGGCGTCGCCCGCTCCACGATCACCTCGAAGTCCAGCCCGGGCGGCAGCGTGCCGAGCGCCCAGCCCCAGTCCCCCGCCAGGCGCGAGGCACAGAACGCGTCGGCCACCGCCGGATGGCCGTAGCGCACCAGCAGCGCGCCCTGCAGGCACAGCGCCATGCGCTCCACCACCCGGCGGGCACGCACCTCGGCGTCGCCCAGGTCGGCCAGCTCGCGCTGCAGCCGCGCCAGCGCCGCGTCCAGGCGCGCGTCCACGCCGCGGACCGCGCCGACCTCGTCCAGCAGCGCCGCCACGCTCTCCGGCTGCCGCTGCATCGCCCGCAGCACGTCCAGGCAGTTGACGTTGCCGGCACCCTCCCAGACGGAGTTCAGCGGCGCCTCCCGGTACAGCCGCGGCAACCCGCTCTCCTCCACGTAGCCGTTGCCGCCGAGGCACTCCAGCGCCTCGGCGGCCAGCGCCGGCCCACGCTTGCAGACCCAGTACTTCGCCACCGCCGTGCCGAGCCGGCGCAGCAGCGCCTCCGCCGGGTCGGCCTCCCCCCGGTCGAAGGCGCCGGCAAGCCGCATCGCCAGCAGCGCCGCGGCCTCCGCCTCCACCGCCAGGTCGGCGAGCACGTTGCGCATCAGCGGCTGCTCGGCCAGCAGCCGGCCGAAGGCGCTGCGGTGGGCGGCATGGTGGCTCGCCTGCGCCGCCGCCTGCCGCAGCAGCCCCGCGCTGCCCAGCACGCAGTCCAGCCGGGTGTGGTTGACCATCTCGATGATCGCCGGGACGCCACGCCCCTCCTCGCCGACCAGCCGCGCCCACGCGCCGTCGAGCTCCACCTCGGCCGAGGCGTTCGAGCGGTTGCCCAGCTTGTCCTTGAGCCGCTGCAGGAGGAACCGGTTGCGGCCACCGTCGGGCAGCACCCGCGGCAGCAGGAAGCAGGACAACCCGGCCGGGGCCTGCGCCAGCACCAGGAAGGCGTCGCTCATCGGCGCCGAGCAGAACCACTTGTGCCCGGTGAGCAGGTACTCCCCGTCCGCACCGGCCAGCGGCAGCGCCCGCGTCGTGTTGGCGCGCACGTCGGAGCCGCCCTGCTTCTCGGTCATGGCCATGCCGCACAGGGCGCCGGCCTTCTCGGCGAGGGGGCGCAGCCCCGGGTCGTAGGCGGTGGCGATGAGCTGCGGCTCCCAGGTCGCCGCCAGCTCCGCCGCACCGGCGCGCAGTGCCGGCACGGCGGCGTGGGTCATGCTCACCGGGCAGCCGTGGCCGGCCTCGGCCTGCTGCCAGACGTAGAACAGGGCGGCGCGGGCGACGTGGGCGCCTGGGCGGGTCCAGCGCCAGCTGCCGGCGTGGACGCCGTGCTCGACGGCGCTGCCGAGGAGCTGGTGCCAGGCGGGGTGGAACTCGACCTCGTCGATGCGGTGGCCGTAGCGGTCGTGGCTGCGCAGCACCGGGGGGTTGGCGTTGGCCTGGGTGGCCTGGACGGCCACCTCCTCGGAGCCGGCCAGGCGGCCGACGGTGCGGACCTGTTCCTCGGCCCAGCCGGCGCCTTCGCGGGCGAGCGCCTCTGGCAGTACCGGGTCGGCGTCGAACAGGTTCCAGCCGACCAGCGGCGGGGGCTGGTTGCTGACCTCGTGGGTGGGGTTGGTCATGCGCGGGTCCTCTGCCGGGGAGGCTGTGGTCCCACCGTAGTACGCCCCGCGCCGCCCGGGGAAGCTCTGCCCGGCTCCGACGCTGAGGATGCGCAACCCTGCGGTTGCGCGACTGCGAACTGATGTGCAACTATCGGGTTGCGAACAGCCGGGAGACGAGGAGGCGCTCGATGGCCGCCGAGACCGCGCAGGCCTTGGAGATCGACTACACCCGGCGGCTCTTCTACGGCATAAACTTCACGTCGTTCATCCGGGAGGCCGAGCGGCGCGCCAGGGAACGGGGGTCCAGCCCGGTGGCGTAGGCGAGGAGACGGGCGCGTCAGGCGTGGACCACGAACGGTGCCGTGGCTCACCGGCTGTCCGCGCGGATCAGTCCAGGCGGGCGACGGCGCGCAGCTTGTTCACCGCGTCCAGGGCGGCGACCTTGTAGGCCTCGGCCAGGGTCGGGTAGTTGAAGACGGCGTCGACCAGGTAGTCGACCGTGCCGCCGTTGCCCATCACCGCCTGGCCGATGTGCACGATCTCGGTCGCGTTGGTGCCGAACACGTGCACGCCGAGCAGCCGCCGGTCGTCCACGGAGACCAGTAGCTTCAGCACCCCGTAGGAGTCGCCGAGGATCTGGCCGCGGGCCAGCTCCCTGTAGCGGGAGATGCCGACCTCGTAGGGGATCGACGCCTCGGTCAGCTGCGCCTCGTTGCTACCGACGTAGCTGATCTCAGGGATCGTGTAGATGCCGATCGGCAGCAGGTCACCGAGCGAGTGGGCGGGCTCCCCGAAGGCGGCGTAGGCAGCCAGCCTGCCCTGCTCCATCGAGGTCGCGGCCAGGGCCGGGAAGCCGATCACGTCACCGACGGCGAAGATGTGGTCGACCTTGGTGCGGTAGTCCGGCCCGACCTGGACGCGGCCGCGCTTGTCGGCCTCCAGGCCGGCGTTGGCCAGCGTCAGCTCGTCGGTCAAGCCCTGGCGGCCCGCCGAGTACAGCACGGTGTCGGCCGGGATCCGCTTGCCGCTCTCCAGCACCGTGATGGTCCCGCCGGGGCGGGACTCCACCGCGGCGACGCTCTCGCCGAAGCGGAACGTCACCGCGAGGTCGCGCAGGTGGTAGCGGAGCGACTCGATGACCTCCTCGTCGCAGAACTCGAGCATGCCCGGGCGCCGCTCGACCACGGTGACCTTGGTGCCGAGGGCGGCGAACATCGACGCGTACTCCAGCCCGACCACCCCCGCGCCGACCACCACCATCGACGAGGGGATCTGCTCCAGCGACAGGATGCCGTCCGAGTCCAGGATCGTGCGCCCGGGTGACGTGGTTGCGGGCGAGCTGGTGCAGGATCACGTCGACCTCGCGCCCGACCACGTGCCGGGTCCGGGCGCTGAGGTCCTGCACGGTGATGTCCTGCTTGACGCGGTAGCTCTGCCCGTACAGCTCGCGCTGGCTGAGACCGGTCAGGTAGATGATGGCCTCGCGGAGGGTCTTGGACGGGATCGTCCCGGTGTTGATACAGACACCGCCGACCATGTCGGTCCGCTCGACGATGGCGGCGCGCCGGCCGAGCTTGGCGGCGGCGATCGCCGCCTTCTGGCCGCCCGGTCCGGAGCCGATCACGAGCAGGTCGTAGTCGTACATGGGCACACCCGGTTGAGGTGGCTTGCCGCTGACCATTCTGCCCTGCCCGGCGGCGGTGAACCAGGTTGCGCCTGCTGGCGGCCGGGCGTCACCACCGACCCTGCCCCCACCGCTGGGGTGATCGCCCTTGCTGACGTGCCTGGCCTGGGCTAGGTGATGCCGCCGAGGGACGCGCCGACGGCGAGGATGACCAGGTAGGCGGCGACGCCGCCGCCAAGGACGGCCAGGCGTAGCCAGCCGGGGATCTTGGGGCGGCCGGCGACGTGGTAGGCGACCACGCCCAGGAACGGCACCACCAGGATGGCCAGGACCCAGGCGACGGTGGCCGGGCGGCCGAGGTCCTCGCGCCTGGCCAGGTCCCACAACGCCAGGGAGGTCCAGGCCGCGTAGAGCACGAACGGCAGCAGGTAGCCGTAGATGCCGAACACCAGCTGCCAGGGCGAGCTGGCCAGGATGGGCACGCCGAACATGGTGGGCTCCTTGCGGGTGGTCACCTCGAGGCCGGCGGGCCAGGCGGGCCGGGCGATCGCGTCGAGGTCGAGGTGCAGGCTGGTGTAGACGTTCACGGCGGGGCGGACCGGTGCCAATGCGCCGCCGGGCAGGCCCGGCTGGGGCGGCGGCGCCGGCACGTCGCGGGACTCCACGTGCGGGTAGGCGCCGGTGTTGCCCTCGGCCACCGAGCCGAGCGAGTGCAGCGCGGTGGAGACGTCGAACCGCACCGGCAGGCGCAGGCCCTCGCAGGGCTGGAAGGCCTGCAGGCCGACCGGGATGGAGGTGCGCACGTCGTTGCCGGCGAAGCAGTTGCCCGGCCCCGCCGGGCCGGACAGGGCCATGTCGGCGCGTCCGGAGCCGCGCACCAGGTTGTCGCGCACAAGGTTGCCCGATGAGGTCCAGAAGTGCCGGTCGGTGTTGGGCGTGACCAGGATGCCGTGGTTGGGGTGGTTGACGACCAGGTTGCGCTCCACCCGGGAGTCGTCGCCGCCGGCGAGGATGATGCCGTTGCCGTAGGAGGACCATTCCAGGGCGCGGACCGGCGCGCTGCGGCTGCCGTTGCCCTCCACCAGGTTGCCGACCACGTCCACCCCCTTGAACGGCGGCAGCAGCTCCGAGTCCAGGGTGTTGGGCACGATGCCGCCGACGTTGTGGCGCCAGACCGAGCGCACGATGTGCAGGTTGCCGCCGGCGTTGGTGCCGGAGTAGCCCAGGCCGTTGTCCTGCGAGATCACCCCGTCGATGACCGCGTCGCACGGCTTGCACTGGCCGACGTAGAAGCCCGCGTCGTAGGAGCCCGACGCCCACGAGTGCTCCAACAGCCCGTCGGTCGAATCGAAGGCGTAGATGCCGTAGACCTCGTTGTTGTAGGCGGTGACCCAGGAGGCCCGGTAGCCCTTGACGCCGGTCCAGAACAGGCCGTTGACCTTGCCGTTGCGCACGGTGAGGTTCTCCACCGCGACGCCGTCGGCGGTGACGCTGACGGCGTTGGCCCGTCGGAACTCAGCATCGATGATCACCTGGTTGCGGTCGCGGCCACGCAGCACCAGCGACGGCGTGCGGACCTTCACCTCCTCGTGGTAGACGCCAGGACCCACCAAGACCAGGTCGCCCGGCTTGGCCGCGTTCACCGCGGACTGGATGGTGCGGTAGCGCTCGGGGACGCGGCGGACGGTGCCTGAGGCCTTGGCGACCGGGGTCAGGCCGGTGCCGCGCTCGGCCTTGCCGGGGTCGAAGGCGACGTCGCCGACCACCAGGGTGGCGACCATGCCGTCCTTGGAGTCGGGGGTGGCGTGGAAGGTGCAGTAGAAGCGGTACACGCCCGGCTGCAGGTTGGCGACCATGGTGCCCGACTGGTCGGGGCCGATGGTGTCCTGGGTGCGGAAGGCGCCGTCGACCGCCACGGCGTTGTGGGGGGCGTAGCCCTTGTTCTCGAACACCACCGGGGTGCCGGCGGGCACGCGGGTGACGTCGCGGGCGTAGAAGTTGTCGAACATGCCCACCGAGACCGAGGGGCGTTCGGCTTGGCCGCCGCACCCCGCCAGGCCGAAGGGCACGGCCAGCAGGACGGCCCCGAGCCACCACTCGGCCGCACGAGCCCGCATCCACACCTCCGCCGTCCGACCGGCGCCACGCCCGTCGCTGCGCGGGCGCCGGGTTGTGCCGGAGTCTGCCACGCCCGGGCACGCGGTCGGTAGCTGCTACACCACCGGCTCGTGCCGGGTTCCTCGAGCGGTCGGCGTGACCCAGGGCTGCACGCAGCGTCAGGTAGCTCATTCAGCCTCGGGGCTCGGGGTTCTCGAGGTGCTCGTGGCCGTCGTCCTGCCCGGGGTCACGGAGCAGGTACATGAGGGCGAACTGCCGGTAGAGCCGGACCGTTAGCACGGCCAGCATCGCGAGCACCAGCGCCAGGACGACGACGGCAGCTTCGAGCATGGTGTCCTCCTCGGGTTAGGGCCTCACCGCCACAGCGACAGCGCCCAGCCGCCGCCGAGCACGAGCACGCCGACCGCGCCGACGAGGCGGACCACGTCGGTCTGGTGCCGCAGCGCCGGGCTGTCGCGCTGTGGTCGGGCGCGCTTGAGCAGGTACTGGGTGCCCAGGACCGCCGCCCGCGCCAGTCCGAAGCCGAGGCCGAAGACGGCGCCCACCAGCGGTGATCCCGAGGCGACGGCGCCAAGGGCGCCCAGCCACACCAGGGGCGTCGAGACCAGCGTCAGCACGCCGACGCCGAGCACGGCGCCGTAGACAGCCATGCCCCAGCGCGGGTGGAGCGCGACGTCGCGCCGGATCTGCCGCCTGGGCCAGGTGAACAGGTGGTCGCCACGAGCCGCGTGCCAGGCGAGTCCCAGCAGCAGACCGACGGCGAAGACCGCCTCGCCGAGGGCCTCCGACGTGCCCGGGAGCACGGCGCCGAGCAGGCCCAGGGCGCCGTAGAAGCCGCCGCCGGCGACGGCGGCGCCCAGGACGAACTGCGCATAGCGCTTCACGATCCTCGCCACGCGACCGCGTGGCGGCAGCGACCAGGCTGCGTTGATCGTTCAGGGTGACGCCGCGTCGAAGAACCCCGAGAGCACGCCGACGGCCGGAGCGAGCAGCCCGGTGGTCATCACGAGTCGCAATTGCTGCCCACCCTCTTGTGGCAGATGCAGTGGCTGATGCCGCCGCAGCCGGAGGCGATCTTGCAGTCGCAGCACTTCCGGTAGGGCGGGCTCCCACCCACGTTGCAGCACCAGCAGGCATCCGCCCACGCGCCGGTGTACTTGCCCCGGCACTGGCCGCTGGTGGTGTCCTTGCAGGGCCCGCCGCTGGCCCACTGGTCGCGGGGGCGGCAGCACTGCGCGCCGCAGCAGTTTGTCTCGCAGCAGGGGCTCGGACCGCAACAGGTAGGGCAGCACGGGCCGGCCGCGGCCGCCGGATCGGCGAGGAACGTCGACAGCGAGATCATGCCGGTCGCCGAGGCGACCCCGCCGTAGAACAGCGCGTTCCCGACCCGCCGGAGGAACGACCGGCGCTCGATCACCACGGCCAGACGCTCTGCACCGGGCAGGGCGGCCTCGCTGTCGGCTGGCGCGGCGGTCCTTGCCGCCCGCCGTCTCCGCTCGGCTAGCGCCATGTCGTCACCTCCCGACCTGGGAGCGCTCCGCGTCGCGCTCCGCTGCCTCCTCGCGGACCCGATCGAGGTGCGCGAGGTCGTTGACGATGTCGCGCAAGAGCAGGACGCCCTCGCGATCCACTGCGAACATGTAGGGGGCGATCTTCAGGTCGAGGGCGTCGAACAGGGCTCCGTCGGGGTCGACCAGCATGGTGACGCCGTCCCCGACGGCGGCGGCGAAGGCGGGGTCGAGCGAGGCGCGCGAGACGACCAGCAGCTCGTCCGGAGCCGCCAGCCGCTCGGCGAACGCCCGGGCCGCGGCGGCGATCTCGGCGTCGAACGGAGAGCCGGGCAGGACGAAGAGCACGAACAGGAGGCGTTCTCGTGCGGCGAGCCGTACCGGGCGCCGCATGCCGTCACGGTCCAGGAGCGGCACCGGCGCGCGTCGGACGACCCTGCCGGGCCGCGGCCCGGGGAGGCGGACCGCCTCGGCGGAGCCGATGGCCAGCAGGCCGAACTGGCGGTAGAGGAGCAGGAGGAAGACGGCCAGCACGAGGGTGCCCAGGTACAGCAGCACGACCACGGCGGCGAGCATGGTCACCTCCCTGGCTGACGCTCGGCCACGGCGTCGCCGTCCAGCCCGTACACCCGGCGTGCCTGCCGGACCCGCTCCGGCAGGTGCCGCCGCTCGACCTCGTGGATGTGCATGATCAGCGGCAGCTCAAGCGCGACGTGGGCGAGGGGGAAGGCCACGGCCACCGCGAGGGCGGCCGCCGGGAGGGTCCACGCTGCGCCGGGCTGAGCCGTCGCCCACCAGGCCGCCGTGAGCGCGACGACCAGGAGCAGGGCGGTCCGGAGGGAGAAGGCGCTGCGCGGCACCGGCACCGGCTCCTTGCTCGCGCAGCCGCAGTTGTCGAAGGCTGGACGGTCGTCCGAGACGAGCAGAACCAGGAACAGGACCAGCAGAGGCGCGGCCGCGTAGGTCGCGGCCGTCGCGACCGCCGGGGTCAGCAGTGCACCGGCCAGGACGAGCTCGGCCGCCGGCGTGGCCGCGCGCGCGACGCGTCGCGCCCCAGGGCGGGCTCGGAGCAGGCGGTAGTCGGCCAGAGCGGCGCCGAATGCCCCCATGTCGCGGAGCTTGTGGTAGGCGGATTCGGCGAAGACGCAGGCCAGGAACCCATTGAGGAGCACAAGGACCGCCATGTCCAACCCCTCCGGGTGATACGCCAGGACTCGCAGCCCAACCCGTTCATGTCGCCCGTCCGCACCCGACGACTCAAGCAAGGCAAGTAGGTGAAAGGGGACGAGCTACCACATTCAAGCCCAACCGGGATGTGGCGTCAACGACCGCGGCGTGCCGCGGCGCCGGCACCCGCGCTGGCGGGCGACACGCAGCATGCAGGCTAGGCGCCTTCGGCGTCCGGGAACCTGCGCTCACCCGGGCATGCAAGGCAACCGGAACCCACCCGGATGAGCTGGACGGCCTCCTCGGGCTGGGCGACCGCGGCGGGCTGGGTGGCGGTGGCTGGCTGCTCGCCGGACTCAGCCTGGGAGCCTGCGGGCACTGCCCGGAGCAGGACCGTGGCCAGGACGGCGATGCCGACCGCGATCGCGGCGGAGAGCGCGGCGGTCACCTGCAGCCCCTGGGTGAACGCTTCGCGGGCCGCCGCGAGCAGCGCCGCGCCGGCTCCGCCAGGAAGCTGCGCGGCGACGCCGACCGCGGCACCGAGGGTGTCACGGGCGACCGCTGTGGCCTCGCTGGGGACTCCTGGCAGCAGGGCGCCGGCCAGCGCGCCGCGGTAGACCGCGACGCCGATGCTGCCCAGGATGGCGATGCCCAGCGCGCCGCCGAGCTCGGCGCCGGTCTCCGAGATCCCCGAGGCCGCCCCGGCCCGCTCGGGCGGGGCCGAGCTGACGATCAGGTCGGTCGTGGCGGTGAACACCGGCGCCAGCCCCAGGGAGACGACCAGGGAGGCGGTCGCGAGGATCGCGAGGTCGGCGTCGGGAGATCCACCGACCTGGGTGAGCACCCCCAGGCCGACGGCGGCCAAGGCGAGGCCGGCGCCGATCACGTAGGCCGGGCGGATGTGGCGCAGGATCCGGGGCGCCAGGTTCGACCCGACGATGAACCCGCCGGCCGACGGCAGCGACCACAGGCCCGCCTGCAGCGTCGACAACCCGAGCACCAGCTGCAGGTACTGCGCGACGAACAGGAAGTAGCCGACCACGATGAAGATGCCGAGCAGGTTGGTCGCCAGTGCCGCGTTGAACGCCCCGACCCGGAACAGCCGCAGGTCGATCATCGGGTCGGCCAGGCGCAACTGCCGGCGCACGAACACCACGCCGACCACCACCCCCGCCAGGACGGCAGCGGCGGCGAGCCAGCCGATCCCGTCCTGGGCGGTCAGCTTCAGCCCGAACACCACCGCCAGCACCGCGACCAGGGACATGGCCGCGCTGACCAGGTCCAGCCGGCCGGCGTCCGGGTCGCGGTACTCCGGGAGCACGCGCGGCCCCAGCACCAGCAGCAGCGCCATCACCGGCAGGGCCAGCAGGAACACCGAGCCCCACCAGAAGTGCTCCAGCAGCACGCCGCCCAGCACCGGGCCGATCGCGCCACCGGCAGAGAAGCTGGTGATCCAGATCCCGATGGCGGTCGAGCGCTGCCTGGGGTCGTGGAACATGCTGAAGATCAGCGACAGCGTGGACGGCGCCAGGGTCGCCCCGGCGATCCCCAGCAGCGCGCGGCTGGCGATCAGCATCTCGGGGCTGGTCGACAGGGCCGCGGCCACTGAGACCACCCCGAAGGCGGCGGCGCCGGACAGCAGCAGCCGGCGGCGGCCGAGCCGGTCGCCCAGCGTCCCCATGGTGACCAGGCACCCGGCGACCATGAACCCGTAGATGTCGGTGATCCACAGCAGCTGCGAGCTGCTTGGCCGCAGGTCCTCGCTCAGGGACGGCACGGCCAGGTGCAGCACCGTCAGGTCCATGGCGTACAGCAGGCAGGCAAGGGCAAGCACGGCGAGCCCGGTCCACTCCCGACGGCCGGCCCGTGGGGCATCAGGGGCGGCCGCGTCGGCCTTCTGGGTGGTGGGGTCCATGAACGCCTCTCCGCTCGCCGTGGAGCCTCGGTGCGGTCTCCGTGGCGGATCTTATGGTCAAGCGGTGACAGCGGGGTTGGAGGAGTCGGTCGGGTGGGCGTTGTAGGGTGGGCGACGCCTGCGGTCCATCGCGTGCAACGCTGCGACGATGTCATCGATCACCAAGGGGGAGCGATCGTGAGCATTTCGTTTCCGGGAGAGTCAGCGGAGTACCGGGCGGCACGCGATCGGCTGCTCGAGCAGGAGGTCGGGCTGCGCCGCGCCACTGAGGCCGTGGCCGCCGCGAGGCGTGCGCTGCCGCCTGGGGGTCCGATCCCGCAGGACTACGTGTTCGAGGGGGAAGGCGCGAACGGCACCCCGACCGACGTGAGGCTGTCGGAGGTGTTCGCGCCCGGCAAGGACGCGCTCGTGATCTACAGCTTCATGTTCCCGCGCGACCCCGGCGATGAGCGGCCGGTGCCCCCGAGCGGTCAGACGGCGCTCCTGCCGCTGGCGGAGGCCCCCTGCCCCTCGTGCACCGCGTTCCTGGACCAGCTCGACGGCGCGGGCGAGCACGCAAGCCAGCGCATCAACCTCGCGGTGGTCGCGAAGTCCCCGCTGCCGCGCATCGTCACCTTCGCCAAGGAGCGCGGCTGGCGGCGGCTGCGGCTGCTGTCCTCGGCCGGCAACACCTACAACCGCGACTACCACAGCGAGACCGCGGAGGGATCACAAAGGCCGATGCTGAACGTGTTCCACCGCGACGGCGAGACGATCCGCCACTTCTGGGGCTCGGAGCTCTTCTACGCAGCGACCGATCCCGGACAGGACCCCCGCCACGTCGGCACGCTCGAGCCGCTCTGGAACCTGTTCGACCTCACCCGCGAGGGGCGCCCGACCGACTGGGATGAGCAGCTGAGCTACTGACCGCCCGGCGTCAGGGCTCGACGCGGCGGGTGGACGATCGTGGCGCGGTTGGCGCCGGCCCGCGGGTCCCCCGGATGCCTGGCGTTGGTAGCTGCGGCGCTCCGCGCCGGGCTCACCCGCTGGCCGGCGTCGCGGACCGGGTAACCGGCGTCGCGGCTCGCTAACCGAGACGTCTGGGCCGGCGCCCGGGTCGCGCGGCCGCAAGGGCTCGGGCCAGCGCGGTGAGCTGCCAGGCGCGCAGCGCCAGGTGGCGGAGCCACCAGGGGAGCCGCTCGCTGAGCCAGCCCGGCGTGTTCGGCTGCGCGCAGCGGCCGGCCACCGTCGCCGGCGTCGGGACGGTCCACAGCCGCAGGTGGTGGAGGCGGTCACGCCAGGGCTTGGAGCGGAACCGCCGCAGGACCTCGGACGCCGCGCTGGCGTCGGCGGCGCAGAGGCGCGCGGCGAGGGGGGCGGGCGGCAGGCCGAGGGCGTCCGCGATCCGGTTCCCGTCCGCGGCGTGGCAGCGCAGCGCGGCGAGCAGCGCCGCTTCGGCGCCGAGCCGCCGTGCGACCGCCAGAGCCCCGACCCAGGTGGCCAGCGGCACGCGGGCGACGGCGCGGTCGAGGTCGGCGCGCGGCCTGGGGTTCCGGTTGCCGCTCTGGACGGCGTGGATGGCGAGGTGGCAGGCGTGCGCCGCGTCGTCGAGCGCCCGCAGCGAGCGGCCGTGGAGCTCGAAGGCGACGCAGTGCCTGGCGAGGACCTCCCAGGTCCGCTCGGGCGAGACCGAGGTCTCGGGCAGGGTCAGGTGGAGGTCGACCGTGACGCCGTCGCCCGGCCGGCGGAACGTCGCCGAGCCGGCGGGGACGGCGTGGAAGCCGTTGCGGCGCAGCCAGTCCAGCACCACCGCGTGGCCCTGCGGCGCGGCGAGCAGGTCGAGGTCGACGAAGGGGCGGAACTCGCCCGGGTACAGGCGCCGTGCCGTCACCGGGCCCTTCAGCAGGACGGTCGCGGCTCCACGGGCCTCCAGCTCGGTGACCATCCCGGCCGCCGTGGCCTCGAGCGCCAGGCGCCTGGCCGTCCAGCGCAGGTCGAGGTCGTGGTCGCCGCTGCTGGCGACCGTCGTCCGCAGCCGCGGCGGCCGGGGGGCGGATCGGCCCGTCGGGCTCAGGGTCTGCCGTCCCTGGTGCGGGCCGCGACCACGCGCCCACCGTCGAGGGCGACCACCTGGTCGGCACGGCGGATGGCCGCGGCGCTGTGGGTCACGGCCACGATCGTGACCGTGCCGCGGAGACGGTCGAGGGTGGCGACCACCGCCTCCTCGTTGTCGCCGTCGAGGCTGCTGGTGGCCTCGTCGAGCACCAGCACGTCCGGGCGCCGCAGCAGGGCGCGGGCAAGGGCGAGCCGCTGACGCTCGCCGCCGGACAGGCGCACGCCGCGGTCGCCCACCGCGCTGGCGAGCCCGTCGGGCAGGGCGCGCACGAAGCCCTCCGCGGCCGCGAGCCGCAGCGCCTCCCAGAGGTCGTCGTCCGAGGCTCCCGGCCGCGCCCAGCGCAGGTTGCTGGCGACGGTGCCGTCGAACAGGAAGGTCTCCTGCGGCACGTAGGCGACCCGGCGCCGCCAGGACCTGGTCGGACCCGCGAGCGTCGTACCGTCGATCGCGACCGTCCCGGTCGACAGGGGCAGCAGGCCGAGCAGCACGTCGACCAGGGTGGTCTTGCCAGCGCCGGAGGGGCCGACCACGGCGGTCGTCGAGTGGGCGGGGATCACCAGGGTGGCGTGGTCGAGTGCTGGCGGCCCGTCGGGTCGGTAGCGGACGGTGGCGTCGTCGAGGCGGATGGAGACGCGCAGCCGCAGGTCGACGTGCTGCTCGCCGCTGGCGGCCGCCTCGCCGGCGGCCTCGGCCGCCTTGGTGGTCGCCGTCACCGTCGCGTAGGCGGCCAGCATCTGGGCGGCCTGCTGCGCCCTCACCACCAGGTCGGAGGTGAGCGGCAGCAGGCGCGAGAACACGAAGACCAGAGCGATCAGGCGGGCGGGCTGCAGGTGCGCCATGCCGACCGCGGCCCAGACGACGCCGGCGAGCATGACCACCCCGGCGGCCTGCCGCGCGGCCGCGTTCGCCCCGCGGGAGCGCTCGTAGTCGAGCCAGGCGTCCCGCTCGGCGTCGAGCGCGGTGGCGAACGCGGCGACGTGCGGGTCCTCACGGTTGTGGCTCTTGGCCAGCTTGACGCCGTCGAGGAACTCCGCGGCGGCGGCGAGCAGCCTGCGGCTGCCGCGGGTGAGCCGCTCGCCGTGGCGGCGGGCCCGTCGCACGGCAGGGGCGGAGAGCGCCAGCAGGACGGCGGCGGCGGCCGTGGCGGCCAGCGCGATCGCGGGCGACAGCAACACGGCGACGACCACGTGCGCCAGCGCCATGCCGGCGGCGACCAACCCCTCGAGCAACAGCCGGGTGCCGGCCGCGATCCGGGCGGCGTCGCTGGTCAGGGCGTTGAGCAGGTCGGAGCGGCGGCGCCTGCTCAGCCACGGCCACTGCGCGCCGGCGATGCCGGCGAACAGGCGCTTGCGGACCGCGTCGGTGAAGCCGAGCTGCAGCTCGGCCAGGAGCAGGTCGCGCCGGGTGGCGAGCAGCGCCCGGCCGGTCACGACCGCGACGAACAGCGCCAGGACGAGCGGGACCGTCGGTCGCAGCCCGGCCGCGGCGAACGGCGCCGCGAGCCGCGACGGCGGCGGCGCGCCGAGGACGCCGGCCAGCTCCAGCAGCGGGACCAGCAGCAGCAGGCCCGCCCCTTCGAGCACGGTCACCACCACCAGCAGGCCCAGGGCGAGGGCGAGCCGCCCGCCTCCGTGGCGGGCCAGCGCGCGCACGTAGGCGCGCAGCACGGCGCGCCCGTGGGGGCCGGCCGGACTCGGGCTGGTCACCGGCCCGGAGCCCGCCAGCCCAGCGGTGGTCACGGGCCCACGGCCAGCATCGTCGCCGTCGTCGCCCGCTCGCCGCGGCGCTCACGGAGGTACCGCAGCAGGAGCCGCTCGCTCGCCGCGTCCGCCTGGCGGCGCAGCCGCGGCGGCGGCACCTCGCCGTCCCAGCGCTCGCCGAGCAGCGCCCGCAGCACGCGGCGCACGGTGCCGCGGTAGTCGCGAGCCAGCTCCTCGTAGGCGACCTCCACCAGCGGGAGCCCGAGGTGGTCGAGGCAGTCGCGCCAGGCCCGCAGCTCGCGGCCGAACTGGGACAGCCTCCGGTCGATGGCGCAGCGGTCGTAGAGCGGCGTCCACGCGGGGTCGGTCGAGCCGCCCGGGACCTCCCGCCAGCGCCCGCTCTGCTGCGCGACCAGGTCCGAGACGGCCTGGCGGAGCAGGTCCTGGCGCCACAGGAAGACGACGGACGGGTTCGGGAACAGCTCCAGGAGCAGCTCGCCGACCTCTGCGTGGACGCGGGCACGGTCGGCGGGCCCGCCGCTGGCGAGGCGCGCCGCGCGGTCGCCTCCCGCCGGGCTCCACCGCCGCAAGGTCTGCAGCACGTCCGGCCAGAACAGCTTGACGCCGAGGGTGCCGTCGGCGGCGGCCCGGTGCCGGTACAGCGCCGCGACGTAGTCGCGCAGCTCGGGGGCGTGCCAGCGCGCCTCGAAGCCGGGGCGCCAGACGACGTGGAAGTACTCGAGCGGGCAGCCGAGCCCGGCCCTGACGAGCGCCTCGCCGAGCAGGCTGGAGCCGCAGCGGCGCATGGTGCACACCAGGACGCTGCGGCGGGGACGCTGGTAGCCGCTGGCGCGGTCTCCGGCCGCGGTCGCTAGGTCGTAGCGCTGGCGCACGTGGTGGCCTCCGTGGCGAGGCGGGCGAGCCGGTCGGCGGTGCGGGCAACGTGGGCGAGCCCCCTGGGCTGCTGGAGCCGCAGCACCCGCAGCGGTCGCATCCAGGCGACCAGGAAGGAGAACTCCCGCGCGAACCCCGCGGGATCCGAGCGGTCCAGGCGCATCAGCTGGTCGCGGAGGTCGGCCAGGCGGCGGGACGGGCTCGGCTGGTCGAGCGCCAGCTCGTCGGCGGCGACCAGGCGCACCACCGTGGCGACCGGCGCGGGCCGACGGTCGTGCTGCGGCAGCGGGTGGCGGGCCTTGGCCCCGTGCCGGGGCAGCCGGGCACCCGGCGGCAGGCCGAGCCAGTCGCGGGCGTCGTCCCACAGCCGCACGTCCCGGGTGCAGGAGGCGACCGTCGCCTGCCCGCCGGTGAGGCCGAGGACGGCGGCGTCGTCGCCGAGCAGCGGCCAGCCGGTGAGGCGCTGCAGCGCCGCCGCGGCGGTGGACTTGCCGACGCCCGACGGGCCGCAGAGCAGCAGCGCGCCGTGCGGGCCGAGCACCGTGGCGGCGTGGAGCACGTGGGCGCGCTGGCGGGTGAGGGCGCGCGGCAGGACGGTGGCGACCACGAAGTCGGCGTCGTCCGGGCCCCGCCGGCCCGCGCCGAGGTGCCAGGAGAGGGTGCGGCCGTCCGCCTCGACGGTGCAGGCGGCGAGGCCCTCGACGCTCACGGTGTAGGCGCCGTCGGGCCGCCGCCGAACCTCGAGCAGCCGCCGGCCCCGCCCCCGCAGCACCAGCCGGCCGGCGGCCGGCCGCGCAGCGGCGCGCCGCAGCCTGAAGCTGAAGGGACCCTGGCGGTCGTCGACGCGCACGCGGCAGTGGTCGAAGCCGCACAGCGGGACGTCGCTGTCCAGCCGGACCGACCCGAACACGTAGGCGAGCCGCTCGCCCGACCCCTCGGCGGTCATGACGCGGGCACCTGGTCGAGCCAGGTGGCGGCCGCGAACAGTGGCCAGAACGACACCAGCGACTCGTGCGGTCCGCTCGGGGTGAGCCCGGCGCGGTGGCGGGCCACCGCGTGCCGGTAGTGCCGCCGGGCCACCGCCAGGTCCACCCAGCCCTCCTTGACCATCGCGTGGCCGGCCAGCGCCTCGATGCCGCCGAGGCCGGCATAGGCGTCGTGGAACGCGGCGTCGAAGCGCGCCTTGCCCTCGCGCCGCCGGATCGGCGCGGGCAGGAGGTCGCCGACGGCCCGCCGCAGCAGCGGCTTGGACTCGGTCGCCGCCAGCAGCACGCTGCCGTGCAGCGCCAGCACGTACTCCACCACGCGGCGGTCGTGCAGCGGATGCCGCCAGTCGATCCCCAGCGAGCTGTGGCGCTGCTGGGCCGCCTCGTAGACCGGTGCCACCACGCGGGCCGCCGCCGGTTGCCACCGTCCCCGGTGGTCGTGGGAGGCGAAGGCGGACGCGTCGGCCGCCGCGGCGGCCCGCCGGCGGTCGCGCAGCCCGATCCGGGCGAGCCAGCGCCGCTCGACCCACGCGGGAGGCCGCGCGGCGGGAGCCGGCCGCAGCAGCGGGACGGCCGCTTCGCGGCCCACCCGCGTGGCGCGCCGCAACCCGTGGCGGGGGGCGGGCGGGCCGTCGCCGCTCTCGCGCCACAGCGCGGCGACCTGCCCGGTCCGGAGCAGGTCCGGCCAGTGCCAGCGCCAGCCGCGGAACCAGTCGTCGCCCCCTTCCCCGGTCAGCACCACCCGCACGCCCTGCTCGGCGAGGGGTCGCAGCGCGCCGCAGAGCAGCGCCGCGGTCGGGAACGGTGGTGGCTCCCAGGTGAGCGCCGTCCACGCCCTCCAGCGCTCCCAGTCGTAGGCGTCAGGGAGCAGCCGCAGCGTGCGGCTGCCAAGGTGCTCGTCGAGCGCGTCGAGCCAGCCCGACTCGTCGTGCGCCTCGCCGGGGAAGGTGACCGCGACGGGGCGCAGCCGGCCTGGCGACCCGCCAGCCGCGGCGAGGCGCTGGGCGAGGGCCGTCACGCTGCTCGAGTCCACGCCGCCGCTGACCAGCACGCCGGTGACGTCGTCGTCCACCGCGGCCGCGACCGCCCGTTCGAGCCGCGGCCGCAGGCCGGCGGCGGCCTGGTCGCGGTCGACCGGTGTCGGGGCCGCCACCACCGAACGGAGCGTGTCGAAGCGGCGCCGCAGCGGCCGCCTTCCGACCGCGGCGGCCGCGAGCTGCCCGGCGGGCAGGCGCTCGACGCCGCCGACCAGCGTCTCGTGGAAGGTCGTGAGCGCCCTGCAGAGCAGCTCGCCGAGGAACGCCTGGTTCAGGCGGGCCGGGACGCCGGCGGCGACCAGCTGGGTCAGCTCGGTCCCGAACACGAACCTGCGCCCGTCGTGCCAGGTGAGCAGCCGGCGCATGGCCAGCGCCGCCCGGGCGCAGACGAGCCGGCCGCGCGACGGGTCCCAGACGACGCTCACCCAGTCGCCAGCCAGGCGGTCGAAGCCGTCCTCCCCGTGGTCGCGGTAGGACGCCGCCGCCAGCACCGCGTCGCGTGGCGGGCCGCCGTCGCCGGCGGTCCGGGCACGGCCGAGCCAGCCGTCGAGCACCACGACCGTGCCCGCCTGGTCGACGGCGACCGGCGGGCGGCGCCGAGCGCAGGCTCGGCCGCCGCGACCACGCCGAACGGGCCGTCGAGGTGGACCCACCGCCGCGCCGGCAGGGGCACCGTGGAGGCGGCGTGCATCGCCTCGAGCACCGCTCGCTCCGCCGGCTCGCCGTCGAGCCGCAGCAGGCCGCAGACGGTCATGCGCCCGCGGACCGCGCCGGCGCCGGGCCGTAGCGGACCAGCTCACGGAAGCGGGCCGGCGGGTCCCCCGCCTCCCCGCGCACCTGGCCGCCGACCTCGACCCACGCGTGCGCGACGAACGGCTCGCGCCGCACGCCGATGACGATCGCCGCCTGCTGGCCACTTGCCAGCTCGATCCACCACGTCAGCAGCGCTCGCGGCAGGCAGCCCCGGTCGGCCCGCCACGAGCGCGCGGCGAGTGCGACCAGGCGCTGCAGCCGCTCGGTGTCGAGCAGGCCGGCCGCCAGCGGCAGCCGGCGGCCGACGCCGGAGGTCGCCGCCGCCGACCAGCCGGCGGCGAGCTCGGGGAACGGCCGGCGCCGCAGCGCGACCTCCAGGAAGGTGGCGGCGCAGCAGAGCTGGACGGCGACCAGCCCCTGGACGAGGGGACGGGAGGGACGCATCCGCTACCGCTCGACCGTCACCAGGCCGTTGCGCTCCAGCTCGGCGAGGAAGCGCCCGACGTCGGCGGCGGCAAGGGACGGGTCGACCTCGTAGCCGTCGACCAGGCGGCCGACCAGGTCGCGCGGTGCCGCCGGGCCGTCGGCCAGCAGCCGCCACAGGTCCGCGCCGGTCCCGTTCACGGCGTAGTAGCCGCCCGTCTCGGGGAGGAGCAGCACCAGCTCGCCCTCGACGTCGGCCCAGACGACGCTGCGCTCGAGCGCCACGCGCACCGGACGCCCGCCTCAGCTCAGGTAGCCGATGAAGTCCGGCCCCGAGAACGGGGGGCTGTGCCCGGCGGTGTCGACCGGGAGGCTCCCGTAGCTCGTCAGGCGGGGCGCCGCGTACGGCCCGCGATCCTGGTCCCCCGGCTCTGCCGCGGGACCAGCTGCCGCGGCGGCTTCGTCGTCCATCGCCCGCCTCCCCTACGTAGTTCCTACGAGACGAGGCCGGATCCTACCAGCTCGGTCGAGCCTGTCGATCAGGTCGAGCGTCGCTGCGGCTCGCCGCGGGAGGGCTCAGCCGCGGGCGGCCCCGGCGGCCGGCCGGACCGCCGCCTCCTCCCTGGCGACGACCTCGGCGAGCGCGCGGACCAGCAGCGGGTCGGCGTTGGGCAGCTCGATGCGGTGGAAGGCGATGCCCGCGTCCTCGGCCTCCTGGCGGGCGGCCACGTCGATGTCGTACAGGATCTCGAGGTGGTCGGCGAGGAACTGCACGGGCACCACCAGCACGGCGCGGTGGCCCTCGGCGCGCAGGCCGGGCAGCAGGTCCTTGAGGTCGGGCTTGAGCCACTCCTCGGGGGTGTGGCCGGCGCTCTGGTAGGCGAACCGCCAGCGAGGCTGGTCGAGCCCGGCCCGTGCGGCCAGCTCCTCACAGGTCTCGGCGAGCTGGTCGAGGTAGGCGGTGTCGCGATCGACCACGGCCTTGGGCAGGCTGTGGGCGGTGAAGATCACCGGGACCTCCGGCTCCCCGGTCGCCCTCAGGCGTCCGAGCGCCTCCCCCACCCGCTTGGCGAGGCAGTCGACGAAGGCCGGGGTGCGGTGCCACGGGCCGGCCACGGTGACGGTCGCGTCCGGCACGAGCCGGGCGGCGGCCTCGAGCGCGCGGCCGTAGCCGCCCATGATCACCGGGGAGAACTGTGGCGCGAGCACGACGCCGACCAGGCGCCGCACCCCGGCGCTGGCCAGGCGGGCGACGGCCTGGTCGATCCAGGGCGCCGAGTGGAGCATGCCCACCTCGACCAGGTGGCTGCCCTGGCCGCGCTCGGCCGCGAGCAGCGCCGCGAGGGCGGCGCCCTGCTCGCGGGTGCGCTCGATCAGCGGCGAGCGGCCGACCACGCGGTAGCGCCGCTGGAACTCGGCGACCAGCTCCGGGTCGGGGTCCCTGCCACGGTAGACGCTGCGCAGGTAGGCGGGAACGTCCTCGGCGGTCACCGCCGAGCCGTAGGTCATCAGCAGCACCCCGACGGGGGGTCCGGGGGGCTCATGGAGCGGAGCGGTGGCCCCCCGGGTATCGGGCTCTTCCTTGGCTGGCATGCTCACCTCGAAGGTCGGAGGTCAGGCCTGGTGGGGCCGGCTCGCTTCAGCCGTGCAGCCCGGAGACGGTGGCGCGGGCGGTGGCCGTGTGTACCAGCTCCACCAGGGCGGTCAGGTGCTCGGCCGGGGTGTCGGGCAGGACGCCGTGGCCGAGGTTGAAGACGTGGCCGGGGCGGCCGCCGGCCTCGGCGAGCACGCGGCGCGCCTCGCGCTCGACCACCGGCATGGGCGCGAGCAGCACCGCCGGGTCGAGGTTGCCCTGCACCCCGAGGCCCGGGCCGATGCGCGCCCACGCCTGGTCGAGCGGCACGCGCCAGTCGACGCTGACCAGGTCGCAGCCGGCCGCGGCCATCTGCTCGAGCAGGGCGGCGGTGCCGGTGCCGAAGTGGATGCGCGGCACCCCGGCCGCGGCGAGCCCCTCGAAGATGCGCCTCGAGTAGGGCAGCACGTACTCGGCGTACTCGCGCCCGCCGAGGTCGCCCATCCAGGAGTCGAACAGCTGCACCACCTGCGCCCCGGCGGCGACCTGGGCGCGCAGGTAGCGGATGGTGACCTCGGTCAGGGTCTCCATCAGCCGGTGCCACAGCTCGGGCTGCCCGTACATCAGCCCCTTGGCGCGGGCGTGGTCCTTGCTCGGCCGCCCCTCGATCAGGTAGGAGGCGAGCGTGTACGGCGCGCCGGCGAAGCCGATCACGGCGGCCCGGCCGGCCAGCTCGCGCCGCACGGTGCGGATGGTCTCGAACAGCTCGGGGGTGGCCTCCTCGGCCTCGACCACGCGCAGGGCGGCCACCGCGGCGTCGGAGCGGATCGGCGGGTCCACGATCGGGCCGATGCCCGGGTCGATGCTGAACGCCACGTCCATGCCGAACAGCGGCAGGGTGATGTCGGCGTAGAGCACGGCCGCGTCGACCCCGAAGGCGTCCACCGGCATCAGGCTGATCTGGGAGGCCAGCTCGGGCGTGCGGGTGAGGGTGAGGATGTCGTACCGCTCCCGGAGCCGCCGGTAGCCGGCGAGGCAGCGGCCGGCCTGGCGCATGAACCAGACCGGCGTGGCGTCGACCTCCTGGCGGCGGCAGGCGGCCAGCATGCGCTGCTCACCGCTCAGGCTCGGCTGGTTCGTGTCAGACGGCACCCAGGCGCCTCCCTCTGGACGGTTCCGGCCCGCGGCGGACGACCTTCGCCAGCGCCTCGACCCTGGCCGGCGGCGGCGAGGCCACCGTCGGCGGGCCGCGCGCGAGCCCCTCAAGGGTACGCAACCGGCGCGCCGACCGCGTGCGCCGGCAGGTTACGCCGGTGTGGCCAGCAGCGCGTCCGCCTCGCGCAGGCGGGCGCCGGCGCCGACCCGGCGCCAGAAGGCGCTGGCCGCGCCCAGCTCCCTGGCCGCGTCGGCGGCCAGGCCGCCGGCGAGCAGGACGCCGGCGGCGGCGAGCCGGGCCTCGGCCTCGTCCGCCTGCGCCCCGTCGGCGGCGTAGACGACGGCTGCCGACCCAGGGTCGCCGTCCAGGTAGGCGCGGGCCGCGTCGAGCCAGCGAGCCGCAACGCCCCTACCGGGGCCGGGCGTCTTCGAGCCCGGGCCGGCCTCCGGGCCGTGCCCGAGCGCCTCGGCGTCGTGGCCGAGGGCGGCGAGGACGACCGGCAGGTCGATGCCGGGCTCGGCTTCGGCCGGCTGCTCGGGCAGGGTGGCGAGCAGCTCGTCGACCACGGGGCGGGCCTCGCCGGCGCGGCCGCAGGCGAGCAGCGCGCGGGCGGCGAAGGCGCGGGCCTGGCCGCTGTCCCGCGGGTCGCCCGTTGTCCGGGTCAGGGCGAGCACCGCGTCCGCCTCGGCCACGGCCTCGGCCTCCTGGCCGCGGGCGAGCAGGATGCGGCCGCGGCAGACCCGCGCTGGCAGCTCGAGGTCGCGGGCGCCGTCCACCTCGGGCTCGGCCAGCACCGCGTCGGCCACGGCCACGGCCTGGTCCCAGCGGCCCCGCTGGTAGTGCTGGCGCAGGTCGAGGCGGACGGCGGCCAGCTGGTCGGGGTCGGCGGCGCCGCTCATGCGGGCAATGGCGACGGCGCGCAGCCGGTGGTGGGTGAGCGGCCCCGCGGCGACCGCGGCAGGCAGGCCCTGGAGCCAGGCCGCCGCGTGGCGGTGCCGCTCGGCCCGCAGCGCCCGGGGCACCTGACCGTAGGCCACCTCCATGACGAGCACGCGCCGGAAGCCGTAGGCGGGCTCCCCGTCGGGCGCGGTGCCCTCGGCGTGGCGCAGCAGCCCGCCTTCCACCAGCCGCTCCAGGCAGGCCCTGGTCCAGCCCGGCTCGCGCTCGCCGAGCGCCGCCACGGCAGCCGCCGAGCTGGCGTGGCCGAGCACGGCGGCGTCCGCGAGCACGGCCTTGTCGGCGACGGGCAGGCCGTCCAGGCGGGCGGCGACCAGCGCGCGCACCGTCTCCGGGACGACCGGCTGCACGGGGGGCAGCGGCGCGGGTCCGTCACCGCCCAGCAGCTCGTCGCGGACGCCGCGCTCGCGCAGCATGCGCGCGTACTCCTCGGCGGCCAGGGGGTTGCCTGCCACCCGGGCCAGCAGCGCCCGACCGGGCCTCGACTGCCGCAGCGAGCTGGCCCTGCCGCCCAGGCCGTGCCCGGCCAGCAAGGTCTCGACCAGGCGGGCGGCGTCGGCCTCGGCGAGCGCGCCCAGCTCGACCACGGTGCCGGCCTCGGCCCAGCCTGGCCGGCGCGCCAGCAGCCCGGGCCGGGCGGTCGCGACCAGCAGCAGCGACGCCGGGCCGGCCGGCGTGTCCGCGCCGGCCAGCCCGGCGAGGAACTCGAGCAGCGCCTCGTCGGCCCGGTGCAGGTCCTCGACGACCATCACCAGCGGCCGGCGGGCGGCGAGGCCGTGCAGGAAGCGGCGCCAGGCGGCGAAGCTCTCCCGCCCAGGCGGCTCCGCCCCGGTCCCGAGCAGGCGGCCGAGGTGCCCGGCGACGCTGGCGGCCTCGGCCGGGTCGCCGACCACGCCACGGGCCGCCTCGGTGAGCTTGTCGCCGACCCGCTCGGCGCCGTCGCCGGCGAGGATGCCGGCCTCCGCCGCGACGATCTCGGCCAGGGCGCGCCACGGCGCCCCCGAGCCGTGCGGGCAGCGGCCCTGGCGCCAGGTGGCCGGCCGCGGGTCGGCGGCGAGCAGCCGGCCGAGCTCGGCGACCAGCCGGCTCTTGCCGATGCCGGCCGGCCCGGCGAGCAGCACCAGCCGCGGGGTGCGCCGCGCGCGCACCTCCTCCAGGCCGGTCCAGAGGGCGCGCAGCTCGGCCTCGCGCCCGGCGAGCGGGGCCGCGGCCGTCTCGGCCAGCTCGAGCAGGTCCTGGGTACGCGGGACGAGCGCGCTCCAGACCGGCACCGGCTCGGCCCGCCCGCCGAGGGCCAGCAGGCTGGCGCTGCCGTAGCTGATCGTCCGGGCGGTGACCCGCTGGGTCGCCGCCGACACCAGCACGGCTCCCGGCGGGGCGGTGTGCAGCAGCCGGCCGCAGACCGTCACCAGGTCGCCGGTGATCCGCCCGCCGGCCGCCCGCCCGACCAGCGCCTCCCCGGTGGCCACCGCCGCCCGCACCCGCACCGCGGGCAGGGCGAGGGCGTCGCGCATGGCCAGGGCCGCCCGCACCGCCCGCTCGGTGTCGTCCTCGCCCGTGCGGGGCACCCCGAACACCGCCATGGTGAGGCCGCCGACCACGTGCTCGACCTGCCCGCCGAGGTCCTCCACCACGGCGCGGACCCGTTCCAGGTGCTCGGCGAGCACGCTGCCGACGTCCTCCGGGTCGCGCTCCCTGGCGGGCTCGGCCCGCTCGTCGACGTCGCACAGCAGCACCGTGACCAGCTTGCGCTCCGCCCCGCCCGGCGGCGGCGCGCCACCGGCGGCGACCTCGGCGCCCACCGGGGGCTCCGCCTCGGCCCGGTCGACGGCGGCGGCGCCGCCAGCCGCCTGGCCGCCACCCTGCTGCAGCGGCCCGCCGGCCGCCCGCGGCCCGGCGGGCGGGGCGGGCAGGAGCAGGTCGAGCGCTGGGTCCTGGGCGAGGATCGCCTGCTCCAGGCGCTGCAGGCCGACGCTCGGCTCCATCCCCAGCTCGCTGACCAGCCGCTGGCGGGCGTCGCGGTAGGTCTCCAGCGCCTCTGCCTGGCGCCCGCAGCGGTACAGGGCGAGCATCAGCTGGCCGCGCAGGTGCTCGCGCAACGGCTCCGCGCGGACCAGCCGCTCCAGCTCGCTGGTGACCTCGCGGTGACGGCCGAGGGCAAGCTCCGCCTCGATCCGCTGCTCGGAGGCGACCGAGCGGGCCTCCTCCAGCTCGCCGGCGGTGGCGGCCGGGCCGGTGCCGAGCATGCCGACCACGTCGGCCAGGGCGGGGCCGCGCCACAGCGCCAGCGCCGCGGCGAGCAGCTCCGCGGCGGTCGCGGGGTCGGCCGCCAGCGCCTGCGAGCCGCGCTCGGCCAGGCGGCGGAAGCGGGCCACGTCGAGCCGCTCCTCCTCGACCTCGATCAGGTAGCCGGGGTCGCGGGTGAGCAGCGCCGCGGGGGCCTGGCCGTGGCCGAGCAGCTTGCGCAGGGCGGAGACGTGGTTGTGGAGCGACTGCCTCGCGGTCAGCGGCGGGTGCGGACCCCAGAGGGCGTCGATCAGCCGCTCGGTCGGCACCACCTCGTTGGCCGAGAGCAGCAGCACCGCGAGCAGCGCCCGCTGGCGCACGCTGCCGAGCGGCACGGGGTGCTCCCCGCGGCGCAGCTCGACGGGGCCGAGCAGGCGGAAGTCGAAGGCGGTCACCGGAGCGCCCCGCCCGCGCCTGCCGGGAGCGCACGCTCCCGACGGGGGCGCCGGGGCGAAAGCCCGCGGGTGCAGGCCAAAGCCGGCGAGAGGGCCACCCCCACCCTCGCCAGGCCGCCGATGGTGGGTGCGCTCGCGCTCACGGGCCACCAAGCCTGCTGCACGCCCGGGGGAAGGCGCGCGCCGTCGGTCTCCCGAGACGCGACTGCTCGTCGCTGCCGGCGGCTGCCGCTCGTCCGCCCGTGCTGTCTGCCTTGTCCCCACGGAGTATAGGTGGCCGACCCGGCGGGCTCGTAGGACCGCCGCCGGCTGGGACCCGGCGCGGCCCGGCCGCGGACCCGGCAGGGCACTCCCCTGCCACCAGGCCGTGCGCGGCTGGTCAGCGGTATCGCGAAGGCGGCTCCGCGATGCAGGCGGTGCCCACCTGGCGAAAGCCGGTGCGCTGGTAGACGCGGGCGACCTCGTCGCTGCCCGCCGAGAGGAACAGCGTCTCCACGCCGCTGCCGACCGCGTCGGCGACCAGCAGCCCGGTGATCGCGGCGCCGAGGCCGCGGCGGCGCATCGCCGGCAGCGTGGCCACGCCGACGACCTCGCTGACCCCGGCGACCGGCTGGTGGCTGCCGACCGCGACCGGGTCGCCGTCGAGGAGAGCGACGGCGCTGACGGTGCGCCCGGCGCGCAGGCGCTCGCGCTGCTTGGCGAGCAGCGCCGGCGAGGCCTCGGCGGCCTCCTCGGCGAGCGCGGTCACGCCGAGCTGGCCGACGGCGGTGCCGCCGACCGCGAAGCCGATGCGGGCCACGGCGTCGATGCGGGCGAGGTCGTCGTCGGGCGTGACCAGGCGCAGCTCGACGCCGGCCGGTGCCGGTGGCCGCCACGCGGCGGCCGGGTCGAGCACCATCAGCGGCAGCACGCTCACCGCCAGGCCGGCCTGCCGTGCCGCCGCCGCGAGGCTGGGGGTGACCTCCGCCACCCACTCGAACGACTCCGGCTGGCCGAGGGCGCGCTGCCGCCGGCGCATCGCGGCCACGTCCTCGGCGGTGATCCCGTCGGCGCCGAGGCTGGGGCGCGCGTACCAGCGGAAGCCGGGCCGGTCGGCGACGAACAGGGTGAGCGGGCCGAGCGTCTCGGGACGGCTGTCGGCCCGTGGCACCGCGTCGTAGTACGCCTCGATCCGGTCGAGCAGCGAGCGGGATGTCGGCATGCCGGGAGTCTCTCGCAGAACGTGGGTCGTCCGCTGCATCCGCAGTCGCCCTGCCTGCGGGGCAGTCTGCGGTTTACCATGCCTGCGACCTGGTCACATCCAAGCTGGCACCCGTCGCGCGCCGGCGCGCCGGGCGGTGCACGCCGATCCACGTTCGGACCTCGGGAGGGGAGGCGCCCGTGAGCAGCGCAACCATCGAGTCGAGGTCGCCGCAGGATCCGTCCGACGTGGTCGTGACCGTGCCCGACGCGGACGAGGCGGCCGTCGGCAAGGCGGTCGACCGGGCCGTCAAGGCCGGCAGGGTGTGGAGCGCCACGCCGGCCACGCAGCGCGCCAACGCCCTGTCCTCGGCCGCGCAGGCCATGGCCGACGCCGCCGAGGAGCTCAGCCTGCTGGTGGTGCGCGAGGTCGGCAAGCCGATCGTGGAGGCGCGCCAGGAGGTGGCGCGGGCCGTCGGGATCCTGCGCTACCACGCCCAGGCCGCCCTCGACGCCGACGGCGAGACCTACCCGACCGCGCCGCCCGCCGACCGCCACGCGCTGCTGCTCGCCCGCCGCCGCCCGCGTGGCGTGGCCGGGCTGGTCACCCCGTGGAACTTCCCGGTCGCGATCCCGCTGTGGAAGGCCGCCCCGGCGCTGGCCTACGGCAACGCGGTGGTGCTCAAGCCGGCGCCCGACGCCAGCGCCGTCGCCGTGCGCATCGCCGAGCTGGTCAGCCGCTTCGTGCCCAAGCACGCCCTGCAGGTGGTGACCGGCGGCGCCGAGGCCGGCCAGGCCCTGGTCGAGCGCGCCGACGTGGTCAGCTTCACCGGCTCGGTGGGCGTCGGCCACCAGGTGGCGGCCGCGGCCGGCATGCGCGGCGTGCCGGTGCAGGCGGAGATGGGCGGGCTGAACGCCTCGATCGTGCTGCCCGACGCCGACGTGGCCGCGACGGCGGGCACCATCGCCGCGGCGGCGATGGGCTACGCCGGCCAGAAGTGCACCGCCACCAGCCGGGTGATCGTGGTCGGCGGCATCCTCGAGGCGGGCACGGTCGGCGAGGCGCTGGTCGCGGCGGTGAAGCGGCTCACCGTCGGCAACCCGATCGACGAGGGCACCGTGGTCGGCCCGGTGATCACCTCCAACGCCCGCGCCAAGGTCCTGGAGGCGGTCGACGAGGTGCGCGGCCGCGGGGCGCGCATCGCCATCGGCGGCAAGCCCGGCGAGGGCGCGGGCTGGTTCGTGACGCCGACCGTGGTCGACGGGCTCAGCCCCGACGCGCGCCTCGCCCAGGAGGAGGTCTTCGGCCCGGCTGGTCACCTCGGTGTTCACCCGCGACCTCGGCGCCGCCCTGCGGGTGGTCGACGGGCTCGACACCGGCATGATCCGGGTCAACCAGCCCACCTCCGGGGTCGACTACCACGCCCCCTTCGGCGGCGAGAAGCAGTCAAGCATCGGCCCCCGCGAGCAGGGCAAGCAGGCGCGGGAGCTGTACACCTCGACGCGCACCATCACGATCGCGCCGCCGCCGGCGTAGCGCCGCTTCGAGGCTGCGCCGGTAGCCGGCCGTACTCCTCGCGGAGTATGGAATGGTTCGCCCCACGGGTAGATGTGCCCGGCGCCCGCCGGCGATACCGTCACGGCATGGACGAGAGTGCCCGGCGTCCGCGACGGCCATGGGCGAGCCCGTGGCTGTTCGACGGCGCGCTGGCAGTGGCGGCCGCCGGCCTGACCACGAGCCTGTTCGCCGATCTCGTGGGCGGCGCCCAGCCAGCCCTGCCACGCGACGTCGTCGCCGTGGGGTACGCGCTCGTCCTGCTGTACGCCCTGCCCCTCGCGGCGCGGCGGCGGTTCCCCCTGACGGTGCTCGCGACGAGCGTGGCCAGCGGGCTGGCGTTCGCGGCCATCGGCTTCCCGCCGTTCCTCCTCGGCCCGGCGATCCTGGTGCCGGTCTACACCGTGGCGGCGTACCGGGACCGGCGCGCCTCGCTCGCGGCCCTGGCCGCCGTGGAGGGTGCCATGGCGGCCGTCCAGCTGACCTCCACCAGGGCCGAGGTGGCCACCTGGGTCGGCAACACGCTGGTCGTCGCCGCAGCCTGGCTGCTGGGCCGCTTCGTGGCTGACCGCCGCACCTACGCCGCCCAGCTCGAGGTGCGGACCGCCGAGCTCGAGCGGGCCCGCGAGGAGCTGGCTCACCGGGCGGTTGCCGAGGAGCGCCTGCGCATCGCGCGGGAGCTGCACGACGTCGTCGCGCACAGCATGAGCGTGATCGCGGTGCAGTCGGGCGTCGGTGCCCACGTCGCCGACAGCCAGCCCGGCGAGGCCCGCAAGGCGCTGGCCGCCATCGAGGCCACCAGCCGGGCCGCCCTGGAGGAGCTGCGGCGCCTGCTGGGCGTGCTGCGCCAGGAGGGCGAACCCCAGGGCAGCCTCGCTCCGGCGCCCGGCCTGGCCGACCTGAACACCCTGCTCGGCCAGGTGGTCGAGGCGGGGCTGGCGGTGAAGCTGCGGGTGGAAGGGGTGCGACCCCAGGTGCCGCTCGGGGTCGACCTGTCCGCCTACCGGATCGTGCAGGAGGCCTTGACCAACGTGGTCAAGCACGCCGGCCCGGCGCAGGCCCAGGTGACGGTCTGCTACGGCGACCGGCAGGTCACCGTCGAGGTCACCGACGACGGCCGGGGCGCCGCGGCAATGGCCGGCGACGGCCGCACGGGAGCTGGCCACGGCCTGGTCGGGATGCGCGAGCGGGTGGCGCTGTTCGACGGCGACCTGGAGGTCGGCCCGCGGCCGGGCGGGGGCTTCCGGGTCGCCGCCCGGCTTCCCTTCGAGGCGGACCGGCGATGACGACCAGGGTGGTGGTCGCCGACGACCAGGCCCTGGTCAGGGCCGGCTTCCGCGTGCTGGTCGACTCTGCCACCGACCTCGAGGTGGTCGGCGAGGCCGCCGACGGCGAGGAGGCGGTCGCGCTGGCTCGCCGGGAGCGGCCCGACGTGGTGCTGATGGACATCCGCATGCCGACGATGGACGGGCTGGAGGCGACCCGGCGGATCACCGCGCTGGACGAGGCCGCCGGGGTGCGCATCCTGATCCTGACCACCTTCCACCTCGACGAGTACGTCTACCAGGCGCTGCGGGCCGGGGCGAGCGGGTTCCTGCTCAAGGACACCCCGCCGGCCGACCTGCTGGCCGCGATCCGGGTCGTCGCCGCTGGGGACGCCCTGCTCGCCCCGCGCGTCACCCGGCGGCTGATCGAGGAGTTCGCCCGCCTGCCCGAACCCGCCCTGGCCACCCCGGGCGCGCTGGCCGCGCTCACCGCTCGGGAGCGAGAGGTGCTCGCGTTGGTGGCCAGGGGCCTGTCCAACGCCGAGATCGCCGAGCAGCTCGTGGTCAGCCCGGCCACCTCCAAGACCCACGTGAGCCGGGTGCTGACCAAGCTGGGCGCCCGCGACCGGGCGCAGCTGGTGATGCTCGCCTACGAGACCGGCCTGGTCACCCCCCGCTCGCGCTGAGCCCCCGCGCGCGGCGGCCGCTGAGCCGCGGAAGCCCCAAGACCGTCATCCCCAGGGTGACGGTCTTGGGCTGCGTACGCCCGGCGGGCGACGCGGAACTGTGGCCCGCGGGCCGACGACGCGGCAGACCCCGGTTCCTATCGTCGAGGTCGACCAGCGACGCCTTCGACATGAGGGCCACGGCAAGGGAGACACCATGAACAACAGCATCTCCAGCGGCAGCACCCGGATCCGGTCGCTGGCGGCCGGCGCAGCGCGACGGGCCGCCATCGCGGCGCTGGCTGCCCTGCTCGTCCTGATCACGCTTGGCGGGACGCGCCCACCGGCGGCAGCCGCGGCCACCGCGGCGCGCCCGGGCACGCCGGACCTTGCCGCCATCGACCGCTACGTCGAGGCGCAGCGGGGCGCCACCCGCCTGCCCGGCCTGGCGCTCGGCATCGTCGAGGGCGACCGGATCGTGCACCTACAAGGCTTCGGCGACGCCGGCCCGTCCGGTCGGCCGGTCACCCCGCAGACTCCCTTCGTCCTGGCCTCGACGACCAAGTCCTTCACCGCCCTGGCGGTCATGCAGCTGGTCGAGGCCGGCAAGGTCGATCTGGACGCCCCGGTGCAGCGCTACCTGCCCTGGTTCCGCCTGGCCGACCCCGCAGCCTCCGCCCGCATCACCGTCCGGCACCTGCTGAACCAGACCAGCGGGCTGGCGGACCCGACCGAGTCCGTCACCAAGGGCGACGGCAGCGACGCCGCGCTGGAGCACGCCGTCCGCGCGCTCAGCGCGGTGCAGCCCCGCCACCCGGCCGGCCAGGCCTTCGGGTACAGCAACATGAACTACTCCACCCTCGGCCTGATCGTGCAGACCGTCTCGGGCCAGTCCTACGAGGACTACGTGCGCCAGCACGTGCTCGCGCCGCTGGGAATGACCAACTCCTACAGCTCGCCGGTGGAGGCACGCCGGCACGGCCTGGCCACCGGGCACCGCTACTGGTTCGGCCGCCCGGTCGCCTTCCAGATGCCCTACAGCCGCGCCGCCGTGCCCGCCGGCTACCTCAGCGCCAGCGCCGAGGCGATGAGCCACTACCTGATCGCCCACCTCAACGCTGGGCGCTACCAGACCACCCGGGTGCTGTCGCCGGCCGGGATCGCAGAACTGCACCGGCCCGCCATCAAGCTCATCGGCCCCGACCGCGACATCGCCTACGCCATGGGCTGGTACGCCGAAAAGGTCGACGGCCTCTCGCTGCTGTGGCATCCGGGCAACGCCCCCAACTTCCACGCCGACGTGCTGCTCGCCCCGCAGGACCGTTGGGGCGTGGTGGTGCTGGCCAACGGCCACAACGCGCTGTCGCCGGACCGCGAGAGCGCGATCGCCCGCGGCGTGCTGGGCATGCTGGTCGGCCGCCAGCTCGCCACCCCGCCCGTCACCAACGCCAACCAGGTCCTGTTCTTCGTCCTGCTGGCGGTGGCGGTGCTGCAGGTGCTCGGGATCGCCCGCTCGATCGTGCTGCTGCGGCGCTGGCGCGCCCAGCCGGCGCGCAGCCCCCGCGGTTTCATCAGGGTGGCGGGACGGATTGTCGCGCCACTGGTGGCGAACCTTGCCTGGGCGCTGGTGTGCCTGGTCGGCCTGCCGTCGCTCCTTGGCGGGTCCCTGTCAGCCCTGCTGCTCACGATCCCGGACTTCGCCGTGGTGCTGCTGGGCAGTGGCGTGGTCGCGCTGGCCTGGGGTGCCTGCAGAGCCTTCCTGGCGGTCCGCACGCTCCGCGGGCACCGCGCCGGACCCGCCGTCCCAGCCCAGCTCGAGACCGTCGGCGCGTAGCCACGCGCGTCCAACACCCGAACCCAACGCGCCCGGGCCGGTCGGCCCGACCGGCCCGGGCATTGCAGAACGGAGCACCACCATGACCGTCCACATCGATGCGACGACCCAGGCCCGCAGCCGCCCAGGCGTTGCCGCCTCGGTCGTCGACGCCACCAAGGTCTACGGCACCGGCGCCACCCAGGTCCGCGCCCTCGACGGCGTCACGCTGGACTTCGCCGGCGGCCAGTTCAGCGCCATCATGGGCCCGTCGGGCTCGGGCAAGTCCACCCTCCTACACTGCCTCGCCGGGCTCGACACCCTCACCGCCGGCCAGGCGTTCGTCGGCGGCACCGACCTCAGCCGCCTGGACGACAAGCAACTGACCCTGCTGCGGCGCGACCGGATCGGCTTCGTCTTCCAGGCCTACAACCTGGTTCCCACCCTCAGCGCCCTGGAGAACCTCACCCTCCCCGCCACCCTGGCCGGCCGCAAGCCCGACAAGGGCTGGCTCGACCTGGTCATCAAGACCGTCGGGCTCGCCGACCGCCTGGCCCACCGGCCCAGCCAGCTGTCCGGCGGCCAGCAGCAGCGCGTGGCCGTGGCCCGCGCCCTGGCCGCCCGGCCGGCGGTCGTGTTCGCCGACGAGCCGACCGGCAACCTCGACTCCCACGCCGGCGCCGAGATCCTGGCGTTCCTTCGCCGGGCGGTGCGGGAGCTGGGCCAGACCGTCGTGATGGTCACCCACGACCCGGTGGCGGCCAGCTACGCCGGCCGGGTGGTGTTCCTGGCCGACGGCCGCACCGTCGACGAGATGACCGAGCCCACCCCACAGCGGGTGCTCGACCACCTCAAGCAGCTCGGAAGGTGAGCCCGATGATCACGACCACCATCAAGACCCTGCTGGCCGCCAAGCGCCGCCTGTTCGCCACCGCCTCGGCCGTCCTGCTCGGCGTCGCCTTCATGGCCGGCACCCTGGTGCTCACCGACACCATTGGCAAGACTGTCACCGACTTCTTCGCCAGCCTCAACGCCGGCACCGACGCCTACGTCCGCGGCATGGCAGCCGCATCCGACCTCGGTGGCCAGCGTCCCAGGGTCGACGCGGCTTTGGTGCGTACCGTCGCCGCCGTCCCTGGAGTCCGCGCCGCCGAGGGCAACGTCACCGGCTACGCCCAGCTGGTCGACAAGCAGGGCAAGGCCGTCGGCAACTCGAACCTGGGCGCCGCGCCCGTCGGCGCCGCCTGGACCCAGGTCGACGCGCTCAACCCCTTCGACCTCGTCACCGGACGGCCTCCACGGGCCGACGACGAGGTCGTCATCGACAAGGCCAGCGCCGACAAGACGCGGTTGGCCGTTGGCGACAGCGCCACCGTGCTGGTGCAGACCGGTCCCCAGCGGGTGCGGGTGGTCGGCGTCGCCCGGTTCGGCGCGGCCGACAGCCCCGCCGGCAGTTCGGTGGTGCTGTTCACCAAGGCCGCGGCCGAGCGCCTGGTCGGCGAGCCCGGCAAGGTCGACGGCATCGGGGTGGCCGCCGCCACGGGCGTCTCGCAGCAGGAGCTGCGCGACCGCATCGCCGAGGTGACCCCACCGAGCGTGGAGGTGGTCACCGGCAAGGTGATCGAGCGGGAGAGCCAACGCGCCGTCAAGGACCTCATGAGCTTCGCCAACCGGTTCCTGCTCACGTTCGCCCTGATCGCCCTGTTCGTGGGCTCGTTCATCATCTACAACACCTTCTCGATCCTGGTCGCGCAGCGCACCAGGGACCTGGCGCTGCTGCGGGCCGTGGGTGCCAGCCGCCGCCAGGTGCTCGGCTCGGTGCTGCTGGAGGCCGTGGTCGTGGGCCTGATCGCCGCCGTGCTCGGGCTGGTTGCCGGCATCGCCGTGGCCGCCGGGCTCAAGGCCCTGCTGACCGGCTTCGGCCTGGACATCCCCGCGGCCGGCATCGTGGTCACCGCCAGGACGGTGGTCGCCTCGCTGCTGACCGGCCTGCTGGTCAGCGTGGGATCGGCCGTCCTGCCGGCGCGCAGGGCCTCCAAGGTGCCGCCCATCGCCGCCCTGCGTGACCTCGCCCACGACCGCTCGGGCCGCTCCCGGCGCCGGATGGTGACCGGCACCGCCGTCACCGCCGCCGGCGCGGCGTCGCTGTCGCTTGGCCTGCTCAGCCAGTCGGAGCGCGCCCTCCCGGCGGTCGGCCTCGGCGCCGCCGTGGTCTTCCTGGGGGCGGCGGTGCTGGGCCCGGTGGTCGCCCGGCCGGTGAGCCGGCTCATCGGCGCGCCGCTGCCGGCCCTGGTGGGCATGCCGGGCAGGCTGGCCCGGGAGAACGCCATCCGCAACCCCAAGCGCACCGCGGCGACCGCAGCCGCCCTCATGATCGGCGTGAGCCTGGTCTGCTTCGTCACGATCGTGGCCTCCTCCTCCAAGGCGTCGTCCGCCGCCCAGATCGACAGGGCCTTCGCCGGGGACTTCGTCATCGACAGCGGGTCGCTCGGCGCCGGCGGGCTCAGCCACGACCTGGCGGAACGCCTCGGCCGGCTGCCCCAGGTCAAGGCGGCCTCCGGGACGCGGCAGACCGTCGCACAGGTCGGCGGCAGCACCGCCGACCTGCTCGCCATCGACCCCGGGACCTACGGCAAGATCGTCGACCTGGACCTCACCCGGGGCCGCGTGGAGGACCTGGACGCCGACGGCATCGCGGTGCGCGAGGAGGTGGCCACCGCCAGGGGCTGGTCGGTCGGGGACACGGTGCCTGTCCGCTTCGCCCAGACCGGCGAGCAGCAGTTCACCCTGGCGGCCATCTACCACGCCAGGAACGTGGCGGGAGACTACGTGGTGGGCTTGGCGGCCCACGAGGCCAACGCCGCCGGGCGGTTCGACACGAAGGTGCTCGTGGTCAAGGCCGACGGCGTGTCCGCGGCCGACGCCCGGGCCGCCATCGACAAGGTGACCGCCGACTACCCGACGGCCAAGCTGCACGACCAGACCCAGTACAAGCAGGCACAGGCAGCCCAGATCGACCGCTTCGTCAACCTGGTCTACGTCCTGCTCGCCCTGGCCGTCCTGATCGCGCTGCTCGGCATCGCCAACACCCTGGCCCTGTCGATCCTCGAACGAACCCGGGAGCTCGGCCTGCTCCGAGCCGTGGGCATGACCCGCCGCCAGCTCCGCTCCATGGTGCGCTGGGAATCGGTCATCATCGCCCTGCTCGGCGCCTTCCTGGGCCTCGCGATCGGCCTGCTCGCCGGCTGGGCCATGGTCACGGCCGTGGCCGACGAGGGCGCCAGGCTGCAGCTCCCGGTGGGCCAGCTCGCCGCGGTGACCGTCATCGCCGCCCTCGCCGGCATGCTGGCTGCCGTCCTTCCCGCCCACCGCGCGTCGCGGCTGAACGTGCTGGCCGCCATCGCCACCGAGTAGCGGCCCTGGACCGCCGCAGCCGCCGAGCCTGGACGCACGACCGATGGGAGAGCCGCCACGCCGGCGCCCGTAGCTGCCTTCTGCGCAGCCTCTCAGCCGGACGGCGCGCCGTCCGGCTGCCCGGCACGGGCCGGCAGCACCAGCGCGTCGACCGCCAGGCAGCCGTCCGGGCCGGCGACCAGCGGGTTGACGTCGAGCGCGTCGAGCAGGTCGCCGAGGTCGGCGGCGAGCACCGACAGGCGCGCGACGGCGTCGGCCACCGCGTCCAGGTCGGCCGGCGGGCCGCCGCGCATGCCGTCGAGTAACCACCGCACCGCCAGCCGGTCGAGCATGGCCGTGGCCGCGCGGCGGCCCAGCGGCGGCAGGGCGAAGCGCCGGTCGCGCAGCAGCTCCACCAGCACGCCGCCGGCGGCCACCATCACCAGCGGGCCGAACTGCGGGTCGCGCACCACCCCGAGGGCGAGCTCCACCCCTGG
>WNGA01004120.1_pt1 | contig 44007 bp, 31 predicted proteins | sample 5400061 | NCBI WGS metagenome assembly WNGA01 (sample SAMN13153366, study PRJNA577476) | soil metagenome | isolation source: 100 cm soil or saprolite under grassland replicate 2 | place: USA:California | collected 2016-06-15 | reverse complement strand
CGATTGCCGCGGTAAGCCCGAATGGCACCCTGCGGATCTTCAGCCGGCCGGACAACCGCATTACGAAAACGATCCCCGGCTCGAACACGCTGACCGGCGCGGCGATTGCTCCCAACGGCCGATGGGTTGCCCGCGCGCTGGCGTCGGGTTACATCGTCGTTTCCGACATCGCGAGCGGCGATCTTCGCGCCACGTTGCGCGAGCCAAGCCCGACGGACATGCACCTGACCTTTTCACCCAACAGCCGGGTTCTGGCCGCCGCGGGCACCGGCCAACGCATTCGGCTTTGGGAGACGGACTCCTGGCGCGAACTGCCGCCGCTGCGCGGGCACGCCGGGCAAGTCATCGACGTGGCGTTCGGCACCGACGAGCGACGGCTGGCAAGCGTGGGCCACGAGAACCTGGTCCGGCTCTGGCGCCGGGAGGACAACACCGTGCCGCGCTACGCACGCAAGGCGGGAGACGATACCGTGTATCCGAACCCGCCTGTGTTCGCGCCAAGCGGCCGGCGCCTGGCGCTGGCGACGCGGCTCGATGAATTCGTGATTTGGAGCCCGCAATCCCACACGGTGAAGTGGACCAGTTACGGCCGGCCGGTGGCCTTCTCGCCGGACAGCGAGTCGTTGCTGTCGTGGTCGCCGCGAGCGCGCGAATTCGAGTTGCTGGACACCGCCACAGGCGGCCGAAGGAGCACGATGCGATTGGAGCCGGCCCCGGCGGCATATCCGTCGCCGTCGCTCTCGCCGGACGGGCGCTGGGTGGCGGGCGACGTGGGCGACGGGCGGCTGGGCATCTACGATGCGGCCTCCGGGCGAGTGCGCCAGAGTTTCAACGTGCGCGCCGCCGCCTGGCAATTCTCACCTGATGGCACGAAACTGGCGGCGCTGAACGAAACGACCCGGCAGGCGCTGGTCTTCGACCTCAACCGCTGGACCTGGAGCGCGGGCCTGTCGCCGTGGCGAAGCGCCAGCCTGTGTTTTTCGCCGGACAGTCGTGCGCTGGCAGTGGCGCAGGACGACGGCGCGGTGGCTCTGATCGAGGTCGCCAGCGGCCGGCAGACAGCTCTCCTGGCGGGGCATCGGTCGCTGATACTTTCGATGGCGTTCTGTCCCGACGGACAACGGCTCGTCACCGGCTCACTGGACGACGTGGTGGTGCTCTGGCACCTGCCGGCCCAGCGCGACATTGCGGCCTATCCGACACCGCATCCGGTGCACGGGTTGGCGTTTTCGGCCGACGGCCGGCGGCTCGTGGCCGGCGGACCGGGGCCGTATCAATTCTGGGAGGCGCGCGACTTCAAGCCGCAACTTATGACGCCCGTTGTGACGAACAGCATCGCGGGCACGATCTGGGAGAAGCAGCCCACGTCGGCCCAACTGCGATGAGGGCCGTAGCTGCGACCGTGAGGTCGCGGGCAAATCGCTTCGCACATCACGCCCGGGCTCCGACCGCGCGTCGCGAAGGTACCAGGCCCGCGACCTCACCTCGAGGAATGTCGAGCACGGCACGTTGCCTTCGGCAGGATCGGTCGGCCCGGCGTAAGAGTAACCGCACACGCACTATGGTTGGAAGCCGGTCGAGGCCAGGTTCTTATGGACTGCGCCGGCAGAGCGCAGCGGCGACGGCGCTTTAGTATCGGCAGAGACGTGCAGAATCGAGTGGCCGTCCCGACGAAAAGCGCTGTCGCGTCCGACTTGCCACCACAGTCCAAATAACAGCCGTGGTGCGTGTGCCAAGATGCGCCCCTCCCTATGCCAGCTTCCTCAGCCGCAAACGCGCCACTCGCGTCTCGTCCAATTCCTCGACGCGCAGCTCGCAGTTGGCCAGCGCAATCACGTCTCCGGTCTTGGGAAAGCCCCCCAGCCGGCGCGTCACCCAGCCGCTGGCCGTCGTCACCCCTTCCTCGCCCAGTGGTTCGCCCGCCAGTTCCTCCAGGTCTCGCACGGGCAGCGTCCCTTGCACTTCCCACGTCTGCTCGCCGACTTTCGCGAACAGCGGTTTTTCCTGATCGAATTCGTCCTGAATCTGCCCGACCAGCTCCTCTATGATGTTCTCGAGCGTCAACAGGCCGACGGTTCCGCCGTACTCGTCGACGACGATCGCCAGGTGCAATTTGCGGTCGAGAAACCTGTGCAACAGCGACTCCAGCCGCGCCGTCTCCGGCACGTAAATGATCTTGCGGGCGACCGGGAGCAAGTCGGCGCCGCTGCGGGCCTTGAGCCGCATCGCGTAGAGGTCCTTGAAGTGAACGACACCCAGCGATTTGTCGAGGTCGCCGCTCTCACACAGCGGAAAGCGCGAGAAGCGGGTCTTCTCGGCCACGTCGAGGCATTCGGCCATGCTGGCCGCGGTGCTCAGGATGGCGATTTCCTGCCGCGGCCGCATCACGTCCCGCGCGACACGGCGGCGCAGGTCGAGCGCGTTCAGGACAATGTCGCGCCCCGGGGCCTTCGCCGCGTCCTTCTGGCCCGCCACCAGCAACAGGCGCAACTCTTCGTCGGAATGAATCCCCTCGCCCTCTCCCCCCGGTTCGATGCCCGCGCGGCGCAGCATCCAGAGCGACGACTGATTGAGCACCCAGATGAACGGATAGGCCATCCGGCAGAACCAGGCCAGCGGATGCGCCACCCAGAGCGAGGTTTGCAATGGGTTCTGAATCGCCATCCACTTCGGCGCCTGCTCGCCCGCGGTGATGTGCAGGAAGGTGATCGCTGTGAAACCGACCACAACCGCAATGGTGTGGCGCGCCTCCTCCGACGTGATGCCGGCCCAGTCCATCAGTGGCCCCAGGAGCGCCTTGAACACCGGCTCGCCCACCCAGCCCAGCGCCAGGCTCGCCAGCGTGATGCCCAGTTGCGCCGCGCTCAGGTAGCGGTCGAGGTTCTGGACGATGTGCCGCGCCATCCGCGCGCGCCGCTGCCCCCGCGCGATCAGCGGCGCGAGTTGCGTGTCGCGGATCTTCACCAGCGCGAATTCCGCGGCGACGAAAAAGCCGTTCAGCGCGACCAGCGCCAGCACGGCCAGGATTTTCAGCAGGATGACTCCGGGATCCACGTTCACAGGCGCACCTCGCCGAAGATGACCCGCAGGATGTCCTGCAGGCAGACGATGCCCAGTTCCTTGCGATCGCGGCCGAGCACAATCGCCAGCCGGTGACCCGAGCGTTGCATGAGGCGCAGGGCGACCTCCAGGCGCACGTCGTCATCGAGGTACAGCGCCGGCCTGAGGAAATCGCCGGCAGGCTTGCCCTCGTCGGAGATGCCTTCGTAAAGGAGCGGCCGCAAATTCACCAGCCCGGCGATGCGACGCCGGCCCGCCTCGGTCCTCCACACCGGAAAGCGGCTGAAACCCTTCTCGCGCCCAAGCGCCACGAGCGCTTTCACGGGCGCCTCGGCCGGAACCGTCACGGCTTTCTCGAGCGGAATCGTCACCTGGCGCACGTTGAGATTTTGAAGATCGAGCACGCGGTTGATCATCACCCGCTCCTCGCTCGTCAGGCCATGGGCGGAATCCTGCATCACCTGGCGCAACTCGTCGCGCGTGCCGAATAAATGCCCGGTAAATCGCCGCCCGCCCGTGCACCACAACAGCCAGCGCGTGAAGACCGCCATCACCGCGACCAGCGGCCGGAGCAACACGCGCACGACCCCAAACGGCAGTGCCAGCGCCAGGCAAAAGCGGTTCGGGTAGAGCCGGAACAGCATCTTGGGCAACAGCTCGCACACTGCGTAAAACAGCAGCACGCCCGCGCCGAAAGCGGCGAGCAACGCCCACGGCCACTCGTGCAGCCAGCGGTGCAGCCACGCCACGCCGATGCTCACGGCGCCGATGTTCGCCAGCGTGTTGCCGACCAGGATTGTCCAGAGAAAATTCTCCGGGCTTTCGAGGTAGCCGTACAGAGCCGCCGCGCGCCGGCTCCCCTCGCGCATCCGGTGCCGGATGCGCAGACGGTTCAGCGCGAAAACGCCCGCTTCCATTCCAGACATGAAAAAGCTCACGCCGGCCGCGGTAACGAAAGCAATGAGCCAGAGAGAGTTCATCGCCGCTTCACCACTTCGACCAGCAACTCTTTCACCCGCCGGTCGTCGACCACCAGGGCCGTGAGTCGCAGGCCGCGATAGATCGCCGACTCGCCTGCCGCCGGCACCGCCTCGAGCAACGACACGAGCAGGCCGCCCATCGTGTCGACCGCCGTCACGGCGCCCAGTTCCGGATGCTCTCGCCGGAAATCGCCGACAGGCACCATGCCGCTGATCCGCCAGCGGCCCGGCGCCAACTGTTCCATCACGAACCCCCCGTCGGACTCGACCTCCGCCGGCATGCGGCCGAGCACTTCGCACAGGATGTCTTCGACCGTCACAATGCCAGCCGTGCCGCCGAACTCATCGAGCGCGATGGCCATCCCGCGCTGTTGCCGCTCGAGGCTCTTGAGGAGCTGCAACAGGTTCATGCTCTCCGGCACGAACGATGGAAGCTCGATGGCGTCCTCGAAATTGGCATTTGGATCGAGCAGGAAGACCTGCGTGTTCAAAACGCCGACGATTGTGTCGGGCGTTTCATCATAAACCGGCAGGCGGCGATGTTTATGCTTTCGCGCCGCCACGACCATCTCCTCCACGCTCAAGTCATCCGGGATGGCCGCCATCTGCGAGCGCGGCCGCATCACGTCGCGCGCCGACTTCCGGTCGAGGCTGATGATTTGGAGGATGATCTCCTTCTCCGACAGCGCGAGAGCGCCCTGCTGGACAGCCAGCTCGACCAGTTCCTTGTATTCCTCATCCAGCAAGGCCGGCATCGGCCTCGCGGCGCCCGGTACGACCGTTTTGAGCAGCCACTCGTTGAAGCGCCGAATCAGCCGCTCCAGCCAGCCGGTGGCCCGCTGCACAGTCCGCATCGGCCGCGCGACGCGCAACGCCCACTTCTCCGGTGCGCGGACTGCAAGCGATTTGGGAAGGATCTCGCAGCCGAAGAGGATGAGGACCGCCGCGCCGGCGAGCGTGAGCGCCGGCAATCCGCCACCGCCCAAAGCTGGCCACAGCGCCAGCGCAACGATTGCCGCGTTGGCCACCGTGTTGCCCAACACGATGGTCGCGAGCAGCTCCGATGGCTGCTCCAGCAACCGCGCCACGGCGTCGCCCGCCGGCTGCCCGGTTAACTGGCGCGCGCGCCATTTCCCCAGGGCAAACAGCGCCGATTCCGCCAGCGCGAAAAAGAAGCTCGCACCAGCGAAGACCGCCAGCCCAAGCACGATCAGCCAGGTCGTCGGACCCATGCGCCGGCAGTTTGAATCAAGCCGCCTCGTTTGCGAATGAAGAAATGTTGCCCGGTGGGGCGAGGGTCGCATCCGGACACTGCTATGACTGGTAGGGCCATCGCGCTGCGATGGCCCCGCCCGCGCAGAGCGGGCGGAACGGACACCCTTCGCCTTCCCGTTGCGCCGCTCTACGCGGCGCGGACGGCGCAGCGCGCCGTCCCTATCGTCCAAGCCATCGCAGTGTCAAGTTGCGCCCCGGGGCGCGCGTCCTCGCGAGCCGTGGTTGAATCAAGCGGCGGGATTGCGAACAAAGAAATCGCCCGGCGCACCGCTGGCTGTGGAGCTGGGAAGGGGCGGGGGAAGAGAACTCCCCGAAGGTTTTGGCGCGCAAGACGCCCCGAACCGGCATGGAGCGCCGAGCTCCCGCTCGGCGCGTTCGAGCGCGTGGGCCGCGCCGAGCGGGTGCTCGGCGCTCCGGTTCGTGGGTGGGAAGTCGCCGTGCCGTCAGAGCGGCGCGGCAGGGAGGAGTGCTCGCGGGGCGGATGCCCGATGGCGGTATGGGGCGGTTGCCGGGGGAGGCATCTTTGTCAAACGACGACCGTGCAACACAGCGTTACAACGATGCAGGGTCGTCGCTCGCGCCCCGCGAGCCTGGTTTTTTTTAGTTCCACTCTCCTTGTTGGGAAAATCTCTTATCAATTCAGCGCCACGCCGCGGCGGATATACGTCGGCAGATCCAGGTCCTGCCCCTGGTGGATCGTCGGTTCGATTTCCTTGAATCGGCCTTTCGAAACCATCTCCAGCGCCAGTTGCCCCTGGTTCGAGCTTGATCGACCCTTTCGTCCGCGGCCAGTGCGGGTCGCAAGAAATGCCGCGGACGCGTCCTCGGCCGGGCGTTCGGAAATCGTCCCCGTTGCGGGGCTCCCCACGAATGTCGATTCGGCTGCCGGAGGGGCCATAACCGTCTGCGGCTCGGCCGGTGCGGCCTGGAATCCCGCCTTCCCGGAGGACTTGGCCGCGAGCAGCGTCACGCTCAAACCGTCGCTCAACTCCTCGTCAATCGCCGCGCCCAGGATGATGTTCGCTCCTTCGCAGTGGCGGCTAATCTGATCCATCACGCGATTCACTTCGGCCAGGGAAAGACCGGGACCGCCGCCGATGCAGACCAGCACGCCGCTGGCGTCGGCGAGCGCTGCGCCGCCGTCCATCAGCGGGTGCCTCATGAGCTTCTCAATCACTTCGCGCGCGCGGTTCTCGCCGCGGGCCTCGGCCGTGGCCAGCGCGCTCTCCGCGTGCCGGCCCTGCGTGACCGCGCACAGGTCGGCGAAGTTCACGTGGATCAATCCCGGCCGCGAAAGAAGCCGCCAGATGCCTCGCACTCCTTGGGCAATCAGGCCGTTGGTGAGTTGCAGCGCCTCGACCAGCGGCGTCTTCTCGTCCACAAGTTTGAACATGCGCTGATTGGGAAGGACGATGACGCCGTCGGCCGCGCTCTTGAGTTCCAGCAAGCCGAGTTGCGCCTGGCGCATTCGCTTACTGCCTTCGACCTCGAAGGGCGCGATGGCGATCGCCAGCACCAACGCCCCGCATTCCTTGGCGATTCGCGCCACCACCGGGCTGGCGCCCGTGCCCGTGCCGCCGCCCAGCCCGGCGATGATGAAGACGATGTTCGCATCGGCAACGAGCGCGCGGATGGCCGCTTCATCCTCCTCCGCCGCGGCTCGGCCGCGCGCCGGGTCGCCACCTGCGCCGAGGCCGCGCATCTTCCGTGAGCCGAGGCTGAGTTTTGTGCCCACATTGAACTGGCGCAGCGCCATCGCATCCGTGTGCAACACCGCGAACGCCACGCCGGGAAACTCCTGCGCCGCCAGATGGCTCACGGCGTTGCCCCCCGCGCCACCCACGCCGAGAACCTTGATGTCGCACCCAGGTCTGCGCGGCACTTCGACCGCGGCTTCCGTTTCAATAAGAGTCGTCATATGGATGGGAGCGCAGACAGCCTTGTCCGCAATGATTCTGGAGTGCGGTGACTTGTCACCGCTTTCGCGAGGCGACTTGTCGCCGCCAAACTAGACGATGTGCGGCCCTCTTGTGGGGCATCGGGCGCTGGACGCGCCCTCGCCGGGTGACAAGTCACCCGGCCAAAAGCGCCGACGAGTCGGCGCACTCCATAAAGAGGCACCTTCGCCCATGCAGGGCCGCTTACCGGCTTAGCAAACCACCAAACGTTTCCCGTACGGCTCGTGTGAAAAAGCCGCGTCCCGTCCGCCGCTTCTGCTGGAACGAGCCGTACTTTGCCAGCCCGATCGCCGTCGCGAACTCCGGCTGATCCAGCGCCGACTTCAGGCCGCTGACCGAATTGGTTTTCCCGAGTTGCGTCGGCAGTTGGAACACGTCCTCCGCAAGCTGCTGGATTCCGGGCACGCGGGCGCCGCCACCGCACAACACAACGCCCGCCCGCAAATAATCCAGCAAGCCGGCCTGCGCGAGTTGCGCCTCGATCAATTCGAGGGTTTCCTCCAACCGCAATGCCGTGATGCGCCGCAGGTGTTCGAGGTTCACCGTCTTGAGCGGCAGCCCGTGCTCATCCTGGTGGGAGAGCGTCGAGCCCTTGTCCTCTTCCGTCACCCTCGCGGCGCCGTGGTCGACCTTGAGTTGCTCCGCGCGGCCGAGCGACACCTTCAGGCCGTAAGCCAGGTCGTTCGAGACATGGTCGCCGCCGACCGCCAGCACGCCGGCGTGCTTGACGATGCCGCCGCTGTAGACGACGAACTCCGTCGCGCCGCCGCCCAGGTCGATGACCAGCGCGCCCAATTCCTTCTGCTCGGTGGACAGCAGCGCCAGCGCCGAGGCCAGGCCGTTAAAAACGATGGACTCCACCTCCAGCAGCAGTCCCTTGACCACGCGGATCGGATTCTGGAGCCGGTTGAAATTTCCGTGAATCACGTGAACGTCGACCTCGACACGCGCGCCGAACATGCCAATCGGATCGAGGATGCGATCCTGCCCCTCGACGCGGAAGTGCTGCCGGATGGCATGGACGACGTAGTTCTCGGCCGGCAGGTTGATCGCCTTGGCGTTGCGGACCACGTCCTGGACGTCGTCGCTCGAGATTTCACGATCCGCGGACGCGACCGGATGCACGCCGTGATTGGTGAAGCCGCGCACGTGCGCGCCGGTCACGCCCAGGTACACGCTGCGGATTTCCACGTCCGCCATTTGCTCGGCTTCGACGATGGCGTTGCGCACGTCCTCGGCGGCGGCGGCGGGAGACGCCACTTCGCCCTTGCGGACGCCGCGCGAGCGCGATTGGCCCACGCCGACGATGCTCAGCGCCCCGGCGTCGTTCACTTCCCCGACGACCGCGCAGACCTTGGACGTGCCGATTTCGAGTCCGACAATGATATTGGCGGGGTCAAACATGTTTTTTCCTGTAGGCGGAGGGCTTGAGCGGACGGGGCGGAGTGGGCGGGACGCCGGCGGCGTCGACCCACTGCATCGGGCAATTGTTTCCCACCGCCAGATCCAGTCCCATAATGTGCCGGCCGAAGCGTGAGGCGTGATCGTGCACGGTCCGCCAGCGCCGCAGTTGCGGCTCAAAATCGCCCGGGCCAAAAGTGATCTCGTTTCCCTGCCGCGTCGTCAGCGCCAGCACGCCGGCCTGGCGCATGTCGATCAGTTTGATATCCACGATGCCGAGCATTGGCGAGCGGTTGAATGCCCGCACCAGGGCCAGCGCGGCATGAACCTGGGGCGCTTCCGTCGTGCGGCCGGGCCGAATGTCCTGCGGTTGAATGCCGAGCAACTCGGGAAGCGCGTCGTTGGTCTGCGCCGGTGGGCTGGCCCGTTGTGCCGGCTCGATGGGAAACATGAAATGGCCGTTTGCATCGAGAGTGTAACGCCCGCCCGGCGAGCCGCCTTGGCGCACCAGCAACACCTGGGCGATGGGCTCCCGTTCGGTCACGTGAATGCGGAGCGTTCCCGGCAGCGCCCGCTCGACCGCCACGGCCTCGATCGCCGGGGCCATTTCGAGGTCGCGCTTCACGCGCGCCAGGTCGAGCCGCATGAGATTGGCCTTCGGCCGCACGCCGGCCCACGAGCGCAACTGCTCGGCCGCGAGCACCCCGTCGGTTTCGATCTCCAGCCGCGTAATGGCGAAGGCATCATTGTTGTAAACGTACCGCTCGATCAACGCGCCGATGCCTCGCCAGCCGCCGTAGACCGCTCCAAAGAAAATGGCCGAACCCACGAAGAGCCACATCAGCCGGCGCGTCCGGTGCTCGCGCCGCTGGCTGGAACTGAGCCTTACGTCCAGGACGTGCCCGCGCCAATGGCGGCGGTTCCTGTATTTGCGACGGAAGAACATGGGATCAGAACAAACAGCTAAGTTGAACAATTCATCCCTCGCATGAAACGCGCGCTGCCCGTATCCGCCGACGTGAGGAGAAACGACCGCCTGTGGCCGGGCATCTTCACCTTGACCCGGTAGGGCGAGGCTCCTGCCGAGCCGAAACTTCCGGTTTGATCACGGCTCGGCAGGAGCCTCGCCCTACCGGCGTCATGGATAGGCGGACTCGTTCGCCCGCTCCATCCATCCGCCTCCTCACGTCGGCGGCTAAACTGGGAGCGCCGGCATCCTGCCGGCGCGTTGCAACTCGCCGGCAGGATGCCAGCGCTCCCAGTGGCGGTTCACTTCCTCCGCCTCAGCGCCAAGTCCATCATGCGCTGGCAAAGTTCGGCGTAGTTGAGGCCGGCGGCGGCGGCGGCTTTGGGGAGCAGGCTCGTCTCTGTCATGCCGGGCAGCGTGTTCACTTCCAGCACGACCGGTTCGCCGCTCGCGCGCACCATCACGTCCACGCGCCCGTAATCGCGTCCACCGATGGCCTCGAACGCGCCGAGGGCCGCGGCCTGGATGTCTTGCGTCACCGGCGGATCGAACGGCGCCGGGCAGAAATATTCCGTGGCGCCCGCGGTGTATTTGTTGGCGTAGTCGTAGGCGCCTTGCTTCGGCCGGACTTCGACGACGGGCAGCGCGCGCCCGTCGAGGATTCCCACGGTCGTCTCGCGACCGAGGATGCGCTCCTCCATCAACACTTGCGCGTCGTAACGCAGCGCCTCGGACAGCGCCTGGCTCCACTCCGCGACGCGCTCGACGAATTGCAGGCCGACGCTCGACCCCTGTCGCACCGGCTTGAGCACGACCGGCGGCTGCCAGCCCATCGGCCAACTGGCGCCCGGCGAATCGAACACCATAAAGCGCGAGGTCGGGATGCCCGCGTCCAGGCAGCGCTGCTTGGTGAGCACCTTGTCAAACGCGATGCGGCTGGCCTCGGGTCCGCAGCCGGTGTAAGGCACGCCAAGTTCTTCGAGACGCTGCTGCACCGCGCCGTCCTCGCCGTAAGTGCCGTGCAACGCCAGGAACACCACGTCGGTCCCGGCCGGCAGCGACCACGACTCGTCCGGCGGATCCAGTTCCCGCACGTCATGTCCGAGCGAACGCAGGGCGTTGGCCACGGCCGCGCCGCTCTTGAGCGACACGGCACGCTCGGCCGAAAAGCCGCCCAGCAGGACGGTGATGCGCACGTTCATTTGTGGATCGTTTGCTCCGCGGAAACAAGATTGTGATTGGCGGTGGCATTCGTCGGCACGGCCGCGGCCGGCTTGGCGCCCGAAACGGGCGCCGTCGTCGATGCCGGCGCGGACGCCGGCTCGATCCTGTTGCGGTGCCAGGCCGCGATGAACAGCCCAACGGCGAGCAGGAACAGGAATGTGCGATTCAAGCCTAAGGGCTCAAGTCGACGCGATGGGGAAGGTTCGCTCAAAGCAGTGGTAAGGAAATCGTCGCAACCCTCAGGCCTCGGTGAACGGTCCTCCCGCGTCCTTCATCGAGGGAAACGGGCCGGGTGAGGGTTGCGTGCGACTGCATCCGTGCAGCCGAAATTGGGAAAGTAGCCGCCGACGTGAGGAGGCGGACCAAGTGGATTTGCTTTTCAACCGCCTCGTCCGTGGGCGGCTACAGGGTCGTTATTGACCAGCCTGCTCCGTCACAACTCAGCGAGCCCGCGTGCCTGCTCTGTTATGTAGATTTACCCTTCACCGAGGATTTGCACCTCGGTTTCCAGTTCGATCCCGCGCGCGGCGCGGGCCCGTTCCTTGATCACGTCGATCAAGCCGAGGACATCGCGCGCCGTGGCGTTTCCCTCGTTGACAATGAAATTGCCGTGCACGTCGGACACGACCGCGCCACCCACGCGCGTGCCTTTGAGGCCGAGTTCATCAATGAGCCGGCCGGCCGGTATCGTTTTGGGATTCTTGAAAATGCATCCGGCACTCGGGGCGGCGGGCTGCGACTCCCAGCGTTTTTCGCTGAATTTGGCCATGCGCTCGCTAATCGACTCGGCGGGCGCGGGCTGGCCCTTGAGCACCGCGCCCAGCGCGATGTGGTTTCTGAACAGGGGGCAGCCGCGATATTCGACGGTCACTTCACCGGCGGGCCGCTCGTGGACGGCGCCCGCGTAGTCCATGAATCGAATCCGGTCCACCGCGTCGAAGAGCCACGAACCCATCGCGCCGGCATTCATGCGCATCGATCCGCCGAGACTCCCGGGGATGCCTTCGAGAAACTCCAGCCCCGTCAACCCCGCGCGCCGCGCTGCCACCGCGACCTGCTTGACCTTCACACCCGCGCCGCAGTGCAGGCGGTCACCCTCGACTTCCAGTCGGCTGAAGTTCGGATGGCACAGGCAAATCACGGCGCCGCGCACGCCGCCGTCGCGAATGAGCAAGTTCGACCCGCGGCCGAGCAGCGTAAATTTGAGTCCGTGCGCCGCGCAGAATTTCAGTGCCGCGGCGAGGTCCGCCTCCGAAGACGGCTCAATGTAGAAGTCCGCCTTGCCTCCGACGCGCAGCGTCGTGCGTTTGGCGAGCGGCTCGTCCTGCCTGACCACGGAATCCTTGGAGAGCAGCGCGGAAAGCTCGGTGAACACGGTTTCTTTGGGCGTCACGGTTTCTTCGGTCAACTCGGCGGCGAGCGCGCGCGCGGCGTGCGTGATGTCGCCCGCGCCGAGAAACAGCACGATGTCGCCCGGCAGCATCGCCGCCCGCACGGCGCGACGCAAGTCGGGGGAAGTGCGGATGAATTCGACGGAAGTTTGACTGGATAGCGCCGGCGTCTCACTCGCGCGAGAGCGAACTTCGGGCGTGTGTCCCACGGTGGCAGGCGGGACGGCGGCCTTACTGCTTTCGGCGGCGCGGACGGCTTCCGCGAGCCGCTCGCCGGTCACGCCAGGGATCTCAGGTTCGCTGGCGGCGTAGATATCGGTGATCCAGAGCTTGTCGGCATCGCGGAAGCAGGTTGCAAATTGATGAAGCAGGTGTTGCGTCCGCGTGTAGCGATGCGGCTGAAAAGCGACCAACAACCTGCGCGCTCCAAGCTGCTTGAAGGCGCAGAGCGTCGCTTCAATTTCGGCCGGGTGATGGCCGTAGTCGTCGAACACAGCAAAGCGGGCGTCCGCGAACAGGAGTTCCTGCCGCCGTGCAGCACCGGTGAAACCGGCAATGGCCAGCGCGATTTGCTCGGGTTCGTAGCCCAATTGGTGGAGCAATGCAACCACCGCGCCGGCATTGGAAACGTTCTTCTCACCGAGCAGACGCGTGGTGAATTCGCCGAGCAGCTCGGACTTGTGCCAAACCTCGAACGCGGACGTGTTGCGCATCGCGTGTTGCGTCAAGGACGACTCGACGCGAGACGGCTTGAGGACTATTCGGTAGCTGGCCAGCGGATGGAAGCCGTACGGCACGGAGCCTGGACGGCGGGCGAACAGTTCGGCGAGGTGCGGATCGTCGGCGCAGAAGACGACTTTGCCGCTGGTGTTCCGGCCCAACCCCTCGAACTCGCGGCAGACGGCCTCAAGGTTTGCGTAGTAATCGAGGTGCTCCTCATCGACATTCAGCACGATGGCGTGTTGGGGCTGGAAGCAACTCAACGTGCCGTCGCTTTCGTCGGCCTCGGCGACGAAATACGGCTCGTCGTCAAAGTGCGGCGGTGTGGCTCCGGGTGAGTGGCGCGCGTGACGCAATAGCTGCGGCACGGGCGCCCCCACCGCGAAGCTGGGGTTGGCAGACAACTGTTCCAAAGCAAAAGCCAGCAGCGCCGTCGTAGTGGTCTTGCCGTGCATCCCGGCGACAGCCAGGCCGCGCTGACGGTGCATGAGGGCCGCCAGCAGCACGGCCCGGCGCGCCAGCGGAGCTTGCACCTGCGCGGCGGCTTGCAATTCGGGGTTCGTGAGCCGCACAGCGGACGAATAGACCACCAGAGCGGGCCGCGCCTCCAGCACTTGGCTGACGGCGTGGCCGAGATGGATGCGCGCGCCGCGCTGCAGCAACTCGCGCGTGAAGGCGCTGGCTTCGAGATCCGAGCCGGCGACGCGGAACCCGGCGTCGAGCAGCAGGTGCGCCAGCCCGCTCATGCCGCAACCGCCGATGGCCACGAGGTAAATCGTGGCGCCACGCGGCGCGCTTTCAAGCAGGCTGGCGGCCTGGTCTGGCGTCAGGAGGACCATGCAATTCCAACACCACATTGACGGCTGGAATAGCCATCATCATTAGCCCGGACATTCTATGCCCGACGTAGCCGCCGACGTGAGGAGGCGGATGGACCAAACGGGCGAACGAGTCCGCCTCCTCACGTCGGCGGCTACAGGCTGCGGGTGATTCATGCGATGTATGAGATATCCGGGTTAAGACCTTGGCGGCCTGGGCAATCGCTCTTGCCTGACCCACTCGCCGAAATCGCGGGCGACGGCGGCCTCAAGCACGTGGGACGTGACGCCGGAGAGCCGTGAGGCTTCCTCCAGCGCGGCCCGGTAGTGGCGGAGCATCTCCGGCTTTTCATCGCCGCTGCAAAACCTCAAGTCGTACTTGGCGGCGTGCAGCCGCGCGATGTAATCAGGCCGCGGCACCGAAAATGCGCTGGCGCGCCGCGTTCAATTCTCCCTCGGAAATGCCGTGATGCCACTCTCTCAGACTGTGTTCCAAGTCGGCGACATAGGCCACGATATGCTCGTGGGAGACGCCGAAGGCGGCCAGTTCCGCGTCGGAAAACCTTCGCGCTTCCAGAATCAGCACTTTGCCAAGAGCCAACAGCGCATGGAGGCAGACGCCGTGGTGAAGCAGGTCGGCCTCGGCAGGCGAGTTGAGGATCATGCGGCGCATTTCGACCTTGCGGAACTGACGCACGGCCAGATCCCACTCCCAAAGCCCTTTGGCGAACGCCTCGCGCAACTCCTGCCGCTGCACTTCCTGGATCAACTCCTGGACCCAGGCCCACTCCTGGGGAGTGATGCTGTTAGCGGGAAACAGGTCGGGTGTTTTGCTCATGGCAGGACGATGCGCTCAGAACAAATGGCGGTCAAGTGCTCAAAGGCGGAGGAGGATAGCGCTTTCAAGCAGGTTGGCGGCCTGCTCTGGGGTCAGAAGGACCATTTGGTTTTGACCAGGGATGGAAATGCGCCGGTCATGGGTTCGCGTTCCTAAACAAACTCAGGATCCCGGGCAAAAGGCCCAGGCCCAGCCCGAACGCCACGAATGCTGCAAACAGAGCCAGCCAAATCAGGAAGAATACAACCAATGCGCGGAAATAGTTCTTTCGCGATTCATTCTCGCCAGCGAACGCCCAGACGATCGCCATCACTACATTGATGGCCGGAATGGCCATCACGATTAGAGCAAAAAGCCAGAACCAGACCGAAACGTAGTTTTTTTCGGCATCCTTCATCAGAGGGAGCGTTGGTGATCGAGCTAATGGTCGACCGTCATGGCTGCACACGGATGCGCGGCCAAATTGACCGCAAGCGGCCGGAAGGCCACGTTCCGATGGCTGCGGGGCATTCGGAGACTCTCGATTTCGTCATGGCGCGCGTCGCTGGGGCGGCGCCACGCCCCACGGCTGAGCGCTTCGACCGTGGCGACGATGCGTTCGGCAATCAGCCCGGCGGCGTGCGGGGTGTCCCAACGTTCGAGAGCGGCGACCATCGAAGCCCGGAGGGCGGCGTCGGTGACGAGGCGGCGGACGAGACTGGTGAGTTGTTCGGAGGTGGCGGTGCGTTGCTTTAGCAGGAACGCAGCACCAGCTTCGACGAAGATTTCCGCGTTGTGGAACTGGTGATTGTCCGCCGCCGCGGGAAAGGGGACCAGCACCGCGGGCACGCGCATCGCGGCGAACTCGGCAAGCGACGACCCGCCGCAACGGCTGACGGCCGCGGTCGCGGCGCCCAAGGCGAATTCCATTTCGGTGAGGAACGGTTGCACGATGGCACGAATGCCGCGTTGCGAGTAAGCGACCTGGACCTTTTCTGCGTCCGCGGGACCGGCCAGGTGGATGAATTGCAGCTCGGGCAGCGCGGCCGCGAGCGCAGGGAGCGCGGTGAGGACGAGATCGTTGATGGCTACGGCGCCCTGGCTGCCGCCCATCACGAGCAACACCGGCCGCCGCGCATCGAGCCCGAGCGACATGCGGCAGGCGCCGGTGTCGCCAGGCTGGAATTGCGGTCGGACCGGCGTGCCGGTACAAAGGATATTGTGGTGGTGCAGCCGAGCCGCGGCGGCCGGGAAACCGACAAACGCCTGCGTGACGGCGTGAGCGAGCCAGCGATTGGCACGGCCGGGAATGGCGTTGGATTCGTGCAGGAAAGTCGAGGCGCCGCACGACCTGCCGGCCAGAATGGGCGGCGCACTGGTGAAACCACCCATCGCGAGCACGGCATGCGGAGGACGTTGGCGGAACAATGTTCGGGCGGCGCGATACGATTTTACCATGCTGGACAGAAATTCGCCGAGCCGGCCGCGCACCAGACCCACGGCTGGGAGCGTGACGACGGTCATGTCGCGAAGGCTTTGCACGGCCTGCTGGTCCACTTCCTTCGGAGAGATCAGCAGCGTGACGTCGCAGCCGCGCGCCAGAAGCTGCTCGCCGACGGCCAGGCCGGGGAAGAGGTGCCCGCCGGTGCCCCCGCACGCGATGGCAGTGAGGGGACGGAATGTTTTCTCAACGCTCAAGCGGTTTGAGGGGCGGCAAGTTCGTCGGTCTCATAGTCGCGTCGGCGCGCCGCAGCGGCGAAAGGGACGGGCGCATGCCGTGCAATGCTGAGCAGCAAACCGACGCAGGTGAGCATCAGGACGAGATTGGAGCCGCCGTAGCTGAGGAACGGCAGGGCGATGCCTTTATTGGGCAGCGCCCCGGTGACGACGCCGATGTTGATGACCGCCTGCAGCCCGATCAGGAACGTGATGCCGGCGGCCAGGAGCATCCCGAACGTGTCTGCCGCGCGCCAGGCGATGTAGGTGCCGCAAACCAGGATGGTGAGGTACGCCACGAGCACCGAGAGCGTCGCGATCAATCCCAGTTCCTCGCCAATGATTGAGAGGATGAAATCGGTGTGGTTCTCGGGCACGAAGCCGAGCTTTTGCCGGCCTTCACCCAACCCAACGCCCTGCACCCCGCCGGAACCGAATGCGGCCATCGACTGCCAGGTTTGCATGCCCTTGTCCAAACGCGTTTCGTAAGGATGCAGCCAGGCGTAGACCCGATCGGAGCGCATCGGGTCGAGTGCGATAAAAGTGGCCAGCCCGCCGGCCACCAACAGCACCGGCGGCAGGACATAGAGCCAACGCGCGCCGGCGATCAGGAGCATCACGCCGGCGACTGCCGCCAACAGGGCCGTCGTGCCCACGTCGGGTTCCTTGAAAATGAGCGCGAGCACGACTGCCACGCCGAGGCAGGGGTGGAGAATCCCGCGGCGGAACTGAGGCATGAAGCGCTGGAATCGGTCGCCATACCACGCGACTGCGATCAGTAAGGCGATCTTCGCGAACTCGGACGGCTGGAGTCGGAAGCCCGCTGTGCCAATCCAGCGCGATGCGCCCTTTTTCGTGATGCCCAGGTGTGGAATCCAAACACAAATCAACAGCACCACGGCCAGCCCGAGGAACAGCCACCAGAACTTTTTCAACCAGCGATAATCGATCGCGGCGCCGGCCAGGCAGGCGACGAGTCCGACACCGGCCCAAATCGGCTGCATGATCAGGAAGCGGGCTTCCGGCTGTCCCATGCTGGCGCTGACCAACATGACGATGCCCAGCACCAGCAGGCCGAGCACCGAGAAGAGCAGGAGAGAGGTGGCGGTCTTCATCACGGTTCAGTGTTCAGGCATGAGTAATGAGTATTCAGTAATCAGTATTCAGTAATCAGTAATCAGTAATCAGTAATCAGTAGTCAGTAGTCCGTCCGAGCAAGGCCTTGGACACGGATGACGTTTGCATTGGCGCAGGCCGGATATTGAACACTGATTACTGAACACTGATTACTGAACACTGATTACTGAACACTGATTACTGAACACTGATTACTGAACACTGATTACTGATTACTGATTACTGATGTCGGGCGCGACCGACGCCCGGAAAACACTCCCCTCACACTGGTTCTCGCGCGGCGTCCGGGCGGCGGAGAATCTGCGTCGCTGCGAACAGCGCAGCGATCCGAGTCGCGCATTGGTTTGGCAGACCTCGCCAGACGTCAGCGGCGTGAGAACACAGGTGAGGGGATAAACTTGGAGATTAAGATCAAGAGGCGGAATGCTTCGCCAATTACTCGCAGAAGGACTCTCGAAGGCAGGCTTGAAAGTTCTCACCCCTCACCCTCAATCCCTCTCCCCTTTGAGGGGAGAGGGAAGTGGCAAGGGCTGTCAGGCCACAACCCCAACGATTGAAAACGACGCGAACGCAACGGGGTCCGCGGCGCACCGTCTATCAACGAATACCAGGTGCCGGTGCCGGAGCGGTGCCATCCGGTGGCAGGGCGGGCGTTGACGGTGGAGAAACCGGCGGCGGAGTGGTCGCCTCGAGGGGCGGCGGGGCCTTGCTCGGAATCTTGAGCTTTTGGCCGACGCGAATTCCCGTGGTGGCCAGGTGGTTCGCCGCTTGAATCTCTTTAACCGTGACCCCGTAGGTCTTGGCGAGGTCATAGAGACGGTCGCCCGACTTGACGACGTGAATCTTCTCCCCAGCATTGTCCCCCACGCCTGTGGTTGTCCCGGACGGTGTCCGCGCGTTGACGACCATGGCTCGCGGCGGCGGGATTTTGACCTTCTGGCCGATGTTCAGCTTGCTGGGATCGACGCCGGGGTTCGCTTCCGCGATGGCTTTATAGCCGACTTTGTATTTCTGGCCCAGGCTGGAGAACGTTTCGCCCTTGAGGATCGTGTGCTCGGTGAGTGCAGAGAGTGCGGACGGTTCCGAATGGATCGGCGTTGGCGGCGGCGTCACAGGGGGCTGTTGCGTGGGAGTGACCGTCGGCAATGTGTTGGCGACCGGGGGACTCTGATTCGACGGCACGGGCGGCGTTCCCGGCCACGCGGGGTCACCCGTCAATGTCGGCGGGGTTTGCGGGAGCGTGGAGTCGTTGCCCGCCACGTCGGCGTCCTTCTTGTTGCAGCCGGCGAACAAGAGGCCCACCAGCAGCACTACGTGGCCGGCGAGGATGACAAAAACAGTGTTGCGAATGTGGGCTTTGCCCTTGTCCGCGAAGGTCCCCTGCGGGACGAGTGGATTCGGTGTGTTCATTTTCGATTGAGCGCTCAAAGCGTCGGTATTTGAGGTCTGTTTGTTACAACGCCGCCCCGGGGTCGTCCCTCAAACGACCTCGAGGCGAGATTCTAAATCAATTCATGGCTGTCCGTGCCGGGGCAGTCCTGCCCCCGGCGCTGTCCGCGGCCTTCCGCAAGTCCAGCACCGCCTGTCGAAACACTTCCCCCCGGTGCTGGTAGTTTCGGAACTGGTCGAAGCTGGAACAAGCGGGCGATAGCAGCACCACGTCGCCAGCAGCCGCGTGGCGCGCGGCTTCGGAGACGGCTTCTATCAGCGAGTTGGCCAGAGTGCAAGGAGTAAAAAGGCTCCACGCGGCGCGGATTTTCTCGCGGGTCTCGCCAATGAGAAAGGCGCCCTTCACGCGCTGGGACAGCAGCGGGCCGATCTCATAATACTCGAAGGCCTTGTCGCGTCCGCCGGCGATGAGCCAGACATTGGGCTCGCCCGGACGCGCGGCCGGGGCGCTCAACAGCGCCTGGCGCACGGCATCGAGGTTGGTCGCCTTCGAGTCGTTGACGAACTTCACACCGTTGATATCGGCAACTAGTTCGCAGCGATGAGGGCCGGATTGAAACCTCGTGAGCACGTCGGCCATCGCCTCGAGCGGGATGCGCAGCACGCGGCCGACCGCCAGCGCGGCCATGAGATTCTCGGCGTTGTGCGGCCCGGCGACGCGGCAATGCTCCAGGTTCAGCAGCGGGCCGGCCCAGCCATCGAGCCGGCTGACGATCAGGCTGCGATCCAGGTGCAGGTCGGCGCGGCGGTTGTTCGCGCTGAAGGTAATGACCTTCGATGGAATGTTTGCCTTCAAGGCTTGCAACTGGGCAAGGGCTTCGCTCTGGATGATAGCCCAATCGAACAGTTGCTGGTTGCTGAACAGCCGCGCCTTGGCCAGCGCGTAGTCCGCCATGCCGGTGTAACGGTCCATGTGATCGGGGGTGATGTTCAACAACACTCCGATGGCAGGGCGAAAGAACTGAATCGTCTCGAGCTGGAATGAGCTGACCTCAAGCGTCAGGAAATCCAAATCGCGTGTCTGCTCGACCACCGAGCACAACGGCGTGCCGATGTTGCCGGCGGCAAGGGTCTTGATGCGCTGGGCGGTCAGGAGGCGCTCGACCAGCTCGGTCGTGGTGGTCTTTCCATTGGTGCCGGTGATGGCGATGTTGAGGCAGAGCGAATGTTGGTAGCCGAGCTCGAACTCGCCGATGATTGGCACTGCGCGCTCACCCATTTCGCAGAGCACCGGGTTGTTCCACGGCACCCCGGGGCTGACGACGGCCAGTTCAAACGGTCCCGGTGGCGGTTCGGTGACGCCAAGCTGCACGCGCGCCCCGCGCTCACGCAACGCCGCCGCGTCGCTTTGCAACTGTGGTGAGTCCGACGAGTCCACCACGAGCACCTTCGCTCCGCGCCGCAGCAGAAGCCCGGCGGCGGCCAGGCCGCTCTTGCCGAGGCCGAGGACGAGGACGCTTTTGTGTTCGAGTGGGATCACGGCGCGGCATAGAGTAATCAGTAATCAGTAATCAGTAATCAGTAATCAGTAATCAGTAATCAGTAATCAGTAATCAGTAATCAGTAATCAGTAATCAGTAATCAGTAATCAGTCAGTAATCAGTAATCAGTAATCAGTAATCAGTAATCAGTAATCAGTAATCAGTAATCAGTAATCAGTAATCAGTAATCAGTAATCAGTAATCAGTAATCAGTAATCAGTAATCAGTAATCAGTTCTGCGGGAACGTCCGAAGGCATCACTGAATGCTGAACACTGATTACTGATTACTAAATGCTTCTCACCGAATCTTCAACGTGCTCAGCGCCACCACCCCGCACAAGACACCGAGGATGTAAAAACGCGTCACCACCTGCGACTCGTGCCAGCCCATTTTCTCGAAGTGGTGGTGCAACGGCGCCATCTTGAAGATGCGCCGGCCCTCGCCGTACTTTCGCTTCGTGTACTTGAAGTAGGTCGTTTGCAGGATTACGGACAGCGCCTCGGCCACGAATACGCCGCCGGCCAGCACGAGCACCAGCGGTTGGTGTATGAGCACCGCGACGATGCCCAGCGCGCCTCCGAGCGCCAGGGAACCCGTGTCGCCCATGAACACCTGCGCCGGATGGCAGTTGAACCACAAGAACCCGAGCCCCGCCCCGATCATCGCCGCGCAAAAGACCGTCAGTTCTCCAGCCCCTTCGACCGCCGGGATGCTCAGATACAGGGCCAGCTTCGCGTGACCCGCCAGATACGTCAGCACCGTGAACACCAGCGACACGATGACCGTGCAGCCGATGGCCAGCCCATCGAGCCCGTCGGTCAAGTTCACCGCGTTCGAGCTGCCGACGATGGTCAAAGAGGTGATAATCATCCCGGCGATGACGCCCACGGCGCCCGTCAGGATCGGGTACTTCACGAAGGGCACCATCACTTCGCCGATGAGCTTCTCGGTGTGGGTGTCCGACCAGAGGTAAACCGCGATGAACACGGCCAGCGCGCCCTGGACCCATAACTTGATGCGCGGCGCCGCACCCTGGTGGCTCTGTCGCGTGATCTTGGCGTAGTCGTCGTAAAAACCCAGGCCCGCCAGCACGAGCACCGAGATGAGCGTCAGCAGGACGAGCGTGTTCCACTGCGCCCAAAAAAGGGCCGTGATGTCCATCACTGCCACAATCAGGATGCCGCCCATCGTCGGCGTCCCCTTCTTGGAGAGCAGGCGTGTCTCGAGTTTGCCGGTTTGCTCGGCCTTGTCCGGGTACTCCTGGCCGAATTTGACCCGGGTGAGCCAGCGAATGATTCTGGGCCCCAGCCACCAGCTCAACAGCAAAGCCGTCACCGCCGCGCCCGCGCTGCGAAACGTGATGTACTGGAAGACCCGGAGGAATGAAAGGTTGTCCTGCCATGCGGTTTCCTGCGAGTGCTTCAGCAGGTACTGGCTCAAGTAATAGATCATTCCCGGCAGCGCCGAACTCCGATTCGGCGCGAAGGCGCAAACTGGAAACGCGCCGCGTCGGTTAACCGTTTAGTGTCGCTGCGACCGTGAGGTCGCGGGAGGCAGACCTAGAACGTTGGGCGCCGGCTTAGCCATCGTTCCCGCTCGGCAATTCAGCCCGCGACCTCACGGTTGCAGCTACGCTAATCAAATGCCGCATCGGAGTGCGGCGCTCCGGCTGCGCCCGCTCGCAGGATTGCTCCGAGCCGCTCCAATCCCGTCGCGCGGGAGGCCTTCAACAAAACCACGTCGCCCGGCTGGAGCAAAGACTTCAACGCGGACGCCGTCAGGGCCACGTTGGCAAACTCATGGGTCTCGCGCAAGCCGGCATCACGCGCGGATTGCGCCGTCGCGCGCGCCCACTGGCCGACGGCCACGAGCGCGTCGAGGCCGAGTTCCGCGGCGCGCCGGCCCACTTCACGATGCGCGGCGACCGTGTGTTCGCCCAGTTCGGCCATGTCCCCGAGCACCGCCACCCGCCGGCCGCGGCACGGGTAATCGGCCAGTGTTTGCAGCGCGGCGAGCATCGAGTCGGCATTGGCGTTGTAGGCATCATCGAGCACGCGCACGCCGTGGGCCTCCCACACCTCTAACCGCATCCCCCAGCAGCCGGAGCTGATACTCGCCGGAAAACTCGGGCGTTGGCGCGGCGACCTCGAACCCGGTCCCCGTCTCATTGACCCAGACGCGGCGGGCGCGCCAGTTGTTGCGTTCGCCAAAGCCCACCGTGACCAACGGCGCCTGCGAGCGGCTGGCGAGGGCCGCGGTCCATTCACTGTCGCCGTTGAGGAACAGCCTGCCAGAAGCCGGCAGCGACTCTGCCAGCGCGCCTTCCTCCTGAGCGACCCCTTCCAGGCTGCCGAAAAACTCCAGATGCTCGCGGCCGATGTTCGTGATCACGCCAAACCGCGGTTGAATCATTCGGACCAGCGGCGCGAGTTCGCCGGGATGGTTCGTGCCGGCTTCGAGCACGGCCGCGCCATGTGACCTTTCCAATTTCAGCAGCGTGAGCGGGACGCCAATGTCGTTGTTGAAACTGGCTTCGCTCCACAGCGCCGGCCCCAACTGTCGCAGGACCGACGCCATCAATTCCTTCGTCGTGGTCTTCCCGTTCGAGCCGCCGACGGCGATTACGGGCAGATCGAAATCGGCACGGTAACGCGCGGCGAGCCGGCCCAGGGCAGAGCGAGTGTTCTCGACCGTGATGACGCCGATGTCGGGCGGCAGGTTCGCTGAGTGCGCAAGCTTCGCACGCTCGATGAGCACGGCCGCAACGCGCTTGCCCGCGACCTCGGAAAGAAACGTGTGCCCATCGAAGCGTTCCCCTGCCACCGCGACGAATAGGTCTTCAGGCTGCGCGTTGCGTGAATCCGTACCGACCCGCCGGGCCACCGCCGTCGGCGATCCAACCCGCAAGGCGCCCTGGCACGCGGCCGCGATGAATTCAAGCGAACACGGTTCCACTCACTTCAACGAGTCAAACAGATATGGCCGTTGCCTATCCATGCAGGCTCATACTCCTTTTCCTATGCCAAGCATCGCCAGGGCAGGCATCGCCCAATAAATTGCTCCGGCCAGCGCGGCCCAGGTGATCACACGTTCTACAAACGAGCGGTACGTGGAGAGCAGATACACCGACCAGAAGGCCGGCAGGAGGCAAGCCAGAAACGCCGGCCAGGAGAAACCGGCGCCGGCAAACCGGGCAAACAATGCCGCGCTCGCAAGCTGAAGGCTGACCGTGCCCGCGAGGAACAATAACCAGCGCGCGTCCGGTCTTGCAAAGGGATCGGCATTTGGCTGTGGGGATGTCATAGGCATGGCTTGATGGCTTTGGATTTTAACCTTTGGAGTGCGGTGACTTGTCACCGCTTTTGCCGCTTTGGCGACTTGTCGCCAAAGCTGGGCCGCGTCCAGCGCGGCCCGGGGGAATTGGACGCCTGCCCGCATTCGACGGCGACAAGTCGCCTGCCGAAAGCGCGGACCAGTCCGCGCACTCCAAAGAAATGCCTGCTTCGCGGCGCTGGGAGTAATGCCGGTTCATTGGAGCATTCAGGAGTCAGCCCCTGCTCTTGAACCCGACCGTCTCGAGCGCTTCCACCGCGTGCACGCGGTCGTCGAACGGCACCACGGTGTCGTCAAACTCCTGATAGGTCTCATGGCCCTTGCCGGCGATGAGCACGATGTCCCCGGGTTCGGCCTTGCCGATGATTTGCTGAATGGCCCGGCGGCGGTCCAGTTCGATGGCGCACGCCTCGGCGCGAACGGCGAGAAAACCCTCCTCGATCTGCGCGGCGATTTTTCCGGGGTCTTCCTTGCGCGGGTTGTCGCTGGTAATGAGCGTGAAGTCGGCCAGTTCCGCGGCCACGCGGCCCATGCGGGCCCGCTTGCCGGCGTCGCGATTGCCGCCGCAGCCGAAGGCCAGGAGCAAGCGGCCTTTCGTCAGCTCGCGCAGGGTGGTCAGCACGTTGCGGAGCGCGTCGTCCGTGTGCGCGTAGTCCACGAGCACGCCAAAAGGCTGACCGCAGTCCACGCGTTCGAGCCGGCCGGGCACGGCGGCCATCTTGTTGAGCGCCGCCTGGATTTTCACGACGTCCACCTTGAGGGCGAGACAGGCGCCGACGGCGGCCAGGGCGTTATAGATGTTGTGCCGGCCGAGGAGAGGAAGTCGCAGCGCGAACTTTCGCTCGGGCGCTTCAACGATGAAGCGCGAACCGTCTGCGCCAATTTCAATTCGAGTGGCGCGCAACCTGGCGGACTGCCGTAACCCGAAGTTGAGTTCCACTTCAACCTTGGTAGTACCGGCCAGGCGCGCGCCAAAAGCATCGTCGATGTTGATCACCGCCGCGGCCTTCTTGGCGCCCCGTTCGAGCGCCGTGAAGAGTTTCTGCTTTGCGGCGAAATAATTTTCCATCGTCCCATGATAGTCGAGGTGATCGCGGGTCAGATTGGTGAAAATAGCGACGTCGAACTCGACGCCCAGGACGCGCTTCTGGTCGAGGGCGTGCGAGCTGACTTCCATGACGCACGCCTCGCAATTCGCCTTGAGCATCTGGGACATCATCTGCTGCACTTCCAGTGACTCGGGCGTGGTGCGGGCCGCCGGGATAATGCGGTCGCCGATCTCGTAGCGCACGGTGCCGATGAGCCCGGTGCTCATCCCGGCGGCCTCAAGGATCGTCCGGATCATGAAGGCGACGGTCGTCTTGCCATTCGTGCCGGTGACCCCGAGCACCTTCAGCTTGGCGCTCGGGTGCTCATAGTAACTGCGCGCGACGCAGGCCATTGCCTCCCGCACGTCGGGCACTCGAATGCGCGTGGCGCGTGGAGGCAACATACCCGCCCGTTCGCAAATCACGGCGGCCGCGCCCCGATCGAGCGCTGCGCCGATGTACTCGTGGCCGTCGGTGTTCTGGCCGGGGATGGCGATGAACACCACGCCGGGGGTCACGCGACGCGAGTCGTAGGCCAGGCCGACGACTTCGCGATCCAGCGTTCCCTCGACGCTGGCCGAGGGGAGCTGTTGGACGAGCTGCCGGAGTTGCATATTGCGTTCGACGCCGAGCTTTGTGACGCGGCTCGTAAGTTCGACTGAATAAAGGGTCGGCATTTTCAAGCTAGGGATGAGTCAGTGGTGCAGGAGGCTCGCTTGCCTCATTGGCGACTCGCCCTCCTGGCGCTGAATTAGGCCGGCGATGCGGGCGCTTAATCCTAATCTTAATCTTACTCTTAATCTCCACTCTCCTCGAGCGATTGTGATTACGAGAAAGAGTAAGAGTAAGACGGTCGCCGCCGTCAAAGTTGCTTAGACTTGATTCAAAGGCTGTACGTCTCGCTGCGGGGCAATGTTCTAGAGCCAGTAGGCGCATCAGAACACTGCGCCACCTCAACTGCCTCAGCCAATCATGGGCGAATCGACACCGTGTCGAGCGAGGTGTTGCTCGCCGGCTCGGCGACTTGGGTCGCGAGCGTGTCATCCCGGTCGGGCCGGAGCTTCAGGTAATTGGCCGCCTGCTCCGCGACAGACTTGAAGTAAGGCGCCGCGGTCTGCCCGCCGTAATAGCCCTTCGTAATGTCCGGCTCTTCAAGCTGAATCGAGATGCACAGCTCCGGCTCGTCCGCCGGGAAGAAGCCGACGAAGGAGGAGATGTACTTGCCCGGCTGATAACCGCCGCGACCGGCGACCTGCGCGGTGCCGGTCTTGCCCGCGACGGTGTAATGCTCCAGCTCGGCCTTGGGCGCCGTGCCGACTTTGGTCGGCACGGTCTTGAGCGCGGTGGTCATCGCGCGGGCGGCGGGCGGGCTGATGACTTCGCGGACGACTTGCGGCTTGTAGCGCTGGACCAGCTCGCCGTTGCCGTTTTTCAATCCGTAAATGAGCATCGGGCGCATGAGCCGGCCTTCGTTGGCGATGGCGGCCATGGCCATGGTCATTTGCAACTGGGTTGTCGCGATGGACTGGCCCATCGGGATGCGCGAGACCGTGAGGCCGTCCCATCGCTCCACCGGCCGCAGCAGACCGGCGACTTCACCGTCGAGCGTGATGCCCGAGCGGCTGCCGAAGCCGAAGCGGGTCACGTAGTCGTAAAGCCTTTGCTCGCCGAGGCACATCACCGCAATCTTCCCCGCGCCGATGTTCGATGACTTGGTGAGGATGCTCTCCACCGTCAGGTCGCCGTAATGCTCGTGGTCGCGCAACGGTCTGCCTTTGTACATCCAGGAGCCGTTCTCGCAAAAGAACACGTCCTGGAGCGTGACGCGCTGATCGTTCAACGCGCCGGAGACGACGACGATCTTGAACGTCGAGCCAGGCTCGTGAACGTCGGCGATGACGCGGTTCCGGCGGACGTCTTCGTCCGCGATCCGCCCGGGCTGGTTCGGGTCGAAATCGGGCAGGCTGGCCAGTGCGAGCACTTCGCCGGTGCGTGGGCGGACCACCAGGCCGCAGGCGCTCCGGGGCGCGTACTTCTTGACGGCCTCAGCAAGCTGCGTTTCGAGAATGTTCTGAATGACGCTGTCGATCGTCAGGACGGCACTGAGGCCAGGCTTGGAGTCCACTTCCTGATTGCGGCGGATGACGACTTCGCGCTGGCGGCGGTCGGTTTCGGTGACCCGCCAGCCGCGGCTGCCCTTGAGCTTCTCGTCCAGCCAGTGCTCGATGCCGTAGATGCCGAGCATTTCGGTGGTGGCGACCCGCGTCGTGCTGTTGGTGAAGACCCGCTCGACTTCCTGCACGTAGCCGAGGACGTGCGCGGCCAGATCGGCACACGGATAAACGCGCCTGTAATCGTCCTCGGAGTAAACGCCGCGGCGGGCTACGTTCTGGAGGGCGTTGCGCTCGCTGCGCTTGAGGCCCGGCAAGTCGAGATTGCGGACCAGGGTGGCCATCGCATTGGTAATTTGGGCCCATTGCTCGGTCGTGACCTTGCGCTTGAAGTCCGCGAACTTGTTGGTGCAGGCGACGCCCAGTTCGTTGGTGCGCACCGGCCGCAGGACGTGGGCGAGTTGCTCCTCGCTCATCGCCAGCCACGGCGAGAGGGCGCGGGCGACTTCGGCCTCGTAGGGGTGAATGAGGCTCGGATCGGCCAGCACGCGCCGAACCGGTTCACTGGTCGCCAGTTTGTGGCCATTGATGTCGAGAATGTCCCCCCGGCGGGGTTGTTTCAGGAAGACCCGGTGGGTGTTGCCCTCGACCACGTCCTTGAATGTGCCGTGCATCAGCACCTGAAGCCCATAGAGCCAGGCGCCCAGCGCGACCAGAGCCAGGCCAGCCCCGGCCGTGAACGTCAACAAACGCCGCCGATGGACGGGGCGGACCGAGTCGATAAGTTCACCGGACGCCCGGGCCCTCGGTTCCTCATCAGAGGGCAGCACGGGCGCCGGTGAGAAGGCTCCGCTTTTTTTCATGGGTTGGCAGGGGAGCCGCGCCGGCCCTGTGCGTAGTAAAGGCCGGCCGCATTCGTTGCGGTCTGAGTGGGGGGCGGTTCGGTGATCCAGATGATTTGGCTGGGCTGTGGTGGGACCAGCCCCAGCCGCAGTTCGCGCACGCGCTCTGCCAGGCGCTGCGGAAGCTGCATCGCGGCGAGGCGATCGGCCAGCAGTTGGTTCTCTTTCTTCAGCCGCTCCAACTTCTGCTGGCGCTGGCCAATCTGCTGGCCGAGTTCATAGATTTTGTTTTTCTGGAGAACGTACCCCACGCAAAAGCCCCCGATGAGCGAGCAGAGCAGGACCGCCTTGAGCGCCGGGACGAAGCGGACGGCGCCGGATTGGTTGCGACGGTTTTTGGCCATGAGGGAGAGGCGGGAGAAGTGGGGCGTTGGAGTGTTGGAGTGTTGGGGAGAACCGTTCGGCATTACTCCATCACTCCACTACTCCATCACCCCTTCACCCCTTCGTTCCGCTTCACAGTTTTTCCAACACGCGGAGTTGCGCGCTGCGGGCGCGGGGGTTGTCCGCGACTTCCGCGTCGCCTGGCCGAATGGCCTTGCGCTGCACCCAGCGCATCTGGGGCGCGCACGGGCGGCGGAGTTCAGGCACGTCGGTTGTTCCTTCGAACGTGTAGTCGCGGCTCATCTGGCGGCCGAATTCCTTCACGAGGCGATCTTCAAAGCTGTGGAAGGTAATGACTGCGAGGCGGCCTCCGCGTTTGAGGGCAGGGCAGGCTGCCGCCAGTGCCCTTTTTAAGGAGCTGCTCTCTTCATTCACTGCCAGGCGCAACGCCATGAACACACGCGTCGCTGGATGCGTTTTTCTGCCGTGCCGGGGCGCGAGCCGCTCGACAAGAGCCGCCAGTTGGGCGGTCGATTCGATCCGCCGCCCCAGGCGCTCCCGCACGATGGTCCGCGCCAACCGCCGAGCCTGCGGCTCGTCTCCGTACTCACGGAAGATTCGGGCCAGCTCGGCCTCGGTCCACTCGTTGACGGCCACGGCGGCCGTCACCGGCTGCCGCACGTCCATCCGCATGTCGAGCGGACCGTCTCTCTGAAAACTGAATCCGCGGTCCGCCTGATCGAGCTGCGGCGAGCTGACCCCAAGGTCGAAAAGAATCCCGTCGCAACTGTCAGGCGGTATGCATTCCGCCAATTCCGAAAAATTCGCCCGCCGGATTTCAAAGCGGCCGGCGAAGCCCGCTTCATTCAGGCGCCGCGTGGCTGCTTCCGCGGCCGCGCCATCGCGATCGAAGCCAAATAACCATCCACTCGGACTGCTGGCTGCCAGGATCGCCACCGCGTGCCCACCCCCACCCAGCGTGGCGTCGACGAACCGTCCGCCGGGCCGCGGCTGCAGGGCGGCCAACACTTCCGCTGTCATTACCGGCTTGTGCTCGAAGTGTTCTGGCACTGCGCATGGGCGTTTAGTCTGCGTTGGGGGCGCCAAACAGCCGCCCTTTGAGCCGTTGCCACAGGCCGGCGGTGGCGGCCGGAGCCATGGCCGGGGCCGGAACTGACTTCGGCGCCATTGGAATCCCCAGAGGGCCACTGGCCTGGCCCGGCGCCCGGCCCGACTCAACATCCGAATCGCTCAAGTCGTTTCTCACGGGTTTCACCGAATCCAGCGACAATTCTGTCTGCACTGGCCGGTGCTCTTGTTTTCGCGAAGCGGCCCGGGCGAATGGATTCTTGAACCATGCGCCGCCGCCGAACGGGCGAAGCTTCCTGGTCGCTTCCAAAAACGCGGCCACCCTGTCCGGCTCAGCCTCGCTTCGCCCAGCGCCGGCCGGTGCGGCCGCAGCGGTCGTCGGCGGCGGATGGGCGGTCCCCGGTTTCGGCGGTGCTTCCGGGGCTGGCGAAACTTCATCCACAACCTGCGCTTCGGTCGCCTTCGCTCCGCCAAAGGTCGGCAGCAAGTTCTGCTGGGTCATCTTGTAGCGGGCTGGCTGCCCGGTGACGCTCCGCACGCTCCGACCGACTGCGAGTAACCTGGATAGGCCCATAATCCTCAAATGAGCTTCATGGCGTCCGGACCCAGCGCGCTGTCGCCGTCGGCAATCGGCTCGAAGCGCTCCGGCGACCACATCTGGAACCGATCGAACATCCCGACCAGCACAACCTTCTTCTCGATGCCCGCCGCGCGGGCCATGTGCTCGGGCAGCGTGATGCGCCCGGCCTTGTCGGACGTGACCATCTGCGAATTGCGGCCCAGATAGCGCCGGAGCGACTCGGCCCGGTCGTCGCCGAAGGGCATCGCCGTGATGCGCTCGGTAAGCCGCTGCGCGGCGGGCGGCGGCAGGACCATCAAGCAAATCTTCTTCTGCGGGCCGACTGGCCAGAGCAACACCAGGAACTCCGTCTCGGTCGCACCGCGCCTCCAGGCCGAGGGGACTTGAACCCTTCTTTTTTCGTCCACGATGTTCTCGTAGTACGAGTTGAACCAGGTTCCGTTCTGTTCTGAGTCCGGCATGCATTTTGGGTCACCGCACCATCGTTCCCCACAACGCCCCTTAACAAACCACTTTGCCCCACCGCCCGTCAATAAAAAAAACGGGCCGAATTATCCACACCTTATTCACAACCCGAACTTGCGCTTCCTGCAAAGAACTGCACGGGATATTCACAACCCGAACTTCTTTGCATTGCAAAGAACTGCATCGGATTTTGGGGTGATTTGTTCACTGCCGCAAGTTAAATCTTTGCCGTGCTCGCGAGCGACTTCGATTATCCATTGCCATCGGATCTCGTGGCGCAGCGACCGGCACCGGACCGAGATGGTTCGCGGCTGCTTGTGTTGCGGCGGAGTGACGGCGCGGTGACGCATCTCCGTTTCAAGGATCTGCCGCAATTCCTGCGCGCGGGCGATCTGCTCACATGGAACGACAGCAAAGTAATCGCCGCGCGGCTGACGGGGAGGAATCACCGGAGCGGCGGCGAGTTCGAGGTGCTGTTGCTCGAAGAAAACTCGCGCAACGATTGGTGGGCGATGCTGCGCCCCGGCAAACGGGCACGCGCGCAAACGCAAATCGATTTCAGGACTCGCGCCGGAGATTCCTCCAGCGTGAGCGCAACAGTGATGGATGTGAATGCCGAGGGCCATCGCCGGCTCGTGTTCGCAGGCTGCGAGAACATCCTCGACGAACTCGCGCTTCTCGGCAACGTGCCATTGCCGCCGTACATCAAACGCGATTCACCGGACGAAGCCGACTTCGATCGTTACCAGACAATCTACGCGCACGAGCCCGGCTCCGTCGCCGCGCCGACGGCCGGGCTGCACTTCACTCCTGCTCTCCTCGGAACGCTGCGCCGGGCGGGCGTGCAGATTTGCAATGTCACGCTCCACGTTGGCCTGGGCACGTTCGCGCCGGTGAAGTCCGACGAACTCTCGGAGCACGTGATGCACGAGGAGCGATTCATCGTTTCAGAAGAAACAGCGACGCGGCTGAACACGGCGAAGTCCGAAGGCCGGCGCGTCATCGCCATCGGAACGACCTCGGCGCGAGTGCTGGAAACCGTCGCGGCTGAAAACGATGGCCGGGCCTGCGCAGGCTCGGGGCGAACACGCCTCTTCATTCGCCCACCGCATCGGTTCCGCCTGGTCGATGGGCTGCTCACCAACTTCCACCTGCCTCGCTCCACGTTGCTGATGCTCGTCAGCGCCTTCGCCGCGCCGGGCGAAACGCGCGGGCGCGACCTTGTGCTCGCCGCCTATCGGGAAGCCATCGCGCAACACTACCGCTTCTTCAGCTACGGCGACGCGATGCTGATTCTGTGAATGCCGCGCGCCCCTTCGTTCTTGTCAACATGGCGATGACCGCCGATGGCAAGATCGCTACCGCCAACCGGGCCGTCACCACTTTCGGCAGCCCGCGCGACCTGCGACATCTCTACGAACTGCGCGCCACGGCTGACGCCGTGATGGCCGGCGCCCGCACGATCGAGGAAACAAAGGCAAGGCTCGGTCCCGGCGGGGCGCGCTACCAGCGCCTCCGGCTCCGCCGCGGCCTCGCCGAATTCAACCTTCGCGTCATCGCCAGCGGCGCCGCTTCCATCGATCCCGGCGCTGCAATCTTTCGCCACCGGTTCTCGCCCATCATCCTTCTCACCACCGAACGCGCCCCGGCCGGCAAACTCCGCCGACTGCAAAGCCTCGCCGACGATCTCGTCATTTGCGGCGAGCGAGAGATAGACCTCGACAAGGCATTGCGCCATCTACGCCAGAAGTGGAAGGTCCGGCGCCTGCTCTGCGAAGGGGGCGGAGAACTCAACGACGCCCTCTTCCGCGCCGGGCTGGTCGATGAGCTTCACCTCACGCTTTGTCCGAAAATATTCGGCGGCGCCCGCGCGCCGACCATCGCGGACGGGATCGGCGTCGCGCGGCTTGCGGACGCTGCAGAGCTGAAGCGGATCTCCTACAAACGAGTCCTCGACGAACTGTTCTTCGTCTTCCGCGTCCGCCCGCGGCAGCCAAAGTAGGGCAGGCGTCCCGCCTGCCCCGGCCGCGAAGCGGCCAAAGGAGATTTGCAGTCTCTCTGTCTTCCGTTGCTCAAGCAGCGACGGCAATTCGTTCCCCCATCTCCCGGAGGGAGATTTGAGCATAGCCTCACGACCCCCTTCGCACCTCGGCGATCTCGTGCATGAAAATTCGCCGTGTCCCCAAATACGGTTCTCGCAGCACCAGTCCCTCCCGGTCCAGCGCCACGTCCAACGCCAGCCACGTCGCACCGTCCGTCGTCGTCACTTCGAAGTTTCGCCGCGGGAGCACCGCCCGCTTCCCCAGCACCAGCGCGATGACCTCGTTGTTCACGTCGTACCGCCTCAGCCCCAGCGGCACCGAACTGATCGTCACGCGATTATTGGCGATGCCCCCGCACTCCCCCTCGATGAATTCCCCGGTTCCCAGCAGCACGCCTTTGCGCCCCGCCGCCAGGAACGTCGCCAGCCTCAGCGGCACTGGCTGAAAACGGACCAGCGCCACGCCGTGCGCGGAGACCGGCGCGCGCCGTTCCGCCGCGTCGAACCAGACCGCCGTGTCATCCATCCGCTCGATGTAGCCGGCCTGCGTCGAGCCGCTTTTCAACTCGACCTGAGGCACCCAGGCCCGATTGCGCAACGACGCGCCTTCCTCGACTTGATCGAAGATGGATTCGCCCCGCACGCCTTCCCGCGCGCTCACCACCGCAAGGCCCGCGTAAAGCTCCTCCTCCATCGGCCACGTCAGCCGCTCGACGATCCGCCAGCGCCGGCCATCCGGCGACGCGAGCGCCAGCACTTTCTCGCTGTCCCGCTTCAGCTTCAGCCAATAGCCCCGAACCATCGGCTGGTCGAGTTGCACGGTCGTGTCGCCCCCTTTGCGTTCGCGCGACGCCAGCACACCTCCGCGCGACGCCGTCACCGCCAGGAATACGTGCCGGGCATCCGCGGCGAGACTCTCCCGAAACATCAAGCCGGCTTGTGCCCAGGGATCGGTGTTCTGGACGTGCAACACACGCGCGACGATCTCGCTCTCTCCGGTCACCCGCTTGCAAACAAAATGAAATGAATCCCCGTCCGCCAGCACGTTTGTGCCCGTGCCTCGCACGCGGAAGATTCCGCCTCTGAACTCCGAGCCGCCCGGCTCACGCACGCTCCCGACGTCCTCGCTCTCCCACGGCACGGGCAACGACCCGACGGAATCCGGCTTGGCCTCGACCACCGCCTCTGCCGCCGAGTCGAAACCCAGCGCCGCTATGTTTGTCAGCGCCACCTCCGCCCACAACTCCCGGGCCGCATCGACCACGACCACCGCGTTGGACTCGAAGCGCATGTGGCCCTCCACGATGCGCCCCTGGCGCGTGCGCACGTAACCGCGCCGGGCCAACGCATCGTGAGAAATGAGAAGGCAGACCGCGAAGGTCAGCAGAAGTTTGAACGTCGTGTTCCGCAAGCGTTGCGTTGAAGGTAGCCCATGCCGCGCGCGGCTCAACTGGAATGTTCGGCCAGAACGCTTCAGATCGTTAAACCGTTGAATCGTTGAATCGTTAAATCGGTTACTCCGCCCGCCCGTTTCAACGCTTCAACGATTCAACTTTTCAACTTTTCAACGATTCAACGATTCAACGCTTGAACGATTCAACGCTTGAACGATTCAACGCTTGAACGATTCAACACTTCAACGCTTCAACGTTTCAACTGGCGTCTCCGCCTGCGCTTGCTTCCCCCGTCAAAAAGCCTTCCCCTCTCCTCCATGCGCTCCGCCGCCTCGTTTGCTCTCGTGTTGGTCACTGCGCCTGATCTGCGGACCGCGCGCGCCCTCGCTCGCGCTGCGCTGGCCGCGCGGCTCATCGCGTGCGCGAACCTCGTTCCGCGAGTCGAGTCGCACTATTGGTGGCAGGGGAAACTCGAAAGCGCTGCCGAAGTGCTGCTCGTCCTCAAGACCCGCAAGTCTCACCTCGCGGCGCTGGAAAGTCTCATCCTGAAAGCACACCCCTACGACACGCCGGAGTTCCTCGTCCTCCCGCTGAGCAGCGGAACGGGCCGCTACCTCGAATGGCTGGCGGCCAGCACGCGGCGGTGAGGGCCCCGTTTCGGATCGGGCGCGCCGTAGCCGCCGACGTGAAGTGGAACGACGGCCTGTGGCCGGGCATCTTCACCTTGACCCGGTAGGGCGAGGCTCCTGCCGAGCCGAAACTTCCGGTTTGATCACGGCTCGGCAGGAGCCTCGCCCTACCGGCGTCATGGATAGGCGGACGGATGCAGCGGGGAATCAAGTCCGCCTCCTCACGTCGGCGGCTACAAGCTGCAAGCATCTCGCGCAAGGAATGAGATATCCAAGCCAGCAGGGATTTCATCGCCAACGCTCTGCTTCACATGTGGGCAATGATGTTGTCGCCGAATTCGGAGCACTTGATTTCCGTGCCGCCGTCCATCAGCCGCGCGAAGTCGTAGGTCACGCGCTTGCTGCCGATGGCGCCATTGAGGCCCTTGAGGATCAGGTCCGCCGCCTCGGTCCACCCCATGTAACGCAGCATCATTTCGCCGCTGAGGACAACTGACCCTGGGTTGACTTTATCCAGGTTCGCGTACTTCGGGGCAGTGCCATGCGTTGCTTCAAAGATAGCGTGGCCGGTGATGTAGTTGATATTGCCGCCGGGCGCGATGCCGATGCCGCCGACCTGCGCGGCGAGCGCGTCGCTGAGGTAATCGCCGTTCAGGTTCAGCGTGGCGAGCACGTCAAAATCTTCCGGCCGCGTCAGCACCTGCTGAAGCGTGATGTCGGCAATGGCGTCCTTGACGAGCAGGCGGCCGGACTTGAGCGCGGCTTTTTGTTCGTCGTTGGCGGCGGCTTCGCCTTTCTCCTGCTTCGTCTTCTCCCACTGCGCCCAGGTGTAAACCTTCTCGCCAAAATACTGGCCGGCGATCTGGTAGCCCCAGTCGCGGAAGGCCCCCTCGGTGAACTTCATGATGTTGCCCTTGTGGACGAGCGTCACCGACTTGCGCTTGAATTTGAGCGCATAGGCGATGGCGCTGTGGACCAGACGCGTCGTGCCCGACCAACTCACCGGTTTGATGCCCACTCCCACGCGCACGCTCGAGTCGATGCCGGGCGCGCCGACGGCTTTCCAGAATTCCTCCGACTTCGCTGGCGTGCCAAACCGGATTTTGTTGAAGTCCTTCGGGAATTCCTTCGCAATAAAATCGAGCACCTTTTGCGCCTCGGTCGAACCGGCGGCGAATTCGATGCCGGCGTAAATGTCCTCCGTGTTCTCCCGGAAGATCACCATGTCCACCTTCTCCGGATGTTTGACGGGCGACGGCACGCCCGTGAACCACTGCACCGGCCGCAAGCAAACATAGAGGTCGAGCATCTGGCGCAGCGCGACGTTGAGCGAACGGATGCCGCCGCCGACCGGCGTCGTGAGCGGGCCCTTGATGCCGACGAGGAATTCCTGGAACGCCTTGATGGTGTCCTCGGGCAACCAGTCATTGAATTTCTTGAACGACACCTCGCCCGCGAAGACCTCGAACCAGTAAATCTTCCGTTTCCCTCCATAGGCCTTTTGAACAGCGGCGTCGAATACGCGCACGCTCGCCGCCCAAATGTCCGGCCCGGTGCCGTCGCCGCGGATGAATGGGAGGATGGGATTGTCCGGCACGGTCAGCTTGCCGTTTCTGATGGAAATCGTTCCGCCGGCAGGAGGAGTCACGTCTTTGTAAGGCATGGTGTGGTGAAGGTTCGGGTGTCAGTTCAAAAAGAGGGTTTCTTTTAGCCAAGAGTCACCGGGGCGGCAAGCCGTTTGAAATTGTTCCGAGTTCCGAGTTCCGGGTTCCGAGTTGGACGAGGACGTGGAATCCGGAACCCGGAACCCGGAACTCGGAACCCGCTTTATGCAATTCGCATCGTCAGCCCGCCGTCCACCGTGAACGTCTCGCCGGTGACGTAATCGTTCTTCACCAGTTCGGCAATAACGGTTGCGACATGCTCCGGCGTTCCCTCGCGGTGCAATGGGATGCGCTGCTCCAAGTTCAGCTTGCGCTGCGCTTCGGTCATCGTCGCGTGGAACGCGGTGCGCACCACGCCGGGGGCGACGCAATTGACCCGGATGTTGTCGTTGGCGAACTCGCGGGCCAGCGCGCGGGTGAACTGCGGAATCGCCCCCTTGGCCACCTGATAGGCGATGTTCGTGACAATGCCGCGAATGCCCGCCGTCGAGGAGACCAGCACGATGGCCCCTTCCCGCTTCGGCCGCAGGTGCGGGATCGCGGCGCGGCAGAGGTGGAAGATTGCGTGGACGTGCACGTCAAACGCCGCGTGCCATTTATCGGGCGTAATCTCGAACAGTCCGCCGTTCACCGGCCCGCCCGCGGAATGAACGAGCACATCGATGCCGCCGAGGCGCTTCACGGTCTCTTCGACGGAGCGCGCGGCATCGTCAGCCTTCGCGTAATCGGCGTTGATGAACTCGCACCGGCGCCCGAGCGTGCGGACGGCGTCGCGCGTAGACTGCGCCTCGGCGTCTTCGTGCCGCGCGCTAATGGCGACGTCGGCGCCGTCACGAGCCAGCGCGAGCGCGGTGGCGGCGCCGATGCCCTTGGTGCCCCCAGTGACGAGGGCGATTTTGTTTTCGACGTTCATGATTCAGAAGTTTAGTCATTGTAGCGCAGGCTGCCCAGCCTGCTGTTTCGCGGGTTGCCAACCCGCCGGTCCGTGTGGAGCAAACGGGACGCAGATCCACGGGCGGCGCGTCCGCCGACTGGCAGTCGGCGAAACAGCAGTCAAGGCTGTCTGCGCTACGATCCCGACGCCTCAACGTCCGACGTTGAGTTCGTAGATCCCGAACCAGCGCTGGCTTCTAGAGTCGGAGCCAATGACCTCGAAGCGCGCCGGTTCGCTGGGCTTCTCGAGGTCAGTGTCGACCTCGATCCGGAGTACTCCGCAACTGTCCTCCGTGTTCGCTTCCGTCACCGTGTAGCTCATCCGCGCGCGGCCGTCAGGGCTTTGCCATGTCTCGTCAGCGAGCGATACGTTGAAGTCGAGCAGTGCCGTTCCATTGACTCGGAGGGTGAATCCGCCAGACGGCTGCGAAAGAAATCCCATCGCGGCCGGAAAATAAAATGCGGCCGTTCGCTCACCGGCTGCCCCACGATTCTCCCTCTCCCCCTCCGAGGGGGAGAGGGCCGGGCCTTCGCCGCGCCGAAGCGGCTTCGGCCGCGCAGGCGGGGTGAGGGGGCGCGCTGGTGTCGACTCCCACGCCAGCCGGTTCACACCCACGCTTTGGCGGCAGTAGGCCATCGGCAACGTGCCGATCCAGCTTCGATACGGCAGCGCCTCCGAGGCGGCGCTGACGTTCGCGACACTGCTCGCGCCGGACTTGAGGAAATCAGCGCGGTTCTTCGCGGCCAGGTCGGGATTCGCGCTGGCATGGCCGAAGGGCGCGGGCGCGGCTTGCTTGATCCAGGCGATCAGGTCGGCCACGTCCTGCGGCGTCAGCGCCTGCTCCAATCCCTCGGGCATCAGCGAGAGGTTCGACGCGCGAATTTCCTGGATGTCCGCGCGCAGAATCTGCTCTTGCACGCCGCCGCCTTGCACAAGCGTCAGTCCGCTGGCCGTCTCGCCGCGCACGATGCCGCTCAGGTTGCGGCCGTCCTTCGTCTCGATGTTGTAGGCGAGGAAATTCGGGTTGATGGCCGAATTGGGATCGAGGATGGCTTGCACGAAATCCGCCGCGCTTTTGCCCGCGAATTCGGCAAGGTTCGGCCCGACGGCATGGCCGTGGCCGCGATACGCGTGGCACTGGGCGCAGTGTTGATCGAATACTACAGCGCCACGATCTGGGGTCGCAGATAACGACGCGGAGTCACGGAATCCAGTCAAAACTTCGGCACGGCTGACCGAGTGATTCACTTCGAAGAGTTTCAACGCACGCTCGCGCAGTGCAGCGTTGCCATGTGCTCTCAGACGCTGGCGATTTGCGAGCGGTATCTCATTCGCATTCACCACTCCATGCTCGGCTGCATTGAGTAATTCTTCCGTCCACACATCGCGACTCGTGAGTAGTCCGATCACCGTCGTGCGGAAGGCCGGGGAGTTCTGATTCCAATCCTTCAACAACATTTGCGCCACTTGAACGCCACGCAAGTGGCGCAACGTATCGGCAGCGGCGGCTTGGAGCCGTGGCGGACTACCTGGCTGGATGAGCTGCAACAGCGTGGTGAGTTGTGCGGTTCGGTCCTTTTCATCATGCCTGATCAGGCGGATGGCACACTCTCGCACGGCTTCGCCAGCGCTCGTGTCCGTAGCGAGATGTCGTGCCGTATCGATGCACAGCTGAATCCGCCTCGCAGCTTGCTGGCTTGCAACATCCGAGTTAGTTGCGAGGGAACCTGCGCTGATGTGGTTTCGTTCGAGCGCATCAAGCAGGTGGCACAATGCGACCCAGTGCCAAGGCTGCGTTGGGATTCCAGGGGGAGGGGTGATGGAATTGAGCATCATCCGCCAGTGGCCCTCGTAGCAGGCAAGCGCGGCAGTGGTCATTAACTGACCGGCGAATCCACCATCCATCGAGGAATTCTGGGCGAGGAGTGTTTCGAAAAGGTGGCCCGGGTTGTTGGTCGCGGAACTGAGAACGGCCGCACGAATCCATTGGTCTTCCGTCACAGCGAGTTGTCCAAGCAGATCGCTTGCCTCCGGAGACTTCCATTCACCAAGTGCAAGGGCAAATTGGAACCTAACCGCTGGATTGAGGTCGCTGACCAAATTGGTAAGCTGAGCTTCGAGGAACGTTATCAATTCCGATCCCACTATGACTTGCGCGGCCCGACTTCTCACTCCCGGGTGAGCATTCGTCACAGTTACCCGAAGGGAACGGGAAAGGGCCGCTCCCCATCTACCAAGGGTACCGCTTGCCGCCAACGCTTGAACTCTGGACGCCGGGAAAGGGCTGGACGTGGCTATCTCGCTGAGGCCCTCAAGGACAGAATAGTGCCACGGCTCTTTCGGCGGATATTGTGCGAAGTCACCCTTGGCCGTGACCTCTTCAGACCGACGAACGAGTTCTTGGTGAGCCAAATCACGCGCCGTCCCGTTTGACGTGCCGAGGCTCCTGACGAGTGCGCCGTCGCTAAGATTGTTGAAGTTCTCGATGGGCCGCAGCTTCGCCCCCTTCGGATACACCCGGTAAATGCGACCCATGTCCGCTCCAGCCCGCACGTCGAGGGTCTTCAGCCGTTCGGGCGCGATCCAGCGCGGGTGTTCGATGACGAAGCGATACATGTCCACCACCCACAGCGCGCCGTCGGGCCCGGTGCGGACTTGCACGGGACGGAACCAGTTGTCGGCGCTCGCCAGAAACTCGCCGCGCTGCTCGTCGTCCGCTCGCCGGCCGGCGAAGGTCACGCCGTCCGGCTCCAAGACGAGGCGGGTGACGAGATTGTGGACCGGCTCGCAGATGAAGGCGTTGCCGTAGTATTCGGCACCGAGGAGGTTGTCGCGGTAGATGTCGAGGCCGCAGGCGCTGGTGACGCGGTTGGCGGACTCGGGGCTGTTGAAGCGTTCGAGGGTGCGGCTGATCGGGAAGAGCTTGTTCGGGTCCGTAGCAGCCGACGTGAGGAGGCTCTGATCTTCGTTCCGAGTTCCGGGTTTCGAGTTCCGAGTTGAAGTGAGCCTCCTAACGTCGGCTGCTACGTTGACGCGCGGGTCAGGGTAGGTGACGTGTGGGTTGCGCCGCAGGTAATGGTCGGGCAGCGGGTAGTGCCAGAGGAGAGTGCTGTTGTCGTTCCCGAACCAGTTGTCGAAATCGTCGCGCACGCGGCCCATCTGGCTGACGCCGGCCAGCGGCTCGATCTCGCCCGTGTCGGGCCGGATGCGGAAGTCGCGTCCGCCGAGATCGACTTCCTTGCCAGTGAGCAGGCTCTTGACCTTCCCGCCAAACAGGCCGCTGCTGCCGTGCAACCAGCCGTCGAGGCCCCAGCGGAAGCCGTTGACGCGCGCCTGATAGTTGTGCGTGGCGAAGCCGGTGAAGTTGGTGCGCACCACGTCGGCGCGGCCGTCGCCGTCGGTGTCCTCGGCGAAGAGAATGTCCGGCGCGGCGCAGATCAATGCGCCATTGCGCCAGGGCATGACGCCGGTGGGGAAGGCGAGCTTGTCGAGGAACAGCGTGGCCTTGTCGTAACGGCCGTCGCCATCGGTGTCGGTGAGAATCTTGATTCGGCCGCCGAATGAGGAATGACGAATGTCGAAAGACGAATTGGTGTTCGTTGAGTCAGTTGCTTTCCGCGCCTTCCTGCCATTCGTCATTCGGAATTCGTCATTCGGAACTCCGGTCGGATAGTCATACATCTCACACACCCACAGCCGCCCGCGCGCGTCCCAGTCGATGGCGACGGGCGATTCGATGAGCGGCTCGCTGGCGACCGGTTCGACCGTGAAGCCGGCCTTCGTGCGAATCGTGCCGAGGGCCTGTTGCGGCGTTTTCGGGTCGGGAAACTCGGCCTTCTTCAGGTCGGCCTGGAATTGTTTTGGGAGCAATTCGTGGACGGTCTTGATGATGAGTTCCTCGGCGTTGGTCGAGATACGGCTTGGCCGGTCGTAGTACCAAAGCGAGTCTTCCGCTTCGTAGCCGCCCTCGGCGAGAATGCGGCGCGAGGGGATGTAGCAGGGCACGTAATTGGCGTAGGCGCTGACCCACAGGCGCTGCGGATCGAACTCCCGCTTGAGCCGCAGCGCGTAATCCACGACGACTTCGCCGGGCAGGAAGACCAGCGCCAATTCGTCGCCGAACTGCCAGGTGCCGATCGGGTAGTAGAGCGAATCCGGCATCTTTTCCCCGCGGTCGAGCCGCGCGAGCCATTTGCGGGCGTGGTAACCGACGGCGCCGGAGTTCGTCGACCGCGCCAGCAATTGGTCGCGGGTGAAGTGCGGGCCAAACGGGAGGCGAACTTCCTTGAGCCGCGTGGTGAGCTTGCCGCCGAGTGGCGTGAAGGTGAGGCCGAGCAGTCGCTGGACCTCGGCGGCGAGTTCCGCGCCGTGCTGTTTGGCCAGAGCGAGGCCTCCGTCGGGGCCGCCGCGCGGGGAGGGGTTGGCGTCCGCGCCGCAGCCGATGGTGATGAACGCGGTGGCGCCGGGATGTTCGCGCTCGATGGCCTCCTGAGCGTAGCCGGCCCAATCGCCGCAGACTTGATTGAACTCGCCGCCCAGCGTGGTGCAATGGCAGGCGTAGTTGGCGACGAGGGCACGGAGCTTGCCGTCGGGATCCGTGATCTTTAGAACGGGCAACGCCTGATCGACCGGGCCGGCGGCATTGTCGCCGAACCGCGCCGTGTTGCCCACGACCACGCGGCGGTTTCGGGCGAAGCCGAGCTGGCCTTGTGACCATGAAAGCTGGGCCTGCCGACGATCTTTCAATGCCGCGAGCGCGACATCTTCCAGTTTGCCGATCAATTCCCAGGTGTAACGGTCGATGACGGCCTGTTGCGGGGGCGAAATGTCCGACGAGAAGATGTTCGGCGCCCAATCGGTGGTGCAAGGCCCGCTGTGCGTGTGCGAGCAGGCGATCGCGATGCCGGCTTGCTTGAGCCTGGTCCTTTTCGTCAGCCTTGCGACCAACTCGCGATACGTGGACTCGGCGATGCCGCAATTGTCCAGCGTCAGAAGCAGCGCCGGCCCTTCACGGTCGCTGCCGAGGGCCAGGGCCTTGGCCCAGAGCTTCTGCTCGACGCCGACATTGTTCGTCTTGCGCCCGCCATAGCCGGTGAGCCGGATGGGTTCCGAAGGAGTCACGTCCACCCGCGCTACGCCGGCGTCGATTGCAAGACTCGGGGCGGGCTTGAGGACGAAGAAACTGCTGAGGGCGACGAGGAAGGCGATGCGTCGTTTCATGGCGTGTCAGGAGCTTGGCGCGACCTTCCCGCCGCGCCGGTCTCGCGTCAAGCCCGGCGCCTTGCTGCGAAATCCGTCGGATGGACGACAGCGTGCGGCTTGCTGGCAGCGAATTTGGACTGCGGTGGCAAGCGAAGCGCGACACCGCTTTGGCTCGTCAGGACAAACGTTGGCCCAAAGCCAAAGCGCCTGTGCCGCTGCGCTCTGCCGGCGCACTCCATAAAGCTCTGGCCTCGTCCATGCAGACTCGCGAGCAGTTCATCGACGTGACACGAACGCGCTGCGTTTCAGGAAAAACCTTAGCGGCACCGCAGCGGCCTTCGTAATGCCGATGCGCGGTCCGCGTGCGACAGGTCCCAGTTCTTCGCGGGTTGCACCGGAATATGGATTGCGGGCGATGTAGAGCGCTGAGGCCGGGTCGCACAAGTCGGTTTCGTCCAGATCACGCTTGATGCCGAGCGCGGCACAGAGTTTGGCCGGGCCGTTGGTGAGGTCATGGGACCGATGCACCGGACGGCGCGCCCGCATCAGTTCGAGGCCCAGCGTCGGTTCGAGAGCGCGGATCAACACCGCCTCGCCCACGCCGCGCGGGCGGCAGACGGCGTTCACGCAGTGGTGCATTCCGTAGATGAGATACACGTACGCCCGGCCCGGCGGGCCGAACATCGCGCGGTTGCGCTCCGTCTTGCCGCCGAACGCGTGGCACGCAGGATCGTCGGCCGGGTAGGCCTCGGTTTCGACGATGAGGCCGCCACACGGACCTTGAGGCGTGTTGCGAATCAGCACGTGGCCGAGCAGCGCGGGTGCGACGACATCGGCGGGGAGATCGTAGAATGATCTGGGCAGAGGGGTGGCCAGGCGGGCCGATTCGGCAGGCGAAGGTGCTGTCATGAATTTGACTTTGCGGCGTTAGCCCTAATGTCCTCACGGAATTCAAACGATCACTCGTCCCGGAGGGACAGCATGAGAATAGCCCGGCGTTTCAACGCTGGGCTATTATCAGATGTCCCTCCGGGACAAGAGCCAGCGGCCTGACTCGGGTGAATTACCGAAACACATTCGCGCTCGGGAATTGCCCGACGGGGGACCCGTGGCGTTCGTGACGACTGGATGGCGCGTGGTTTCACGCCGACGCCCGGCGCAATGCCTGCGCTTCGCGCGACAATTCGCGCGCTGCGGCGAGCACGGGTGCTTCGATCTCTCGCACCGCCGGAGGCTCGGCCGCTTCATGCTCGTCCGGATCGCCGAGTCCGGTGTCGCGCAGCCGGCGGAGACGATCGAGCATCATGTCGCGTATCTCAGGCGCGTTGTCGATGCCGTGGAAGAAGCCGCGATGGCCGGCATTGGTCAGGCCGCCGTGCGCCGGGTGGACGGGCGCGCCGCCGCCCGCGGTGGAAACTTCCAGGTCATAAATGCCCAGCAGCCGTTGCAACGGACCTTGATGCACGGAGATTTGCTGGATGTTGGCGAAGGTCATCGTCATCTCCTGCACGTGCCAGATGCCGGCGCGGATGCGCAGGCTCCGATCGGTTGCAATGTACCAGCGCATTTCCCAATCGAGCCGGACGATGGCGTACGTGACAGGAATCTGCGCCAGGAACAGCAGAACGCCGAACACCTTGAGGACGTTCACCGTGATGAAGAGGCCGCGCGGAACGCCGCTGGCCGCAACCTGCCAGGCCACGATGAAGACAACCAGGCCGGCAAAAGCCGCCGTCTGTCGCGCGCCCCAGAACAGCAGCTTGAGCTTGAAAAAGTTCGGCGCCGCGCGAAACGTCCTCACCGAGCCGGGCGAGCCGGCCGGCAGCTCAGGTTCCGGAGGCACTTTGAACAGCTT